>ENA-ORXM01000196-ORXM01000196.1-marine-metagenome-genome-assembly--contig:-NODE-196-length-119105-cov-71.407392_pt1 | contig 119105 bp, 91 predicted proteins | sample MGYA00237867_ERZ511480 | MGnify/ENA primary metagenome ERZ511480 (study PRJEB26309, sample SAMN06266103) | marine metagenome | isolation source: Algal blade | place: United Kingdom:Sidmouth, United...
TCACGTTAAAGTTACGGCATTTAACCTGTTTTAACAGGTTTCCCATAGCAGACGCAGAATTCATTCTGCGGGCCACTAATTAACTAATTAACCGCCGCGAATTGCTCTACAAATGCCGCCACGGACTTTGGATCACCAATGCTGCTGCGCTGTGATTTTCGATCAATCCGTTTGACTAAACTTGCCAACGAGTTGCCCGGCCCAATTTCAATAAAGTGCGTTATGCCTGCATCAAGCGCAAACTGAACTGTCTTGGTCCACTGAACATTCCCCGTTAGTTGCGCAATTAATTCTGCCTTAATCTCATCAGCCGTAGTCAACGCAGTGCCGGTAGTATTGCCGATAAGTGGAATTTGCGGCGCATTGATCTCAGTGGCTTCAATTGCGGCTTGTAATTCGCCCGCGGCTGGCTGCATTAGTGAACTGTGCGCCGCAATACTAACCGCCAATGGGACAACTTTGCGCGCCTTGGCAGCGGTCAATTTTTCCATTGCAGTCTCTACTGCTCTATTCTCTCCTGAAATCACTACCTGACCCGGACAATTGTAATTTGCCACCTGTACAACGCCATTTACTTTATTGCAAATCTCGGTTACCACTTCATCATCCAAACCGAGAACAGCGGCCATCTTTCCTGGCTCTTTTTCGCCCGCATCTTTCATTAAAAGCCCACGCTGTCGAACCAGCCGCAACCCATCTGGATAGCTGATACTGCCCGCAGCAATCAACGCACTATATTCGCCAAGACTATGACCTGCTACAAAACAGGGTGTTTCTGTGCTATCAGAAATCTCTGTTGCACCCATTGTGCTGGACAAGGCACGCAGCGCGGCAATGCTGGCCGCCAAAATAGCGGGCTGCGCGTTGGATGTATCGGTTAGCAGCTCCTCTGGCCCGTCGAAACAAAGCTTGTTGAGCGAGTAGCCTAGCGCCTCATCCGCCTCTTCCATTGCTTCTTTGGCTGCGGGATACGCATCTACTAATTCACGCGCCATGCCAACCTGCTGCGAACCTTGACCAGGAAACATAAACAGCGTGGGTAGACCCAATCCTTTCAAAAAATTATCTGATGATCCGCCTGATGCCTTATTCATAATTGACTCTACCTTACTGTTGGGCTTAGATATGGGGTGTTGAGTTTGAATACAATTTGGGGTATTTTCTCAACATTTCGAGGTACGAATAGCACAGGCTGAGCTTTGCACTGAGCACTTCGCTGAAATAGTCACCGCTACTTATTGAGGATACAATCTGGGCAAATAAAAAGGGGACTTGGCATCATATCCAAATCCCCTTTTTATTTCGTAACCTTTCTACAATCTCTAGGATGATTTAGGCAGATCATCTTTAATTAGTAAAACCTCGCGACCTCGATAATGTCCACAAGATGGACAAACACGATGAGGTATTCGGCGAGAATTACAATTGTCGCAATTAACAAGATTTGGTGTAGAAATTGAATCGTGTGCACGACGTCGATCTCGTCGACCCTTGCTAATTTTACGTTTTGGTTGTGGACCCATGCTCAAATCTCCTCTATAGTTAAAAATGCCCTTCTGTTCTACGTGGCATTCTATCTTAAACATAACCAGAATTACTAGTACTTAACAGCGTAAACCTATTCCTGTGAAGGCACGAATGCCACGGTGGTTAAATCCATATCAACAACCGTAAAATAGCTTTAAAAAACTACCGTTCACTTGCGCCGAAATGTACTATCCTTACATTTCTATTCATTATCGGGGGTGGCTTGATCGTGATCTGTATTACCTTGTAGCGTCAACAATGCAGACCAACGTGGATCAATCGGTGCTTCCACTTCTTCATCCATGTTGTCTACTAGAATTATATTGTTGCCCTCTTCGGAAACCGTTTTGCTCTCTAACGCAAATCCTATTTCCACCCCACCAAGGCTTGTTTCAAGATCGGGGCAACCCTCTAGGCCTGTCTTTTCGCAGGTAATGTTCATCGGAATCGCTAACCAAATATGTTGACGTATAACCTCTTTCATATTTAACATATGCTGCTCGTCTATAATCAGCGCTGCATCTTCAAGTTCTGCGGTTGTCCCCTCAAACTCATCTGGATGAATGTAGCGCCCTGTCCGCACTTCCGTTAGTGGGCGAAACATCTCTTCAAGCGTAAAGCGTACTGGCATTACCACTGGCTCTAAACAACGAAAACAGGTAACGCGCAATGCTGTGCTCAATTCGCCTGAAACTAATAGGCCACTATGTGTACGCAACATCCGAACTGTTCCAACAAGCGGGCTTAACGTCTCAAACTCCTCAAGATCGTCTAATTCTTCAATTAACTCATAATTCCTAATCGAGCCTATAGGATCTTTTAACAATTGGGAAACATTGAACTGCATTTTTGCCTCCTTAACTATTGGCCCATGTTATACAAGCTCAAAGATTTCATTATATCTCTGCTTGGGTGTACGTGTCAAAAATGTAAATTAGCTCAATGTAAATACGCCTCTTTCCCAAACCCTCCTACCCAACTTTCCTATACAACTCTTCTATCCAAGAAAATATTTCTATAGGTGATCCGACATCGGATCCGTCGGATCTGACAAGTAATTTAGCATCGGAGGCTGTAATGGTTTGTCACCTCCTACATGATCCCGGGCTGTATAGTCTTGAGATGCATAGTCTTGAGCTGTATAATTCTGGGCATTATCATCAAACTGATGATCGTCAACAAAGCTAGTAAATTCATTACTGTCAAACCTGCTATTATCAAACCCGCCATGATTCATCCCCCCAGTGCCAAAATCACCGTCTGTAAACCCGCGATTATCAAACTCACGGTTATCAGATTCACTATTTTCGAACTGTGAAGTTTTATACGCTGGCGTTTCATAGGATGCCGCGTCGTACTCTCTGTTATTGGTTTCCTCTTGACCATAGCCTCTAGACGACGTTCGATCCATTAATGGGTTATTCGCGCGACGTGCAATGGTTGGCTCGGCGGATCTGCTCATTGAGTGCATCTCTAAATTACCAGATGAAGCGGTATTATATTCATCGTATGGTTCACTCTGTTGCGTCATCATTGCGATGCCATTTTCAACCTGTCCAGAAATTGAAGCGAGTTTCTCGTGCAACTCCTGTAACACCTGAGTAGCATAGCTATCTGCTTCGCTTGTGCGTTGGCGCGCAATTTCCTGACCGTCTTCAACAATGCGATGTGCCTCTTGGCGCGCCATGACAACAAGAGAATTTTCGCCAAGCATCTCGCCTGCAATGTCTCTTGCCTCTTGAATAATCTGGTCTGCTTCGGCACGAGCTCGAGCTAAGATATTATCACGTTCTACTAAAGTTCTTTCACTCTCGCGGATCGAACTAGGCACGCTAATACGCATCCGCTCTAGCATTTGGCTGAATTCCTCAGAATCGACCATGCGATACCGTGAAAGTGGAACCTCGCGCCCCTCATTTAGCAGATCGGTCATTTGGTCCACTAGCTGTAAAATTGCCATCTTTTTCTCCTCTATCTTTTAAACCAGCAAACCCCTATGCTAAATCTCCAAACAATGGGCCCGGCTCACTCTTCTCGGTCCACCCGCAAAATATCATACACGCCCTCAGAATTCGAAAGGGTGAAATTTTCTTGGGACAAAATCCATCAGCGCAAAAAACAATTAGTTTCGATACGAAAGCTCGCTCTCGCTACGCGGCACAACCTTACCATCAGGCTCTGCAACATGTCCCTCTCCACTCTCTTCTTTGTCAGTAAAATAAGCTCGGCGTAGCGCCCTCTGCACATATGGGGAAGTCCACGCTCGATAATCGCCATCCAGCGCCGCAACCTCTTTCAAAATCGTCGAACTCAAATATGCAAACTCTCGGTTGCTAAACAAACAGCAAGTCTCTACTTTATCAGCCAGATGATTGTTGGCCCAAGCAAGCTGATGCTCGAACTGAAAATCGGTTGCGTTGCGCAATCCACGAATCAATACCGCCGAGCCTGTATTGCGCGCACAATCTACCGTTAACCCTGTATACGTAACTACCGAAATATTCGATAGATGGCTAAGCATATCCTTCACCATGTCTATACGTTCTGCGGTCGTAAAAAGCAACTTTTTAGATGGATTTTCATATACTGCAATGACCACCTCCGCAAAGAGCTTACTTGCTCGATTCGCTATTTCTAAGTGACCAAAATGAAATGGATCGAACGAGCCAGGATATACGGCACGAACCATGTTGTTCTTCCTTCCTGTGTTGCAATATTTACTTATAATATACTTGCCTAGAAAAGTTCTGTAATCATATCTCATCTCACGAAGCTGAGATGGCCTCTACCACGCTCAGCCGTTCATGAAGTAGTCGTCAAGCGGCGATAGGACGAAACTTTTCTGGAGAGCTATAGCTACCAGTATATAACGACTTCTATCTATGCCTCAATTTACATATCAACCCATACAGAAGCCGCCATTGCAGATAAGTGGTAAATCATGGGTCTAAACTTGAGCTGTCCAATAAGCACGCCCTGTGTAGATTTATAGCCAAAATTGCTGGAAACGAATCCGTACCGTTCAGCGATTTTCTAGCGTAGCTTGCGGCCATGCGGTATATTTTACTTTTTGGGATGGCTTTAATCATTTGATTGAGGCAAAAAACGCATAAATATTTGATTGCCCACCATCAAACCTTTGGATGTAAGCCGCACGCGCTTGCCATCTAACTGAAGCACATCCCACGCCTGCAATTGCTCAAATTCAGAGCGGAACACGGTGCGAACATCGGCCTTATGGAGCGCCTCAAATCGTCTATATGCAACCCCTTCCTTAGTTAGCCGTAGCCCCAACATCATTGTTTCTCCCATAGAGGTTAGTGGGTCTGTCACCTCATAGAAATCAGTGACACTCTCGCCGTTGCGGATGCGTTGGCCGTAGCTGGGAACTGGTTTTCGGTTGCCCCAGCGCAGCCACGTGATATCATGAGCCTCGTCGCTCATTGCATCTTCGTCGCTCTGCTCAAACGGGTCCGAAGCTAAGCCGGCCGTTAAACGCTCGCGCGAAAGCCGCAGGCTGCTGTGTGCCCCTGGTCCTACACCAAGGTACTCGTGGTTCCGCCAGTAGATTAGATTGTGCTGGCAAGCGTATTTTGGTTCTTCCGTCGACTCTCTCTCTCGTTTCGATTCAGACTGCTGCTTCGCTCTTTTGGACCAATTAGAAACTTCGTACTGCTGATAATCCGCTTCGCCCAGCGCATCTATCGCCATTTCGTAAAGCGCGCCCGTATAGTCATTATCAGGCACTGTCACCTGACCAGAAGAGACCCAATGATGCAGTGGCGTGTTTGGCTCAACAATCAAGCTGTAAAGACTTAAGTGCTCTGGAGATAAGTTAATTGCCTGCGCTAATGTATCCTGCCAAGCAGCTTTGCTTTGCTCCTTTAAACCAAACATAAAATCTAAATTGATATTGTCGAACCCAGCCAGACGGGCTGCATCGTATGCCTTGTAAACATCCTCAACAGAGTGAATGCGGCCCAGAAAAGCAAGCTCCGATGGCTGAAAACTTTGTACACCAATGCTCAGGCGGTTTATGCCAATCGATCTCAGCCCACTAAACTTCTCTCGGTCTACCGTGCCGGGATTAACCTCTGACGTGATTTCGCACGCTGCATCAAGCTGAAATGTTTCTCTAATAGTTTCAAATATCTTTGCAAGCGCAGGAATTTCAAGTGCTGTGGGTGTTCCACCCCCAAGAAAAATTGTGTGAATCTGACGGTGGGCGAGCGGCTCTTTCCACCGCTTTAATTCCATGCAGATTGCGTCGACCGTACGTTCATATAAATTTTCAAGCCCTGCATAGGTGTTGAAATCACAATAGGGGCATTTTTTCTCACAGAATGGGATGTGTATGTACAGCCCCATTTTTGGCCTAAATTCAGAATTAGCCTTATTGATTTGCTTCAATTTAAGCCTTATATACCTATCGGGTATGCTTTCTCGCTAGTCGATAGCGTTGCGTATGCGCTACTTATTTTCTAAGCGAAAGCCATGCCCTCTTACCGTAATGATATAGCGGTAGTCGTTATCATATTCGCCAATTCGCTCGCGTAAACGTCGCACAAGCGCATCAATAGCCTGCTCGCTTACACCCTCTCCACTCGCCTCAGGCCAAACATTGTCCACAATTTGTTGCCTCGTAACAATCCCACCTTCTGCATTCCACAAAGTCTCGATTAAGCGGTACTGATGCAAACTCAGTGGAGGGTCAATAGTTTCGGCGTTTACCTTTATCTGTCGCGCCTCTTCGTCAAGCTGTATTCCGGCGCTATCAAGATTAAAGGTCAGTGGTGCCGTTGCGCCTGCATCTACGAAAGCCATCTTAAAACGTAATGCAATCTGTAATTCATCACCATCATGCAGCGCCATGGTAGATTGAACTTCCTGACCATTTACGTGTGTGCCATTCTTACTACCCAAATCCTCAACTTCATACTCGGTTCCTCGCCAGGAAATGCGAGCATGATATCGGCTAACTTGTCTGTCCGGCAATGAGATGTCACAATCCTCGTTGCGACCAATACTAATCTGACGATTGCGATTAAGCGGCCATCGCTGACCTGCTTCCCCACCACGTTGCAAAACCAACATTGCGCTTTCGGTTCCTGTAACGGGCGTCTTTGGTTGCTTGACTAGTGCATTCGTACTAAAGCTAACGGTGTCGATATCTTTTGGGTCGGATTCGGTCTTGATATGTATGTCCATGCGATCCCCTCATTGCTTATGGATCTAGCATTACGTTGTTGCCACGAATGACGTCTGCCACGAATGACGTCTGCCACGAATGGCGGACCACAGGAATTTATCATTATCTTTTTCTGTGTTGCAATGTAGATTTAGTAATATCCAAGTATGTATGCGTAATACTCATCGTTCTCCAGAGAAGCGCCAACCTTTCATTTATGAAATATCATAGATGGGGCCGGGCAGATTGTCTGAACAACGTTAAGCCTGTATGATTGTGCAGATTTTTGGGTGTATTACTGCTAAACTCGCATGTACTTACATTATACTGATCCTGATAGAGTTCTGCGCTATCTCTAATTTGCAGAGATGGTTTCGACTAGATTTAGCCGAATGGAGCAGAATTTATCTTAAGGATCTGTATTCGGGATATTCAGTACCAGAAAACTTGCATTTCGTGTTTTTTCTCGAAGCTAATCTGAGCAGTCCGCAACTGAACCGCAGTATCTTTTTCTGGTATAGCACGTCTCTAATATGGAGCGCACTTCTTATGAATGTGGGTGCATATATTTACAATTTAGTATATTCGGTACAGTATATCGGTACAGTGTATCGGTAATCAGTTCCTAGCGCAATCTAGTATGCTCTGGCGCAAATATGCCAAGAGCCCTCTGTGCCATGTAATTGCTATTTTCCTTTAGAGGGTGTTTGAATATTCACCGAACCGTTCCCCCTAGTAGCTACATGGGCGCTACATGCCTTCTCCTATCTATTCGAGAGGAAAGGGATGGCAAGAGCCTGTTTGAATGTTCAGGCTCTTAGAAATCATTGTCATGCGCCACAAAGTATATTCTACAGATACTATATTAAAGTTGCATAAACTTCAACCATCAATAATGTAGGGGCGCAAGCAAGAGTTGCCATCTTATTAACAATGAAGAACCAGAGCAGTTCACGTCAACAGCACTGATTTTCAGTAGATTCGCAATCGAATCGTCGTCCGGTCAGCGTCGGAGATGTAATCTGTCGTGTCAACCTTTGAATGCGTCCTAATTTGTCCTAATTTGGTAGGCCAATAGAATACGAAGGGTGGTTTCCGTACTTTAAGTAGTAGGTCAATTATTTGAATTACCGCGGCCTACTAATAATTTGTATGTTGAGTACAGTTGTTAAGATCGCGCAGGCTGTAATTATCCTGCCTCCATGTACTCGTGGTCATCAATAGCTTTATTACTAACGTTATTATACAAGAAAATAGGTTTGCGTTAAAATGCATCGGTAAGACCACATATAAAAGTGTCTTACCGTCAAACAACTTTACTATCCTCCGATCAACATAATCTAGCAATATGTGCATCTTTGTAGCACTGCATAACATTTTTGTTCGAAATAGATTTGTGGCTAATCTAGAAGGATAATTATCCTAAACTGGATGATTATTCCGGAATAGCTTGACCGTTCTCCTCTCCCTATTTTTACTTTTTGGGGATAGCCAATAAGAAATAATGTTATGGTTATAGGCGCTGCTAAATATCACTTCTCAAAATAGCAAAAATGCAACTTATATTAGAACCTGGTTCTGTTTTACGTTCTCGATACGAGATTACCGAGCTTGTCGGGCAAGGTGGTATGGGTGCTGTTTATCGTGCCTTGGACACGCGCCTTGATGGACGTGTTTGTGCCATAAAAGAAATTCTTCCAACGCTTTCGGCACCAAGTCATACGGATGAAGCGCTTGAACAGATGAGCGCGCAGTTTCATACCGAAGCAAGTATCCTCGCGCGGCTCGATCACCCCAATTTGCCCAAAGTCTCGGACTACTTCACCGTTGACGATGAGCGTGAATATCTTGTCATGGATTTCGTCTCTGGGCGCGATCTGCAAGAAGTTATTCGAGACGCGAATCGCAAAAACGAAAAGCTCACAGAAAATCAGGTATTGGCTTGGGCCACACAACTTCTTGATGCCGTGGACTATCTCCATCGGCAGGATCCTCCTGTGATCCATCGCGATATTAAACCGGCCAATATCAAGATCACGCCGCATGGTGTTGTAAAGCTTGTTGATTTTGGCCTAGTGAAAGTTTTGGAAGGTGACGAGAGTCGCACCGTTACCGTGGTCCAAGGGCGAGGCACCGTTGCCTATACGCCACTGGAACAGTACGGAAACGATAGCTTTACCGATACCCGTACTGATCTATACAGCATTGCCGCCACGCTATATCATTGTTTAAATGGCGAGCCACCCATTGACGCAAAAGAACGATTTTTGCACCCCGGAAGTTTGGAATCTTTACGCACTGCGAACCCAAGCGTTTCATCGCGTGTGGAAAGCGTGATTTTTCAATCGCTATCCATACATCCCATTGATCGACCTGCAAGCGCGCGTGAAATGTGCGATCTGCTCGTCGGCTCTAAGATGCTCCCGACCACAACCGGCGCAACGACATCACGCGAAATTCAAATGAGTTGGGGGTCGGTCTTCAAGCGCAATATCATGCTGGTGAGCGCCGCTGCCGCTCTTTTAGTGTTAGCAATTGTATTAAGCCTCTTCTCTGGTGCATAATTAAGGTATAAATCCACGACAGCAGGGTCCAAAAATTCGTCTGAAAAGTTCATCGAAGTTGAATGCTTGACGGCAGCACGACTTTAAAAAATTTTTAACTGTTTATAAGCCCAAATGATATCCTCTAAATACTCTGGGGCAAAGATGGTGCAGGCCAAGCTTGGTACGCAGTGCAGACAGGATCAATGGCTTTACACTCCGTTTCTCATACCAAATGCTGAGTGTCAAAGGCTATCAGCGTTTAGCACGTAATTTTAGAGTACGCGATTGCCCTACCGATAAATGTTATCTTTGACATTCGGGGTACTTTCTCTTACCATATCATTTGATTGTCTGGCCCACATTATACGATTGTCTCACAATGTGGGATGACCTGCTTCATATTTACCTGCCTTATAAAATTGATTCGGGAGACCTTTTGATGGAAACAGTTGTTAAATCGCCAACACAGAGCGTGATTATCGGTTCGGGGCATCCATTTGTCATAATTGGTGAGCGGATTAACCCAACCGGGCGTAAAAAGCTCGAAGCAGAAATGATGGATGGTGATTTTAGTCGAGTCGAGCGCGATGCATTAGCGCAGGTAGAGGCTGGTGCATCTATTTTGGATATTAATGCCGGTGTAACGAGCGTGGAACCTCAGAAAACTGAGCCAGATCTGATGGTAAAATGTATCGAACTGGTGCAATCTATTAGCGACATACCGCTCTGTATTGATAGTAGTGTTGTTCCGGCTTTGATTGCTGGTCTTAAAGCTGCAAAGGGACGCCCGATTATCAATAGCGTTACTGGCGAAGAAGATCGTTTAGAATCGATTCTACCTGTAGTTGCAGAGTATGACGTTCCGGTAATTGCCATTAGCAATGATGAATCAGGCATCAGTTATGATCCGAAAGTGCGTTTCGAAGTTGCAAAAAAGATTGTAAAACGGGCTGAGACGTATGGCATCAAACCGCACGACGTAATTATCGATCCACTTGCAATGCCCGTTGGTGCTGTGAATAGTGCCGGTCTCGATCTCTTTACGATTGTACGCATGATTTCTGAAGAACTTGGCTGCAACACTGTCTGTGGAGCGAGCAACATCAGCTTCGGTTTGCCAAACCGTCATCTAATTAATGGTACATTTATTCCAATGGCAATTACCGCGGGGATGAGTTGTGCAATTACGAATGTGTTAGAGAAAGAGGTGCGCGAAGCCGTTTGGGCCGCTGACGTTTTAATGGGCGTCGATCCAGATTGTGGGCGCTATCTGTCTGAGATGCGCAAAAAACAGCAAGAGGCTGCTGCGGCTGATTCAACTGCTGATGGCGCGGTAGAAGTAGATAGGCGCGCCGCCCGTGCCGCACGCCGAGCGGCACGATCAAGCACGTAATCACTTAATGCTCATATGTCATTTTAAAAAGCACAGAATCCAAGTGTTCATAAGGATCTGTGCTTTTTTTGTAATAATGTTAAGAATAGTCATGGTGAAAATAATTCTCCTTTTTCACTGAGTTATGCCCTACAATTACACCGTAATTACGATGAGTCACATTGTTTGCCTCTATATTCTAGATTATTGCTAGCTGTTTTTCTGCTGAATCTTAGCACATAAAGCTATTGTGATATACAAATGTGTTTTATGTGCTCTAGGATATGTGAAAATTTGCGCTAATAAAAAACCAACTGTATAATCGCCAAGTTGTCTTTACGAATTATGCAGGAGAATGACGGTCGACATTTTATGGTTAATACTTCACGGCTAAATGCTCGACGCCTGCTCATGATTTTAATGTTTTCACTGATTCTACCTGTGCTGGTTTGCGTAGTGATCGATATCTTATTCGATCTAATGCCCCTATTGACAATAATTTCAAGCACAATTTGCATTCCCCTTGCATCGTTACTTATTATAAAAATAACACTTTCTGAGTTTGATAGAGTGATTCAAGATGTAGCGCCTGAAGAACCTAAAATTGAACCTTTGTCTTAGGTTTGGTGAATTTTTGGGATATAATCAACTCTTTTGGTCAGACCAAGTGGATGTGCTAGCAGTGTTGCGCGTTAGAGCGAGAATGAGTTACTGCAAATTTCATAAGTTATTAGTATATGGAATAAGTAGAAATAATAGAAGTAACAGGCTTTCTTACGATACAGATTGTGTCGCTGCCAGATAGTAACACCATATAGTTAAAATAGTATCTCCTCAATATCGTGGGCAGATAGCGCAGGTTGAACTTCGCACTGAGCACCTTGCTGAGTGAAGCCAAGCGGTCATCGCGATTTATTGAGAAGATACGTTAAAATACTTAAATAACGAAATCATTATTTAAATTTAGGGTAGCCTTTTTGTAGTTGCTACCTACTTGCCAATAGAGAGGTAAGACAGCGTGAGTTCTGAACACGAAATAATTGATGAAAAAGTAGTTGAGGAAGTTGAAAAGAAGGCCGCTGACGATCTGCATCATGATGAAAAGTTGCCCCCACCTGCACCGATGGGTGGGCCGATTGCTGGGTGGCTTCGCAGTTCATCAATGGCACCCATCGTCGAGCATCCATTCGTTACAACCATGGAGCGATTTACCGAGAATCTAAGCGGTCGACTTCGGGTGGGCCCATCGACACTTGGTATCTTGACACTAGTCTTGTTCGGGATATTGCTTAGCCTTATTATACGTGTAGACACTTTGCACGTATCGCTTGCACCCGAGGTGATTAAGCCCGGGGGGAGATTTGTGACAAATTCATGGGTTCACATGATTTTTGTCGATATTCTCTTAGTTGCACTAATTTATGGCGTGACGAAATTCAAAACGGATGGTTCATTACCATTTGTGCCTACTGGGTTTCAAAATTTCATCGAAATGGTCTTTGACTATCTTTATGACCTTTGCGAAAGCGTTGCTGGCGAAAATGCTCGTAAATTCGCCCCGTACTGTATGACTCTTTTCTTTTTCATTGTTATCAGCAATTGGTCTGGTCTAATCCCCGGCGTCGGGACAATCGGCGTTTATCATGAGGGCGGCCATGCTGCTGACGCCGCACATGGTGAAGATGCTGTACATGATGAAGTTGCGCCAGGGGTAGATGGTGAACATAACGAAATAATTGTTCCTGCCGACAGTGACGATTATGGGGATGAAGAGCATGGCGAAGAGAGTGATGATAGCCATGGCTCACTTATTGCCCCAGACAGCATGGCTGCACGTACATATGATAACCAGCTTGCTATGTCTGATGGTAAAATCGTCTTTTCATCACCAAATAGTGTTGATTCAGCCGCGACCGCAGCGGAGGAAGGTGAGAAAACGCTTATTCCTTTATTGCGACCACCAACTGCTAGTTTGAACTTTACTTTTGCTATCGCTATCTTAACCATGATAATTGTGCAATATTATGGCTTTAGCAAACTCGGTCTTGGTTACCTGAGGAAATTCTTCACCTTTAGCGGTGAGTCGTTTGGCATGAAGTGTATCAACTGCTTTGTTGGTATTCTGGAGCTAATTAGTGAGATTTCTCGTATTCTCTCGTTTGCTTTTCGTCTATTTGGCAACATCTTTGCTGGTGAGGTTATGCTTGCAACCATGGCATTCCTGGTCACGTTCATGTTGCCAATCCCGTTCTATTTCTTAGAGCTATTTGTTGGCTTTGTTCAAGCACTTGTATTCATGATGCTGGCGCTGATATTCTTTACTTTAGCTGAGCAGAGTCATGGGGACGAGCATCACTAAAAGCGTGCGTTAGGCCATTCCAAAATAAACTATACAGTATGGCCGCAAGCTACCCCAGAAAATCGCTAAAATCCGTATAATTATTTTTCTGGTTTAGCCTTAATCGCAATTAAAAAATTGAATTCTGTTTCAATTAGTGTCCTACACTTTAATATAATATTGAGCTAATAGAGACACTAACTGACTGAAATTATAAATAAACTTAAAGGAGATTTAACAATGGATATACTTGCCGCAAAAGAAATTGGCGCAGCATTGGCAATGGGTCTAGGCGCAATCGGACCTGGTATCGGTATTGGTTTAATCGGTTCTAAGGCTGTTGAGGCCATGGGGCGCAATCCAGAAGCAACAGGCACTGTACAGACAAACATGATTTTGGGCATCGCCTTTGCGGAATCTATCGCTATTTTTAGTCTGGTTATCGCACTGCTGGTTAAATTTGCTTAAGATTTATCCATAGGAACGTATCGTTAATCGGTCTTAATCGCTGGTTAAATTTTAAGGAGGATACTCTTGGGCGAAATATTTGGAAACCTAGGCATTAGCTGGTTTGGATTTATATCCCAACTTGTGAATTTTATCATCGTCTTTTTGGTTCTACGACATTTTCTATATGAACCACTTTTCAACGCGATGGACGAACGCAAAGAGCGGATTTCATCCAGCCTAAAAGATGCAGAAAAAGCAGCATCTGCCTCGGCAGACGCTGAAGCAGAAAAAGCAACAATCTTGGAAGCTGCTCGACGTGATGCGCAAGAAATTCGAGCACAGGCAACACGCGACACGGAAAAAATTGCGCAAGATATTCGATCTCGCGCAGAGCAAGAAGCAACTGAGATTCGAATCAAAGCGCAGGATGAAGCTCAGTCACAGGCTGCAAATGCACTGGCTGACGTGGATCGGCAAGTTGCGGATCTAACAATTCAAGCTACAGAAAAACTTCTGGGCCGCTCGTTAGAGAACAGCAGCGAACAGCGCCGTTTTGTGGCCGATTTCTTGGCGAAATCTGGGAGCAACTAATCTCATGGCCGACAATCGTGCACAAGCAGGAAGCTACGCTCAAGCTGCATTGCAAGCATTGGTAGAGCATGCTCAAACAACGCTTACGCAGGCGGCACATGCATTAGAAAATAATAGTTCTGTTGCGGCTCAAGTAAACGGCAATGCTGGCGTTGATGAAAAAGTTAAGGCGTTGGCCTCTGCAATTGATTCTACTCCATCTATCGAAGAAATGAATCTGCTGAAGCTGCTTGTGCAGTCTGGCGATACAGGAATGCTGCGGAATATTTCTGCTGCAATGTCCCAAGCGATAGGTGGTTCGTCAGGACCATCAAAGGCAGAAGTTACAAGCGCTATCGAATTAACTGCGGACGAAAAAGAGGCACTACGCAAGAAGCTCTCTGACGAACATGGCAGTGGATTGATTGTTACCTTCGCGGTAGATGAATCACTGCTTGGTGGTTTGCGAGTTCGCATAGGCGATAGGCTAATCGACAACTCTGTTGCTACACGTTTAGCCGGTTTGCGTGAGTCGCTTTCGTCTGTTGTCCAATAAATTGGACTATTCGAAATAATATCGAAACAATTCATTTCGAAATAATATAGTGATAGAAACATATATTTTGGATATATGTTCGGGTGGCTATGATGACCATTCATGAATTCCCGTGTAATCTATCGCTTACTCTAGGAGGATACAATGGCTGTGCAAAATAGCGACATCACAGCATTGCTCAAAGAACAGATCTTAAACTTCGAGGTTTCATCGACTCAGGTTGATGTAGGCGAGGTAATTGAGGTCGGTGACGGTATTGCCCGCGTATCTGGTTTGCAAGGGGCAATGGCGAGCGAGCTACTCGAGTTCACCAAAACTGGCACGCTTGGTATTGCGTTGAATCTTGATGCCGATAATGTTGGTATCATTGTTCTTGGTGAATATACGGACATTGAAGAAGGCGATCTTGTTAAGAGTACCGGACGCATTGCGTCGGTGCCCGTTGGTGATGCGCTTCTTGGCCGCGTAATTAATGCGGTCGGCCAGCCAATTGACGGCAAGGGGCCCATCGAAACGACAAAGTTTCGCAACACAGAGCGTATTGCGCCTGGTGTGATTATGCGCCAGCCTGTTAGTACGCCTGTTGAAACAGGAATTACGGCGATTGATGCGTTGATTCCGATTGGTCGTGGTCAGCGTGAGTTGATCATTGGTGATCGCCAAACGGGTAAGACGGCAATCGCAATCGATACGATCATCAACCAGAAAGGTAAAGACCTGCTCTGCGTTTATGTGGCAATCGGTCAGAAAAAATCAAGTGTAGCGCAAGTTGTGGGTATCCTCGAGAAGTATGGCGCAATGGAATACACCGTTGTGGTCAACGCTTCTGCTGCCGACTCTGCTGCACTACAATACTTGGCTCCATTTGCTGGTACTTCTATTGGCGAGGAATTTATGGAGCAAGGCAAGGATGCGCTCATCGTTTATGATGATCTCTCCAAGCATGCTCAGGCATACCGTCAGGTATCGCTATTGCTACGCCGCCCGCCAGGTCGCGAAGCTTATCCCGGTGATGTTTTCTACCTGCACAGCCGTCTGCTTGAGCGTTCAGCTCGACTTGCGCCTGAATATGGTGGTGGTAGCCTAACAGCTCTGCCCATCATTGAAACACAGGAAGGTGACGTTTCGGCTTACATTCCAACCAACGTGATTTCGATTACCGATGGTCAGATATTCTTGGAAAGTGACCTCTTCTATGCTGGTATTCGACCTGCATTGAACATTGGTATTTCCGTTAGTCGTGTAGGTAGTGCTGCTCAAACCAAAGCGATGAAGAGCGTTGCTGGTAAGCTCAAATCTGAGCTAAGTCAGTTTCGTGAATTGGCCGCATTTGCACAGTTTGGTAGCGATTTGGATGCTGCAACCCAGCGTCAGCTAAATCGTGGTTACCGCACGCAGGAATTGCTCAAGCAGCCGCAATATCAGCCACTTGATCTGGACGAACAAGTTATTAGCCTGTGGGCCGTTAGTAATGGCATTATGGGTGATGTGCCTGTTGCGCAAGTCAAGCAGTTTGAAAAAGACATGCACGCATTCCTTGATGCAAACCACCCTGACATCGGTCAAACGATCAATCGCACAAAGGTACTCTCCCCTGAAACGATCGACTCACTAAGTGTGGCGCTCGAAGGGTTTAAAGATAGCTGGACTCCAGCAGAGTAACGCTTTATAGCTATACTCATTAATTCACGGTTTTGGTTGGGGACAGGTTGTATCAACTATAGCAACATCCCCAGTTTATCCCTTCTGTGAATTGCTGATCCCAAAAGTCAAAGAAATTATAGGCGAGATTGAAATTGCCTATAATTTACTGGCTTCTACCAACTAGCTTGCGAATAAGAAAAGGACTTTTCTCTTGGCAAATATTCGAGATATCCGACGTCGGATGAAATCTGTGAAAAATATTTCACAGGTAACAAAGGCGATGGAAGCGGTAGCTGGTGCAAAGATGCGTAAAGCGCAAGATCGAGTTATGGCGACGCGCCCCTACGCAACCCAAGCTGAAGATGTGTTGCATTACGTAGCCCGTTTACCGCGTGCAGACAATGAACTGGATCCGCTAATTCAGGCGCGCGAAGTCAAAACAGCGGCCATCGTTCTTGTAACGGCTGATCGTGGTTTGGCTGGCGGCTTCAACGCAAACATATTGCGCACGTGCGCCAACGTAATGCGCGAAAAGCGTGCTGGCGGTGCGGATGTCACCGTTATCGTAGTTGGCAAAAAAGGGCGCGACTGGCTTTTACGCTACGATCCGGTCATTCACGCCGAATTTATCGGCATGACCGATGCGCCAACTGTATCTGATGTAACCCCCATCGCGCGACTTGCAATTGATGGATTCTTGCGGAAGGATTTCGACGAAGTTACGCTGATTTATACCGATTTCGTTAATACTATCTCGCAGGTACCAGTTATTAAACAGCTCATGCCTGTAGAGCCAAGTGATCCAAGTGTGACAATGGCACCGGACTATATCTTCGAGCCATCGCCTGAAGCTGTGCTAAATCGCGTGCTCAATGGGTTTATCGAAGTGCAGATTTTGCAAGCACTTTACGAATCAATTGCAAGTGAATACTCCGCACGTATGGTTGCAATGCGTAACGCAACCGATGCTGCCAACGAACTTGTCGACACCTTGACGCTTACCTACAACAAAGCGCGCCAAGAAGGCATTACGACTGAACTCACCGACATGGTTGGTGGCGCATCTGCACTAGAATAAATAACATAATTTAGAATAAAGAGTGTCTGTGGATGCTAGACGACAAACATATTGGCTAGCCATCGCTACGACAATTAATGACATTAAAACTAGACTACTAGATACGTAAGGAGGCCCAAATGGCTGAGCAACTAGTTGGCGTGGTCAGAAGTGTGACTGGGCCAGTTGTTGACTTTGAATTTTCTCAAGGCAGCTTGCCCGAGATTTACGACGCTGTAACAATTGAATTAGATGGCCGCAAAGAGACTTTTGAGATTGAGCAGCAGCTTGGTGGTGGCGTTGTCCGTGGCGTAGCAATGGGCAGTACCGATGGTCTAAAGCGCGGCATGGAAGCGATCTCCTTAGGTTCGCCCATTACAGTTCCTGTAGGGCCAGGTACGCTAGGTCGCCTCTTTAATGTGACCGGAGATCCGATTGATAATGGGCCTCCTGTTGAATCTGAAGAGCGCTATCCAATCCATCGCACAGCGCCAGAATTTGACGAGCAAAGTACTGTAGCTGAGCTTTTCGAAACAGGCGTAAAGGTTATTGATCTCGTTGCTCCCTTTACAAAGGGTGGTAAAACGGGCATCTTTGGTGGTGCTGGTGTGGGCAAAACAGTAGTGATTCAAGAGCTAATCCATAACGTGGCTGAGTTCCACAGTGGCTACTCTGTATTTGCTGGCGTGGGCGAACGTAGCCGTGAAGGCAACGACCTCATGCGCGAAATGCAAGAATCTGGCGTTATCGACTCTACCGTGATGGTTTTTGGCCAAATGAACGAGCCACCTGGCGCTCGTCTCCGCATTGGCCTGACCGGCGTAACCATGGCCGAATACTTCCGTGATGAAGGGCGCGACGTTCTGCTCTTTATCGACAACGTTTTCCGCTTTGTACAGGCTGGTTCCGAAGTGTCTGCCTTGCTCGGTCGTCTGCCAAGTGCTGTGGGTTACGCCCCAACGCTCGGTACCGATATGGGTGAATTGCAGGAGCGCATCACCTCAACCAAAACCGGTTCCATTACATCAATGCAGGCTGTGTACGTACCGGCTGATGACTACACTGATCCGGCACCTGCGACAACCTTTGCTCACCTGGACGCAACTATTACGCTTCAACGCTCCTTGGCCGAGCAAGCACTCTTTCCCGCAGTGGATCCGCTCGGTTCAACCAGCCGAATGCTTGATCCAATTCTTGTGGGGCAAGAGCATTATGACGTTGCAGCCGAAGTGCAACGAACGCTTCAGCGCTATAAAGATCTTCAGGATATCATCGCCATTTTGGGCGTCGAAGAATTGAGCGAGGATGATAAGCTGACCGTAGCCCGTGCCCGTAAAATACAGCGTTTCCTAACACAGCCATTCTTTGTTGCAGAGCAGTTTACCGGCACACCAGGTAAACATGTCAAAATTGCAGATACTGTTGAGGGTTTCCGTGGAATTCTCGATGGCAAGTATGATGATTTGCCAGAAGGTGCCTTCTATATGGTTGGTAACATTGGCGAAGCTATCGAAAAGGCCGAACAGATGCGGTCTGAAGGCTAGCCTAAATTTTTAGTTCATATGAGCGAAATTTATTCGAAACATGTAGCTAGCTTTTCTGGACAAACATAAGGATTTTTTAATGAGTGTACAAGTCGAAGTTGTAAGTCCACAACGAGTTCTCTTCTCTGGTGAAGTCAGGATGGTAAGTGTACCTGCAACGGATGGATACATGGGCATTATGGGCCGACACGCACCGTTGCTTTCAACATTATCTATCGGCGAGATCATTCTGCACGAGGAGAGTGGTGAGCAAACTTCAATCGCCATCAGTGGTGGCGTTGTCGAAGTGCGACCGAATAAAGTGATTATTTTGGCCGACGTTGGTGAAGCAGCAGAGGACATTGATGAAGATCGTGCTCAGGCAGCTTTAGAGCGTGCAAAAGAGTCACTTGCTTCTAATCCACCGCCAGAAGAGCGTGCGCCATTGATTGAATCGATCCGTCGCAGCAACCTGCGCCTGAAAGTGGCCAGAAAGCGACGACGTTCATCATCGACACCCTTTAGCAACAACTAAGTGTTTGGTTTGAAGGTAAAAAAAGATTTATTAAACCGGGTTCTCATCGAGAATCCGGTTTTTGGTATCTGCTAAGATTTATCCAGTAGATCAGCGTACCTTCTTATCTATCATCCTCATCTGGCATCAATCGAGCATTATGCGCTACAATAGGTAGCTATCTCACGAAGCCAAATTATCCAAAACCACTTGGTTTTAATAGTTACCCAAACGCGGAGAATATGTTCGGAAAACAGATTGGTATCGATCTTGGTACAGTAAACGTGCTCGTACACGTTAAAGGTCGTGGCATTGTTATGCATGAACCTTCGGTCGTGGCAATCCGCCTGCGCGACAACAAAATGGTTGCCGTCGGTCACGAAGCGTATGACATGCTTGGTCGTACCCCAGAAAGCATCGAAGTCGCGCGCCCGATGCGTGATGGCGTGATTGCCGATTTTGTTGTCACCGAGGCCATGTTGCGCTACTTTATCAATGCCATTGTCGGGAATGTGAACCCCCTTTTGCGCTCTTTCTTCAAACCGACGGTCATGATCAGCACGCCGCGTGGTGTAACCGGTGTGGAAGAGCGTGCGGTGCACGACGCTGCAATGGAAGCAGGTGCGGGTGCAGCATATCTTATCCCCGAACCGTTGGCGGCCGCTTACGGCGCAGGATTGCCAATTGGCACGCCTACAGGCAATATGGTTGTTGACATGGGTGGCGGTACAACCGAAGCGGCAGTTGTGTCCATGTATGATATTGTCGTATGGAGCAGCGTCCGTGTGGGCGGCAATCGCTTTGATGAAGCAATTATGAACTATGTACGGAAAAAATATAATCTGCTCATTGGCGATCAAACAGCGGAAGAGATCAAAATTGGAATTGGGAGCGCTTTGCCACTAGAGGATGAGCGGGAGATGGAAATTCGTGGGCGCGACCAAGTAACTGGCCTACCCAAGATTATGCACATAAACAGCAGTGAGGCCACTGAGGCCATGCAAGAACCCTTACAGGCCGTTGTAAGCACCGTACGGTCAACGTTAGAGAAAACACCACCTGAACTTGCCGCAGACATTATTGATCGTGGTATGGTCGTGACCGGTGGTGGATCACAATTGCGAAACATTGCTCAACTCCTGACGCAGGAGACGGGTGTACCCTGTTATGTGGCCGAAAACCCAATTGCGTGTGTGGCGCTTGGTGCTGGTCGTGCGCTAGACAACTACGAAATCATGCGCCGAACGTTGCCAATTGTACCAACCTAGCGCTTGTCAGAGAGAACTCCAAAAGCTGAATCTGAGTAATCTGAGTACAGAAAATTTCTCCCCGACGGCCTGCTAGGCAAAGAACTAAGTGACTCCCTCAGATTCTTTGCCTATTTATCGCTCTGTAAATTTGACTTTTTCTGTAATTCCGAGTACGCTTCTCTGCATCATTTGAAGAGAACAACACCGGATGTTGTTCATGTATATTTATAACAAGCGCGCAGATACCTTTGCCAATCGTAACGACTCCCCTACCCTATCTTGTAGTTTATTCCACTCATTTTTTTGTTAGTAGAATATCTTCACTTTCGCATCTCGTTTGATGTTGAATCGTAGCGCCTGCATTGTTGCTCGTGCTAATTTTGGTATGAAAAGGTAGTGTGTAAAGTTCTTAATATATAAAACGCATTAACTTACGTGTAAGTTCCTGCCAGTAAGTTCCAGAATGAGGCTAAATTGAGTAAACAAGTTATTCAGACTGAACATGCCCCCGCGGCTGTCGGAGCGTATTCACAGGCAATAAAAACAGGCGAGTTACTATTTGTATCTGGTCAGCTTGGGTTGAACCCCCAAACAGGAAAATTAGAAGACGGTCTAGAGGCGCAAACGAAGCAGATTCTTGCAAATCTGGAAGCGATAGTATCTTCATCTGGGAGCAAGATGGGTAATATCGTGAAGACGACTATTTTTTTAACCGATATGGCCGATTTTTCCGTGGTTAATGCAATTTATGCACAGGCTTTCACGGATAATCCACCAGCTCGCAGTACTGTTCAAGTTGCTGCGCTGCCTCTTGGCGGTTTGGTAGAGATAGAAGCAATTGCATTAATATCATAACGTACTGAAAGATAACGTTACTAGATAGCAGTAAAAGGCAATAAATTTTTCAAACCTTAGTCGCGCACTATTATGCACCTTTTTAGGTAGCATAATGAAATTTAAATTATTTTGGAGGATATTTTCTATCTTATGAAAAGTGGTCAAGCAGTCCTAGATGCTAATGGGAATTTTAAAGTTCCAGGAGCAGACGATCTTGCCGAACATCCGATGGCACTCTTATTGGCGGGGATCGAACTAACGCTCGAAGAGCCAAAAATTGGTGACATCCGTGAAGGCATTATTGTAGAAAAACGCTCAAACGAGTTGTTAATTGACATTGGGTTTAAATCTGAAGGTCTTGTTAACGGTCGCGAAATTGACCGGATCAAAGATACAATGGAAACTATCAATGTTGGCGATTCGATCCCGGTCTTCGTCCTTCGTGAGGATAAAGATGGCAGTATTCAATTAAGCATCAGCAGGGCTCAGGCTGAAAAAGATTGGCAGCGCGCAGAGGAATTAATAGCGAATCAAGAAATTTTTGAAGGTGAAGTGACCACGCATAATCGAGGTGGTGTCATCGTTAAATTTGGTCAGGTTCGGGGCTTTGTTCCGGCTAGTCAACTTGTCAGTAAAGGAACACCTCCTCCAGCGGGTGAGGATATTCCGGAAGATGAGCGTTGGGCACACATGGTTGGCGAAAACCTGATGCTCAAAGTGATTGATATCGATCGCAAGCGCAATCGACTTATCCTTTCCGAACGGCTAGCAATGCGCGAATATCGTCGCAAGCAGAAAGAAGAGCTCCTAAGTTCATTGAAAGAGGGCGATGTCTTTGATGGTGTCATCACAAGCATCGCAGATTTTGGTGCCTTCGTTAACCTCGGTGGCGCAGATGGTCTGATCCATTTGAGCGAGTTGAGCTGGAATCGCGTTTATCATCCAAGCGAGGTTGTAAGCGTTGGTGAAGAGATCAAGGTTCAGATTTTAAATATTGATATGGAACGCAAGCGTATCGGTTTGAGTATACGACGGCTGCAACCACAGCCATGGGATGTCGTCCACGAAAACTACGAAGTGGGTCAGATCGTTAAGGGCAAGATCACCAAGCTAGTTAATTTTGGTGCCTTTGCTCGATTAGAAACTGATGGACTCGAAGGATTGATTCACATTAGCGAGCTTTCAGACAATCGAGTTGGCCATCCGAAAGAAATCGTGACGGAAGGCGAAGAGCACAACCTGCGCATCATTCGCATCGATACAGATAAGCGCCGCATGGGGTTGAGCTTAAAGCAAGTATTGCCGCCCGAAGAGGAAGTTGAAATCGACTGGCAGATTGCTCCAAGTTCGCCTGATGATGAAAGTAATACCTCATCTGACGAAATTGTCGCGGAAGTTGCAAGCGCGATGACTGATGCGAGCGATGATGCAACGGGCGAAGATAGCAATGCAGAGACAGAAACTACAGAGACAGAAACTACAGAGACAGCAGTTGAAGAGAGCGCTACTGAAGAGGTCCCTGAAATAGCAGAAGAGGCCGTTCCTGCAACTGCTGAATAAATACAAGTTGTTAATAGAATATGAGAAACGTAAAGAGCGGGGAAACGATAGTTTCTCCGCTCTTTACGTTTCTATTTGTAGCGGTTATCTTCTTGTAAAGATGGGACTGTACTACAAAGTCTGTAAATGATTTTTGTTGGTTAACGCCATTTACAAACTTTGGGACAGTCTCAAGACGTACCATTTATTAAGGATAATTGGGGATGTACGGTAACGGTGTGTGGGTGAAACCATCATTTTATTTGACTGTGGTTTTCCCAAGGGAACTATTTGAATGTAGAATGCGTTAGAGATCAAATGGACTATTACATGCTTACTATACCATTTTCTCTAATAATTAAGGACACTGTGCATGGTCGTCTTTGAACTCGTGTGGTATAAATAAGTGGTTAGTTATTCGTATTAGCGTTTTATACATACATTAATCAAGTTGACAATAGGTCCAATAGCTTATTTATTCTAAGCTAGATTAGTAGCTTGTACGCCGTTTTGCGGATTGACAAAACGCATAGAAGATCGTTACAATAACAGTCAGCTCCCCTAGAGTTTTAAATATTTGGGCATCGTCATTAGCCGTTCCGCTTTGCAGTAAACTTTCGTACTAAAATAATGTGTATACTAAAGTGACGCCATAAAATAACGGTTTTGCGTTAGTCAATAACCGAAATGTTATGGCGGATACTGCCAAATATAGCAGTGCAATATAGCTACTGCATTCCTCTCGCATCAATAACATAGATTATAAATTAAAGCGGAACATACGTTACGGCATTCTCCCCATTTACTTTGTTAAGATTTCGTGTAAGCTGGAAAATTCCAGATAATAATTAATACGGTTAAGGAAAATAGCATGTCCGATAAACTCGATCGTTTTACCAAGCGTGCCAGGCGAGTTTTAACCTTGGCGCAGGAGGAAGCGCTTCGGTTAAATCATAACTATATAGGTACTGAACATCTCCTATTAGGTCTTGTACGCGAAGAAAATGGCGTTGCTGTAAAGGTCTTGCGAGAGCTGGGTGTCGAACCCAATCAGGTAATTCGTGCAGTTGAACGCACTGTCGGGCGGGGGGAAAGAGCCCCGTTTGGTAAGCCTACTCTTGCACCTCGTACAAAACGCGTTATAGAATTAGCTGTAGACGAAGCTCGCTTGATGGGTCACCACTACATTGGGACAGAACATCTTCTTCTCGGCCTTGTACGGGAAGGCGAGGGAATTGCTGTGAACGTCTTGCGTGGTCTTGGCGTTAATTTGGACCGTGTGCGGACTCAAACAGCGCGCAATATTCTACAAAGCCAAGTTCAGAATAAAGACAAGCAAAAGAAAGAATCAAAAACCCCACTGATGGATCAGCTAGGGTTTGACTTGACAACGGCTGCTGAAGAGGGACGTTTAGATCCAGTAGTTGGACGCGTCAATGAAATTGAACGATTAATCCAGATCTTAAGTCGTCGCACAAAAAATAACCCAGCACTTATTGGTGAGCCAGGTGTAGGTAAAACTGCGATTGTAGAAGGGTTGGCCCAACGCATAATTGAAGGCGATGTGCCAGAAATGCTCCTCAACAAGCGTCTGCTCATGCTGGATGTAGGTAGCTTAGTTGCTGGCACAATGTATCGCGGGCAATTCGAAGAACGACTCAAAAAAGTAATGGAAGAAGTAATTTCTAGTGGTGCATTACTCTTTATTGATGAAGTACATATGTTGGTGGGTGCAGGCGCAGCTGGTAGCAGTGTAGACGCCGCAAATATCTTAAAGCCAGCGTTAAGTCGTGGTGAGTTGCAGGTGATTGGTGCAACAACACTAGATGAATATCGCAAACACATTGAAAGCGATGCCGCACTTGAGCGACGGTTCCAGCCAATTTTGGTCGAAGAGCCAAGTATTGAAGAGACGATCCAGATTTTGCATGGTGTACGCTCACGGTATGAAGATCACCACAAGTTGCAAATTACCGACGAGGCACTAGACGCTGCGGCTCAGCTTGCTGCTCGGTATGTGCCTGACCGATTTATGCCAGATAAGGCCATCGATGTGATTGATGAAGCTGGCAGTCGGGTCCGCATGTATAAAGCGCCTCACGCTGCTAATCTGCGCGAAACGTTTAAGGATTTAAAGAAACTTCAAAAAGAAAAAGAAGAAGCTCTCGAAACGCAACGTTTTGACGATGCCATCGATTTACGCTATCAAGAAGTTGAGTTAGAAGCAAAGCTGAGCGAATTACGCGAAGGATGGGATGAAGGCGACAACCGACCACGCGTAACCCCCGAGGATGTTGCTGAAGTTGTTTCGATGTGGACGGGCGTTCCCGTTAACCGAATTGCTGGTGAAGAACGTGTACGGCTGCTTGAAATGGAAAAAGTGATTCGACAGCGCATCATCGGCCAAGAAGAGCCGATTAAGGCGATCTGTAAAGCGGTGCGACGCGCTCGTGCTGGACTTAAAGATCCAAGCCGCCCCATTGGTAGCTTTATGTTTTTGGGGCCTACAGGTGTTGGTAAGTCTGAAACAGCCAAAACACTGGCTGAGTTCATGTTTGGTAGCGACGAAGCATTGATCAAACTCGATATGAGTGAGTTTATGGAGCGTCATAACGTTAGCCGACTTGTTGGTGCGCCTCCAGGATATATTGGATATGAAGAGGGTGGACAGCTAACCGAAGCCGTTCGTCGTCGCCCATATAGCGTTATTCTGTTAGATGAGATTGAAAAGGCTCACCCTGAGGCATTTAATATGCTGCTACAGGTTATGGAAGATGGTCATTTGGCCGATGCGAAAGGACGTCGTGTAGACTTCCGAAATACAATAATCCTCATGACTAGCAACATCGGCGCCAAACTTATCCAGGGTGCAAACAAGCTCGGTTTTGCCATTTCCCAAGGTGAAACCGAGGAGAGCCAAGATCAAGCATACGAGACGATGAAGGCGAAGGTCATGGATGCTTTAAAGAAAAGCTTCCGCCCTGAATTCCTCAACCGTTTGGATGGCGTGATGGTTTTCCGCAGCCTTACCCGTGATGAGATTTCGCAGATTGTAGAGATTGAGTTACGACCATTACGCTTGCAGATGGCTGAGCAGGATATGGAACTTGAAATGACTGCCACGGCTCGCCAGAAGATTGCTGATGCGGGATACGATCCAGATTATGGTGCTCGCCCACTTCGCCGTGTTATCCAGAATAGCATTCAGGATCCACTAAGTGAAGCAATTCTCTCTGGTCGATTTGTCCCTGGGGATAAGATTCTCGGAGATTACAAAGAGGTAGAAGATGAAGATAGTGAAGATAGTGAAATGAAGGAAGACTTTACCTTCGAAGTTACCGAGCATCGGCCTATCGAAACAGTTGATAGCGAAACAACAGAAGCGATTGAGGCAATGCTTCAATAACAGTCTATGTGATAAAAAGACGGGAAATAAAATAGAGGCTAGAACCGCATGTGTTCTAGCCTCTATTTTATTTCCCGTCTTCATTTTCGTGGCGCTTTGCTCACAAGACGGTTTGCTCATAAGACAGTTGCCAATAATAGTATGGTAAACATGCAGCCAATTAGGCCCATGCTGCCAACTATCATGCCAAGCTTACTCTTACGAACACAGATAATCCGATTAAAATCAACTGTATGTTTAGCGGATTCATCTAAAAGCTTTGCAAATAGCAGGCCGATTATAAAGACACTTGTTAAGAAAAATAATAGCATCACAGTTTCCTTGCTGACTTTTGCGAACGAAATAGCTAATTTGTTTCTATCTCTCTATTTTAGAGACATTTTGTCAAAAACTGCTGTCAAATTGATAACAAGACTAATCAGCAGTTCCAAATTAGGGTTCTCTGAGGTATTGTGTGGTTCAGCCAAAAACGTTAAAATAAATGAGGTTCTCTGATGTATGGTGGGGTAAACTCGCAGAATGAATTCTGCGTCTGGTATGGGAAACCTGTTAAAACAGCTTCAAGATCGACACCATAACGTGATTTATCACGTTTTCCATAGCAGGCTGGAAATTCATTTCTAGTCAACCCCACAATTGCTTAGAGAGCCCAAATTAGAAACGTTTATGTGCTGGTCGTGGTTTCAGGTGAATGTCACCTGAAATGACCTGATTTGGAATTTGGATGCCATTATTTGTACATAATTTGGAACATTTTTTTACTATGAATATTCTCACGGCATTTAACCTTCGACTTGATATATCGCAGCCCGAAGTTATTTCGATTGTAGGGGGGGGCGGAAAATCAAGCACAATGTTCCAACTGGCAAATGAAATTTCGGCGTCAGGCAAAAAAATTATCACAACAACCACAACGAACATTGGTCCAGCGCAAACTCAAAATGCACCAAGTGTGTTGCGGGTCGAAAATGATCAGCTGTCAATGAGTGAACTTGCGGCGCTGCTAACGCAGCACAATCATTGTTTGCTCGTTAGCCCAGAAAAGGAAGCAACACGTGGCTATAAAGTTTCTGGCATATCTCCGCAGCTTGTTGATACGCTGGCTAGGCATTCGGAAGAGCTTGGGGTAAGTGCAATTGTGGTTGAGGCAGATGGCAGCCACCGCTTACCAATTAAAGCACCGGCTGAGTATGAACCTGTGGTAGCAGACTCGACAACTATGTTGGTTCCGGTTGCGGGATTAGATTGTATCGGTACACTAATTCGCAATGATTACGTGCATCGCCCCGAGCATGTACGTCGTTTGCTTGGTTTGAATTTAAGTCATGATGGGCGCGTGGACAATAGTGAGAGCATTACACTATATCAACAAACTCCACGCCTCTCTCCGAATATGGTTTTAAGGTTGTTGACATCACCAGATGGTGGTGCTAAATTATTGCCAAATAATGCCCGCTTCATGCCGATTGTCACTAAAGTAGATACGCCGATTCGGCTGGCTGCTGCACGGTTGATCGCGAGTAAAGCCGTTCAGCAGGGGCATAGTCTATTTATCGCATCTATTGTGAATACCGAAACTGTAACCGAACAGCGTTTTATTGCAAATGCGCATCGAAAAATTGAGGCAGAACAGATAGGTCCGCTGTTAGAACGTTGGGCACCCGCGGCAATCGTGGTATTAGCTGCTGGGCAAAGTAAACGCATGGGACGTTCAAAGCAGTTAGAAGTTGTAGATGGAGAGGCAATGGTCATACGTGCTGTACGAACGGCTTTACAAAGCCCAACACAGCATGTGATAGTGGTTTTGGGCGCTTATGCTGAACAAATAAGGGAGGCACTCTCGTCTTCATTTGCAGACTCTTTATCAGCTGTAGCCGATCAGCAGCTGCATCTTGTACACAATGGCGAATGGTTAACTGGCCAAGCAAGCAGTGTGCGCTGTGCGATCGATTTTTTGAAGACCAACTCTGCCTTACAGGCGGCGCTCTTTATGCCCGTTGATCAACCTTTTATCCAACCTCAGCTTTTGCGCAGTTTATTACGAAAATGGCAGAAGGGCGCTCGTCTTGTTGCCCCACTCTTATATGGTAAACCACGAGGTGCGCCGGCGCTTTTTGATCGTACGCTATGGTCCGAACTTCAGCAACTCTCTGGTGATAGTGGTGCGCGTTCTGTGCTGCAAAAGTACAGTGTTGAGCTTTCAACGGTTCCTGCAACCGCACCACAACTTTTTGATATTGACTCACCATCTGACCTAGAAAAAGTGTCGTAAAGTACTGTCTCAAATTGTTTGAATTGCTTAGATTTTTTTAGAAGATAAAAACATCTATTAAGGCTAAACCAGAAAAATAATTAGACCTAGTAAATAATTAGAACAAATAGTGTCAATTGCACTTATGATATAGCTTTGATTGAATACTATTTTTAACTAACAAACCTGTAAGTTTTCTCTTCATTTGTGACAGAAATCTTATAGACCTTTTTCTATATTTGGTGTATCTTGCGATTTCATAGGCATACAGTATGATTGAGGTATGATGCAAGGAATGCAGAGCCAAATAATGTATGCTATAGTAGTGACATCTACGTAATAAATATAAATTTAAAACTAAATACTTATTACGTAGACGCTGTGCAACTTCCCCGGATCTTGCGTTAGCTTTCACCCACACCCAAACTCGGTAAAATTAAATATACAAGCCACATTGTATCGGCTATATTCAAAATGATCACAAGATTTATCTGTGGTCGTTTTCTCTGTCTATCCGCATTGCTAAAACGCATTGACCTACACGGTGAAATTTAATTTTTCTCATGTATGCCCAGCGGTTTGTGATTAATAATCTAGTTTTGTAAATATCCGAAGTGTGTAAATGCATAAATATAACAAAAATTTCCGTGTTCTAGCTGGCATAGCTTTTACCTCCGTAGTTGTTATCTTAACTGCCACCTTGTTTGAACAATTCCCCGTTGCGTACGGTCAATCCTCAAACGCCGATGATCTAGTTTATAAAGAGCTTATTGCTGTATACGAGACAAATCTAATTCGGCGCGAGAACGGCCTTGCACCACTGCGCTGGAACCGAGAGCTATCGCAAGCCGCGCGTGATTTTGCGCGAGACACAATCGTCGTCCGCAACGAACCATATTGCGGACATACGGACAGCATGGGGCGCTCTTCTGGGGATCGAATTGAGGCGAATGGATATCGACTTATCCGTTGGGCCGAGAATGCTGCATGTGGATATCTAGAGCCAGATGTGGTGGTACCAAGCTGGTTTGAAAGTGAATCCCATCGTCGCAACATGCTCATTCCAGATTTACGCGAAATGGGTGTTGGCTATTATGTAGAAGCCGAAACTGGCAGAGGATATGTCGTACAGGATTTTGCGTTCGATGGTATCGGTGCACCACTGATCATCAACAATGAAGCGCCTTCAACTGAATCTACTGAAGTATCACTCTATATTTATGACAATGTGCCCAGAACCGGATTTAACGCTATCGGTCCGGCCGTAGAAATGATGATTTCGAATAGCCCCTATTTTGAAAATACACAATGGGAACCTTATCGCGCTGGGAAAAACTGGTTTCTAGATGCAGGAACGGGGTGGCGCACAGTTCATATAAAGACTCGTGATCGCATTGGCCGCATAGCTATGACTTATGACACAATTTATTTGGGCAAAGATATTCCAACGAATCAATTATCCCTTGAACATGCTTCTACGATCAAAAGCACATTAACGGGCGATGCCTTGCTAACAGAATTTCCTCAAGCTCAGAGTTGGTCATCAATTCAAGTGGGCCGAGACTGGGTCATTGATGATAGCTCTGAATCCTTCTCCCTGTTTAATAATTCGGGTTCGCAGATAAATGATTCCGACGCACGGGGCGGTACAGCATACCAGCTTACATTGAGTCGCTTTGATGCATCTTATTTAGGCGACAACGCTACGTCTGCTGCTGCATGGGTAAGCGATGCAATCCCCAACACGCCACTGTTTGCCTATTTGCGAGTTAAAGTTGCAAGAAACCGAACGACTGATCGGTTGCTAAAAATTTGGGCTGAGTCAGAAGATAAAAAATTCGAGCCAATCATTCTAAAAGAGAATGATTTTGCCTCTGCGGGCCAGTACCAAGAGATTGCTGTCCCTCTTGAATTTGTTGATCCAGATCAAGGCGATCTGCTAGCGCTCCACGTTTACCATTATGGTGGCACACACGTCTCTATTGATACGGTCTCGTTCTTTACAGCCGATCAACTTTTTGACCAATCATTTCAGTGGAGTTCGTCTGATCCGCTCCAGCGAGATCGCGGTTTTATGTTGCGCGTTATGAACGATGCAAACGATAGCGGCTCTCTACTCGAAGTTGGGCAACGGCCAGTCACGCTTGATGCAGAGGCAAACCCACCTGCACCGCAAGCGACCGTCGAAATTGCCACCCCCACGCCTGTTTCAACACCTGTTCCTGGTCAAGCTGGGATTATTCTTTCGACAAATGATATACAAATCGATGGCGAGGTAGGCGATTCTCGACCTGATCTCATTACAATCGATGTGGAGTGTACTGGATGCGAAGAACATGCATGGTGGGTCTATAGCAGCTCGACTTGGCTACAGGCATTTCGATTCTTTAACGATCTTCACATTCAAGTAGATCAGAGTGGCCTTACACCAGGCATATACGAAGGGCTTGCCACAGTCGGTGCGCCGAGCGCGTCGGGTATTCCCATTCAGCAGATTATGGTGAGATTTGAGGTGACAGATCCTACTGCGGGTCAAGTACCCGTTTCTACATCTGTGCCACCAACTGCAACGCCTGCACCGCCGCAGGCTACACCCACAACAATAGTGGCTGCACCACCGACTGCAATGCCGACGCTTGTGGTTAACCCACCCAGAGCTGTGTCAACACCACTACCTACCGCAACTCCTACTTCGGGCACCTCTGCCGCAGAGTTGACTCGCTTGGTATTTCTGCCATTCACATCGCGCTAAGATCGGTTAGATATATTCGTACCTTTGCCGTAAAGTACTCTAGCGTGAAGTACTTTTGGCTGTGAAATTCGTATTTTTTCGGCAAAAAAAGGCTCAAAGTATGAACACTGATATGGTTCTATTCTAAGAACAATGGTGCAAGATAATACCTTCTTTGCATAGGATTGATTTTTTGATTTGCCTAAGAAACGGGCCGCATTTGGAGACAATTTGTCTTCAAATGCGGCCCGTTTCTTTTTATAACTTGATGACATTGACTAATATACAATTATTTGTGGCAAACCTTATTTCTTTACATGAATTGCGTGCCAAATGCGCTCTGGCGTAAGCGGTAATTCGTCCACCCAGACGCCAATAGCATCTTCAATCGCCGCAGCGATAGCTGGCGCGGTCGGGATCATCGGCATCTCGGCCATGCCGCGTGCCCCCAACGGCCCTTGTGGATCCGGATGCTCTAGAATAACTGACTCGACAACCTCGGCCACATCTAATATACCTGGAATCAAATAGTTGCTAAGATATGGCGTGATTGTTACCCCCTCTTTTTGGAGATAATTTTCATAAAGCACCCACCCAATTGCTTGGACCACACCCCCTTCGATTTGCCCTTCGACAAGCTGTGGATTCACCGCCTTCCCTACATCATTAACGCTAACCAAACGCGTAACTGTTGTATGCCCTGTCTCCAAATCAACCGCCACCTCGGCCAATTGCGCGCAGTAACCAAAGGTAATATGCGGATCGGCAACCCCATTCTTTGGATCATACATAGAGGTAGGGCGCGGGTGATAGGTATACTTGGCGCGTGCTGGGCGTTCCTCTTCGGCCCATTGTTGCAGCGCCTGCTCTGCCGCACCCTGAATTGCATTCCCTGCCATAAACGTAAGACGGCTCGCCGAGGCACTGCCGCTTGAGCCTGCATCATCCGTATCGGCCGCTCGGAGCTCAATCTTTTCAAGCGGCAAATCGAGCATCTCTGCCGCCATTTGACGAAACGCAGCGTGAGAACCTTGTCCCACTTCGGCACCTACACAGGCTACAATTGCCCGCTCGATCTCCACCCCGCCATGCAATTCAACCGATGCATGACAATGCTCGGGAAAGCCAAGGCTAAATCCAACATTTTTCAAGCTCACGGCAATTCCACGCCCGCGTACAATTTTTGATTGTGAGGCATCTAAACTAGTTTGAATCTGCTGCTGAATCGTGGCACGTTCTGCACTTTCTTTAAGTGAAAAATCGGGGTCACGTTCCCACTCTTTGTCGGCATTCTGCTGCCACCCACCCCGCTTGGCTGCTTCTGCAAGTACTTCGGCTGCCGTACAGCCCGGCGGTACAATGCTACGAGTCGAAAGAATGGAGCCATCACGCAACACATTGCGCATCCGTAGCTCAACAGGATCCATTTTTAGCGCCTGAGCTAACTTGTTTACCTGACCTTCGGCTGCAAAATGTCCTTGTGGCGCGCCAAAGCCACGGAACGCACCACCAGGGCAATTATTGGTATAGACGGCTTTTGCATTGACCTGCACGTTGGGGATCTCGTATGGTCCCAAACACATCATTAATGCGTTGCCTAAAACTTTGGTACTGGTATAAGCATAACCACCAGCATCGGCCACTATATCCACCTGTGCCGCAATAATTTTCCCATCCTTGGTTGCGCCCCACTTTGCGTTAAAAATGTAGGCGTGCCGTTTGTGATGCCCAACAATGCTCTCTTCGCGACTCCAAACCATCTTTACGGGGCGGCCTGTTTTTTTTGCCGCCAACGCCAGTACAATTTGGATCGACATATCTTCGCGCCCACCAAATGCGCCCCCAATGGCGGGGTAGCGCACAACGATCTGGCTTTCCGGCAGAGCCATTGCGTGGGCAATCTGCTCTTGATCCTCATGCATCCACTGGCCACCAACAATGACTTCAATGCGACCATCATCGCGCACAAATGCTGACCCAGCTTCGGGCTGAAGATATGCATGTTCTTGCGGATGGGTGCGATAGCTCTTTTCGACGATGACGTCGGCTTGCGCAAATGCATCCACAATGGTGCCACAAGAAAGCGTATACTCGTGCAGAATGTTATTATACGTGTCGCTATTTTGGTTCGGGTGAATTTGAGGTGATTCGGGCTTCATTGCTTCAATTGGATCTGTTATAACCGGCAGAGGTGTATAGTCTATTTTAATCAGTTTGGCTGCTGTCTCGGCTTCGGCAGCACTTTCGGCAACAACCACCGCCACTTGATCCGCTTCCCAGCGCACATGTCTCGCAATTTCTGTGCTATCAATCCCGCACAGCACAGGCTGATCGGGAACAATCAATCCATATTCATTGCACGGAACATCCGCTGCGGTCAACACGCTGATAACACCCGGTGCAGCCATTGCAGCGGTAATGTCCACTGCGTCGATGCGTGCATGGGGGATGCCAGCAAAGACTATCTTCGCCCATGCCTGATTTGGGTAATCGATATCACCTGGATAGGTGGCGGTTCCAGCAACTTTTTCTATTGCATCTGCACGAGGTAAACTGCTTCCAAATGCTCTCATTGGTCTGATATCTCTTTGCTAAAGTATTTTATTGGCTGGTAACTTTACAAAATCTATGTAGATTCTTAGAAAAAACTAATCTTAGACTAATCCGCAGATATGATTCTAGTTGAAGTCTTAATGTTGATCTCACTTGCCTAATAAAAACGAATTGCCGCTATTACAATTAATAGGTGATTTATTGTATTATGGTAAAATTAAGCAGAAAACTTTAATCTTTAAGCACGCTGTTATTTAGTATGTCTACCGTACTAACCGCAGTATATATCGGAGCTTGTATGGCAAAAAAATCAAAAACAAAAGAAACGCCTTTAAACGCGCGCCAACGTAGAGAAGCCGTGCGCGAAGAGGCTGCCCGTAGTCGTCGCAACCAGAATATGCTGCTCGGTGGATTTGCGGCTGCATTACTTATAATTGTTGCCGGATTCCTTTATTTAAGCGTTCGCGGGCGAGCACCAGTTGCAGGTGAGGAAGTGTTTATCTCTCAGGGCAATGCACATATTGATTATGGTTCTCGATCCCCAATCGAATATAATAGCGTGCCCCCTTCTTCTGGCCCGCACTATGATCCGCTAGTTCCTTGGGCAGCCTTAGATGGCCCAAGACGGTATGAGGAACTTATCCACAACTTGGAAGATGGCGGCGTGATTATTTATTATCAATGCGAAGAAGAGTGTCCCGAACTTGTGGCACAACTGACTGAAGTTGCTGAGTCATTTTGGGGCAATGCTAGACCCCGTAATCATGTAGTGCTGGCCGAGAATGACCCGACTTTTTCAATCAACGATGGGCAGCCTTTGCATCAAGACATGGGTGCAAAGATTGCGCTTGTTGCTTGGGGACGCATATTAAGATTGGATGAATTTGATGATGCGGCAATCCGTCAATTTGTTTCACGTTATGTTGGGATCGACCATCACGTTCGTTCATAATCGTATAGCTTAAAGATTTAACAAACTGCTTGAGAAGGTCATGTTGCCAACAAGTATTCATCTTTGATGGAATTTTTAGACGGATTTTGAGATATTTGGTGTAGCAGATCCATTAGGTTTTGATATAGCCGCTGTGCTATCAAGCCTGCAAATGGAGGCAGTCTACTCCACCGGTGCGAACCACACAATTGTTCAGAGAGCCCAAGTTGAATCTTGATTTTGCTATACAGCTATAGTTAGAAAAGCCATTCTACACCTGTAGAATGGCTTTTTGATGCGTAAACTATTAGCCCTGCTGCTAAACCTGTTCAAAATGTTCAACATCTAGCACAAAAATTGTGGCCCCGCCCACATGTTTCTCGACTGGCGTTGGAATATGAACTTCGCCAGGCTCCATGACAGGGGGAAGTGGCGTAATAAATTGTCTACGGTTTGGGCTACTTTCACGGATAATTTCCAGTACCGTATTCACCTGCTCATTCTCTACCCCACAAAAGATAGTTGTATTTCCTACGCGTAAAAAACCACCTGTTGTGCTTGTGACCGTTACCGCAAATCCCCGTTTGGATAAACGAGAAAGTACATTACGGCTGTCGTCGCTGTTGACAATAGCCATGACAAGTTTCATGATAGATATCCTGTTTTTTGCATCTACACTCTTGCGGAACAGGCAGAGCGTTTGGCTACCTGAGCTACAGAGATATGGGTAAGTGTTTGGGCTAAAATTTCTTCTTGCAATGCTTCAATTGTTTTGGCAGCGTTGACCACAAACCAGCGTGCAGGTTCCGCTTTTGCCATCTCCGAAAATCCTTGTCGAACACGCTGATGAAATGCCAGCGCCTCGGCCTCCATACGATTCCATTCGGCTGCATCCCCATCTTGCTTGCGCCTGAGTCCCTGAAGCGGGTCAAGATCAAATAGGATAGTCAAATCGGGTGTCAGGCCACCGGTGGCAAAGCGCCATAAAGTACGTAAATCGGGTATAGATTGGCCGCGCCCGTACCCTTGATAGGCGATAGTGCTATCAGCGTAGCGGTCACAAAGCACAATTTTTCCATTAGCCAATGCAGGATGGATAATTTCATCCACAAGCTGAGCACGGGCCGCGTTGAAAAGTAACGTTTCGGCCTTTGGCGACATTACGGTGTTGGATTTATCAAGCAAAATTGAACGAATCGATTGGCTAATCGCTGTGCCGCCCGGCTCGCGAGTTAGAAGAACGTCGTAACCTTGTTCGACTAATGATGCCTGAAGGTGGCGGATTTGTGTTGATTTGCCGCCCCCTTCGGGCCCTTCGAATGTGATAAAAAACCCAGAATGATCCATAAAGTGTTGAGCCTAGTCTCGGAAAATCCGCACGCGGCGATTGGGTTCTCGACCATAGCTGTGGCTTATCAGGTTGGCCGCCCGAACAAGCTGATGTTGCTGGCTGCGTATTGTGGCTGTTTGCGGTCGCAATTCAGCTTCGGATGTTCCATTGAGAATTTTTTGAATCGCATCCTGCGTTTCGCGCATGGCTTGGGTAAATGCATCAACCGGCTGTGACGGTACCTGAAAGATGTCGACCAAGCACTGTTCCATTTGCGTCGCTGTGTTGCTGCGCAGTATGTAAATTGGAATGTTGCGTCGCTCGGCATCGGAGATAGGCTGCGGCTGTTGGCGGTAGTAGTTTTTTAGGGTCATTACAATGTCAGCCATCTGCAAATCGTCGACAATTTCAATTGGGACATTCAAATTTTTGGCCGCGGCGCGCAAACGATTTTGGCCTACACCGTAGGGAAAGACCCGAACCATTTTGTTGATAGAAGCCGAGTCGTTGTTTTCGCTCTGCCCATTTTCGCCATTTAGATGACCATTTGTTTGCCCATTGCTGCTACCATTCTGCTTTCCAGCCTTTCCTCCAAACTCGCTTTTACCACGTTTGCGGCGCGTTCTGCCATTAGTTGTTTCGCCCGCCAGCTTTAGTGCCGATTCTTCAGACGCTTTTTCGACCTGAACTGTACCATTTTCATCAATCGAGCGAATTTCTGGGCTTAATGTCCAACCGCGCAGTAATGCGTCTACCGCTTCGCCCACATCATCGTGAATGGCGACGCGTTGGCGATCCTGAATTTCGATCAGCACATCAAACGTTGGCGGTGCCTTGCGCTCTAGAACAGTCTTTTGCGTGCCGCGACGGCGCGCCTCCTCGTCCGAAAGCGTTACAGAATCGATCCCACCAACCAAATCACTCAATGTTGGGTTCATCAGAAGATTCTCAAGGGTAATACCGTGCGCCGTACCGATCAGCTGTACGCCACGTTCGGCAATTGTGCGCGCGGCAATCGCTTCCAACTCGCGCCCGATTTCGTCAATCACAATGACTTCGGGCATGTGGTTTTCAACCGCTTCGATCATCACCTCGTGCTGCAAGGTTGGCGTTTGTACTTGCATACGCCGCGCTCTACCGATAGAGTGGTGAGGGATGTCGCCATCGCCCGCAATTTCATTGCTTGTGTCAACGATCACCACGCGCTTTTCTTCTGCGCGAACGCGTGATGCCTCGCGCAAGAGCGTTGTTTTGCCCACGCCCGGGCGACCGAGCAGAAGAATACTCTTGTTGCTGGTGACAATGTCGTTAATGATTTCGATTGTGCCATAGACAGCGCGACCGACGCGGCAAGTCAGGCCGATGACCTCATTTTTGCGGTTACGAATAGCCGAAATGCGATGCAGCGTGCGCTCGATTCCTGCTCGATTGTCTGCACCAAAGTTACCAATCTTGTCGATTATTTGCTGCAAATCTGTCAGGCTTATCTCTGTTTCGCTTAGATAGATTTCGCCATCTGTAAAGCGGGCCTCGGGTAGACGGCCTAAGTCCAATATCACTTCGATTAATTCTGCAGAGCGATTGGTTTGCTCTAGAGCTTGTCGAATTTCGTCTGGCAATACAGCCAAAAGCAGCTCTAGATCATCTGTTATTTGTAGTGTGTTCATATGGGGTTGGGTAATTTGGTTAATATTCAGTATGCTATCGTTCCTGCTTCGTTTTGATTTGATGGTTGGTTATGTGTCGGTTAGTAATAGTTTTGCGATTTGGTAATGTAAATGTGGTAGGGATTGCTTCTCCTACTGCATCGAGCATTCGCTCGTGAAGCGGGACTGTTGTGCGCGCCCAGACGGGCACCTGACGAACCATTCGCGCCCGATCTGTAAAGGGTGCAAACTGATACTCATTGAGGATGGAGTCCATCCCACCATGATAATCGCGCACGCCGATGTAAACAGGGAATTGGGGTGCAGCATTCTGTGCGATATTCAGGCCATGACCAAGTAAGGCATATATGTAGCCTGAGTTGGGATTTAAGGTGTCGACAAGCAGCCGGAGCCACGTGCCGCGCGGCCCTTGACCAATTAAAATGCAACCCTGTATCTCGTCTCTATCGCTTAAGACAAATGTGCTATGGTAACCAACGTGCCACCAGTCTAGCATCGATAGTTTTACATTATTCGTTCCATTGGATCGATTGCTGCGTAACGAGGCGGTTAATGCTCTTGTTTTTGTGCCGTCACTCGCATCGTCACTAATAAGCCCGTTTCGTATATTCCCTTGACCGAATCCTTCGGCACGCTGAACAGATTTTGGAGTGACTTTTGAATAAAGCTTCTGCAGCGCCCAAATGTCGGCTGCCGTCTGCTGCCGAATTCGGATTGACTCGTTCTTGCCCTGTGTACTGCTCTGCGTATAGGAATATTGTGGCTTGTCACTGGGATTCAGCCGCCAAATTGTTTGACTGGTGTAGGTGCGAAACCCTGTTTGTGTAAAGGTTTTTACGGGTAGCGGCTGATCGGGCACATCGGCATAGACGCGTCTTATCTGTCGATTTGCCGCTTCATGGATGTAATGGGCAAGGAGCTTTTCCCAAATGGCGGGGTGGCCTCTGGGTGTGTCGAGCGCGGGAGCTAATAGTGTGATATCTGCTTCTGGACGTCCAATACGCTCTTGTGTCTGTATAAAGCCAGATTGTGCAAGGCTGTTGCGCTGTTGACGTAGGATGTAGGTGTTTGCTCTCGCGCCAAACCAAGGAACGATAGAACTAAGAGAGGTTATAGCTGCAACGCGTGGCTGGAGCAATGCCTGTATGGCATTGAGCTTGGTTGCTTGACCACCCAACCGTTGAACTAATAAGAGGTCGCCTAATTGACAAGGGCGAATCACTGAGTAGTGTTCTCCTCAGAAAGATATAATAGAGAGTATTTTACGATTAAAATACTTTATATGATACGAACGTTTGAGTGTCAGGCTAAACTAGGAAAATGGTGTCCAAAATTAGAGCAGTTTTTCTAGTTTAGCTGCGGCCATACTGGGAATTTTATTTTTTGGATGGCCCTAGACCCCTATTGTACAGGATGTAAGGTACTTTTTCAAGTGACAAAATACACATTTTGGGGCCGTGCTGTGCAATGGCGTTAAGTTGAACTATAGTTGGAACCGGCTGGTGAGCTTCGCCGAACCATAACCCGATGGGGCCGCCTCTGCGTGTTCCGCCTAAGTCTACGGATGTCGCAAGCGACTGCTTCGTAAACAGTAAACCCATTGGGAGAAAGGGGTATTTCTTAACTTAACTCCATTGCGTGCCGTGGGTCTGACTAAAAATCGATATTGATTCCGCCCCGCCGCTCTCTTCGTTTGCCCCGCTCTTCTTCTTTGATCGCATCGCTTTCGCTGCGTTCGATGAGCGAATCTAAAAACGCCCGAGCAGTAAATAAACTCTCGCGTCGCGCTGCATAAAGGTGCTCCCAAAAATCTTCCGATAGCCCCAGGTCGTTATAGCGCAGTTCTTCGGCCAATCCGGTTGCGCCCTCGACCGCCCATGCCAAAAAGTTAAACGAATTTTCTCGTTGGTCGCTAGGTTTCCGTCTTTTCTTCTCATTGGTGTCAGCAGCATCTGATCTGTTATCGAGTGAATCTTTTTGCGTTGCCATTAATATTTTCCTGAATATTCTACGACTGTCTGTTTAACTACCTGCTGCATCGTTAAGGCTTAATTTTTTGGTTGCTTATACCTGTGAAGTAAGCATCTAGACGCAGTTATGCCCATGCAGCTTTCCTCAACTGCGTGTACCTTCCGATGCTAACTCCACTACTGCTAATTCTACTACAATAACGACACGTATAACCCTTATTTTTGGACTTGACGTTACGCTGGCTCAATGCCACTAATTCATTGGTATTGACTATCCGATTTGGTCGACAAGCACGCGCATCACCTTATAATCCTCTCCACCAAAACGATACTTATACTCTTCATCACCCTGCATGAAATCGTAAAGGCGCAGTCCGGCCGCGATTGCATATTGAATGGTATAGGCGGTGATGACCCAGCCAGGGCTATACTGCTGATACAGATCGGGATCATAACCGGAATTGTAGAGCAGGAATGAATCGTTGTATTCAAATGCAAAAAGGGCTGCGGCTCTTTCACCGTTAATAGAGAGAAAACAGAGGCGTAAATAGCCCGCATTCAACATGTTCCGAGCCATGCCTTTAAAAAAGCGGGCCATCTCCTCGCTCATAAACTCGGCTTTGTCGTCGCGGCTTGCCCGCTGTAGGCGAATAAATTCATCGATCTCAGCTTCGATGTCGCGTAATTTATCCATTTCTGGATCAAGGCCGACAATGTAAAAATCGACAATCGTTTCGCGCTCGGCTTTTCTCCGTTTGCGCCGGATTTCGTGTCGCTGCTTTTTCTCTACTTGGTCGGCCAAGTACTCCTCGTAGCGAAGTGGCAACATAAATTGTGGGGCAACATCTTCCTGCTGAACTTTGACAGACCAGCCAGCGTCGCTGAAAATTTCTGCGCCCAATTTATAGCTGTGGCTTGCTTCGGGCAAATTGCATAGATCCAGCCGATCCCATTGCGGTGCCTCGTTGCTGCGTAGCCACTCGACAAAATTGTTGTATGCTTCTCGCTCCCATCCCTCGGCAATAATTGCATCAAGATAGTCACTTACCTCGATGCAGCCAACGAGCGTCAAAATAGCCAACTTGCTCGATACGTCACTATTTGCTGATGAAGCATTCTGCTCTGCAGAATAGGCGGGTCGGATGTAATGATAGAGTGGAAAGAGAGCAATCAGTTCATCCGTTTCAGTCTCTCGAAAGGCCATGATCCACAAATCTCCATGACCTAAATATGACCACCACGTGGTTTGCCATTCATACGTTAGAAAAAATGAATTAAATCGGTTGCGGCTTAAAAGCGGATTCCATTCTGTTTTGAGCGCTTCGAATGAGCGATAAACTACGGGCTTTAGGGGACAACAGGCAGATTCAGAAACGTTCATAACCTCTCTTGTTTCAAATGCTTAATTTAATATGTTTTGCGAGCAGATTTTATCGTCTTCTAAATAATCTTCTGATGAACGGAATTCTATTTCTCCCTATCAAGGCTTGCACTATAAAGAGCAGGAACCCAAGCACAGCCACCCCCATCAAACAGGATATCATCATTTGTAACCCTCGAAAGGTATTTGTCGGTTGTGGATCTGGATCCGAGCTGCTCAAAAGACCCCTTATCCATGATGAATTGTTTCTTTCGGGCGCATAGGTTGGTAGCGTAGTTGGTACCTGTAAGCCTACAGCCGGTTGAATTCGTGTAACTGAATATCCGGGTATCTGCTCATCCTCACCACTCATAATTAGTGGATCGCCGGTTTCGGTTGACATCAGTTGTGGTACAGACTGACTTGTTGGTGGCCCACTAAAAGTTCGAGTTGGAATAGATGTTGCTGACCGATTCGTTGCGGTTGGGTTTGCTCTAGTTGGCACAGGCGTTGTAGTGGGTGCCGTTGTAGCTGGCGCAACTGCCGCAATCGGTGTCGGCAATACCGCGCTTACTTGGCAGCCGATCAGCTCGATATCATCAACAAATGACCATGTCCGCCTACCATTTCCATCGTTGTAAACGTTAAAGTAAACATAAAAATTTCGACCACTGTACTTTGCAGTATTAATCGACTCACTTTCGATTTTCCAATCTGCTGGCTTATTGCGGTGGCGGTGAATCACCTCAATTGGTATTAGATCCGGCTCTAAGAATATTACATCCGCGCGATCGCTCGTGCGATCAGGATTACTATCTGCGGCTTCTTCGCTCTTCGTAAGATGCCGCCATCGCAGATCGAGCTGGGCAACACTCGAGGGAATCGAGACCAATTGACGAATGGATGAGTATGTTAGCTGGTTGCTTTCCCCGTTGTTTGGCGGGTTGCCCAGCACAACTGAATAGTTGCCGCTATTGGATTCTGCATTGGTAAGCTGAGCCTGTACTGGATCTCTGCCGCGATGCCATTGCAAGTCGTTATCAAAATATGCGTTTCCTGCCTCGAAATTCCCATCGATTAGATAATTTCTACAATTACTGGGATTAACAACTGGGGGGCGAGTAACGATCGCCGTGCTGGTTGCGAATGGTGGTATAGCCGTTGCCATCGACGTGTCGATGGTCGGCGTCAGCGTCGGTAGTGGTGTTGTCGTGGGTGTACTTGTTGCTGTTGACAGTGGATTGCAGGCCAAGATCGAAACATTGTCAACATTCATCGCGAGGCTACCATTGCCGCCATCATTTTCGACAGCGAAATAAAGATTAATCTGTTGCCCCGCATAGGCCGTCAGATTATATTGCTTTGCGACCCAATCGCCTGTGTTACTTTGCTCTGTCAATACTCGCGTTAGAAATGTACCAGTAAGATTGTTAAAGATCTCAACAAACTGCACATCGGCATCTGGTGATGGGTTCCCGCGCGTGTAATAATAAAATGTCAAGAAGATGGATGTCACCCCTGTGGGCAAACTCACTGTCTGTTTAACAAAGCTACTGCTTTCCACATTCGCCAAATTCACGATGCCCAACTGTATGGATTTGCCGCTATTATCGTGCGTGATATCACTTACATGCATCGGCGGGCGGGCGCTGCGGTTTAGCTCCCACTCTGGACCTAGCGTCTCAAAGCCCCCGTTTTGTATCAATTCGCTACAGCCTGGGGGGGGCTGATTCTGCACGCTATTTTTTATTGTATAACTTGATGCAGCGTGTGCTGCTGGGAGCAAAGAATTTTCTTTTAAGGTCGATACTGATAGCGCACAAATAGTAAAAAATGCAAACAAAAAAACCATCGGCAAAATACGTTTATGGATGATATTTTTGACCAAGCTCCGCCATAGATTCTTACATTTCCCGCTCAACAATTTGCTAGGCGAGTTGCTAAGCAAGAATTTTAGTTTGTGCGAATGCGCACGATTATTGTTACTCAGCCATGCCATAAAAGGTCATGCTCTCCGTTGAGTTAGTTGCAATCTGTCGGATGGGATTCTGTTCTATATTCCTAAATTTTACCATAACAACAGGCGATCTTGATAGAGAAATGTATGATATACTAAATAAGCATGTAATATTTCGTCACCCTGACAACAATCACTGCGCATTTTGCCTGCAATATTGTTTGTACAGAACAAAAACCACAAATATAAATCAACGTGCTAAGTCGAGACAAAGTAATCGCGGCCATCGAACGAAAAGGCCCAAAATTTCAAGAGTTCTTGGATGCCCGCAGCGCACAGCGCAATGCGTGGAATCAACATGTTGCCGCCTTCCTAAAGTTCGATTTTATGGAAATGAGCGAGCACATTGCGGAACGGATTCAACTAACCAACGACGAATGGATTGGCGCGCTGCCAACACCAGAGTTTGATCTGGCCGAGGATCTCTGCTTATCTTTTCCACACCACTGGCGCAATCACCGCGAGGCGCGCCAATGGGCACTAAATATATTGCAAGATCGGCCCGTTTTGGCTGTAGACGGTAGCCAAATTACCCCAACAAAAGAGTATGCCGTGCCGGTTGGCGCAATCCAAATTGGCTGGTTTATTAACTATCATCGCGCCGACATGCAGTATGAGAAAGATATCGAGTTTGATATTCTGGCTCCACAGGAGTTAATTGCCGATGGGGACAACCCAAACGATACGGAACTGCTCTTTGCGGACCGAATCATCAATCAAGAACGTTTTTTACGTGAGTGCCATAAACTTTGTGAATTGATGGAGCGTCATAAAGATTTGCCCGACGTAGAGAAACCAATCTGCTTCTTTGACGGTTCGTTTATTGTGAGCTTTGCGGGGCAGATGAAAGAGAGTCGGGCTGCACCCTATGTTCGAGCGATGCAGACACTGTTGCGCGTTTCGGAGGAAACGCGTGTTCCGCTGATTGGTTATGTGGATAACCCATACAGCCGCGATATCGTTACGTTGATGAGTAATTTGCTTCTGAGCCAACCGGATGCGATCCCAGGAACAGATGCAAGCTTTTTATTGCGCCTATTGTCAGCTGAGGAGTGGGGCGCACGCAGCCCGATTTTTATTTGCGCGCGGGCCGATGCGTTGACCCGAGAAGATAAAAAGTGGGCCGCGCGGGGGGAAAGTCGTGCAAATTTTTACAAAAGTGTCGGCTTTACTTATGTGAAATTGGCGCGAAATCACCCACCTGCCCGGATCGAATTGCCTCTTTGGTTGATAGAAGAAGGTCGTGCCGAAAAAGTGCTAGATCTTGTGCGTGCCGAATGTATTGTAGGCACTGGCTATCCATACGCAATCGAGACTGCCGATGCACTTGCCGTGATTAGTCAGCGGGATCGACAACGCTTCTACGCAATTTATCAACAACTAGCAGAGGAACACAATTGGCCTTCTCTTACGTATAGTAAGAAGGTAACAAGCAAAAAGAATCGACGCTAGTAGAGATAGCCGCATCTTCTCGATAAGTGGCGGCGACCGCTAGCCAAAAGAACATAAAGATCATGACAGAATCAAATAAGCCCACTACTCTTTCAGGATCAGAAATACCAAATCACGAGATGGCAGATGTAGCGCTTTCAGATGAGCAAGCGCCATCGTCTGCCAACCGTGTTGAACCTGCCACACAAACAGACACAGAAGCAGAGACAATAACAGATACAGTAACGAGCACAGTAGCAGACAAGCAACAGCACCTATCGATCTCTCCGTCCACCATGTCTCTGCTGGGCAACGAAGATGCCAAGTGGGATACGTCTACAAAGCGTATGGTGCTGGGCATTTTGCTGATTGCCTTTATCTTCATTATTTGGTTAAGCCGACCAATTGTTTCTATCCTGATATTTAGCAGCATCGTGGCATATCTGCTGAAACCAATTGTCGATTTGGCTGAACGGATTCGCATTCCACGCGCCGCTTCGACCGTGCTAATATTTTTGCTGCTGGCGGTTGCCTCTATTGTTGTGCCCATTGTGCTTGCCCCAATTCTTGTTGAGCAGCTTGGGTTGCTGATCTCATTTGATCGCAACGCTATTGTGCGCGATCTAGTGGCGTGGATTGAGCAATCGCTGGCGAATTTACCCCAAGAAGATATCGTGATCACGCTACTGGGAGACCGTACATTTACGATTCCTGTTGGTGAAACAGTAAAACAGGTAGAAGAGAGTATTCAACGCTTTACCTTCATCCCAACGCTGGCCGGAATTCTTAATTACTTTCAGACGGCAGTTGGGACCGCCACCAATGTAGTTGGCAGCGCCACAGCAATTAGCTTTACCGTTGTCGGCGGGATCGTACAGTTTTTGGTCACCACAATTTTGGTCTTTGTAGTGAGCCTCTATCTGACCAAGGACGCGCCGAAGATCCGAATGTACGTTGAAGATCTTTTTCCTCGCTCGTATCAGCCCGAGTTGATGGGGTTGCTTAAACGAATTGGCGGGATCTGGCAAGCCTTTTTTAGGGGCCAAATTGTCCTCTGTTTGGTCATCGGATCGATCACAACGGCGACGCTATATCTGCTCGGAATGCCTGGCGCACTGGTGCTTGGAATTTTCGCTGGCGCAATGGAGATCATCCCCAATTTGGGGCCGGCGCTTGCACTGATTCCCGCGTTAATTGTTGCGCTGATTCAGGGCAGCACGAACCCCGCATTAATGGAGTTGGGCAACATGGGGAGCCTTGGGTTTGCGTTGCTCATCATCGGCGTTTATTTTGTGATTCAGCAGATTGAGAACAGCATAATTGTGCCGCGCGTGATTGGCGACAGCGTAAATTTGCACCCGGTTGTTATTATCTGCGGCGTCTATATTGGGTTCAGCATTGGGGGCATATTAGGTGCGTTTTTGGCCGCGCCCGTTATTGCAACCGTACGTACGATTGGCAGCTATATCCACGCAAAGTTGCTCGACTACGAGCCTTTCGTTGATGAGGATCTGCCGCTTGCATCATCCGGTATGCAGCCCACTGTCTATCGCCGCACAGTCACCGGCAAAGAGTTAGCCGCGCGGGATCAGGCTGCGGTAAGGCAGCTCGGATCTGATGATTTACCCGAGACAGATGAAGGCGACTCGCTCTTGGACGAGAGCACCGTGATTAACGGTTAATATATCTATCCTAATGGACCTACTTTGATAACGCCTGCCCCTATATTCATGCTTATACTTCACCCTAAATTACCCTGAAAAATCACATGCCAAAATTCGATACAGAAGACGGTTTTATCCACTATGAAATTCTCGAAAAAAGGGCAAATACTCCCCCGCATTCTGCTTCTTCTGCCCAAATAATTACCCTGCTGCACAACTTTATGAGCACTGGACGTATTGCGTGGGGGCGGATCGCCGAGAGGCTGACCGCTACCCACCGCGTTTTGCTAATCGACTCGCCCGGTCATGGCCGATCGATTGGCTACCCCGATGCATATGACCATCTGGAAATGGCTCGCCAGATTGCACAGCTTATGCGGCATGTCGGTGCGGAAAATGGCCATCTAGCTGGATGCAGTAGCGGCGGCATGATTGCGCAGCATATTGTCAATGAAGGCTTTGCACAACCTGCTTCTCTTATACTAGTGAGCACGACTTACAGCAACAATCCTGAACGAACAGGTAATGAACGAACGGTGACCCCCGAAGCATTTCAGATGGGCACAAACTGGCTTGATGCCACTGCAAAACTCCATGATCCGCATCAAGGCGCAGGGTATTTCGATGCTGAGCTTTTGCTTGGGTACCGAGAGCTAGACAAATATACGGGTTTGGATTTATCATTAGATTCACTCAGAACTTGGCTGTTGCCTACCTGCATTATCCACGGGGAAAATGATGAGTTTTTTCCACCTTATATTCCACAAAGTATGTCTGATGCAATTCCTAATGCCACGCTACACATCATTCCCAATCAGATGCACGCACTGATATTTCGGAAATCTGTACAGGTATTCGAGATTATGCATCAGTTTTTGGCACAACTTTAATCACTTGGGCATTTTCTTCATGGGGATAGTAAACTTAATCATGGAGCAGCCAAACCATCAGTAGCCTGCGCACATGCGTTTGATACGGGAAACAGGCTAAAAGCCCTGTTATATCCGCCAAAAGTGCGATATTTAACCTGTTTGCAACAGGTTTTCCGTGTTCAGGCTACGCTGCCGTAGGCTATTGTACTCCACGGTTAATTGTACCTATACCTCTTCATGGCTAAGCCAGAAAAATAATTATACGAATTCAGCAGCTTTTCTGTAGCAATGTGCGGCCATGCCATATATTTGATTCTCTGTAATGACGATAGCAAATATAACGTAATAGGAAATCCTTTATGTCGGATCCACACACCCAGAATCAATCCAACCGAACGCTTCTTTTACTCCCTTTAATAGGGATGACTATCTTTCTCTTACTTAGCATGAATCCTGTGCAGAACACGAACGCACAGGGTACTATCCCACCGACGGAGACACCCGCCCCACCGACAGAGACACTCGCCCCACCGACAGAGACACTCGTCCCACCGACGGAAACACCCATCCCAGCAACAGAAACACCCATCCCATCGACGAAGACACCTATTCCCCCTAAGGAGACACCTGTTCCACCAACGAATACGCCAACCGTTACGCCCACGCCAACCAGTACACTAACGCCAACGCCAGCCGTTGGTACGCTAAATGTCGTAAAAACTGTGGACTGGGGCAGCGGCGGACCCGATCCGCTACAGTCATTCCAGCTTTGTATCCAAGGCCCATCCTTCCCCATTGCTAACTGTAAATCTGCATTCTACTTGGGATCCACAGTTGTTTGGCAAGGATTGCTGCCGGGGCGCTATACGGTAACGGAGAATATTAACGACTTTTGGGATGTGGAAATCGATGGCTCGCCGGCGGTGGTTCGAATTGGTCAAACCAGTAGTGCTTTTGTAACAAATAAAGCAAAGCCCGCCAGCATCTCGCTACAGACAAGCGCGAGCGAATCTGTGATCTCGTCAGGTACAGAAGTGACCTATACGTACATTGTGCGCAACACGGGCGAAATTCCCGTGCGTAATATTTCTCTCAGCGATAACAAATGTGCACCGATTTTGCCAGACAATGCCGCGATAGAATTGCTGCCGAATGAAATGAGTCGCTACAGCTGTAGAACGACAATGACAAAAGATACATTTAACGAAGTATTTGCCAATGCGACCAGCTACTTTAATGAAGATATCCAGAGCAATCGCGCCATTACGTTTGTAGATGTACAACCGCATCTTTCGATTTTAGAAAGCGTCACTCCTTCGGCTCGCTTAGAGCCGGGTGGGGAATTTATTTATGGGGTGATGGTCGAAAATTCGTCGTCTGAGCCGATTACAATCCAGTCTATTTTTGGGAAGTATAAGCTGAGCGAGGCGTGCCTGACGTTGACTGGTCAAACTATCGAACCGGGTGGCTCGCTTCAATGCTCATATGGTGTAACGCATTCCAACACTGGCTCATATATTAGCCGAGTTACGGTGAAGGCGTCCGACGATGAGGGCAACGAAGTGGTTGATAGCGCCACTACGCTTGCAAACGTGACCGATATTCCATCAGCAATCAAGGTAGCGCTTGAAGTTGTTCCGGCTACGGTTTTGGAACCCGGGGCCACGGTGCGATTTAATTTAACCGTAAACAATCAAAGCACAATTGATACAGTGACGATTACTGATATTGCCGATTCGATCTACGGGGATGTAAGAAATGTGGATGATTGGAGCTCTTGCACGCTGCCGCAATATCTTTCGGTACGGGGCAGCAGCGGGGATAGTTATTCGTGTAGTTATAAGGCATACATAGCTGGCGCAGTGGGCGATCTGCAGGTGAATGCATTGACGGCTACGGGCGCTGATGACGATGGCAAAGTAGTTTCTGCAAAAGATTCGGTTACCGTTGTTGTCTTGCCTGCAGAATCTGCTTTGGCGGTGACCCATGGTGTGGATGTTGCAACGGTGCCAGAACCGGGTGGAGTGGCCACATTTACCGTTGCCTTGCAAAATGAGAGCGAGGCTCTTTCGTTTCGAATCGACTCGTTAGTGAGCAGCGATTTTGGCAACGTGGCGCAGCTGGGCGAAAGAGAAACTGGGGATATTGTCGCAACCTCCTGCCAAACACCAATCTTGATCGAGCCAGCAGCGCGCGCCGAGTGTACATATACAGTTGCCATTCAGGGCAACGCAAATGATGCCTACATGAATAGCATTGTCGCTACTGGTGTAGATCAGTTAGAGCGCACCATTTCGGGCGTTGACGAAACAACTGTTGCCATCTCTAATGTACCGCCGCTGCTTGTTGTGACCAAACAGACGAATCAACTGAGCATTCCAGAAAGTGGGGAAGATGTTGACTTTACTGTGACAATTACAAATAATAGCTCGGCTGACGCGATTAGCGTAGATACGCTGACCGACAGCGAATTTGGGGCCGTTGGCGAGGGGTGTTTACCCGAACTGCCCGCCACGCTGCAAATTGGCACTACAATGGTTTGTACCTTTACACGCTTTGTTCGAGGTGATTTTAGCGTACCGCACGAAAATATTGTGACAGTTAGTGGTTTTGACGATGATAACCAATTTTTCGATGCGACCGCTACTACATTGCTACCTTTTAGCGACGTTCCAAGTAGCGTTGATATTGCCATTGAAGCGAGCGAAACAACAGTTTCTCGCGTGGGCGATCCGGTTGTCTTTGGCATCACCATCGAGAATACAAGCATGGCCGATGCGATTTCGATTATCACGCTGCGAGATTCTGTTTACGCAGATCTTACCGATGCGAGTAATCCGCTGCTGCTGCGCACAAATTGCGATATCCCGCTATCGCTGATGCCTGGGCAGCTGTATCGTTGTCAGTTTACTGCACTGATTAGCGGGAACATTGGCGGCGTGCAAGATAATGAGATACTAATCATTGCCGAAGATGATGATGGGGGGCGTGCTGAAGCCCGTGCTAGCATATCGGTATTAGTTGCCGAGCCGATTTTGGCCGCTATCAAGTCAGTTGAGCTAGTCGCTGTTGATCCAACTTCTGACGGCAGAGTTGCTCGTGCAGGCGATCTGCTGCGCTATAAAATTTTGATTGAGAACAGCGGCAATGCATCTGCCCTAAATGTGCGCATCAGCGACATTATTGACAACAACACTCGCTTGGTTGGTGGATCGATTATGGCAACGCAAGGCGCTATTTTAAGCGGAAACAGTGTTGAAGATTTGACTGTGCGGATCGAATTAGGGGATATTGCGCCAAATCAATCAGCCACGCTCATCTTTGATGTGCAAGTTAAGGATGATATTGCTGAAACGGTTGGTGCAATTTCCAACCAAGCAATTATAACGGGCGATAATTTTCCCTCGCTGCCCAGCCGCAGCCCCGATGGGAATGGTGCCACCGAGATAACCGTACGGCTAGAACCGCTGCTTTTGGCAGAGATGGTTGCCACGCTGGTTGGCGATTTGAATGGCGACGGTGAAGTGAGTCCCAGTGAGGCTGTCGAGTATCGGCTGGTTGTGACAAATCGCGGTACAGCTAGCGCAAACAATGTGCTGCTTACGGTGCCGATTGATGCATACGTACTGCTGCAACGTGGCAGTGCAAGCACAACACAGGGCCAAATTTCGACTGACGGCAACGAAAAGCAGGGATCGATCCAATTTGCTATTGGTACCCTTGCACCTGGGGCGGCGGCCACAGCTCGCTTCACCGTGCGGATCAAAGACGCGCTTCCGGCGCAGATCACGCGGATTGAGATGCAGGCGCTGTTAGATGCAGATGGAGAGGCACTTACCTTTAGCGATGACCCTACATTGCCCGGCGATAGCGATCCCACTATCGTCTTGCTCAATGGAGAGGCTGTACTCGATGCATCCAAGCGCGATTTGTTGCTCATCGATGCCGATAACAATGGGTTTTATTCTGATAAAGATATTATCATTTACCAGATTAATGTACGTAATAGCGGAAATCGTGATGCGCTGAATGTAGTTTTTGAAGACATTCTAGACACGAAGCTTGTACTGCTGCTTGGTTCTGTGCAGACCGATCAGGGAATTGTGGAAATTAATGCGAATGAGAGTCCGCAAAATGTTAAAGTCTTACTTGGAGCGATTCCGCATGGTGAAGAAGTGCGGCTTAGTTTTCAGGCGCAGGTTACTCTTCCTCTGCCGAATGGCGAACTCGATACTCGCGTTTCGGGTATATCCAATCAGGGTGTTTTACGCCGCCCAAGTATGCAACCAATTTACACCGATGACCCGGATGTTGAAGGGTTGGCGAATGTGACTTTTACTGCGTTGGCCGCGGAGGCAAATTTGCAAGTGACGAATCGCGATCTGCTTTTTGTGGATGCCGATGGTGATAAATTGGTCTCTGCTTATGATACGCTGCTCTATTTGATTGTGGTGGAAAATACGGGCACTGTTGCCGCACACAATATCCGCATTACCGATACGCTCGATCCGCGGACGCGGCTAATCGCAGGCACGGTGGAGACGAATATTGGCATAGTCGAAGTGGGTAATGGGCCAACGGATAATCGCGTGGAGGTGGTGGTTCCTGTGCTTCAACGTAATGAGCGGATCATTGTTAGCTTGCTTTCCGAAGTTCAGCCCGAACTTTCGCGCTTGCCGCTGAAAAATCAGGCGATTGTGAGTTATTACAGTACGGATGATCCGACTGGGCTGGGTAATGAAGAGAGCGCTTTTTTCCGCAAGACAGGCTCTGACGACCCAGACACAACGACTAATGATGATGCCACGCTAACGCAAATTGGCAGCGGCATTCAAGATATTTTTATGCCCTTTATCTTTAACTAATGTTGAGTAACTTTTATGACACTTGCACCCAAAACTGCTTCAATAATTCGTAAATCACTTCTCTTTATGCCTGGCGATAGTATGCGCAAGATTGAAAAAGCGACAGAGCTTGCTGTCGATAGCGTGATCATGGATCTGGAAGATGGCGTGGCGCTCAATCAGAAAGAGGCCGCGCGCGATGTTGTCTCGGATGCGTTGACCACGCTAGATTTTGGCGAGCGCGAGCGTTTGGTCCGCATGAATCCGCCCGATTTTGCCCCTACATTTGTGGATATAGAAAGAACGATCGAGGCTCGCCCCGATGGATATGTTGTGCCGAAGCTAGAGGACCCGTACCAACTGATTGCGGTGGACGAATATTTGAGTGCGGTCGAACGGGATAACCACTGGCCAATGTTGTCGATCCGCTTGCTGGCCGTGATCGAGACGGCGCTTGGTATTCTCAACCTGAACGCAATTGCTGGGGCCACGCCACGGCTCGATGCGCTGATGTTTGGGGCAGAAGATCTGGCTGGCGATATTGGTGCCACACGTACGGAGGCCGGGTGGGAAGTCTTCTATGCCCGCAGTGCAGTGGTGACGACTGCCGCTGCTTATGGGTTGCAGGCTATTGATACGGTTTTTGTCAATTTAACTGATTTAGCTGGCTTAGAAAAGGAGTGTCTCTTTAGTCAACAGATGGGCTATTTGGGCAAGATGGCGATCCATCCTGGGCAACTTGAGACGATTAATCGGGTCTATACGCCGTCGCCTGAACAGGTAGCGCAGGCTCAGCGGTTGATCGATACGTTTGAGGAAAATCAGGCTGCGGGTACGGGCGCATTTGAGATGGATGGTAAGATGGTCGATATGCCGATGGTGCGCGCCGCGCGACGTGTGTTGGCGCGTGCGGGGCGGTGATGGGGTCCCATAAATGCCCCGTCGTAAACAGTCTCGTCGTAAACAGTCTCGTCGTTTGATGATGCATTGTCGTTGTAGCAGGATTGCTTTAACGCCGTGCGATTAGGATTCCAAACCGTACACTCCATACTTGCCTATGTGTTGCCCATGTGACTCTCTGTATGACTTTGGGGACTGGTCGATGTGACTGTTGCGCCCGTAAAGTAAGCGTGCATTCTTTACTTTCATCACAGTTTAACTTGCGCTTCAACGCAAAATTCTTGGAGATAAAATGACACTTTACGGTTCCCTTCTGTTTATCCATATTGCTGGTGGGTTTGCTGCCCTGTTTTCGGCATCTGTTGCCATCATTTCAAAAATCGTCGATGGCGCGCATAAATGGCACATCTATAGCGGGCGTGTCTACTTTGCTGGTATGGTGACCGTCTTCTTGACCGCTATCCCCATGGCAATATTAAAGCCAAACCCCTTTCTCTTTATGATTGCTATCTTTAGCTTCTATTTGGCTTTGAGCGGCTGGCGACTTGCAAAAAACCGAGCCGGTACACCCCAAACAGTTGATTGGATCATTGCTGGCATTATGGCCATCACGTCAGTTTCGATGGTAGCCTTTGGGCTCTATTGGTTGCTTGGTGGCGAGAGTATGGGAATCACAATTATTGTCTTCGGCGCGATCGGGGCGGCATTTAGTTTGGCCGATATTCGCACTTTTCGAACTGGTGGCCTGAGAGGGAAAGAGCGTATTGCTTCGCATCTACAGCGCATGATGGGCGCAACGATTGCAACGCTCACGGCGTTCATTGTAACTAATTTTTATATCGAGCCGATTGTTATTTTATGGCTTGCACCAACGGCGGTGATCACGCCCATTATCACAATATGGAGCCGTAAGATCATGGCTGGCCGTCGTCTAAAAGGAATGGCGTGAGTGACAGTAACAGTAGTCTGTAGATCTGGGACCTTCGTAGCCCCGACTGTTTTTGCTAACAACTTCGACTACCGATCACCGACTACCGATCACTGATTCTGATCTTGTGTCATAAAATCCCAAACAATACCATGAACCACACGCTCAACCGGCGCGTGGTCATCCGTAAAAGGGCGCAACTCGACTGACGCCTGTGCCGCCCGGATCCGCGTTACCGTCTTCTGTGCAAAGGTGACAAACTCCGCTGGAAATTCGGCCGACAGCCCCGCAATATTTTGCTCGTAGCGCTCTAACTGAGTCAGCTCCATTGTGGCTACTACTAGCGAGTTCCCCAAATTTTGTGCTGGCCCCGGTTCATCGATAATATGAACAGAGGGGAAGACGACCGAAAGCGTCGACACCAGCGAATCGACGAGCGCAAAGTTATTGGCCGTCCGCCCGACGTTGATTGCCAGCACCCCCTCCTCGGTCATATGATCCCGCACTAGCGTAAAAAATTCTACCGTGGTTAAATGGAACGGAATATATGGTGGGCGATATGCGTCAACTGCCACCATCTCCCACTTTGCTTCCTTGGGCTGGCGCGCGAGCCAGTGACGCCCATCTGCCGCAATCGCGGTTAAGTTGGGCTGGTTCATCTCAAAATAGCGCTGCCCCACCTCGATGATCTGCGAATCAAGTTCGATACCCGTAATAGGAATAGGCCCATAAACATTGGTCAATAACTCGCTGACCGTCCCCGCAGCTAGCCCAATCAGCAGGACGTTGTCTGGTCGGATCTCTTCTGGCTGAATATCTTCTTGTGAAGATGGCTCTAGCGCCGCTTGCCCAAATAAAGGGGCGAGTAAAAAGTAGTCCCAAATGCCTTGGCTTAGCAGCATGTCAGGATGATAGACGCTGTGGATCCCAATGCCGTCATTGAGCTTTAGGTGACGTTCCGTTCCCCACTCGCGCACGGCAATATAGTTGTAGCGACTCTCATCCTCATACAAAATTGCTCCCGTTGCGCCGCTGTCCCACTCGCCCCGAATCGCATCCCTAGGACGACCAAAAAACGCCAACCCTAAGATAATAATAAGACCGATTAGTGGAACCCAACGGTGTTGCTCGCGCAAGCTAATAAGTATCAAAATGGTTGCTAGAACTAGCGCAAGGATGAAAAATGTCCAGCGTGTACCAAACGTTGGAATCAACCACAGCACGGGCAAAAATGTCCCAACGATACTGCCTGCGGTTGCAGTGGCATACAGTCGACCTGCCGTTTGCCCAGTCATTTGCAGATCGCTAATGGCGAGACGAACAGCCCACGGGCTCACCATGCCAAGCAGAATGCCCGGCACGCTCAAAAGGAGCAACACGGCCAAAAGGGATCCGGCCAGTAAATTGACGGCAAAGCTATCCATACCTGTTGCGGCCATGCGCAAAACGCTGCTGCTAAAGAGTGGGATCAACGCAACGCCAACCGCGGCTAACGTTGCCACCAGCACCAGGTAGCGCGGGTGTGGATAGCGATCTGCCAAGCGCCCGCCTATCCAAGCGCCGAGTGCCAGATAGAGCAGAATAAGCCCGATGAGCGACGCCCATACAATTTGGTTGTTGCCAAATGCCGGTTCCAGCAGCCGCGCGGCCGAGAGTTCCACACCAAGGGTTACAGCACCGATTGTAAAGACGAGCAAAGCTAAACGATTCATATAATTACCATACATTATTTTTACACATTATTTGTATCTTCTCAATAAATGGCGGTAAATGATCCGCTTGGTTTTGGTACACTGCATACAGCTATAGCGTCAGCGGCCAGCACTCAACTGGCGCTACCGCTATTTATTAAGAAAAGATGAAAAGGATCAACCAAAAGTGCAAAACAAAAAAAGTGGCAGACGAACACGTAGTTCAATCGGCCACTTCTTGATTTTTATATATCCGTTCTAAACGAAAACGGGATTTTTGTCAGCCCTGAGGTATGTTCTTAAATAGATAGCGGTAACGTACCCAACATCTACTTCTATTTGATCATAAATTAGACATTCATCATTCTACCGCTACTGCGAACAGCACCCAATAAAACCTGTACTGATTGAGCAAATCCGCCACGATGCATATTTGTGAGGAAGCTCAATGTGTCCGTTGCCTGTCCGCCAAACTGAAGCACAATCCCGTCAAATGTGCAGCCTACAAAGCTTGGTGCAGGCCCACCAGAATAAGCAAATGTCACGTTGGAGAACTGACAGTTGACGTAGGTGTGTCCGTCGACTTCAACGCGAGAATCCACGTACGCGATATTTTCGATAGTTTGTGTTGTTGAATCTGCCATCGCTCTATTCGCCTCCCACGGTGGATGGGGCACTCACTATGCCCGTTTCTACTATTAAGTTAATGGCTTCATCTAGCGATATCTTTACCGTTCCGTCGGCATTAGACTCGAATCGGCTACTCTCTTCGATCTGATTGGCTTTAATATCGTCGTAGATATCGGCAAGGCTTTCGGGCAGCACAGGAACAGCGTCGAGAATACGGCTGTTGTAGAGTGGCCGAGTTTCATCACCATCGAGCACGACATTTTCGGGATAGTAGACATATCCATACCATAGGGCCGCACCGAGCAATCCTACAATAATTGCCAGAATAGCTCCTCCTCGCGCTAAGGTACTGTAATTATCACCTAAATGTGACGACGGCGGGAATCGAGTTGGTTCGCCTATTGGCAAATCGCCTTTTTCCACACCATCGAGAATGCGTTCAACACCGCCGCGCAAACCAAGCTGATAGAGCGTCCGCAGATATTCCGTTGTATTTGCCGCAGCCTCGCCCAGTTCTAGATCCGAATTTTTCAAAGAGCAATTAGTGAACGTTGGCTGTTCTCCACCATTGTAAACCATGCGGCAGCCAGTAAATGTACAATCTACATACTCATTGCCATCTATAACAATTGTTTCTTTTATATACTGCCTATTTTCAATCGTAACCATAATCGGTATCCCCGTATTGAGAATTAATTCTCTAATAACGATGCGTCAACAGCATCCTGCAACTCTTGCGGCCACGTGTCTAAGTGCGCCTGTTGGCTAAGCTGTAATGCTCGAATGTATGCCGCAATTGCCCAGCGATCTTCTGGCTTGACGCGCGACGCATAGCTTAACATAGTGCCCTTACCATTGGCGATCACGTTCACATAATATCCGGCGGGCTTATTCAAAATTGCTGAATCATGATAGGAAGCAGGCCGAGGAAACCCCTCCTCTGAAATTACGCCATTTCCATAACCAGAGTAACCGTGACAAGGCGTACAAGATACTTCATATCTCTCTTGCCCTCTTCTCAACAGACCCTCGGTAATATCTACAGGAAATTCATCTGTAAATTCGCCATTTACGATCCCCAACGCCAGATGATCGCTTATGTTGTGACCGACTGGAATCGCCTCGGGCAGAATTTCGCGAGCGGCAACTTCAAAGCTAGGGCTCGACTGATAGGGCTTTGCCAATTTGGCTTGATCACGCATATTGTCACAGCCTGCCAGCACTAATATCGCAATCAGTAATAGAGGCAATATGAAACGATCAACTCGAATGGAATGCTTTTTTTCTATATTCACCGTTTCCCCCTAGCTGCGTGCTTCATTCACTGATCTTGGATTGAGGCTAGACAAAAAGCGCATCGTTTCTTGTCGATCGAATTGCTCATCTTGAGATTCGATGCAGAGATAAAACCGATTGCCCGATGAAAGCTCAAAGTTTGGCGTGTTAAAGATCGGATGGTACGGCAGCGGGAGCCCATTTAAAATCAACATAGCACCTGCCGTTGCCAGCGCACCAAACAAAATCGCTAGCTCAAACGTGATAATTGTAAACGAAGGCCAACTATTTAACGGGCGTCCACCGATGTTTAGCGGATACGAGATAACGTCCGTGTAATATTGCATCGTAAAGCCAACCAGCGCACCCACAATTAAGGCAATAAATACTACCCAAGACAATGATTTTGCTTCTAACTCAAGCGCTTCGCCAAGGCCTTCAACTCGATAGGGTGTAAAGGCCTTAATATCCTTATACCCAGCATTTTTCAGTTCCTTGACTGCTTCGATGAGCCTATCACCGTTTTGAAACTCGGCCACCAGCCCATACAAATACTCGTTACTCTCTGCCATTTTAGTCGTCTCCTGCACCTAAAAGTCCAGGTCGAGGCTGAAGCATTCCGCCAGACCCATCATCGATGTCATCAACTCCCAACTCTTCCTCATCATCCATATATCCCTGTGCAGGCTTGTGGTGCTCAATCAATTCTTGTGTTTCAAAGATTGGAATCATCGGCAAGAAGCGGATGAACATGTAAAGCAACACCATAAAGAGGCCAAATGGCGCAATGACTGTTAGCCAATCCCAGCCACCGGGCACAAAATAGCTACGCATCGACGGTAGGTAAGCTGCCGTCATCGAAGTTGCCACGATAATAAAGCGCTCTAGCCACATACCGATTGTAATGAAAACACACAGCGCCGCCACCATGTTCAAGTTTGTACGCACGTTCCTAAACCAGAACATTTGCGTGGCAATTACGTTCAAGAAAATCATCAAATAGAAATATGGCGCATACTGACCCGTTAGGCGTGATTCTAAAACAACCATCTCATCGGCGTGGCCTGTGTACCATGGTGCAAAGAACTCCATCAAGTAGCCAAAGCCGACCATTAAGCCCGTGAGCAACATCAACTTTCCTGCATTATCGAAGTGCTTGAGCGTAATCAAGTTGTGTAAACCAAGGGCCGCCCGCAGCGGAATCGCAATTAGCACCACTAGTGCCATACCAGAAAGCACAGCCCCAGCCACAAAGTAAGGTGGGAAAATTGTATAGTGCCAACCAGCCAAAATACCTGTCGCAAAGTCAGTTGCAACAATACTGTGTACCGAAATTACCAGCGGAGACGCAAGTGCGGCCAAAATGAAGACAGTTTTGTGATAGCGTTCCCAGTGCATGGCATCGCCACGCCAGCCCATCGAAAGCGCACTGTAAAAGGTCTTCACCAGCCGATTTTCGGCCCGATCACGCATTGATGCCAGATCAGGCAGTAGGCCAATGAACCAGAAGACCGCCGATACTGTCAAATAGGTCGTGATCGCAAACGCATCCCACACCAGCGGACTACGCCACTGTGGATTCAACATAAGCGAATCATAATAAGGTAAAATCCAAAGCGCAAGCCACGGTCGCCCCAAATGAAAAATTGGGAAGAGTCCGGCGCAGGCTAGTGCAAAAATTGTCATTGCCTCGGCAAAGCGACTTAGCGATGCACGCCACTCTTGGCGCATCAGCAGCAAAATAGCCGAAATGAGCGTACCAGCATGGCCAATGCCCAACCAAAAGACGAGGTTGATAATGGCAACACCCCAAACTACAGGCGTATTAATCGCCCAGATCCCGACACCTTCGATTGCAACAGTTGTCAGCACCAAGCCCAGCAGCAGTAGAACAAAACCAGAGATAAAGAAGCCAATCCACCACCATAGTGGCGTACCAAGCTTCAATACAATTCCCGTGATCTTATCCGTCACCGAAGATGGGGACACGTTGGGAATCACAGGCGTTGCATCTGCATCCGCATTGTGATTTCTAAATCTGTCCATTAACATTGTATCGATTCTCCGTTATTGGTTATGTAGGCGACAGCCAGAAGGAAAAGGGCTGTTTTTCTTTTGGACCTTAACAGTCTCTATTCCCCCACAGTTGTACGCTGCATTGACCAACCGTGGGGGAACTAGACCTACGCGCAGCTGCAAGGATTCCGCCCCTTTGAACTATGAGTTCGACTGAGCTTACGCTGAAGTCTCAGGACGGGCGGTATTTTCATCTAGCTTTTGCTGCGTTACAGACGCCACTTCAACTATTTTAACCGTTAGTGACTGTCTTCTTCATCATGAGCGAGACTAGCGTGCGGATTTTTCACACGGGCCAAATACGTTGTGCGTGCATCTGTGCCCAATTCATCAAGCAAGCTATAGTTGTGAGATTGTGCCTTTGCTGCAACGACTTTACTTTGTGGATCGTTTATATTACCAAAGGTGATTGCCTGCGTTGGACAAGCCGACGCACATGCTGGCATCACTTCACCATCGGCTATTGGTCGATTCTCGATCTTGGCGTCTATTCTGGCCCGGCTGATGCGCTGCACACAATAGGTGCATTTTTCCATCACACCTCGTGCGCGCACAGTCACATCCGGATTCATCATCTCTTTGATAATATTTGGTTGTTCCTCTCGATAGTCTAGGAAGTTGAACCGCCGTGCGCCGTAAGGGCAGTTGGCTGAACAGTAGCGGGTGCCGATACAGCGGTTGTAAACCATCTGATTCAGCCCCTCGTCACTATGAACCGTTGCCTGAACAGGACAGACAATCTCGCAGGGGGCCTTCTCGCAGTGAACACATGCAACGGGCTGGAAGTGCGTATCGGGGTTTTCCATGTCGCCTTCAAAATAGCGATCAACGCGAATCCAGTGCATTTGACGCGAATTGAGCACCTGCTCTTTCCCAACTGTTGGCACATTATTTTCAGATTGACAGGCTATGGTGCAATCGTTGCAGCCAATGCAGGTTGATAAGTCAATTGACATACCCCAAGCATTGCCATCTTCATAATTCCACTCATCGTAAAGGCTAATTTGCTCATCGTAGCCTTTACCATAGTCATCGCTCCCCTTGCCGAGAAACTTATCCATCGTCATCACGTGAACGGGGTCAGACTCTTCCATGGTATCGAGTCGCTGCGTGCTGGCAAGTGCATAATTGCCCCCTGTTTTTACAACCGAAAGACCATCGCCGCCGTATGGGCTATCGCTGGTGCGCAACAGATAACCGTTAAAGCCGCTGCCGAGTCCAATTTCGCTACCGACACTGCGTCCATAACCAAGCGAGAGCGAAACTGCGTCAGGTGCATGGCCTGGTGTTACCCAAACTGCAGCCGACAGGGTTTCGCCACCGTAATTTAAGTCGATTAAATTCCCGCTCTCTAGGCCAAGTTCGTCGGCAGTTGCGGGGCTCATCAGTGCGGCATTGTCCCATGTTAGCTTGGTAATTGGCTTTGGTGCCTCTTGTAACCAAGCATTCCCGGCAAAACGGCCATCCCAAATGGTTGGATCCGCTCGCAGATAGAGCTCGGTACCGCTAGATGGGGTTGGGTCTGGCAGCATGTTGCCTACGTTCCCAACCATATTCGGCGTAATGGCCGCGGCTGCACTGTCGGGTACGACACCATCATGAATAGATTGCCGCCAAAAAGCATCAAAGTCATCGCCAGCGTAGCTTTCTTCCCACGTGGCGCGCACAATTTCGTAGCCCGAACGTTCGTCACCAGCCATTATTGCTACCAATTCGTGCGCCGAGCGAACATTTTTGAAAAGGGGACCAATCGGCGGTTGCACAATGCTGTATGTTCCGTCAAAGGCCGCAGCATCGCTCCATTCTTCAATATAGTGGGTTTGTGGAATGTGCCAAGCGGCTGCTTTAGAGGTCTCGTTGACTTCTTGAGATAAATGGACAACGGTTTCAACATTTGCCACTGCGTCGGCTAGGCCTAAATCGGCAGGTGCTGTATAAAGCGGGTTGCCACCAATAATAAGCAAGGTTTTAATACTGCCACTGTTCATGTCGGCTACTAGCTCTGCCAACCCCTCAACCTGTACGCTTGGATTTGCTATCGGGGATTCTATATATGTGACGGTTTTACCAACGTTACCAAGTACATTGTTGATGGCATGGGCCAATACATGAACGGCTGGCGGCATATGCGCACCAGCAATAACGATTGACGCACCTGCTGCATTTTGCAGATCCTCAACGACAGCGCTGAACCATGCAACATCCCAACTTTCGGCTCCCGCAGCAGTACTTATGCCCAAAGCGGAGGCAAGCGAGCGAGCAAATGCGTCGATCGCGCTTACCTTGAGTGGTAAGCGATGATCTGCTGTTGCACCCGTGTTGCCTGGCACGCTTTCAACAGTATATAAGCGATTAATATCTGTTATGCCATCACGTACTTTCCGCCGCTCCATAAAATCGCGAGCGTAGCGCAAGCTGCTTGGCCCCGAGGCAAGAAAGTCAGCGTCAAGAGAGAGCACAACATCAGCTTGATCGAAATGATAGACCGTGTTAATGGCTTGACCAAAGGCTATCTGCGCACCTGCTATAGCGTTGTCCTGCGAGAGTGGCTCGTATTGTACCCAACGAGCACCTAACGCTTCGATCTGCTTGGTAAGCGTTGGAGAAGTTACTGTTTCTGTCAAAATTGCGAGGTCGTTACCAGAAGCTAATGCGCTGGCGGCGGTGGCAAAATCATCTATAGAAACTGCCGACCCGTTGTTGAGAGCGGTCGTGGATCGATCTGGGTTGTAGAGATCCAAAATAGAGGCGGATTGAAAAGCCCCTGCGCTGCCCAGTGATGCGGGATGATTTGGGTTCCCCTCAATGCGAGTAGGTCGCCCTTCATGAGTTTCGATTAGAACACCAGTCGCGAAGCCCCCCATAATCATAGACGATGCAAAAAAGAGGGGCTTACCAGCAACAAGTTCCTCTGGCATTTTTACATAAGGAATAATTGGTTCGCTCGTTGGGCGGTTATTTGTGTTACAGGCTGTAACGCCGGTCATGGCCAAAGTTGCGCCCATTAGCTTTAGAAAGCTACGTCGATTGAGACCACTCTGCTGAAACCCTGCTGCGTGGCGAGGGTTTCGCTCTAAAAATGTATCAAACTCAGTGTCGTCATCTAATTCATTTAGGCTCTGCCACTGTTTACGATCTGGATTGAGCAGGGCATCACCCATTGGCACGTTGTCGTGTTGGTTGGGTTGACCATTTTGGGGAAGAGCCGAAACGCCAGCCGCTGTTTTGCCTTGGACTGGAATAGGTTCTGACGGCATATCCTCAAGTTGTATTGGTTGTAACATCTGTTTCCCCTCTATTTGTTCGTCGCTTCGGGATAAGTTACTTCACCGCTCATCTGCTATGACCGTACACGGCACGAGCTTTGTTGCGGCAAATAGATTTTGTGTATGGTTGTGCTAAATGAGCTCTTGTAGGCCAGTCTAAAAATAAAGGAGAGATCATGGCCGCAAATTACTCCAGAAAATGCTGAAGCTCGTAAATATTAGCGGTGACAGACTGAACAATCCATCAGTCCATCGACTATTACATGGTTTTCCTCGATCATCTGCATGCCCAATACAGCTAGCTTTAACTCAACATCGGATGCCGCATCAACGCTAGCCGCCGAACCACCAAAGGATGGCAAAGCAGACATGGCCATCACCTCTTCTACTTCGTTAAATGTGGCCTCAGTATCTGCATCGATCTCAATCTCATCAAGCGACGGCTCCCACCCCATTGTTGTTACATGTTCAACAGGGCGCAAATTTGGGCCAGGATTTTGATGACACTCTAAGCACCAGCGCATGGTCATTGTTTTTGCCTGCCAAACCTGCGGCATCTGATCAACGCGACCGTGACAAGTCTCACACCCAACTCCTTTGTTTACGTGAATGCTGTGATTGAAGTAGACATGTTCTGCCAGCTTATGCACCCGATTCCATTCCATTCGCTCGCCCGTTTCGTAGCTATCGCGCACGGGTTGTAGTAGTTCACTGTACGTTGCAATCTGCGAGTGACAGGTCATACAGGTATGCGTATCAGGAATCCCTGCATAGGGAGATTCGTAAGCACCAGCATGACAATATTGACAGTCTATATTGAGCTGACCGCTGTGAAGCTCGTGGCTGAAAAGAACTGGTTGTTGTATCGCAATTCCAACAGGTGATTTTACATAGGGTGAATGCATTCGAATTAACAAGAAGCCGATAGCAAGCGCACCAATCAGCCCTGTTCCCAGTAAACTCAGCCGAGCAATTGTGTTTGCACTAGGAGAAAAAGTTTGTTGTGACATAGTTTAGATGTCCTGTCTCTTTTAAGAATAGCCAGAGTCGATAAGCACACTAGCGCAATGAAAAGCATAAAAAATTTGTTATCGAGAGTTGATTTTCATCTGCGTGCGAATTAAAAATAATTCGCTAGCTTGTGGCAAGCCCCGTCGTACTTTGATGTGGCTCAATAACAGCGTCTTCGGGATAAAACGGGTGCCGCCGCGGGAAGGTCTCTTTGCGAGCAAGCAGCCACGAGAAAGCCCCGATCCAAATCACGCCCATGATTACCCAAATGGCAATATCCACGACAAATACATTAGGCGTTGAAACCGCAGATGGCATGACCAACCAATATTGCTCAAGCCAGTGAGTCGAAAGCAGCAGAACTGAAATTCCAGCTAGCAGTGGTAACGTGTTTTTTGGTGACGGAATAATCAATAAAATGAATGGGATAGCAAGGTGAAACGCAACAATTATGAGTGCAATTGATTCCCACCCCTCTGTAATACGTGGCCCAAACCAGCGAGCTTCTTTAGGCAAGTTGGCTTCCCACGAAATGAGGAATTGGAAGAAATGCATGTAGGCCCAAGCAAGTATCGTCCCGGCCTGAAGCATGCCCAGATCGCTAACAGTCTGCGGCGTGACCCAGTGCGAGATGTCTCGCGTGCGGCTCATCATATACAGAACAAAGATAATGAGCGCTATAGCCATCATTGCTTGACGGCCAACGGCTAGCCAACCGTAAATACTAGAAAACCAGTAGGGATCAAGAGACATCGACCAATCAAATGCGGCGAATGAAACTGTCACGACAAAAATTAATGCGCCATAGGCAAATAATTTTTGTGTGTTGTTCCATCTTTTGTCTACATTATCATTAACGGTTGCTCGATCCATCTCAGAATTATCAAACGCATATAGTGAAGAGGTTAACCGAGTTGCCAACCACGTCCACACGCCAAAGAAAAGAATTGTCCTAACTGTATAGAATGGAGCGCTCAAATACCGAAATGCAGGCTGATGCGCGCGAATTGGGTAATCCGCTTCTGTCCAAGCGTAGAGACCCCCTAGATTAAAAAAGATCGGAATGAACAAGAGCGCCATAAGAGGAATTGTTAACGCACCTGCTGCTGCGATCCGTTGTACCGCAACACCCCATCTACTTTTAATTAGATTGGTAGCTAATAATATGCCGAGACACCCTAAGGATATCTCAACCCAGTAGAGGTAAGCAGTAAGGTAGCTAGCCATAAATCTTTCCGACCACACACGTGTTCCGATAATAAGAAGTATGAAGAATATAATCAGGATAGCGCCACCGATTAAAAATAGTGTTCTATTTTCTGCATATAGCTCAGCTAGCCGATTTCGAATCGTTTCTTGCATGAGTTCACCTAAATGAGGATTGTGGTCCGTAAGACCATATGCGATTGTAAGGAGAGACCAAAAGAATTGTTTAGAGCAATTTAGTGGACTGCCAGATGAATATTTCTATGCTGAAGTACAGCAACATGGCTATTTTGCTACAGTACTTTACCTTACAGCGATAGCTATTACAGTCGTAATTGTTACAGTGTAAGTGTAATAGTTTTGGGGCCACTTTGCTGTAGCAATCTATTATTAATGTAGCCAGCATCACTAACCATAACGGCTAACCATAATAATGTAGAGCGATATCGGAGACTATATCTTATAGGAAGGTTTTTGTCCAAAGAATTCGGGTCTAGATACAATTGTATACTAGCATCTTTTTTTTGTCCATGCAAGAATTGTAAGAGAATTTTTTAGAAAAAACAACTGCGATTTTAGCCAGAAAACCTCTGTTTTTGTGCTATTTTTGCAGCTTTCAAACGCGACCTTATGCATAGCTTATGCATTCGCGCTGCAAACGTTATGCAATTTATTTTGCAAGTTTCGATAAATAATAATTGACAAATTTCTAAAGCGATATTATAATTTGGCCTAATAATTGCTGGATGAGTTTTCAATTTTTGACTAGACATAAAGTTTTTTGACTAGACATAAAATCTCGCTCAACCAAGCACTTTTTACCTCAAAAGCGTCACCCTATTACAAACTATGTAGTATGAATTGTACGGTGCAAATTGTACAATATATTTCCTGAGCTATAGCGTTTTGTAAGGTTGCTTTAGAAGGTAATTGTTGATTTTGTAGGTCGAGAACCTAATTTGTTCTTTATTCTCCGAGGCAATCAGACTTTCGATTTAATTATTCGTAATTAATCCAGTTGTTTGCAATTTTGCAGAATTAAGATGTTCTCTGGTGCTGATACTTAACAAGGTGTACTACCTGTTGCATTATAGGGAACTGATTCTGCAAGGCAGCTAAACTTTTACGAGTGACTAAATTAGAAAGATACTGCTTCTGTTCGATAGAGCATGATCTTTTGATATCTGTTTTTGACTACCAATATTTACTCTTTTAGTTCGATTTGTTGTTTTTTGCTATCCATCAATATATAATATATAAGGAGACATTAAAGATGGCTGAATATGATGAAAATGTTGTTGTTATAGACAACGATCAGGTGCCAGATCCATGGAAAGGCCTTTTTACCAATGAAGAATGGCTAGTACACGATATTGTTGTTAAAGCAACTTTCGGTTTCCTGATCATCGCTATGGTTGCGCATACACTGGTTTACTTGTGGAAGCCATGGCTAGGAAACATTTAAGTTTGTTGTTTGAGTTCGTTGATTGTATATAAATGAAACTGCATAGAAGCAGTTGAAGCAATCAACACCTAACACTACTTAAAATGTGCAGTAGCTAATTTTGAAATTTACGGGTTAGACAATTTATACAAGGGGATACCATGAACGAAAAACCTAAACGACCATTTGATTTTCGTACAAATGTAATTCTGTACATTCTGCTTGGTCTTGGTGTGGCATTAACAATTCATTTTATTCTGTTAAGCTCGCCAAATTACAACTGGCTAAGTTAGTTGACCATACATTTTTTGGGTCTGCTTAACCTAATCAGACCCAAAAAATGTAAATCTAAGTCAACGCTTGTTGCCTTCCCACTCCAAAAAATATTCAAAGCATTTTATTATCCAATCCAGTTTACTTAATACCAGTTTACTTATAAAAGTGAGACATTCTGATGACTGTTCAACCCATAACCGCATCGGTAATTAGGGAAAAATCTCACCCTTCGGGTAATCGCTCGGCAGTTGAGCGTGTTCCAGAGGGTGAGCCAGTCTCTTTCGATGAGATGGAGGCCCTTTACAAAAAACCAGGTGGCACACTTTTCCATGCGTGGTTTGGTGCAGATCCGTTTGACTTTTGGATTGGGCGATTCTATGTTGGTGCCTTTGGCATCGTTTCGTTGATTGGGATTGTGTTTGGCACAATTTTCTATTTTTATCAGGCTTGGATCATTGAAGGGGCTTACAATCTATTTCAGGCTCGAATCGATCCACCACCAATCAGTGCTGGGCTGCGGCTTGTTTCTGCAAATGAGCCGGGGTTTTATTGGCAACTGATCATATTTTTTGCGACGATAGCTTTCTTTGGCTGGTTGATGCGTCAAATAGACATTTCGCGAAAGTTGGAGATGAGCTACGAAATTCCACTTGCTTATGGCGCTGTCGTCTCTTCGTGGATTACGCTACAGTGGCTCAGGCCAATCGCAATGGGCGCATGGGGTAACGGCTTCGCCCTTGGTATCACCCATCATTTAGATTGGGTCTCCAACATCGGGTATCAGTACTTTAACTTCTTCTATAACCCATTCCATGCCATTGGAATTTCGCTACTATTTACCTCAACGCTCATTCTTGCAATGCACGGTTCGGCCATTCTTAGCGCGGTTGGGCGTCCCGATATTAGCGAAGACAACGTTGATGGTTTCTGGCGAAACATCATTGGGTACAGCATCGGCGACATCGGTATTCACCGAGTTGCACTGTGGATTGGTGTCGCCTCAGTTCTTTTTTCTAATCTTTGTATATTTCTTTCGGGTACGCTCGTTTATAACTGGGCCGGGTTCTGGACATTTTGGGACAAGCTGCCAATTTGGGAAAGCGCCGCAGTGATGACCGTAGCTGCTGGTTCGGTTGTCGTCTGGAATAGTGGTCGCCGTGGGACAACTGATGTTGAAGCACTTGAATATGGTAAAGGATTAGAAGGGACGATTCCACGAGTTGGGTACAGTGAACTGTTCCGCAAGCTCTTTGGTGTCGGTCAAATTGGACCGATTTATCTGGGTGTAGCTGGCGTCATTGCTGTGGCAGCGGGTGGCATCTCTGCCTTTATCATTCTCAGCGAATATTTGTGGCAGGTTGGTTATAACCCGATTTTATTTGTGCGAGAATTTTTCGTTTTGTCGCTCGATCCACCCCCAATGCAATACGGACTCTCTTTTAATGCGCCGTGGCACGAAGGTGGAGCGTGGCTCTTTGCAACGGGTTTGCTAAATGTTTCTGTTGTGGCATTCTGGTGGCGCATCTATTCTCGAGCGAAAGCAGCTAATCTTAGCACCCATCTAGCTTGGGGATTTGCCGCAGCGCTTTTGCTCTACTTTGTAATCTATTTGATTCGCCCTGTTCTTATCGGTAACTGGGCGCAAGCACCGGGGCAGGGATTTAAAGCCGTACTCGATTGGACCAATAACGTCAGCGTTATGTACGGGAATTTTTACTATAACCCATTTCACATGCTGTCCATCTTTTTCTTGCTTGGCTCAACGCTGCTTCTATCCATGCATGGTGCAACAATCGTTGCTACATCTCGTTATGGTTCGCACCGCGAGATCGAAGAGATGATGGTAGAAGGAACAGGTACGCAGCGTGCGCAGCTATTCTGGCGTTGGTGTATGGGGTGGAACGTCAATTCTAAGTCAATTCACGACTGGTGTTACTGGTTTGCAGCTCTAACCGGAATCACAGGTGCAATCGGTCTTTTGCTCTCTGGGACGCTCATCATGGATTGGTATGTGTGGGCAAATCAAATCGGAATTGTGGCGCCACTACCGTAGCAATAACGGCTACTGCATCAAAGCACTGTGAATTTTATTGTACGGAATTAGAAGCACTCACATTTGGATGAGGGAATAAATATGATACCTAATAGCGACAGTTCTATTGCCTATCTGTGCGCTGTACTAGGTGGCTTTCTTATGTTATCATCTACATTGTTATTAACTGACCAATGGTTGCGTGCAAACATTGTCAACTTGTTGGCATACTTCTAACTATTAAGTTAATCACTAAGTTGTAAATCACTAAGTTGGGAGTGAATTCCCATTTGTGACCATCGCCAAGGACTGGAGAAAGATTGATGGATCAGGGGTCAAGCGGAATTTATAACAAAAAGTTTCAGTTTTTACTGGTTAACTTTCTGGTTATCGGTGCCTTATTAACTGCAAGTATCTGGGTGATTCACTTTGTGCGTAGTCGAGCTATTGTTACTGACAGCAATGGCGATCCAGAGCTTTCACAGGTATTCGTAGAGTACTTTGTGGAGCCTGATGCCTACGTTGACGGTGAATCAATTTTAGCAATGGGAAACTATATCCGCGATTTTCCCGAAACGCAGAATGTCCAAGTGCTAACAGGAATGACCACGTCTGAAGTTGCAGGCTACATGTATAAACAGGTCTCTGCAGGACTGGGCGAAGATTGTACCTACTGTCACACCATTCAAAATTTTGCAGCAGACGAGTGGGATGATGAAGTAGCAATGGCGCGTAAGAATACTGCTCGCGCACATTTGCGGATGTCTCAGGATCTTAACCAAAATTGGTTGACCATGCTTGGAGATTCGGAGACAATGACTAGCCTAGCAGTTGTTGGGGACGCTGAGATTGATAATTCGATAGCGCAAAAGCAGCCTTCTGGCATACAGATTACTTGTGCTACTTGCCATTTAGGAGAGGGTAAGCCTGTGGTGTGGGACGACGATCTCCAAGCGATACCCGATGATTTCCGCTTGCCGCTTGACGATCTGAGCATTCTAAAGGTCAATGCTCGCGAAGATATCTCGCTTGATACGGTACAATACAATCAATACACCATGTATCATATGAATGAAAGTTTAGGTGTTGGTTGTACACATTGCCATAACTCGCGACACTTCCCAAGTTGGGAACAACCTGCGAAGTACTATGCTACTCACATGTTAAAAATGTCTCAGCACATTCGCGACAACTATTCTGATGTTATGGGTGGGCAGGAACCATCTTGTACCATGTGTCACTATGGTAATATACTGCCGCCAGGTGGCGCTAAATCTGTTGATGCATTGCCGTCTGTTTTGACAGCCGCGATGTCGATAGATGAACTAGCTGCCAACGAGTAGTTGTCATGAGCTAAAGTCGGTATCGATATTTCAATAAGATAGCTCATTTGAATCTTCTCGAAAGCAGTGATACTGAAAGTTGATTATTGCATTAGCACGTAATATTATGTATACTTACATAGTATTACGTAAAAACCAAATGGTTCATTTGTCGCTATTTCTTAAAAATCCCTTCATCCCAATAAAAAAACTAGCAAGCGACCTTGCATACATACGATTTCTATAATGTATGATGCTATATGCTCTTGGACATTGTCAGAAATATTAGATCAGAAATTTTATTAAAAGTAACCACGAGTATCCTACTCATTAGCTACACAGAAGAATAGGGTACTCGTGGTTTAAAAATTTCATTTATACTTATCTCTGAGAATGTCTGTTGTGTATAGGATACATGTAGGAGAGTGTGTAACCATTTAGTCTTCCTTGGTTTTGACACAGGTCAGATGTTACTCTGACTCATTCAACTGGCAGAGAAGCTGAGTGGTTATGATAATTTTGATGCTTGCACTCTTTTAGCAGATCCGCGAACCAACACTCATCCAACATTCCTGAGCTATTATGCAACAGCCCTTCACCTCGCCCGTAGCACGTGCAGAAAAGCCGGCATATCTTTTACGGTCCCTAACTTTGATGAAGCCAGTCACTTGGTTTGGTCCAGTATGGGCTTTTGTGTGCGGCACCATCGCTAGTGGTGCAACAGCATGGACAATTGATGATGTTGGCACAATTATGCTTGGCACTTTGCTTGCAGGCCCGGTTCTTTGTGGCGTCTCGCAGGTTATCAACGACTATTATGATCGAGATGTAGATGCACTTAATCAGCCTGATCGATTAATCCCCGCCAAGCTCGTCTCGAACGCCCAGATTATACTTACTATTGCTCTATTGCTCGCAGTCGGTGTTAGCATTGGAATGTATCTTGGAGCAAATGTTGCACTTTTCTCAGCAATAGGGCTTATATTAGCAATAATGTATAGTATGCCCCCCTTTCGGGCCAAGCGAAATGGTTGGATCGGTAATGGACTTGTTGGTATCTCTTATGAGGGGCTGGCCTGGCTTGCTGGTCATGCGGCTTTTGCCGGATTAACCACCGGATCGGTGTTAATTGCGGCACTCTACTCACTGGGCGCACACGGCATTATGACGATCAATGATTATAAAAGCATTGAGGGGGATAGGCTCTGCAACATTAATTCTATCCCTGTGCTCCATGGTGAAAAAGGAGCCGCTTGGCTTACAGTTATTACCATGAATTTAGCACAGCTTGGCGTACTTGCAGCCTTTATTTATTGGCAAAGCTGGATTATCGTTGCCGTTTTATCTGTTCTTCTCTTCCTGCAATTCCCAACGCAACGTTCATTTATTAAAGAGCCGGTGGAGAAACATCTTAACTTTTCTGCCATCGGCGTCAGCTTTTTTGTGTGGGGCATGATGGCCGCTGCGATCGGGCTTCGATGGCTTGCATAAATAAGTCCGCTCTCATAGAACCATAGAGTTTGATGAAATATATGATTGATGAAATATAGAGCGTGATGAAAAAGGACCCCAAATGAAACCAATCCTTATCGTTGGAGCATCTGTCGGTGGAGCAACCGCAGCGAATACACTTGTTAATGCTGGCGTTCCCGTTATTTTGCTTGAGCGCGACCTGAAATGGGTGAAGCCTTGCGGTGGTGCGTTGCCACCTATCGCCTTTGACGAATTTGACATTCCGCAACATCTCATCTCGCGCAAGGTCAAAACGACCATGATCTACTCGCCCACAGACCGCACTGCAGTAGTGAAGGTGGCTGGGCTAGAAGATACAGCAAATGATTATGTAGCGATGGCTTGTCGCGAGGATCTCGACCCATATCTGCGCAATCGCGCGGTTCAGAACGGGGCCAAACTTATTGAGGGCTCGTTGTCGGATCTGGATGTTCAGCATGATGGCGTGCAGGTTACCTACCGCGACAAAGCAAGTGGACAAAAGGAGACGATGCATGTTGAAGCCGTTATTGGCGCGGATGGCGCATATTCGACTACCGCTAAGGTGCTTGGGTTAGAGCGCTTACCCCGCTGTATTGCCATACAGGAGCGCATCCGCCTACCAGAAAGTAAGATGGCACAGTGGGAAGATACCGCCGATCTTTATTTGGGGCGCAACGTCAGCCCCGATCTCTATGCGTGGGTCTTCCCCAAGAGCGATCATGTGGCCATCGGTTGCGGCGCTGGGCCTGGTAATACGAAAGAGGCACGTCAACTTCTGGCTAATTTGAAAGAGCGTATCGCACCGCGGATCAAGGGTGGTGAGGTCTTTTTAGAAGAAGCATACTCCCTGCCTATGCATCCACGAAAACAGATCGCATTTGAGCGAGTTATGCTTATTGGTGATGCAGCCGGTTTAGTCGTAGGCACATCGGGCGAAGGCATCTACTGGGCAATGAAAAGTGGCAAATGCGCTGCCGAAACGCTTATTGAACATCTGCCTGATACATCCTTACAGGCGTTACGTAGCTACGAAAAAAATTGGTGGAAAGAGTATCGCACCATGTATCGCTTTTTGCAGTGGCTTCAAAAGTGGGGCTACGGAAACGAACGTCAGATGGAAGTTTTCACCGACATGTGTCGCAGTCAGGACGTGCAGCAATTGACCTTCGAATCATATATGCACAAAAATATGACACCCGTTCCGTGGTTTGCCCAAATGCGTATGACTGGCGGCATCCTTACTAGCCAAGTTCGGCACTATTTGCCCAAACGGGGTAGCCCAAATAAACAACAGGCAGCCTACGAAGCTGCTGCGGATGGACGGGACGCTAGTGGAGATCCGCGCAGCCGTGCGCAGGCATGATATATTCCTAACGCATTATCGAGTCTTAATTTTGGATTGCCTATACATGGTGGATACGAAGGGCGAGACCGCATTCCGCGAATGCTCATCCTATAACTCGCCTGACTGCGTTTCCCTTCAGATGCTCATTCCCCGATCAAAGATGAACTGAGGAAAAACTGAACGATTTTCTGCCAGATCATAACGAAAGAGGTAAGGGGCAAAATCTTCCTATCATCCTCCTGATGAACTAACGCAAAATTGCGTACATGCGAGAAAAGATGACAGAGATCCTATCTACACGCATCACCCCTCTTCTATTCATGTTAATCTTATGGTGGTTTACAACAGGTGCCATCATGGCAGTTTTTAGACTATCACCACGCAAAGTTCGAGTCTGGTATGGCGGGGCCACGTTGTTGATGATTGGGGCAATGGTTGGCCTAGCATGGACGGCCCAGCAACAAGAGACGATTGCAGTTTATGGCGCAGTGACGTGCGGCACATTGGTATGGGGATGGCAGGTAGCGAGCTATTACTTGGGATTCATTACCGGCACAACTCAGACAGAATCTGTTGCAGAAAAATCGGATACGCTTGTCGCAAAAACATGGGTTGAATATATTTTCCCGATGCGTTTTCGGCGTGCATTTATGGCCAGCCTTTATCATGAGTTAGTTATTGTTTTCTTTTTAATTCTAATAGCCGGTATCACACTTCCCTATCCTAACCGATGGGGATTCTGGATTTTTCTAGCGCTTTGGCTGATGCACTCCAGCGCCAAGCTTAACGTTTTTTTTGGTGTACGAAATTTTCGCATTGATTTTTTGCCAGAACATTTACACGGTTTGAAGCAACTTATCAGCAAACAAAAATACAATCACTTTTTTCCTTTTTCCATCTGTGTGGCGGTCAGTACTGCGCTATTTTTAATCTATCAGATCATTGATCCGGCCGCATCGCAGTCGCAAACTATTGGGGCAACGCTTGTCGTGACAATGATTCTACTAGGCATTTTTGAACACTGGATGCTGATTTTGCCATTGCCCTTCACACTATGGGGATGGGGCATACGTCTGCTTCCAAAGCAACTGGTGGAGAATTAATATGGCGATCAAAGTCGCTGGTCTAGAAAATGCTGGTATAAAAGATGCTGGTGTAAAAAACGCAGAACAGACAGGTAAGCGAAGTGCCGCGGGCTCGTCGGGTACGGATGAAGGTTACGACAATCGACGTGTAGTTGAGATCGAGCGTGATAGTGGCCCGCTATTTGTCGATATTTGGGAGCCACGCATACAAACCAACGCGGCTCCAATCTTCTTGATTCACGGCTGGGGTAATTCGGGCGGATATTGGCAAGAGATAGCATCTGCGCTGTCGGAAACAGCGCAGGTAATCGTGCCAGATTTGCCGGGTACGGGGCGTTCGCAGCCAGTAAACTCGCCTCAGAACATGTTTGATCAGGTCGATACGCTGGTTGAGCTGCTCGATGTGCTAAACCTCGATAGTGTACAGGTAGTTGGGCACTCAATGGGCGGCGCAATGGCGCTTCTGCTGACTGATGCACGGCCAGATCAAGTCGAACGACTGGTCTTAACGTCGACCTGTTTCTTTTTAAACGAATCGCAGAAACAGATCTATCGGGCCGTCATGAAATTTACCTACATGACCATGCGAGTGCGCCCTCGCGTACTGGGGTTTATGCCATTTGTGCCACAGGTGATGGCGTCGCGCTACTTTTACCGGGTCCCGCGTGATGCACGTAAGCTGCGCAAAGGTCTATGGGACTACTTAACGCTCGACTTCGATACAGCCATCGCCTGTGCCAACAACGCATGTGATCCGGCTATCCCCAAAGCTGGCAGCCGCTTAAAAGTTCCTACTCTGCTCATCGCTTGCCGGAACGATCAGGTAATGCCCGTTGGCAATGTCGATTACACGGTAAGCGTGATACCGAATAGCCGTGCTGTCTGGATCGATAAGTGTGGTCATTTGCCCATGGTCGAAAAGCCAGACGAATATTTGGGTCACTTAGAAGCATTTTTAGAATTATAGGCTTATGAGTACAACAGGCTATACACCAGAACAACTGGCACGACGCAATGAAAGTATTTGGACCAAGGTACAGATTATTTTAGCACCGATTCAATTTTTAGTGTTCATTACTAGTTTTGCATTAGTGATTCGCTATCTTACCACTGGAGAAGGATACGCAATCGCCAACGCTAGCGTATTAATCAAAATCTCGCTTCTGTGGCTTATTACGATTACAGGCATGATTTGGGAAAAAGAGATCTTTGATCACTGGTTTCTTGCGCCACAATTTTTCTGGGAAGATGTGGGGAATGCGGTCGCCATAATTATGCACAACATCTACTTTATAGTGGTCTGGCTTGGTTGGTCGCAAAACGCTGTTATGACCGTGATGCTTATTGCATACATCACCTACTTATTTAATTGCGGTCAATTTATATTGCGCGGCATTCAAGGACGTCAGCAGCGGATCGACGCTGAAGTAAAACAAGCCGCTTAGCGCATCATCAACTCTTGATTTTTGGGTTACCCGTAAGTGTGGAGTGAGCATCCTCAGATGTGGTTGGTGCTCATAAAATCAAGAGAGAAACACGCATTAGCGGAATGCTAGCCCTACTACTCGCTCCAACTGCATGTGATTGAGGATGCTCACTTTGCTATTGAAAATGACACTTATACCCCATATTTCTAGGCTTGACGTTGCACTAACTCTGTAATAACAAACGAGATCAAACGCATCATGGAACAAACTTTAGAGTCGAACTCCGATACTCATGTCATCACCGAAACGCAGGCGGTTGTGATCTCTGCCCCAAACGAAGTGGGGTTAAAAACGGTAAAGCTTAAAGTTCCTGGCCCCGATGATGTTGTAATCGAGACCAAATATACGTCGATTAGTGCTGGAACGGAAAGGATGCTAATTGCAGGTCAAATGCCGCATCCGATGTTATCTCTACCGGTTGTTCCTGGTTACGAAAACGTTGGCACCATCGTTTCTGCGGGGCAGAAGGTAGCCGATGAGTGGTTGGGTAAACAAGTTTATATCGGCGGGTCCATGTGCTACGAAGATGTTAACGGCGCTTGGGGTGGACAATCCGCTATACTGTCGGCAAATGTGGATCGGGTTGTGCCGCTGAATGGGCTCGATCCGCAGCCTGGGTTGCTGCTCGCTTTGGCTGCGACTGCACTGCATGGGATCGACCGCTTGGGCGAGACTAATGGAAAACGCATACTCATTTTGGGACAAGGTCCTGTTGGCCAAATTGCGGCACGGATTGCGCGAAGCCGTGGTGCGACGGTGATTGTTACCGACCGTATTGACGCTCGCTTGGACCGCTCCGAAGCAGACCAAATCATTAACGTTGATAGCGAATCTTTAACGGATGCGATTACCGAACCTGTCTCGATTATTATTGATGCAACTGGTTTGATGGATGCAATCTCTGCATCATTGCCTTTGTTAGCAACAGGTGGTACGATCCTATTGCTTGGGCTGTACAAAAATTTAGAGCTGCCCTATATACCGCTCTTTTTGAAAGAGGCAAATCTACTTACTGTTAAGGAATGGGCACAAGGCGATCTAGAGCGCTGTCGCGACATGATGATTAGCGGTTCGCTCGACGTCTCCCCGCTATTAACTCATCATATTAGCGTTAATAAGATTGAGGATGCCTACAACACCGCACTAACCGACCCAGAATGCCTCAAAGTAGTTATTGAATGGTAAGAAACTGTTTCGAAATGGGACAAACAGCCGCACTCTACTAAACTGATGAGTTGCATAATCGCTTGGAGAGGCTCAAATGTTTAGATAAAGGGGCGGGGCTCCACGTAACTACGCAGGATCCGAATTCCCCCACGGTTGGGCCAAGCAGCGCACAACCACAGGGAGTATGTGAATCAAATGAGTACATAAGCCTCGCCATTTTTCTTGATGAGCGATGCGTATTTGATGAATAGTAGAACCTGTCATACGTTACACATTTCTCTTCATAAGTTACGCAACACCAATCACGCAAACAGGAGTTTGTATGGCAGCACGTATGTTGGCAATTTACGGTAAAGGCGGTATTGGCAAGAGCTTTACCACATCAAATCTTACCGCGCGACTTGCATTTAACGGCCACCGAGTTATGCAGCTTGGCTGTGACCCCAAGCATGATTCGTGCAACACAATTTTTGATGGTCATTCGCTGCCTACGCTGGGCGATGTATGGCGCTCGCACAAGAGCGCTGGTACAGAGGATCAGATGTCGGTAGGCGATATTATTTTTCGTAATGAACTAGCTCCAGATGTGCCAATTTTTGGCTGCGAAATTGGCGGCCCCGATGTGGGACGAGGCTGTGGCGGCCAGGGTATCACGCACGGTTTTAAGGTGCTAGAAAAGCTTGGCATGGCAAAATGGGATCTGGATTTTGTAGTGATGGATTTTCTTGGGGACGTGGTCTGCGGCGGTTTTGCAACGCCTTTGGCTCGTTCGCTGGCCGAAGAGGTGATCATCGTTGTAAGCCACGATCGACAGTCGCTCTATGCGGCCAACAACATTGCCAAGGCAGCTCATTATTTCCGCTCCATGGGTGGATCGACGCAGATTCTGGGACTCATCGTTAACCGCGATGATGGAACCGACACGGCAGACAAATATGCCGAAGCTACGGGACTACCTATCCTGACGCGCGTGCCGCTTAATCATGATGTGCGGGTTTTGGCAGACGCCTGTAAACTCTCTTTTGAGGTCGAAGAGTTTGATCAGATCTTTGGTGATTTGGCTGGCCGCATCGCTAACAGCGAGATTCCGCCATGCACCGATTACACGCCGCTAGAGTATAATGAGTTTCTGCGAGTTTTTGGTACCGAAGAGCCAGAAGGAATGCCTACTTCGGCAACGAAGAACGATCTGTTTGGCAACGATGCGGAAGATTTCAACGAACTGATGCCAGAAATTGATCTGATGGTTGCCAGCCAAGTCCAGCTTACCAATTCCACCCAGCGCAAAGTTCAGCAGATGCTTGAAGCCATTGGCATTCACGTGACCGGACTGGAAGAGGCCAAGAAAGAGGGTATCACCGTTACATCTGGCTCAACCGAAATCCGCATCGGTGAAGCAAAAGATTTAGAGAACAAAGTTGCGTTTTTATCAGCCTTAGCTCGCAGTGGTCAAAGCTATTCGTTTATAGATGTGCGGTATGCAGACGCACCATCATTTAGATAGCACTATTATTCAGTAGCCTATACCCCTCTCTTGATTTCGATACAGCCGCTATGCTTCCGGGCTCACAAACTGCTATAGCGTTAGCGGTGGACACTCAACTGGCGAGAGGACTGTATGGTTACATTATTTAGTTTTTAGTTGATTTAATTAAAGGAAAAGACCATGTTCGACGGTTATCCCATTTCAGGACTTGCCCTCTGTTACGGCCCACTTTTTCTTACCATAGCTGGCTTTATTGCCTACGCCGTTATTACAGATGCTCATGCACGCCGCACATATCTTCGAAACACAGATACGCGTGACGAGTTTGAAAAAGAACACGATACACCTATTGAAGTTGAGAGAAAGACAACAACTGAAACACCCGCAGGTATGTCAGTTACTATCTTGCCAGAGAAGAAATAAATTCTACATGACACAACCCATTGAATTGCACAGCGAAGAATTGCACAGCGAAGAAAAATCTGTTGGAGAGAAACCAACAGGAGCAAAACCCTGTCAGCTTCATCCTCAAAGTATGTGCCCCGCCTTTGGCGGGTTGCGCATTCTTTCGCGTATGGAGGGTTCGCATCCTGTAATGGCGACAGATACGGGATGTTTGTATGGTCTAACGTTTGTAACTCACTTTTATGGCGCGCGCAAATCGATTTTGGCACCGCAACTGGGCACTGCCGAACTAATGGCGGGAGAAGTCGTCGAAGGCACGCGTGCCGCAATCGATGTGGCTGCAAAAGAGCCAGGCTGCGAACTTATCCCTGTCATCTCGCTTTGTGTTGCAGAAACTGCTGGCCTGCCCGAAGAGATGCTGCCAAAAAAGGTTGGCAATGCCGATGTTGTGCTGGTTCGCATTCCAGCTTACGCCATTCATTCTCACCCTGAAGCAAAGGATGTGACAATGGCTGCGCTGCTGCGACGTTTAGGCCAGCCAGATGGTCCCAAATCGCCCAAGTCACTGGTGCTAATGGGCGAGGTCTTCCCCGCCGATCCACTGATGATTGACGGATTGTTGCGCCGCATGGGGGTAGAGGAGACAATTACACTGCCGGGGCGCTCCATTTCCGATATTAAGCGGGCGGCACGTGCGGGGGCTGTTGCGCCGCTGCACCCATTTTATAAAGAGACGTCGGACGTCTTCCGCAATTGGGATGTTCCGGTTGTGGGTGGCGCTCCGGTAGGGATTACGGGATCATATGCTTGGCTTAAATCAGTGGGCGAGTTACTTGACCTAGATCCAAAATTGGTTAACGAAGTAGCCGACGAAGAAAAGGCGCGTGCCGAGGCCATTGTGGCCGCCCAGCCTCTTTCGGGAAAGATATTTGTGACGGGCTACGAAGGGACTGAAACAGCGTACGCTCGCATGTTAGTCGAGGCGGGTGCAGAGGTGACGTATATTTCTACCTCCATCGGTCAGGATCCACTTGTGTTTCCTGATGAGATGTGGCTGAAGAGTAGAGGCACCAAGGAAGTAGTCTATCGTAAGTCACTGGAAGAAGATGTGGCTGCGCTCGATGCCTATCCGCCGGATTTTGTTTTGGGTACAACACCCTTTGCCAGCATTGCCAAAGAGCGAGGCATTCCGGCGATGTATTTCACCAACCAGTTGGCATCGCGCCCCTTCTTTTTAAGTGGTGGCATGGCCGCAACATTGAGCTTCATCCATCAAACGTTGGCGCGCAGCGAACGTTACGACTTTATGCAAAATTTCTTTGAGCCTGCAACAAGCTCAGGCTCTCCTGAAAGCTCAACGGCAGAAGAGGAGTTGGCCCATGCCTAAAGTATTACGCGATATGCCCGATACCAGCGGCTATTGGGCCGCATCGTGGACTATTTGCCCAATGCCGGACACCCACGTAATTTGCGACGCACCGATTGGCTGCTTCAACCTGGTCTCCACTGCGGTGAGTGATTATACGGACGCGATTCCACACATCGAGAATATGACGCCTTCGGTAATGCGTGAGAAAGAGGTAGGCGGTACGGGAACTGGTCCAGCAGTGCAGCGTACCTACAACGATTTGGAAGCAGAAGGGTTGCTGGAGGGAAAGCATTTAATCGTCATGTCCACTGCCGAAAGCGAAATGATCGGTTCAGACCTATCAGATTTGGTGACCCAGCTCAAGCCCGGTACGACCTTTTACTTTAGCGATTCGCTCTCTAGTGACGAATGGGCTGGTCGGGACACATGCTTGCAGTGGTTGTGGGAAAATTATAGCTCCGACGCGGCAAATTCGATGGAGATTGAACCAGGGCTGGTCAATATTATTGGTCCAACATATGGCTGCTTCAATGCTCCAGCAGATCTGCATGAGATCAAGCGGTTGATCGAAGGCGCGGGCGGCCGCATCAACATGGTCTTTCCATACGAGGCCAATCTTTCCGATATTGATCAGCTTGCCAAAGCACAGATCAATGTAATCATGTATAAGGAATTTGGGCAGACGTTGGCCAAAACTTTAGCCGAACTCAAAGGACAGCCATCTTTACAAGCTCCTATGGGCATGATGGAGACCACAGCCTTCATCCAACAATTGGGTGCTCTGTTAGGCACACAGGATCAGGCAGCAGCGTTTGTGGCCCACGAGAAGAAGACCACGCTCCAGCCCGTTTGGGATCTGTGGCGCGGGCCGCAGGGTGACTGGTTTGGCACCACAACCGTTGGCATTGTAGCTTGCAAAACGTACACCGATGGCCTAAAAGCATTTTTTGGTGATGAATTGGGGATGCCTATAGCGCTTGCCGCCTCTCGCCCAGTTAAGGTTGGCGAGATGGATAACGAAGCAATACGACAGCAGCTTCATCAGCAGGCCCCCACTTTTCTCTTTGGGTCGATTAACGAAAAAATCTATTTGAGCGAGGCCGGTGCCAAGCATACGGCCTTTATTCCCGCATCATTCCCTGGGCCAATTGTGCGACGCGCGCTGGGCACGCCTTTTATGGGGTACAGTGGCGCTACCTATTTGGTGCAAGAGATCGTCAACTTGCTCTACGAGACGCTCTTCAACTTTCTACCAGTTGATGCCGCATATGCTCAGACTCGCGGTGGCGCAGGCATGGGCATGATGGGACCGCCATCGGGTACACCATCGAAGGGCGCTTCGGGTGGCCCACCATCCGGCACGCCTGGGGGTCCACCTCTTGATGCAGATTCACAATCAGCTGCTGAGGATCAACAGCAACCGAGTCAGCAACCGGGCAACCTACCATGGCAACCCGAAGCAACGGTAGCACTGGACGCCGCGTTAGAGAAGATACCATTTTTGCCACGTATTTCGGCTAGCCGCGAATTACAGATGAAGGCTGAGACGTTGGCGCAAAATCGTGGATTAAAGAAAGTAACGGCAGATTTAATGGCGGAAGTGCTGGCAATACAGGGAGCATAGCGATTGATGAGCCTACTACGAAAACCACTTGTATCAGGGCTAGAGTTATTGACCCAACTGGTGGGGATGATTGCCAAACATCTGGCAGAGTGGCGCGCCGAACATCCTCAAACGGCATGGTGGCTACGTATTCTGCGACTTGGCCTATTTCAGTTTGGGATTGGCCTTTCGTTGGCCCCCATCACCGGCACGTTAAATCGCGTTCTAATTGACGATCTGATGATTCCAGCAGTTGCCGTCGGCTTCCTAATTTCGCTACACTATTTTGTTTCACCTGTGCGCGCAATGATTGGCTACCGATCAGATGAAGCGCGATCACTGGGCAAATGGCGCACGCCGTATGTGGTGCTTGGCGTCATGCTGACCTATGGTGGTTTGGCTTGTGCCCCCTTTGCGCTGATTCTACTCGGTGGTGATGGTGTGATTGGCTTTTGGCCCGCCATGCTAATCTGTTCGCTAATTTTCTTGGCATATGGTGCAGGGATCAATATTGTCGAGACGATTTATTTGGCTCTAGTCAGCGATATCACGCCACCCAAAGATCGGGGCAAAGTTCTCTCGGCACTTTGGGTAATGTTGATCTTAGGGACGGTCGTTAGTGCCGTTGTGGTGGGCTACCAACTGGTCGACTACAGTCACCAAAAGTTAATTCAGGTGATGCAGAGTTCGGCGATGATTTTTGTTGTGTTGACGGTGGTTTCATTATGGCAGCAAGAGCGGCTAAGACCCGATGGAACCATTATTTCGAACCTGGATACAGTGCGGGTGCGGTGGACGCTGTGGGAATCGATCCGCATGTTGGGGCAGCAGAAGTTATTGAAAGGTCTTTTCGCAATTATTTTTATTGCAACAATGGCTTTTGCCACCCATGATATACTGCTAGAGCCATATGGTGGTCAAGTGCTAAATATGCCCGTTTCAGCTACAATGCAGCTAACTGCCTTATGGGGCATTGCCATGATCGCCGGTGTTGGATTGGCTTCATGGATGCTTTGGAAACAGAACGCACCGGTTTGGCTCATCAGTTTGGGCTGTGTGGTCGGGTTGCTCGGTTTTAGCATCATCACATATGCAAGCGATGGGGCGTTAGTCGATCCCTTTCGTATTGGTGTAGCTCTAATCAGCCTTGGTCGTGGCCTATTTCTAGTGGGGAGTATAATCCTGGTGATGTCGCTCACTAATTTGAATCACGCAGGTCTCTTTCTGGGAATATGGGGAATTGTACAAGCAATGGGGCAGGGCATCGGCGTCATTGGTGGCGGCCTAGTGCGAGACATTGCCCAAGCCCAAACCGGGAACGTGGTTGTAGGATATACCACGGTCTACTCAATCTCTGCTTTGCTGCTTGTTTCTGTGATAATTATTTTACTGCTTGGCTTAGGGAGACGGCTCAAGGTTGACGAAATAAAAATGCCTTGGTCGAGCGGGCAAGAAATTCCAGCCGATCAATTGGTTTTTTAGCAGCGTTGCAGAGTTACAAAGTCGCAGAAGAGCTAACCCCCACATCCTGCAACCCCACAACTTTTCAACCCTGCTTATGAAAGGATTTAAAAATTATGATTGCAAAACAAGCGTCTCTTATCTTATCTGTTGTAGCGGTACTTGTGCTAGCCGGTTGCGGTGGCGGCTTTCCTATTGTGACTGAGCCTGTGGACTCGGCGTTAGTGGTCCGCACAATGCAATATGGTGACTCCATAGAGAGAGGTCCAGAATATAGTGTGGCAATCGAAATGCCATCTGAATGGACCAATCAGTTAGTGACTCGAAACTCAGGCAATATACTCAAGTTCAATTACATTACAGAGACCGAACTGACAGTACCATTTTTTGCCATCGAGGCACTTTCGGAATCTCAATATTGGCAGCAGATCGGTAGCTATCCTGGGCAAGTGCATACGCTCCGCAATACAGGTGAAACCTTTTTCATTGCCAGCGTTCCTCGAGATTCGTTCTACTCGAGTTTGGATGATGCGACATATAGCGGCATGGTCGATTCACTAACCAAAGCCTTGGGCACTGTTTCGATTGAACGAGTAAATTGAATCAGCAAAGTATGAGGCTAAACCAGAAAGATAATTATATGGTTTTTTTAGCGGCTTTCTGGAGTAGCTTCTCTGGCATACTGTGCAGTTTATTTTTTGGAATGGCCTAAAGCATATTACGTAAAATTTATCGTATAAGGAGACAATAATGCCAGATTTTTTTAACTTTTGGGATACGTGGCTGAGCCTGCGCTTTTTAATACCCGCCGGTTTGGTGATGGCCTTTTTTGTGCCGGTTGCATTGAGCGTATTGTTTACGTGGGAAGAAGGTTCTGACGAATAATAAATCCCAATTCAAGTAAGCCCAATCATCTAATGGATCTATCAAAGTTTTTTGTATGGAAAAATCAAAGCGGCTCCGGCCTATCAGATAATGAATCTCGCGTTGCCGTAGAAGGGCAAGCTACAGATGGAAAAACCGCTCACCCCGCTCTAAACGGTAATCGACAGCTAGATAATTCTGACGAACAGATGATTACAACTGAAGATAGAGAAGCCAAGCCCGTTTTTCCTTTCACGGCCATTGTTGGTCAAGATGAATTAAAGCAGGCTTTGCTACTCTGTATTGTTGATCCCAGCATCGGCGGCGTAATGGTAATGGGCCACCGCGGTACAGGAAAGAGTACGGCAGTACGGTCGCTCGCCGCGTTATTGCCACCGATGGAGAGGGTAAGCGGCTGTTTGTACAACTGCGATCCGGATAAGCCTTCACGGGATTGTCCTCATTGCGGAAAACATATAAATAGCGAAGTGCAGTTTGCTCATGAAACAGGTTCAGTCCCAGTCGTAGATTTACCCCTTGGCGCAACCGAAGATCGTGTAGTCGGTTCTCTGGATATTGAACGGGCGCTAATCGATGGCGTGCAATCCTTTGCGCCTGGACTGCTTGCGCGGGCCAATCGTGGTTTACTCTATATCGACGAGGTCAATCTGCTTGAGGATCATCTTGTTGATCTACTATTGGATGTGGCTGCAAGTGGCGTTAATGTAGTGGAGCGCGAGGGCATCAGCATTCGGCATCCAGCGCGTTTTGTGTTGATTGGTAGCGGCAATCCCGAAGAGGGCGATCTGCGACCACAGTTGTTGGATCGCTTTGGGCTGCATGCACGAATCACGACCATTCATGACATTGACGAACGCATCGAGATTGTGCGGCGGCGGCGTGCGTTTGACGCCGATTCCGCAGTCTTTGCGCGGGAGTGGGAACCGGAACAGTCGCGCCTGCGCCAGCAGTTAGCCGAGGCGAAAGCCCGATTGAAATCGGTTGTGCTGGCAGATGACGCAATCGAGACAGCAGCCCGACTGTGTGTACAACTGGAGATTGACGGTCATCGTGGGGAATTAACGCTCTGCCGTGCAGCAACAGCATTGGCCGCACTTGATGGCCGCGAAAGCGCAGAGGCGAATGACGTTATTCAGATTGCGACGCTGGCTCTTCAGCATCGTCTGCGCAAAGATCCGCTAGAGCCGATCGGGGACAACATTCGCGTTGAACGGGCCGTTGAGACTCTAAATGCAGATTGAGCATCTCGTGACAGTTCCCTTTCCACATACAGAGGATGAGTTCACAACAAGCACCAATCTGAAAGCAAACTACGCTTGTGCGCAAAAGCATACAAAGTAGAGATAGTGCAATGTCAATCCTGAAGGTACGGATTACTCATATCGCTTTTTGTAGCCTGTACTCGTTGAACTACATCTTAGGCCATATACAGTTAAATTTCTCCATGTTGGTATTAATGGTATAAGTGTAAACTTAAGGCTTTTTAGTTCCCACCCTGAGCGCGGAACAAGATTCTTCACTAAGTTTATACGTGGTATCAATGACTGTAGCGGATACGAAGGGAAACCCCCGAAATTCCGCGTGAATGAGCCAAGAATAGATTCGTCTGCGCGCCGTTTGGAGATCCATTCATGGAATGCTCATCCGACAACAGCGTGTAACTTTCAATGCTTGATCATCAGGTAAGATAATAAACAAAATAATGTAATTCACAATAGCAACTATTTTTTCATACATTTTGCAAAAAGCTTTACAATAGCCAGACGTTAACGAATATGCTCACATGCGGTTTATTTCGAACGATGCCAGAAAGATAAGCCTCTGTACGGGTAAACGAGAGGAAAATCTACCAGTTGAGCATGACTGATTTTAGAGATGACAAGCACCTTTTACAACATTAGGCAAAAATGTTATCTACAACCATGAAGTGACACAAACGGCAATTGAGGAGAATACAAAGTTTATGCAAATCCCAAGCATTTACTGTGTAGGCCTAACCCATCGAACAGCCCTGTTGCGCTTCGAGAATTAGTTAGTAATCCATCAAAATCCTGGGATGGCTATATAGCAAAGGTGTTACCTTCACAGACCGAATGGTGTGTACTCAATACATGCAATCGTTTTAAAATTTACGTTGCCTTTCCTGAAATAGACTCCCCTAGCGCATCCCATCAACAGCCTGCCCCCTTAGCAGATACGTGTCTCCCCCAAACTAGATTACAAATCCCCAAAGAACGCAAATCTCTTGTATTATTGACTGCTTATATAAATGTAACTGGTGCTGCTCGCAATGAACTGTGGATGCACCTGTATTTTGTGCGCAATGAGGTAGCAGCCGAACATCTTCGTAGTGTTGCATCGAATCTCGAGTCGCTAGTGTTTGGTGGACCACAGATTTTGGGACAGGTTAACGAGATGTTTGCAACGGCAACTAAGAGCAAAAGCGTTGGGCTAGCCCTAAAGCTCCTACTGCAGACAGCCATCCGCGCTGGCAAACGCGCCCGATACGAAACCGTGATTGGCCATAATACAACTGGCGTCAGTTCCATTGCGCTCAAAACGGCCGAATCGATGGTGCCTGATCTTTCTTAACAACGCGTCACCGTCATTGGGTTGGGTGAAATGGGGTAGCTAACAGTTCGAGACTTGAGAGACCGGCACATCCCAAATGTTAACGTGGTGAATCAAACTTTTGACCGCGCGAAGGCGATCGTCTCGGATATCGACACAGAGCTGGGATGGCGCGCAAGAGAGATTAAAAGTCTTTCGCAGGTTTTGGTAGAGTCTGATGTAGTCTTTACCGCAACGGAGTTGAGTTATACTATTTAGAAAAAAGGCGGGTGACTTTTCGTCCGTTAAGATTGATTCATTCCTTGGAGTAACTGCGTACTAACTAACCGTGCGCTAACTATCCGCTTGGGTACTTGTGCGGCTCCCCCCCCCCACTTTTTTAAATAGCTTGCACCAGTAAATTTATCACAAGATCAAATGCACCTATACTATTGATTTAATTGCGCCGGAATCTACTAGATCTTTCGTGAAAATATGAGAAGAGGAAATTTGGGGAAACCCAAGTGGTTCACCGATTGATGAACCACTGTATATAACCATTGTGGATGGCTTATTCACATGGCGTAAACTGTAGCGGAAATATTGATATTTTGGGAGCAACTCAGTTTAGGGACGAAAATATTTCTGAATAGACCCCGCATGATTCGACTTTGTCACCCCTGAGCAGTCAGGAGCCCACAGATGGACTGTACTGCTGGTTTCAATACAAATAGATAATGGCCTGTCTACAAAACTCTCGCCGACGGTGATTATTTTATACGCGCATTCTGAGTATCTTTACTGTCGGATCTTCGGATTCCTGCCTGCGCAGAGCTTGCCCCCATGCAGACGGGGAATGACAACGAAGTGCCTTCGCTCCTAAACTGAAATGCACCCGATATTTGTTAATCTTGAAACTTGATCTACAAGCTGCTATAATTGTCTTTATACCCAAATAAAACAGACTCTGCATTACGTAAATTATAAATACCTTTCTAGAAATGCTATCCTTGCCCAAAACCAACTCCACTTTAAAACGGCTCTGGCTGTCGTTTTGCACTTTCAATTAATCGATGTAATTCATCGGCAGATGGTGCATGTGTATTATTCTTTTCGCACCACTCATAGAACCACCGAAGATTTTGCTGGAAAGCAAAAATAATTTCGTTTTGCGTTAATGGTGGTACGTGACGGTGAATATGGTCCAGAACATGTTCATAATCTTCAAGCGAAAGCTCTTCTATATTTTGTAGAATCCCTTTTGCTCTGATTAAAAACAACTCACGTTCCACATTCGGAAACTCGCCTGCTATTTCGCGAATGTTGCCAAGATAGCTAATTGTTCGCTGCCTTGGCATACCTTTTTCATCTCGATAGCTCTCTACCAAATACGCATCATGAAATGTCATTTCGGAGGCATGTGTACTTTTATGTTTACGGGTAATCCAGCGGATGTACAAAACTTTCCTCGATTGAATATAGCTCAATAAAAAGTTCTAAATACTTCTAAAATATAAATGTATACCTGAACACATTCAACTACAGCAGATCAAAATCTCCAAATTTGCAAATCTAAGATTGCAGAAGAAGTACACATTCGTTACTACACATACATATTTCTCATCTGCCAGAATTGTGCAGAACACCAGCCTCATTTGCTCAAACCTAGAGGCTGCGCACTTTTTCGCTCGATGAGCCTTACGCAGTTTCAGCCGAGAATCAATACTATGACAAATAGACCCGATATAGCCCATTTTGTTTATGTCACAATGGATGGAGGACACAATTCTGCCCTACGCGAAGCCGTTACGTTGCTCGAAAATGATTGTGGCATTCGGATGCGTTTATCGCTCCACCGCAGCACAGACCTGCACACGGACGCAGATTGGCAGCGATTGGCCGATGATCTGGTCGATGCTGATTTCTTGTTTGGCTGCATGATCTTTGGCGAAGAGCAGGTGCGCCCGATGCAGCGCATTTTGGCCGATAGCGACACACCCGCCTGTTTTATTGCCAGCAACCCGGCATTGATTCGCTCTACACGGCTTGGCAACTTTTCGATGAAGCCTGCCAAGGTGTCCGACGAGAACGAACAGCCAAGCCGCTTTAAACGGATCCTAAACTGGATGCGGCCCAAGAATGGCCGTTCCGCAGGTGCTGGTCAGACGGCGCTGCTGATGAATCTGACCAAGGTCATGAAATACATTCCAGGCAAGGCGCGTCACGTGCATACCTTTATTGCCATGCACGATTATTGGCTGCACAGCACGCCCGAAAATCTAAAGCGCATGATGGGTCTACTGCTAGATCGCTACGTAGATGGCTTTGCTGGCGAAATCGTTGTAGAAGACGCACTCCACTATCCTGAAGCCGCCATCTATCATCCCGATGCGCCAGAACCATTTGCGGATCTGGCTAGCTACCACGCATGGCGACAAGAACGGGGATTATTAGTCACCGAAGATGGGCATGAAGCCGCGTCCGTGGGGCTGTTGACAATGCGTGCGATCATTCTTAGCGGGAATACCCATCCGCTCGACACGCTCATTCGCGAGATCGAAGCACAGGGCATCGAGGCGCGAGCCGTCTATAGCGCAATATTGGATTTTCGCCCTGCCATTGAAAAGTTTCTCACGCTAGAGAAAAATAACGGCAATGGTCGTGCCTCGGTCGATGCGATTTACAATTGTATGGGCTTCCCGCTAGTGGGGGGCATGGCGGGCAGCCAGCCAGACGAGGCCGCCAAGGTATTGATAGACTTGAACGTTGGATACTTCGACATGATTCCGTTGGCCTTCCAGAGTGTGGAAGATTGGCGCAGTGATCCAGTTGGGCTGATGCCGATCCACACGGCGATGAACATTGCGCTACCCGAGCTAGATGGCAGCGCCGAGCCGGTGGTGATGGGCGGGCCGTCGCACGCCAGCGATAAACATACCGCCAATGAGCCAGAGGTAGCGCAAACCGTGCGCCGTATTGCGCGCCGCGTGCGCCTACGCCGCAAAGAAAACGTCGACAAGCAGATCGCGGTGGTGCTCTTCAACTTTCCACCCAACATGGGCAACGCCGGAACCGCCATGTATTTGGATGTCTTTGCTAGCCTCTTCCGGCTGCTGCATGAGATGAAGGATGCAGGCTACCAAGTTGAGTTACCCGAATCTGTCGATGCGCTACGTGAGCAGGTAGTAGAGGGCAATGCACTGCGCTATGGTACACACGGCAATGTAGCCGATCAGCTTGCGCTGGATGACTATCGCCACTTTGTCCCCGCCCATGTCGAGATCGAAGAGCAGTGGGGCTATGCACCGGGCGAATTGCTGACCGATGGCAAAAATTTCCACATTTTAGGCGCACACTTTGGCAATGTTTTCGTGGGCGTTCAGCCAAGCTTTGGCTACGAAGGTGACCCCATGCGGTTGCTGATGGGCACGGGACACACACCGCACCATGGCTTTGCTGCGTTCTACGCGTGGCTTGATCACGTTTATGATGCGGATGCGGTGCTGCACTTTGGCACGCATGGCGCACTGGAATTTATGCCCGGCAAGCAGAATGGCCTTGGCGCAGACGATTGGCCCCATCGCTTACTCGGCAGCTTACCCAACTATTACTATTACTGCGTCAACAATCCGAGCGAGGCGTCGATTGCCAAACGGCGCGGCGCGGCGACGTTAGTCAGCTATATGGTGCCACCGCTGCAGCAGGCAGGGCTTTATAAGGGGCTGCGACTGCTGAAGGATAGCATTGAAAATTACCGCAAGCAGCCGGACGATAATCTGATTGAGGATATTCGGACACAGGCGGAGATGTTGGGCATTCAGCCCGCAGAATTGAAAACAGAAAATGGAGAGCTACCGCACAATTCTAATCCCCAGTCCCCAGTCCCCAATCCCCAATCCTATATCACCTCACTCAACCATGAGCTGATCCAAGTTGAGCAGCGCATGATTCCCCTTGGCCTGCATGTGCTGGGCGAATCGCCATCGCAGGCAGAACTGGCCAACATTTTGGCATTAGTTACTGCGTTCCGACCCGTGCCACATCCGTCGCGCAAAGACGAAACGCTGCCGCCACTGCCCGTGCAACTAGCCGAAAGTTTGGGCTGGGATTACAAACAAATCCAGCAAGGCGTTAAGACCGATCCGGCGGCACAAGAGCGCTGGGAGCATTTGGATGAGATTGTGCATAAGGCCATCAAGCTCTTTGTCGGCAGCGAGGCAGAAGATGATTGGCAGAATCGCGCGGATGACCGAACCGCGGCTGATCGATATCTGAATGAAGTCGCACGCATTCCAACGGGACAGCTCACTGGGTTGTGGGATTTTCTGGATGATCTGCGCCAACGAGTATTGGACGAAAAAGAGATCGAGGGCGTGCTGCGGGGGCTAGATGCGGGCTTCATTCCACCGTCGCCCGGCAACGACGTGGTACGTAACGATGCTATTGCGCCAACCGGTCGCAACATTCACGCGCTTGACCCCTACCGCGTGCCGACACCTGCGGCGGCCCATGCCGCCGAGCTGCTTGTTGATCAGATGCTGGCGCGGCTCGTGGTGGAACAGGGGAGCCTGCCCGAAAGTATTGCCATGGTGCTCTGGGGAACGGACAACCTCAAGAGCAACTGCGAGGGTGTAGCACAGGCGTTAATTTTGCTGGGTGCACGCACCAAGAATGACGAATTAGGCAATGTGGCAGATGTCGAACTGATCCCGCTGGAAGAGTTAGGCCGCCCGCGTATCGATGTGGTGATGACAGTGAGCGGCATCTTCCGCGACCTGCTGCACCATCAGATGAATCTGCTCGACCGGGCAGTGCGTATGGCCGCACAAGCTGATGAGCCAATTGAAATGAATTTTGTGCGCAAGCATGCACAAGAGCAAGCCGCCGAATTTGGCCTAACCGTGGGCGAGGCCGCGACCCGCGTCTTCTGTAACGCACCGGGCGTCTACGGTGCCAACGTCAACCACCTGATCGAGAACAGCAACTGGGAGAATGATGACGAACTGAGCGAGATGTTTCTGACGCGTAAATCTTTCTCTTTTAACGCATCTGGCAATAATAGTACTGGCCAGAATGGTGAGTGGCACAACGCGCGGCAGCTTATGGAAAGTAGCCTAACTAAAGTGCAGGCCACCTTCCAAAATATCGACAGCTTTGAACTGGGCATCAGCGATGTCGATCACTACTACGAATATTTGGGCGGCGTCTCTAAAAGTGTGGAGAAATTGAGCGGCGAACGACCACCTGTGCTTGTGGCCGATGCCATGTCGAATGGCGAACGGCTGGCCTCGCTAGAGCAGATGGTGCGGCTGGAGTCGCGTACGAAGCTGCTCAATCCCAAGTGGTATGAATCAATGATGGAACACGGGTATGAGGGCGTACGCGAAATCGAAAATCGGGTCAGCAACACGTATGGCTGGAGCGCCACTACCGAGTCGGTTGACGGTTGGGTGTACGACGATATTGCTGCTACTTTCCTCATGGATGAGCAGATGCGCGATCGCATGGCGCAGGCGAATCCGCACGCCACATCGAACATTGCCCGTCGTTTACTCGAAGCTGCTTCGCGCGGCTTCTGGGAAGCGGATGACGACTTGATCGATCAGCTTCGGGATATTTATGGTGAGCTAGAAGACCAAATGGAGGGAGTTGGGGTATAATGTCTTCGTATTGATAACTTCCATATTGGGCCACTCTAGAAAAATAAATGTTTGTAAACTGTGGCGTGAGCATTAGAGAATGCTCACTCCGCGTATAATTAGTTTTTTTGAGTGGCCTTGATAATGATATCTATAATAACAATGTCTATGATGACACAAGATGATCGAAAGTGATGATTGAGTTAGATTCGTACAACCCTTCTAAGTCCGAAAGAACTGACGCCAACTCTGCTAATGGCGACGAAAATTTACAATCCACAAGCAGCTCTCGCCGCATCCTCATTTGGGGGCCGGTTTTTCTTGGGTTGATTGGTTTAATGGCACTACTTGCTTGGGGCCTGTGGCGTCCATCGTTAGGGGGACCCAGCGGCGTTTCGACCAATGACGGCCCCGCCCGTGTTGCAATCTTGGAACGATCTGCCTCCAATTTTTCTCTGCCTCTAATCAACTCATTTGATGGCTCAAACGAATTTCAACTCAGCGACTACCGCGGGAAGACCGTGGTTATCAACTTTTGGGCCAGTTGGTGCGCTCCTTGCCGAGACGAAGCACCAGCCCTCGAGCAAGGGTGGCAGATCCATCAAAACAATGACGTGGTTTTTATCGGAATCAATACGTGGGATAGTGAAGCCAAGGCCCAAGACTTTATGCAATCCTTCGGTCTCTCGTTCCCTAATGCACTCGACGAGCGAGGTACTGTCGCAGTAGAATACGGGATGATAGGCATCCCCGAGACCTTCTTCATTGCGCCCGATGGCACCATCAGTCGGAAGATCATCGGTGGTGTAGACGTTGCGTCGATTAATGAGGCGATTGCCGAGGCGCAGAACACAGCCCAAAGTCCATAAAGTATCGACGCTCACCGTTTATCCCTTAAGCTTACACTTATTATAGAACAGTGAGTGATTTTCGTAAGGGCATGAACTATTATGCCCAATGTGTATTTAAGCTTTTGCTACTGTGCGCTTTGGTAAAGTATAGATATTTCGATGTCATTTCCGCAGATTTTTAGCAGAAATATACATAGAATTTTGGAGAAAAAACCCGTATGCCAGAAATGGCTTTTGATTTTGTTAATTTAGGCCGAGCATCGCTGATTGTGGCCCCCTTCTTTGCTATTTATGCAATCGTAATGGGGCCACTTGGCGATCGTTCTGGTCGCCATGACTGGATTGCCTCGGCACGCAATGCGCTCTACGTCGTTACGGCGCTGGTTATGGTAGCAACCATAGCATTGTTCTATGCGTTTATCACTAAAGATTACAGCGTCTTCTACGTCTATCAGAACACGCGAGAATCACAGAGCTTGCTTTATACGTGGACAGCGTTCTGGGGCGGCAATGCAGGCAGCTTACTCTTCTGGGCAGCAGGACTGGTCATCGTTTCAAGCATTGCGGTCACAACCAATTGGCGTACTCAATATCCGCTGATGCCCTATGTCATTAGCGTACTGATGATTATTGCTCTCTTTTTCCTCTGCCTGCTTGTTTTTGTAGCAGATCCGTTCGAGCGGTTGGACTTTGTGCCGCCAGATGGCCGCGGCTTGAACCCATTGCTGCGCGACCCCGGTATGGCGATCCATCCACCACTGCTATTAGGCGGCTACATGAGCATGAGCATCCCTTACGCATTTGCCATGGCTGCTCTCATCAGCGGTCGACTCGATGCAGGCTGGATTCGGGCCACCCGCCGCTGGACGTTGACCGCATGGGGTGTCCTCAGCATGGGGCTCATATTTGGTTCATGGTGGGCGTACCGCGTTCTCGGCTGGGGTGGCTATTGGGGATGGGATCCGGTTGAAAATGTGGCGCTAGTTCCGTGGCTGGCCGCCTCGGCTTACGTTCACTCCGTCATCGTCACCGAAAAGCGAGACATGCTCAAAGTGTGGACCATGGTGCTAGTGATCCTATCCTTTAGCCTCTCCATTTTTGGCACCTTTATTGTGCGCAGCGGCGTTGTGACCTCGGTTCACAGCTTTGCTCAATCCTCTATTGGGCCATGGTTCTTTAGCTTTTTGGGACTGATTCTGATAGTGAGTTTTGCTATCTTAATGGCGCGGCTCCCTCAACTTGAAAGTCGTCGCAAACTCGACAGCCTAGTCAGCCGGGAGAGTGGGTTCCTCTTCAATAACCTCATTTTTATGGGTATTATCTTTGCCACTATCTTCGGTGTGCTGTTCCCCATGATTAGCGAGCTTGTTCGAGGTGTCCAAATTACGGTCGGGCCGCCCTATTATAATCGGGTCAACGGTCCGCTTATGCTCTTGCTGATGGCGCTGATGGGAATTGGGCCACTTTTGCCCTGGCGACAGGCAACCAAAAAGCAGCTACTCCGTCGTTTCCGCTGGCCGATGATTGCGCTAGTGACAACGGCTGCTGTCTTAAGCGTAACGCTACGCTCATTTTGGCCCGTACTTTCATTTTCTATCTGCAATTTTACGCTGACAACGCTTCTACAAGAGTATGCTCAGGGCATTACAGCACGACGAAAAGTAACGGGCGAGGCGTGGCCCCTAGCAACTGTCCGTTTAATCGGACGCTCACGTCGCCGTTATGGGGGCTATTTGGTCCACATTAGCATCATTTTTGTGGCTTTTGGCGTCATCGGCAGCCAATTCTTTAACATTGAACAAGGCGTTACCTTAAGCAGTGGGGAGACAGCGACGGTTGGCCGCTATGACTTGACCTATGCTGGCTTAACCGAAGGCCAAACAAGCCAAGGTGCTGAGGTCAAATCTACGTTAAATGTTGCCCGCAATGGGCGAGATTGGGTAGATCTTCATCCAGGCAAAATCTACATGGAAGGGTTCGAAGAGCAGCCAGTCTCGAATATTGCTATTCGCTATGGCTTAGTAGAGGATCTCTACATAGTGCTGACAGGCTGGCAAGAGGATAGTGCAACCTTCTACGTCTTTGTCAATCCGCTCGTCTCGTGGATATGGATCGGCGGGTTGGTTCTCGTCATTGGTGGGTTGATTTCGTGGTGGCCCGAACCAAAGCCCCAGCCAGTGCGCTCATCAAGATCCTTGCCAAGTGGGTTGCAGCCTCAGGGAGCCGGCAGTGGAGATGATTAGCCGTAACACGTCTCGCTGGCTAACAGTCGGTGCAACCCTTATCGTTCTGGCGGGCCTAGTCTTCGTCAGTTTGAGCTTGGCCCAAAATGCGAATAGCAACGCGGCCCGTCCAGCCCTTGAGGGGGATAGTGATGCTGCCATGACTCAAACCATGCTGCGCATCGGTGACGATCTACAATGTCCGATTTGCGAAGGGCAATCAGTCGCCTATTCCAACTCGCGTCTCGCGACCGAGATGCGCGAACAGATCACCGTACAGCTTCAAGCAGGCGCAACCGAAGCCGAAATTAAACAGTACTTTGTAGACCGCTATGGCGTAATTGTCTTGCGTGAGCCGCCAAGAACCGGACTCAATCTTCTGCTCTGGCAGATGCCTTTCATTTTTGTGGGTGTGGGAATCCTGATTTTAAGCTGGACGTTGATGCAGACAAGACGAAATAAAGAGAAAGTCGCCGTGACAGCAAATGAGAGTGCATCGCTTCATTCTGAACCCTCTGATGAGGTCGATCCTGAGATACGTGAGCTTCTCGCACAGTATGATGAGGAGTTGTTTGGTAGTGCGCCAACGAAATAACGCTTTTGCAAATCAGGCATACAACATTTAGATATTATCGGCTACCCAATGCTAACCATAATTACATTGATCATTATCACCGTCCTCGCTAGCTTGGCAATTGCGCAGCCTGTCATCAGCTATGTGCGCAAACCATGGCTCTTCAACGCGCCGAATGGTGAGGCAGAGGCGCTTCGTCAGGAACAGATTATGGCATTGGATTCTCTTCGGGATCTTGCCATGGATTATCGTATGGGGCAGCTTTCTCGAGAAGATTATCGAGCATTGGCCGCTCCGTTACAGAAAAAGGCCAAACAGAGAGTAGAGCCAACCGAACAATCTCCTAGCACGGGCATCGTAGAGAAGCGGCTCGCCAAGCTAGATGCTGAATTAGAGGCCACCATTCTTTCCCTCCGTAATGTCAAAACCACGACCGGACACACTGAACTAAATATAGAGACGAATAGAGCAATAGATAGACCCGTTTTGACTGCTGCTCAATTCTGCACCCAGTGCGGTGAGAAAGCTGAACCATCATTCCGCTTCTGCGCGGCTTGTGGCTCGGACCTGCTAGGAGCAAGAGGCTCTTCGACAGGCGCAGAGACACCCATAATAAATACGACACGTTCAGGAACCGATGCCGCAACTCTAGAGGTTGCGTCCGTAAATGCTGAAAATGTCCTGACGAGTTCAGACGTAAAGAATTCATATATAAATACACCAGACCTAGAGAGAGTAGACGCAGAGACAATGATTGCGGAAACAGCAGTTCAGCCTATCGAAGCTACTGCTAACGAGCCATCTAGTAAGGAATCATCTATAGGCCGTTGGTGGATCGCCAGCGGCATCGTCACCGCCATTTGGATTGGCGCAATCGTCTGGATCTACCTCAACGGGCGGGCAGGGCAGCAGACTCAAGTTCCGGTCGCTACGGTGCCAGATGGTCCCGTTATTGCACTTGCCGCCACAACAGAGCAGACACTCGTCAGCTCGACCGAGGGGCTCAGCCTTTCTACCGATCTTGCCGTTTGGGAGCAGTCCCCAACCGATGATATCTTGCTTTCAATCACTCCGGTGGATGAAGACAATGGTGTCTGGATTGGTGCTGGTGCGCTGGGGCTATGGCAGACATCGGACAGCGGTGAGTCTTGGATAAGTATTGAGAATCAGAATAGCGATATAGGGATTCAACTTGTGGCAACCGATGAAAGCGGGTTGCTTTGGGGAGCCAATATAGATTCGCTCTTCATGAGTGCCGATAAGGGCCGCAGTTGGAGTCTTGCAAATGATTCTCTCCCCGGAATCGTGCGGGCGCTGGCTAGCGGATCGGGTGAGATCTTTATCGGCACCAATCAAGGTGTATTCCGCAGCCCCGATCAAGGCCAAACGTGGATTGACAGCAATAGCGTCGTGAATGGGCGCATTGGCAGTACAGATATCCAGGCATTAGCGTATGACGAAGAAGGCAAAATCCTTTTTGCTGGAACACCCAGAGGCCTCCACTTTTTGAACCTAGAAAGCGTTGGAGGATGGGGACAGCGTTCGCTCACTGCCGACGTACGATCATTGGCAATTCCATCAGGTGCCAACAATATATTATGGGTAGGCACAGCAGAGGGCGAGATCTACCGCAGTACGGATCGTGGGGTTACGTGGCGCAACTGATGAACGGAACGACCGTATCGTCAGCCCGTACGTTGACCGAAAGTATAGATTCTGCATCTGGGGTTGACGCACCTAAAAGAATTCGAGCCACAACGCTTCCATTTCCTGCTTTGGTTGGAATGGAGCTTGCACAGCAGGCAATGTTGCTGCTGGCAGTGGAGCCAAAGCTACGCGGCATTGTAATTGCGGCAGCAGCGGGGACGGGCAAGTCGAGCTTGGCGCGTGGGATTCAACACCTCTTATTGGCGGCGAGCAGTGATGAAAGCGTGCCGCCATTTGTCGAAGTGCCAACCAGCGCCGATATCGAGAACTTGCTTGGCGGTCTCGATTTAGAGGCAACGCTGCACGCAGGGCGGACGGTTGTGCGATCTGGATTGCTGGCGCAGGCCGATGGCGGTACTGTCTATGTGGATGGCCTCAATCTACTGATGGATGCCAGCGCCAATTTGCTGCTTTCAGTTTTGGATGAGGGCGAAGTTCGGGTCGAGCGCGAGGGGCTCAGCTTGAGGGCTGCGGCTCGTTTTAGCTTAATCGGCTCCTACGATCCGGCGGAAGGACTGCCGCGCAATCATCTGCTGGATCGCGTTGGCCTGCTGATCAACCTGAGCCAAATGCCAACCGCTGTAGAGCGCTCAGCAGTGATTCGACACAACTTATTGACCCCCGATTCGGCGTGGCAGGAAGAGAATGAGATCTTGTTTGGGCTAATGCAGGCCGCACGCGAGATCCTGCCGAGCGTGACCATGACGCCGGAGCAGATGATGCAGCTAAGTCAAAGCGCGCTAGCCTACGGCGTGAGCGGTCATCGCGTCGATCTCTTTGCGATCCACGCAGCGTGCGCCGCGGCGGCACTGAATTTACGCCACGAAGTAGATGCGAGCGATCTGGAACTAGCCGCACGGTTGGTTGTTTTACCGCGTGCCACGCAGGTGCCAACAGAAAACGAGCCGCCGCCACAACAGTCAATAGAACAGTCAGCAGAACAATCATCAGAGCCGCCATCAAATACGCAATCAGAGCAGCAGCAACCCCAGACAGAGTCGCAAGAGGTTGACCCGACTGAGCAGCCCAAGGCAGCTGATGAGACAAAAGATGCTCGGTCCAAACCTCCGCCTGAGCCCCCATCCGAATCGCCGCTTGAAGAGGGTGCTGCCGTGCCAGAAGAACAGATTCTGGCGGCGCTTGCCAGCGAGCTACCAACAGATCTAGACGAGCTCCCCTTTCGCACCGTGCAACGCGGGCGCGCCGGTTCGCGTGGGGCAACCGAAGGCACGCGCGGGCGTCACGTACGTAGCCTGCCCGGCGATCCAAAACGGTGGCGGCTGGATGCGTCGGCTACATTGCGAGCGGCTGCGCCGTGGCAGTCGGTTCGGCGTACGGCGCGGGCAGGGCAGGAGGTGAATACGACCCAGAGTTCTTTTCGTGAGACGATGGCAAACATTCTTACACGGCCAGGCTCGTATCTTACTCGGGCACTCTCCAATACTCGGGTACTCTCCAATATTTGGGCACCCTCCAAAGTAGAAAGGGAACAGCCCGATAAAAGTGGAGGCAGGAATGAGTCAAAAAAACTTTACTTTGAATCAGGCGACATCCGAGTCAAGCACTATCGCAGCAAGGCGGGAGCGCTCTTCTGTTTTGCGGTGGATGCTAGCGGCAGTATGGCCCTGCACCGCATGGGGCAGGCCAAAGGCGCGATCCATTCGCTGTTGGAAAAGGCATATGTCAAGCGCGATCGCGTGGCATTGATCGCTTTTCGCGGTAATGAAGCCGAAGTATTGATGCCGCCAACCCAAAGCGTCGAACTTGCCAAACGTGCGCTCGATCTCTTGCCGACGGGTGGCGGCACCCCACTTGCATCTGCGTTGCTACTTGGCCACGAGATGGCACAGCAAGCGCAGATGCGCGGCATTCACCAAACTGTATTCGTATTATTGACGGACGGACGCGGCAATGTTCCGCTGAACGCTGATCCAACCGTGACCGACAAAAAAGTGGCCAGTCGACTTGCACGCGCCGAACTGGAGCAAATCGCTTTCGTCGTGGCTCAATCCAATTTGCATGTGGTGGTGGTTGACACCCAGCGCAGCTTTCTCTCAAAGGGTGAGGCTAAACAATTGGCTGGCTGGCTGGGGGGTGACTATTTATATTTGCCAAGCGGAAGCAGCGAGGAGATCGCGGCGGCTGCGGCTGGAGCGGTTGAGGGCTAAATCGACGAATGCCAAAAGGATATTTTACATGACGGTCAGTGAGACTATCGAACAATCGAATAGATGGCGAACGCCACAAAGCGGGCGCAGGTTGCTCTTAGCGGTGGTGGTTATTGGTGGACTCATCTATGGTTGGAGCAGTGTTGGGCGTTCGGCTCCATTGCCCGAAGCGGTTAATGCAGCTAGAGTTACCTTTCAATCACAGCAGGCTGGAGAGGTAAGTTACTATGTTGACCAAAGTGGAAATGGTAATCCACTCGTATTTATTCACGGCATTAATGCCGCGCCAAGCGCCTACGAAATGAAGCCGCTCTTTGAACATTATCAAGGGGAGAGACCTATCTACGCGCTCGAACTGCCTGGCTTTGGTTTTTCCGAACGCAGCAAGCGTACGTACACTCCACAGCTTTTTGGCGACACCATCCGCGAATTTCTGCGCACTCAGGTGGGCGAACCAGCAGATGTGATCGCGCTGTCACTTTCATCAGAGTTTGGCGCACTCGCCGCGCGTGATGAACCATCGCTTTTCAGTTCGCTCACTGTTATTGCGCCCACAGGGATGGGACCACCGCGTTCGATTGAGCAAGATACGAGCGAGCGCATTCTAAATGTTGTTTCGTTCCCACTGCTGGGCAAACCGTTATTCAAAGTACTCACTTCTCGTTCCGTCATCCGCTACTATATAAATCAGAGTTTTGAGGATGCTGCGGATCAGGGTCTGATTGATTATGCGTACGCAACTTCGCACCAAAATGGCGCATCGATTGTACCGTTCAACTTTCTATCGGGCAAGCTCTTTACATGGGATGCGTTTGAGTCGATCTACACGCAGTTGACCGTTCCAACGCTGGCACTCTATGATAAAGATCCGAACGTGAGCTTTGAGCGCTTACCTGAATTGCTCGACACAAATCCGAACTGGCAGGCAGAACGGATTGCACCGACGATGGGGCTACCGCACTGGGAGGAACTTGACAAAACTGTCGCTGCGCTTGGCTCATTCTGGTCAGCAGAATAGTTAGGTAGCAGAGTGGTTGAAGTAGCTGTGATAGTAGGGACAATTCAGAAAATAATTATATGCGAAGAAGGCGTTCTCTCGCACCGCTGCTCTTGAGATAGAGCCATATTAGAGGTTATACGCAGTTGAATCTCTCTACGTGAGTATCAGTGCCTATAGCGGACACGAAGGGAGAAACCCGTATTCCGCGAATGGGCCATAAAATGACTCGCAGACAAATCTATTCTTGACTCATTTGCGGAATGCTCTTTCTACAGCTTGCTGTCCCTTCGGATACTTTCTCCGCTATAAAATAATGACACAAACTATCCGTATTTTTAGGCCTGACGATATACTAGATACATGATTCAGATACGTGACTCAAATGGATAAAGCAAAACAAATTACGCGATTATTCGCCGTGATCTTCCTCTTAATTATCGCACCGGCGTTTCTATTTGGGGTGATTGGGAGATGGCAGGTAAGTTACTTGGCCGCGGGATATTTCTTCTTCTTTCTAGGAACAGTTTGGCGGGTCTTGCGATATGGCGAGCTTGCGAATCGAGAAGAAGATCGACAGACACAGGATCGTTCGGGTAGGCTGGCTGGCATTGTGGCGCTTGCCGGATTAATTGGCGTTCATTGGCTGGCTCTCTATGAATTTTCGCAGAAATTTTCGCAAAGTGACCAGACAGGTGTCTCATTTGTCAGTGGCGTGGCTATTGCACTGGTCATTGCCGCAATCGTTCTCAGTCAAATTGCGATCCGCACGTTGGGAAGATTTTTTGATCGCCTAACGATCCAGAGTGAGCATCGACTTGTGACAGAAGGTGTGTACAGCCTTATCCGGCATCCGATTTACACGAGCTATATTTTACTCTTCACCGGATATTGCCTTCTGCTACAGGGCATTTGGTCGCTAGGGCTGTTAATTGTGGTCTGCATCATTTGGTTTGGATCACGCATAACACGAGAAGAGGCGATGCTGTTCGAAAAGTTTGGGGATGGCTACGAACAGTACTGTATCAAAACAAAACGCTTAATACCTTATGTATATTAGATCTATACAGGGACAGACAATCCAATGGACCAAAAGCCAGAAGCACACGAATCGCCTGAGTCCCAAGCTGCACGCCGTATTTTAGCAGTAACAGAAGAAGAGCTTCAGCGCATCGTTCTCGACATTCACGATGGCCCTGTACAGCACATGTTTGCAGCACTTTCACACGTGCGTACATTGCAGCGTCACTGTACGCGTGGCGACTCGATTCCAAGCGAGGAAGCAGAAAAACCGTTAGAGCAGATCTCTGGTTTGCTGGTTGCGGCGATGGATGAAATTCGGACGTTTTTGGGCTCGTTCCGCTCGCCCGATTTTCTGACGCAAGATCTTGCTAATATTATTCAGGGCTTGCTTTTACAGCACGAGACTTTTACAGATTGCCAGGTAGAGTTTGCGCGTGATAGCCAGCCGCTAATAGCTACGCTGCCGATCAAAATCGCACTCTACCGCATTTGCCAAGAGGCGCTCTCAAATTCGTATCAGCACTCCGGTGCGGATCGCCAACGGGTGGAACTGCGACGAAAAGACGGTATGATCACACTCTCGATCAGCGATCAAGGCAAAGGCTTTGTGCCACCACAACTTAGTGGCCCCACAGCAACAGAAGATGCGCGCTATATCGGTTTACGCGGGATGCGTGACCGGATGGCGCTCATCGGTGGGCAGTTTGATTTAGAAACAGCACCCAGTAAAGGTGTTAAAATTACGGTTAGTGCGCCCATATAAGATTATTGAGCCACTCTAGAAAAATAGATGTCTGTAAACCATGGAATGCCTTCTCCGCGGATACTTATTTTTCTGGAGTGGCATTAACAACCAACCTCACCATAGGAAAATAGCTATGTCATTCCCTCCTCCATTTTACCGCTGGCGACCACACCCATGGCATGGGCTGGAAATCGGACCCACACCGCCACAGGTTGTTCATGCGTATATCGAGATTACTCCCTTTGATCTAGTGAAGTATGAAATAGATAAAGAGACCGGGTATTTACGCGTCGATCGGCCGCAACGCTCATCATCGTTGCCACCTACCCTGTATGGATTTATTCCGCGCACGTATTGTGGGCGGCGGGTCGCAAAACTAATGGGCGGATCAGAAAGAGGCGATGGCGATCCACTAGATATTTGCGTGATCAGCGAACGACCGATTACCCGTTCCGAGGTGATCTTAGACGCGCGGGTAGTGGGTGGTTTCCCCATGCTTGATGGAGGTGAAGCGGATGATAAAATTGTTGCTGTCTTGGAGAACGACACATTCTGGAATCATGTAGAGGATATTTCAGAGCTACCCGCCGTGATGGTTGATCGTCTGCGTCACTATTTTAGTACATATAAACTAGTCCCTGGCGAAGTATCTCAAGTATCGATTGCGATAGAATATAATCGTGAACATGCAGAAAAAGTAGTAGAGGCAGCAATCGCCGATTATCAAGAAGAATATGGCTCATAACGAGCAGGCAGCCAGGCTGGTACCTGATTAAATTTGTGATTAATTCAAATATCGCAACTGAATATTCTCATAAACTACTGAAATTACAACAGGTGAAATAATTTTTTTGGAGCTTATTGCATTTTTTACGAGTTTTGTCCTTATTTCTTTAGCGGCCTATTTGGTTGGCAAGGCCTTTACACGTATCAATCTGTCGTATATTACTAACTGGGCTATTAGTCAAAAAGAGTGGTCAAAACAAAAAAAGACGGCACAACTTGTATAGGGATGAGTGGAAATAGATAGAAATATAATATTTGTGTAAGCTATTCATAAGCGCCGTCGTAGCGAACCCAAATTACAATTTTATGTTTGGTAAACAGCAAGAAACATGTGTTATGATCAGTTCAAAAGAAGCCACACCACCTACCATTTCTGCCCATGAAAAATACTAGCTATACCCGCATGTCCTATGCGGAAGTTGCCCCTACCTACAATCAAATTAACTTCATTCCCGTCAAAGCTGCCGAACAGATTGGGCAGGCGATTGCCAACTTAACAACCGGCCTTTTTTTGGATTTTGGAGCAGGGGCTTGCCGCATCACCCAGCCGGTTGCAGAAACAGGCATCACCGCGATTGCGCTCGACTACGAATATGCCATGTTGCGCTCCTCGGCAGACGACGCACCCGCGCCAACGCTCTCGTACACGCAGGGTGATGTGGTCCATCTTCCCTTTGCGGACAATAGCCTCGACACAGTCTTCACCTCGAACGTTTTGCATCTGGTGGAAGAATGGGAAAAGGGTCTACACGAGGCAGCACGCGTGCTGAAACCGGACGGGATCTTCATCATCGGTCGCGACGTGCTTGATCCTAATTCCTCTGCGGGCAAGCTACGATCTGCGCTGCGCCGCATTGTGGGCACGCTCGACCCGTCAATGCAGCCAACCTCTGCTGCCGGACCGGCACTAGTGCAAGCAATCGGCAAAATAGGCGGGCAAGCGGGTCGACCAGTTGTAGCGGCAGAGTGGACGCAGCAAACAAGCCCTGCCGAACTTTTGCAGCGGATGCGAACGCGCCAACAGAACGAAACATGGGCGCTGAGCGATGAACTTCTGACGGCAACCATGGTCGAAGTGGACCACTTTGCTACTGAAACTTTCCCCAATTTAGAACAGATTGACTCTGTGCAGTGGGCATTTCACCTTATGCCGATTGCCAACTTTGGCAGCAATATCTCGTGACAACAACATCAAAGGTTCTTCCAGAATAATAGGCATATCTGGAAAAGGCATTCTCTCTACCGTTTATGTGAATTTATATTTCTGCAACAGCCTAAGCTAATGACACTTAAACTGACGATAAAGAACCGCCCGTTGTTGATCAACACCCACTCGGAGAACATTGATGAATATAGTTTTGTCTAGTGCTCGAAAGGTCATTCTTACCATTCAGCTAACGCTACCGCGGGCCGCCATTGGCTGGATGTTCGCACTTCTCACCAGCAATTTTAATCGCATTGCAGTCTATGAATTTGGCATTACGGCTGTTGTCGTCACATCGATGCTGGGGCTGTATCACTTTTTGTCACCGTTTCAGGTCATCTTTGGTCGTATTGCAGATCAGCGCCCCATTTTTGGCTTACGCCGTACGCCCTATCTATTTGGTGGTCTGCTGCTCTCTAGCCTTATTTTTGTGGCCTTGCCCCAAGTTGTTGTGGGCATGAGCGAAGGCAGCATCTTTGCGTTTGCCGCAGGGATTCTTTTACTCATCATCTTTGGAATTGGCTTTGCCACGGCGGGGGCCAGCCATCTTGCGCTGGTAGCAGATGTCACCACCGAGCGTAGTCGCGGCATGACAATTTCGCTGGTGTGGACGGTGCTCATCGCCAGCACCATCATTTCACTCGTTTTCATTCGCCGCATTATGCCAACGTTTGATCTGGCAACCATGCAGTACCTGTATAGCCTAACCGTGCCGATTGTTTTTGTGCTCACGCTGCTTGGCATTCTGGGCGTAGAAAAGCGTTTGCCTAAAGCAGAACTTGCGCAGCGCGTTGCCAATGCAAAGAACGCAGCCACCGACGGCAACTTTGTCGAGATGATCCGCAAATTACTCTCTGCGGATGCCACATCAAAAAACTTCTTTATCTTCGTCTTTGTTTCCACCCTTGGCATCTTTTTACAAGACACAATTTTAGAAGTATTTGGTGCAGAAGTGATGGGCATGACGCTCGACGAAACAGGTGCATTTCAGCAGATGTGGGGCGGCGGTGTGCTGATTGGTATGTTCCTAATGGGGCTGATTACACTTTTTGTTAACCTCGCCAAAAAACAGATTGCGATGGTTGGGACAATCGGTTCCGCAATTGGCATGTTGCTTATTGTCTACACAGCAGCTACCAGCGACCGCACGCTAATTATCCCTGCACTCGTTTTTCTAGGGTTTTTCACCGGTCTCTACACAATGGGGACGCTTTCTACAATGATGCAGCTTTCCACCGAAGCCGCACGTGCCACCTATATTGGGCTGTGGGGGTTCTCCCTTGCATTAGCAAATGGCTTCTCTAGCATCATTGCTGGGGGCCTCGTTACCCTGCTGATCGAAAGTAACTTCTTGGCTGCCAACATTGGCTATGCCGTTATCTTTACCTTCGAAGCGGGGCTGCTTGTTGTAGCTGCGTTTGTCCTGCGCGGCGTTTATGTTCAATCATTCACTGGCATTACGCACGATGATCTCACCACGGTGATGGAAGCGGAGGCACTCGCATAGTGAACGCGAACACCACTCAACACAAAATTCAATTTACGCTGCAAAAGGTTGCCATTGCTTGGATGTTTGCCCTGCTCACGGTCAACTTTCCCTATGTGGCGGCTGTCGAGTTGGGGATTCCTCTGGTTCTTGTTGGTGTGATGCTTGGACTTTATCCATTTTGGGGACCCTTTCAGCCATTCTTTGGGCGCTTTACACAATCGCACCCGATACTGGGTTACTACCGCACACCCTATCTGCTGCTGGGTTTCTTCGTCGGCGGGATTATTTTTCCGTTTGTGCCAACGCTCACGCAGCAGATTAGTGCCGGATCGTCAGTCGCGGTGCTTGCACTCTTCTTGCTCTTTTTCATCTTTGGGATCGCCATTGCGCTGATGGCAAACACGTTTCTCGATCTGCTTAGCGACGTGACCACAGACGAGACGCGCAGCAACGTGACCGCCACCGCATGGACGGGGCAGACGCTGGCGATTGCGCTGTGGGCATTTGTTTTTCGCCAAATGATGCCAACGTATTCGCTCGAAGCAATGACGCGGCTTTACACCATTACGCCGTTTGTCGTCATGGGGATTGGCCTCTTAAGCGTGGTTGGGCTGGAGCCGCGTGGCCGCAAGCTGGATGCGTATCAGAGTAATGAAAGTGCGCTGAGCGAATCATTTCAACTGCTAACCGGAAACCGCATGGCGCGTCGTTTCTTTCTATTTATTGCGCTTTCGCTGCTTGCGATCTTTTTGCAAGACATTCTGCAAGAGCCACTGGGTGGCGAGCTCTTTGGCATGTCCATTGGGCAGACGACGAACTTCCAGATCATCTTTAATGCCTCCGTTGCAATTGGTATGACAATTGCCGCTATCGTGGGGACGATCCGTTTGGGTGATGAGAATCGTCAACTCTCTATGGACGCCAAAAAACGCATTGCAACAACCGGCGGATTGGGCACAATGGCGGGCTTTATGCTGCTGGCGTTGAGCGTCTTTGCTAGCAGCCCGCTCTTCTTCCAGACGGCGCTCTTTCTGAATGGTCTCTGCGTTGGCGTCTTCACCTTTGGCTCTATCACGATGATGGCGGGTATGACCGTGCCGGGCAAAACTGGCAAGTATCTCGGCGTGTGGAGTTTGGGCCAAGTGGTTGGTTTGGGGCTTTCGTTTATGATTGCGGGGCTGCTGCATTCGCTATTTATTGGCAGTGGGCTCTTTGCGCCCGCGGTAGGATACGGCCTGATCTTCTTGATCGAAGCAGGGGTGATGGGATGGTGCGTGTGGAGTTTGCAGCCCGCCGATGCGGTTGAGCTGCGCCGTCAGGCTGTTCCGGCATAGCCACAGTATCCGCTCGCCAACTTGCCAACTTGCCGTCAACGTGTCGATTCAATCGGAAGATTATATATATGAGCGAACCAATCAAAGTTATTCTGGCAGACGATCACGCATTTGTTTTAGAAGGGCTCCAGCGCTACTTGGCGGAGGAAGACGATATCGCCATTATCGACACCGTTAACGATGGTGAGCAACTGCTTGATGCAGTCCATCGGCTTGATCCAGATGTGGTGATTTCGGATATCCAGATGCCGCATTTGGATGGATTCGAGACGCTCAAACGGATCCGCAGCATGTCCCCCGATGTGCGCATTCTTTTCCTCACCGCTTTTACAGATGGTCAAACGTTACAGGCTGCGCTCTCCTCTGGCGTCGATGGCCTCATCCTCAAGACCGATCCGCCAGAACAGACGGTAAATGCGGTGCGCCAAGTTATGGCGGGCCAGATGGTCTTTCCGGCTGCGGCCCGCCGCTGGCTTGCACAAGCTCCGTTGGCCGAAAGCCCCGCGGCGGATCTCTCCGAGCGCGAGCTAGAGGTGCTTGTTCTGGTTGCACAAGGTCTCACCAATATAGAGGTCGCCAAAGAGCTTCATATCAGCGCCAACACGGTTAAGTTTCACCTCCAAAACATCTTCGTTACTGTCGGTGCCGCCAATCGCACCGAAGCCAGCCGCTGGTATCTGGATCAATTTCCTCAGTAGTTCCATATCCTTGTCTCACTCATTATAGCCCCTTGTTTAACAACGCTGTCATACGGGGCAACTAGATTAATGTAAGATTAAAGACTTCTCAGAGGCAGCTACTTGTTACAGAAAGAAGCCAAATATCGAAACACAGTACGCTCAGACACGCTCAATGCGTTTGCGATCTCTTTCGTGTTGAGTCCTTTGGCGTGTAATTCTCTGGCTCGCTCAGGCTTGGCTTTGGTCGCTCCTTTTAGCCGACCTTTGTAGATTCCCCTCTTTTTGGCAACAACAATCCCTGCGGCTTGGCGCTCTCTGGTATGTTGCAGCTCTATCTCGGCGATGCCGAAGAGCAATGATGCAATTAGATGGCCCACGGTACCCGATAGATCGATCTGCTGGATAATGGAGACAATGCGAACATCTCTCTGGCACCAGTCTGCCACAACGTTTACACCCTCTTGGAGCGAGCGGGCCAGCCGATCTAGCTTCCACACAATGACCGTTTTTATTTCACCACGAAAGATATCCTCTTGAAGTGCTTGGAAATTTTCGCGATTCATGGTCTTCCCCGTTTCTGTATCTTCATACCAGCGAACATCGTTCACATCATGGTTGTGACTTTGAAGCCATTGGGTGATGGCTGCTTTCTGACTATCGCCTTTTTGTGAATGGGATGAGACTCGAATGTAGATGCTAATCATGAATATAGAATAGCTGGGGATAGAAGTACTGCCAAATAGGGTTCATCCTATTTGGCAGTACTTCTGACGATGTAACGTCCAACGTAAATCAGCCGTTTTTTAGACTGGAATTGGCGCAGACCCTACTTGTCAGTGATGACTGAAGGCCAGGGCATGCCCTGGCGTGCGCCGTGACTCCTTTTTTCCAATCTCGGTAAATTTTTTTAAGGTTTTATCATTGCATGGCATATGGGCGATTAAATAGAGGTTCCCGTGATCTGTGACGGGCAGCCCCTGCTCAAGCTGGCTCTTGATCTGTTGAACAAATCCATCAGCGCTTAATGGTAATGTTAGAGATTCGTAGTAAGCTTGGCGTTTATCACCGAAATCGGCAGGCACATCTTCATCTGGGTTGCGGTAGCGGTCGGCTCCTTCCACCCAAATCTCTTTGCAGCGCAGCTTGTCACGTAAAGACTGCAAGACACAGAGTTCATAGCGAACGCGTCGAATACGCCGTTTCCCACTTGGATCAGTCTGATAGATCCAGCTTTGCCACTGTTTCTGAATGACGTCATCCATCGGTACGTCTTGGTCAATAGGGTAAAAGGCGTCTTGCTCCTCAAGATAATCCGTAACCACGTCTAATGCTTCTATCAGCGGTTTGTGTCGCTCATTGTTTGACTGGAAAGTGAGTACCTCAAGCAAGAGAGGCACCATTTGCCGATAGTGGTGGGTATACGATGCACTAACCCGAGCCTGAATTGACTGATGATAGGTGCCTCTGTTCTTTGCTTCCTCTACCAAGGAATGCAGTCGTTCTTCTCCGACCAGTGGATACAAGATCTCGCGGATAATGCCATCGGGGTGGTCATACATGGCTTCAGCCAGACGGTAAAGCAACCCTTGTTTGCCATCGACGCGAATATACTCGCCCAGTAACTCTCGCTTGATGTGCTGTTCTGCCCGTAGACGTGTGGTATTGAGAACCTGAATGAATAACTCGACTAATTGATCCGTAATCTCTCGTTGGCGCACCCAACAGAAAGCCGCTAGTAATGTATAGGATTGTGGATTTTCGTGACGGCGTTGTAGGTGACTAATAGATTCAACAGCCACTTGTTGTCGATACTGACGCAAAAAGCGCAGGAGAATATCGAGAAACAAATCATCAGGAAGCCCGACTACCTGTAACAACTTCAAGCGGTCAGCCACCTTCTTCAGGTTGGTTACTTTAGCACCACCTGGGCCAGATTTTAGCTCATAACGATCAGGGGTATAGTCAATCCCTTCGTCACTCTCAGCTTGGGTAGTATGTTCTTCTTTTTTGTAGACTAGCTCTCGCAACTTTCCTTTGGTTTCCTCAGATAAGCGAGCAGCAGTCGTTTCAAAAAAGGTCTGCTCATACTCTCGAATGGCCGACATAACCAGCCTATCCGTTCGCCCCTGAGTTGGTGGTTCAATGTGCAGAACTTTTAGATGTTGGTAAGCCAGTTGCGTCAAATAAACGGGTTGATATTCTTGGGGTAGCACTTCTTGAATGAGCCAAGTTCGCAATTCGCTTTGATCTGTCAACGTCGCAGGATGAAAGCCCAGCAACTCTCGAATTTGCCGGCGATGCTCTTTGATTGTGCGACCATCCCACTGGTACTCATTGATAACTTTAACCGGCAGGCCCAACTGTCTGACATAATCGATTATCTCCCGGGGCAATTCTGATTTGCTTTCCGGAAAGCGACCTTCGTATTGGAAAAACTTCAGTAACAGCGCCTTTCCCAACTGATTATTCGGGGCATTGATTCCTACAAACCGAGCTTCTTCGGGCAATAACGTGAAGTGTTGAATGATCTCATCAGCATCCCATTGGTGTTTCATCAGCCATTCTCCTGAATATGAACAATTGAATTTGTCATTTAGGGGTAAAAGAACGATTGATGATCTTGGGCAAAAGACCAAATTGGGGAACTGGTGAATGTCAGATGTTTTGTCTTAATCTTCTTTTAATCTAGTTGCCCCTGGTGACAGTGTTGTTAAACATGGGCCTTATAGACAATCAGGGCCTCGACTTTGTACGGTTTTGGGCAGAGACGCAGTTTTCGACACCGTATCCCTTTTCTGGACAAAAATTTGGCTCAACGGGTTCATTGCTGCAAAGATCCGCACAGGGCGTGCTTACTGGATGGCTTAAATTTACACCTATGCTAATGACACTCACGTTCGTATCAACTCCCCAAGCGCATGGCAAGAGCAACCCAGAGCCATAGTGGGTAAATCAATCTCATGTGGCAGTTTGATTCCCGCCATTTCTTCCTACAGAATTAACGCCCAAAGCAAATTTAGTCCTCATTTTACCCAACTCTAGGCTGCTCAAACGCACTGCTTATAGTGTTTACATAAGTTTTGTAGCCGCTTTGCCCACCCATATGGGTAGTTTGCCCAGCTACTATGGATGGGTACGAACTAACCGTTCCCCTACCCAAAGACTACCTGATTGCCTATTCACTTGGGATTTCATCAATGATATCATGCTGCTACCAAACACTGAGTTAGACTACTACAGAAAGATAATTAAACAGATTTCGAAGGTTTTTCTGGAGTAGCTTACGGCCATATTTTATGTTTTGTAATGGCTTTATGGTAAGGATAAGGCAGAAATAAATAATCTGATAGATACAATCCGATATATAAATCCGGTAGATATAGGTAATAAGGAGAGAATCAAATGCAGGTACAGCAGAGCACTTCCCAGCGTATTCAACCAGCAGCGAAAATGAGCGAGACAAAAGTAGAGCTTTTGGTCAACAATCTTATCCATTTGAACGAACAGAGCGAGATAGGTTTTGATGCTGCTGCCCACCACATCCGCAACCGTGCTCTAAAAATCTGGCTTAAAAGCTGTGCCCAGCAGAGGCGTGAGTTTGCGCAAGAGCTATGTGACTTTCATCAGCTACACAATATGAAAGAACATTCTGCTGGCTTTCAGACGCTTATGGCACGTCTGCATCGTGGCTGGATTGATGCCCGCTCAATCATGGTGATTGGTCGCAAAGATACCGAGCGGTTTATCCTCGAACAAGCTCAATATGCAGAAGATAAAGCTATTGAACGTACGTACCACAATGCACTCGACTCGAATATCCCCTATGAACTAGAGCAGATTCTCGAAAAGCAGTATGCCAAAATTAATGTTGTTCGCGAACATTTGGGTGCGATGCTTGGCGACGCGGATCAACAACTTATTGTTCAATTATTTGATAGCGCTAAGGATATGCAGAATGCAGTTGAAGAGTTAAATGAATCACACCGAGATTTCCACAGCACATCTGTTAAACCTATCGACGATATTATGAAATATTATAAAGGCGGACAGAATGGTCGCATGATGGAAATCGTAAGCGCATCAATAATTCTCGGTATTGTTTCTGGGGCTACCTTTGGATTCGTTATCGCCGCTGCTGCTTCCATAGCGGCTCCTATTGTGCCAACCTTTGCGATAACCATACTTGGCGGTGTGTTTGGGCTGTTTTGTGGGCTAATCTTTGGCCTAGTTGGGGGGCATTCCAATGTGGAAGAGGACAAACATATTTATGAGAGTTCGCGACAGACGGGCAAGTTTGTTATGTTCACGCAAATTCCTGTCGACCGTGTGTCGGTCATTCGCCAGATTTTGCAGCAGTACCGATGGATGGTCAATAAAAATGTAACGTCTATGTCATAGTTGATTTTGGGAGAAAATAAGATGACTAAAAGTAATTCTGCTACAGTTATGTATGGTTCACAGAATGGTGTACAGGCAGATGTGACTGACTGGTTGAACGCTTGTTTTAATATCGAGTCATTTGACCATGTGACGACGCATGATACCTATCAGTCATTTACACACAATGAGGATAATGCTCAATCGTCTCTTCGTCAGAGAGTTGCGCAATCTATTGACAATTATAGTTCAGACGTCGTAGTTGTGGTAAGCCACCATGATGACGAATATGCCTCAACCGATGGCAGTTTTGGCCATCTCCAAAAGGCAATGTCGTCCGTAGCACAGTGGTCAATAGAGGCTGACATTATCGGGCTTTGGGTAAATGAATTTGGCACGATAGACATGCTGATGCACCATGATCAGGAAAAGGCAAAGCCGCCAGCAATTACGATGCCGATCTGGCAAACTGAAGCTGAGGAGTCTGGTATTTCTCTACATGAAGATTCGAATGGTCTAGTTGAAGACATGGTAGAAGAGAAACATGACCAGCTTTTTGGTGCAGCTCACTTAGGCACGCTGACAGCAGCCCCTTTATACAGAAAATTAGCGCAAAGTAATACACAAAGTAGTACAGATCGGGCGCAGAAAGCCGCGTAGCTAGCAAGCCCTGGAGAAACAAAGATGAAGCCAAAACATGATTCCACTAACTCAATGACGCGTATTGCCATTATTGGCGCAGGTCCTGCGGGACTATACGCTGCAGACGCATATATCAAGCAGAGCGATTCGCCCGTTCAGGTCGATATATTCGATAAGTTACCTGCTCCATATGGTCTCGTTCGCTATGGTGTTGCGCCCGACCATCAGAAAATTAAGTCCGTCACTAAGCTCTATGACCGGATCTTAGAGAGACCAGAGGTACGCTTTTTTGGAAACGTAAACTTTGGCGTCGACATCACACGTAGCGATCTGTTAGAACACTATGATCAAATTCTCTATGCGGTGGGGGCACAAACCGATCGTCATCTAAATATTCCTGGCGAAGACCACAAGGCAAGTCTGTCTGCAACTGAGTTTGTCGCTTGGTTCAATGGTCATCCCGAATTCCGCGATTTGGATATTGATCTGAGTGGCGATTATGCGGTCGTAATTGGGGCGGGAAATGTGGCGCTTGATGTAGCACGAATACTGGCTCGTTCTGAGGATGAATTGCGACAGACGGACATTGCAGATTATGCGCTCGAAAAGTTAGCCAATAGCAAAATTCGGCAGATTTATATCCTATCTCGGCGTGGACCGGTACAAACTAAATTTACGCCTGTAGAACTAAAAGAGTTGACGGAGCTTGAAGCGACCGATATCATTGTCGAGCCGGAAGCGCTCGAACTTGATGAAGCAAGCTTAAAAGAAGCTGAGGGAGATAAGACGATTCAGCGCAATTTAGAGATGTTCCACACCTTTGCGGCAAATCGTACTCGTACTAAACCCAAAGCCATTCACTTCCGTTTCTTGACGTCGCCGATTGAAATTGTGGGACAAAATGATGGAATTGAGATTGTCCGAGTTGGGATGAACCGACTCGAATCCGCTGAGGATGGTTATATTCAGGCAATCAACACAGGGGTTACGGGTGCGATTCCGGCAGATTTAGTCTTGCGCTCTGTTGGCTATCGTGGAACGCCTCTACCGGATGTGCCATTTGATGAACGTCGTGGAACAATTCCGAATGAAAAGGGTCGAATCATTGATAAAGACAATGAAGCGGTTGTACCCAATGAGTATGTCTCTGGTTGGATCAAACGTGGCCCATCTGGTGTCATCGGAACCAACAAGCCTGATGCAGTAGAAACGGTCAAGGAGATGATCACCGATCTATCAGACACTTCGCTTCGTAAAGCAGTAACCGCCGACGAGATTGTTTCTCTGCTTGATGCTCGTGATGTTCAATATTTAACCTATGAAGATTGGCAAAAGATTGACGAGGCAGAGATTGAGCTTGGGGTACAGCAGGGCCGTCCACGGGTTAAAGTAACCTCCATGGAAGAAGTAGCCGAAATACTCAATCGCAGAGTAGCGGTATAATATTTAACACAATAAAGATATCTTCTCAAAGGGTGATCATTGTGTTTAATCAGCGCTATGGTCACTCTTTGAAAAAGTGTATAAAAAAGGTAAAATACAGATCATGCAAATAAGCGAATTTCAAACAAAAACGTGGACAGGAACACCCGAATTTAATAAAAAAATGGGCGGGTTGCAGCTACGAGAGATCGAATCTTTTGAACTCGAGAAGATGGAAACATATAGTGAATCATCTATTCAGGGTGGAGTAAGCGGAACTTCTATTCATCAAGCCGTGCAGAAGTTTCAAGAGCGAACTGAAGTGCCAAATCACGAGCACTGTTACAGCATTGATATACTTCATCTATTTGACTAGAGCGAACTGGATAGATTTATTTGATTAGGGGAGGTTATTTAGTAGGACGAAAGCAAAATTAGTAGCGACTGTTGCTAACATAATACAAAGCTTATGCTAACCTGTATAAACTTTGTACATGTTTGCATTTTTTCAAAAAAGATTTTACCAATTTGTGAATAGATTTTGGATATGCTAGGATAGAACTCTGTACTACAGAAACTGTACTACAGAAACTTCATTACATACCCGTATTACCAACAAAAATTTGACAACGAATCAGTGTGTCACAGGATTTATTAGCGTTGGTATATCCAATATCTATCCATTATAGGAAGGAATCTTTTATGCAAATTTTAACCACGCTGCTAAAAGCCCTAAATGCTGTCGTCAAGACATTTCGTCTTGCCCTACCCAAGCTAGGAGTTGGCTGGATGTTTGCGCTCCTTACCATCGATTTTAACCGGATCGCAATTGTAGAGTTGGGTATCACAGCGGTTTTAATAACGTCCATGTTGGCGCTCCACTACTTTTTGTCTCCATTTCAGGTCATTATTGGACGCGTAGCAGATCGCTATCCCATTTGGGGATTGCGACGTACTCCCTATCTGCTGATGGGTAGCATTATTACAAGTGCAGTCTTTGTTACGTTGCCATCAATTGTACATAGAATAGGTGATGGTTCATCTTTGGCGGTATTTACTGGTTTAGGCGTATTTATAATTTTTGGTATTGGAATCGCCATGATGGGCGATACGCACCACTCGCTTATTGCAGAGGTGACGACTGAAAAGTCACGTGGGGCTGTCATCTCAGTGGTATGGACATTCACGATCCTAAGCACAATTCTGGCTGCGATTCTTATGAATATTTTGCGCCCAGAATATTCACCAGAGGCCATGCAACGTCTGTATAATTTAACCCCATTCATTGTGATTGGTTCAGCTTTCCTCGGCATCATCGGGATTGAGAAACGCCTTACAAAAGAATCACTTGCAGAGGCTCTTGCCAAGGCGCAAGTCAATACGCCATCTGGTAACCCACTTTCGGCAGCGTTTTCTTTGCTTCAAAATAATCGGCAAACCCGCGGTTTCTTCATCTTTATCTTCGTGTCGATCTTTGCAATATTCCTACAAGACAATATTCTTGAAGTCTTTGGTGCAGAGGTGTTTAACATGCCTGTTGAAGAGACGACCAAATTTCAACCGACTTGGGGCGGTGGCGTGCTTATCGGCATGATAGCAATGGGGGTGCTCAGCGTACTTGCACCCATCTCTAAGAAAACAATTGCTATCACTGGTAGCTTTGGTGCAGCGGTTGGCATGACCATGTTGGCAATCGCTGCTATGACCCAGCAGAAATCATTGATACAGCCTTCACTCATTGTTATGGGATTATTTACAGGCTTTTTCAATGTAGGCGCACTATCTATGATGATGGATATGACAGTCGAGGGCGCGACGGGTTTGTACATGGGTCTCTGGGGCGTTGCCCAGGCATTCGGATTGGGGCTTTCATCAATCGGAAGTGGTTTGCTACATACAGGGTTGATTGAAAACGGATTACTGGCTCCAAGTTTAGCTTACTCTCTAATTTTTGGTGTGGAAGCCGCAGGAATGGTCGTTGCCGCAGCCGTACTAATGCAGTTAAGCGTTAAGCGATTCCGGCTCATTCATGAAACGAGCCTGCAGCAGCGTGATATGTTACGAGCAATGGAAGCAGGAGCGGTCGCTTAATATATGTTTTGCACATGTATTTAGCTTTATTGCAGGCATAGAAATAGCTTCCAGAAAATTCCGCAAGTTTATTTCTATGTCTGCTGATGTGATTTTGCCGAAGTGAGAGTACAGTATACGAACGAATGCTCGATCATCAACAACTGGAAAGTCAGCGAGTGTTCGATGCGATTCGTTATCGAAAAACTTAGTCAACTATTTGGGCAGATCGAACATATTTGGGAAGGTAGTCGCGGCAGGCGAGCTTTGGCGAACATACTCATCTTTTCGTATGTGGCTAGCTTTCTACTAATTGAGTCTTCCCGCCAAGGATTTTTGCCCGACTCATTTGCCGACACAATTCCGACCAATCATTTCTATGCAATCGATTTTACCTTTAAAATTCTTTTATTTATCGAATTGATTGACCTGATTTTCAGCTTAGTTTATTCAGTTTCCGAGGCTGTTGGTAAACAAATCGAAATACTCTCGCTTATCCTTCTGCGAGAAACCTTCAAGCAATTTACTTATTTTGACGAACCGATCATGTGGGAACAAGTTCAGCTATCCATTGTTGGAATTGGTTCGGATGCGGTGGGTGCAATTGCTATTTTTGTGATACTTGGCTTCTACTATCGGGCGCAAAAACGTATCCCGATCACGGACAATGTGGAAGAGCAAGAGAGCTTCATTCGCGCAAAAAAGGTGATTGCACTAGGGTTGCTTGTTGGGTTCATATTTATTGGCACCTATTCGTGGCAACAGTTCTTTTTTTTGAGCGATGATACCTTCTTTAATTCGTGTTATACCGCGCTCATCTTCGCAGATGTCTTGCTCGTGCTCATCTCGCTAAGATATGCCTCATCATACTCGATTGTATTTCGTAACTCGGGTTTTGCTGTCGCCACAGTGCTTATTCGGATATCGTTAGTTGCACCAAGTCCATACAATGCGATAATAGGCGTTGCAAGTGCGCTATTTTCGTTAGGCCTTACGCTAGCATACAATCGGTTTGCAACTGAGATTGACTTTGTGAAAAATTCCCACTTAGGTGCGGTTGATGGCTAAGGCCAACCATCGGGTTAGCGATATCCAAATTGTATCTTCATAGCCTGCCTTGAGCAGGTTTCCCATAGTAGGCCGGTATGTCAACCCCAGTCGACTAAGTATGAAGTTGCCTTCTCTTGAAATATCTTGCTATAGACAAAAATAGGCATGTATTGTACAATACATATACATAAGACTAGATTATTTAGCCAGTATTCATAAGCGTCTAGTTTTGAAGATATACTGTTTTACCCTATTGCTTAGAGTCTTCATTCACAAAGTTACAATCAAAAACAAATAGGAGCTTTCAGATGATCAGTTCAAAATTTTACACATTGCCCGTAGTTATGACCGCGGTTGTGTTTGTATGGATGCTTGCGCTTATTGGGTTTGGAAGTTAAACCAGCCTAATTTATGGAGACTGTCCCAATTGTGTAAATAACGTTCGATTATTTAGCTCTACAAATTTATTGACACGTTTGTGGCAGGCACAGTTCCAGTTTATGGGTCGTAGTGCTAGCCAACATACTCATGAGTAAATAATTTGTTTCGTGAAAACTAGTAGCTAGCTACGCCAGAAAATAGTTGCTCTAATGTTCAACAAAAAAGAGAGAGTAGATAAAGCGTTTAACGCTTTATCTACTCTCTCTTTTTTGTTGCCAAAAATTTAGCGTTTTAGTATAGCAAACTGCTGTAGCCGTTTCATAAAACATAAGTCAAGTAAATCCACTCGCAGACAATGCTGATATACCAGCGTTGGTGGATAGACACCAAGGTGCAGGAGGACACGGATAAATTATCAATCTGTCCGGAGGATAGAGTGAGCGAGGAAAAGCTGGCGTCGTTTTTGGCATCAAATGACTAAACGTGACGTTGGCTCTCCTTCGCTTATTATCCTTACATACTTCGTGCCTTGGCAAGCTTCTGTTCTAATTTGGTTTGCTCTTGTACGAAGCGTATATCCTGTCCTTTTGACTTTGTCAGCGCTAACACTTCTTTTATAAGTTCAATTGCGGCGTCCTTTTGATCTGATTGTAAATAGACATCCACCAGATTGCTCAAGGTGCTACATCGGTAGTAAATATTACCGAGTTGTCTATGAAATTTTGCGCCAAGCAAGAATGAATCCTCAGCAGATTTCCATAGCTTTAGCACCATATACTCCATGCCCTTATTGTTATGCAAAACCGCTAGGTGCGTATAATCTTGTAATTTTTGTAGGATCGGCTGTGCCTTGGCGTATAGATCTAATGCTTTCTCTGGCTGATCCAAACGTGACCAAACGATGCCGAGATTACTATATGAAAGGGCTACTTCACCCTCATCACCCAGTAAATCAAACGTCGTTATCGATGATTCTAAATACGCTTTGGCACGTTCATATTCGTCTCGTTGACAATGAGCCCACCCCAGCGAGCGTTCACGCATCGCCGTCAACCGTTTTTCACCATGCGCCTTGCAAAGTTTGAGCGACCCCTCAAAATAGCCTATCGCTTGGTCCACCTCACCTCGTTCAAGCGCAACCCACCCCAAGGTAAAATATCCTAAATGGCGCTCGAATGAATCCTCTTCCAGCAACTCAAAAGCACATTCAACATGCTCAACCGCTATGGGCAAATTCCCCTGTAATCTGGCTAAATTCGCTAGCCGACTTAACGCCCATCCATGGTTACGACTATCGTCTAATGCAGCAAAGTGGTCAATGCTGCGTTTTAACAAAGTCGCCGATCGAGCCAACTCGCCAATCTTTTGGTATTGAAACGCCAAATGTAGCGAGAGCTGCGCTTCTGTATTTG
>ENA-ORXM01000197-ORXM01000197.1-marine-metagenome-genome-assembly--contig:-NODE-197-length-119024-cov-7.924193_pt1 | contig 119024 bp, 98 predicted proteins | sample MGYA00237867_ERZ511480 | MGnify/ENA primary metagenome ERZ511480 (study PRJEB26309, sample SAMN06266103) | marine metagenome | isolation source: Algal blade | place: United Kingdom:Sidmouth, United...
TGGCTTGGGTGCCGGTTATTGGGCTTGAAGATGTTGTGCAGGATGCATCGATGCTGCGGATGGCTGAGAAGTGGTTGATGGTTGGGTAGGGTAGGCAGTGAGTTGTTAATGGACAGGTAAAGACGGTGTTGGTTACTCCGCATCAAATCATCGGCTGGTCATCGGTAGTTTTAGTTCCTGACCTGTCTTAATCCGCAGCCGATAACCGAGTGTCATTAGCTTTCACTCTTGCGAATGTCTCGAACCAAATACGAATTGTTTGGACCGCGCTTCAGTTCGAACAAGTCTATTGCTTTGATAAGACTGCTTAAATTTTTAAAGCCGTAGTTGCGTGTGTCAAACGATGTTTTGTTGGATATGTGTGAACCGACAGGCCCAAGTGCCGCCCAACCGTTGTCTTCTTCTGTGGCTTCAATTGCGAGGCGCAGTAGATTGATTAACTTTGTATCGGACTTTATATTTTTGTTTTTGCTTTGTTTTGTGTCTTTACTTTCAGGTTCCTGATCCAGAAACAAAAACTTAGAGCACGCGTTGACAAAAGGCGACGGTGTTTTTCTCTCGCCAAAGCCCAGCACCACTTTGCCTTCGGCTAACGCTCGAGTCACCATGGGTGTAAAGTCGCAATCTGAAGATACAAAGCACATCACGTCGATGTCTTTGGTGTACATCACGTCCATGGCATCAATGACAAGCGCGATGTCGGACGCGTTTTTTCCCTTCGAGAGATCGTATTGTTGGATGGGTTGAATTGCGTATTCGTGCAATAGATCTTCCCATGATTTCAGTGCTGGTTTTTTCCAATTGCCATAGGCCTTTCTGATGGTCACAACACCATATTTGGCCACTTCGCTGAGAACATCTTCAAATTTATTAGATGGCGCATTATCCGCATCGATAAAAAGGGCGATTTTTTGCTTTGGGTCATCCATTTTCTAAAGCCTCAGTATTTGTCAAAGTAACTAAAAAACAATTCTAGCCCTTATCTCTAGCACTGGCTAAGTCCGTCTCTGCTGTGAAAGTACCAACGACTAAAAAATGCCTACGCCGCAGTTACAGCGACTGTTAAACCCCAGATCAGTAGTGTAAAGAGCCCTGCTGCAATGCCCAGTTTTATCAAGTATTCGAAACGCAAGTTTTGCTTCTGAAGTGAGTCATCTGAGTCGAAGCTGGTGCGTTCAAAGCGATCTTTGAGACTCTCGTCGCGCACGCTTTTTTGGCCTATAAGTCCTAAAACAATATATATTGCAGGCATGGAGAAGGTGAAAAGCTGTGGCAGTACAGACACAACCGTCATCGGGCCATATCGAGCGTCTATCACGTAGTCTAAAGCCGTTACGATTGGCAGTAATATGGTCCAGAGCGAAAAAATAGAGAGTTCTATTTTCCCCGCGACAGTCAGAGAGCTGAAGTCTTGAGTTAGTTTTTCAAACATGGGAGTTCTCAGGGAGAGATTGTCTTTCGTTCATAATAGTGTTTTGGCAGCCTATACACTAGTTGATAAAAATCGAAAGTTGCATCCAGAGCTATTTAAAGCATTTGAACCCACTGAGTTTGCACTGAGAAAATGGGATTTACATTTAGAGATAGGCTGCGGCAACCTCGGCGGCGGTTGGCATTGCATCGTTTTGAATTGCTCGGCTGACCTTTAACGTGGCGACAGTATTGGCCCAGCCAACCGCATCAATTTCCGCGCGGCCTTGGCTTAATGCAAGAGTAAAGGCTGCATGCCAGACATCCCCTGCACCCAGAGTGTTTAGAGCTTTGACGGTTGGCGTTGGTACTTCGGTGAGTTGTTTTCCGTCGTGGCATAAAACGGGATTTGCTCCACGAGTGACGGCGCACCAGCTGGAAAGTTTATGCGCTGCACGTTGCAATGCCCCCGCGTCACTGCCGCCGCAAAAATCTGCAAGGCCTTGCTCCGAAAAAACCACATGGCTAGCTAAGCTAAGTGCATCAGATGCAAGAGCTACCGGGGCTTCAGCGTCGATAACGGAAGGCTTGCCTGCGTGACGAGCGGCTTCGACAATTCTTTTGGCCCCTTCGGGCCATCTTGTGTCTACGAGTACGGCGTCAAATGTTAAATCGCTGGGCAACTCGAAGTTGTGCGGGATTAACAGTGAGTCGCGATGGTTGATGATGGTGCGATCTCCGTCCGCAGTGATGATGTTTGCAGAGCGAGAGGTGGGCACGCCAGGTATGATCGCGACAAACTGATCATCTATGTGGCGCTCCAGCATTTTATTTCGTAGGAATTCCCCCAGTGCGTCGTCACCAATGGCGCCGACCAAGCAGGCATTCGCGCCTAATCCCGCAATCGCTGAGGCCGCGTTTAAAGCTCCTCCACCCGTGATCATCTTAGAGGTGGTTGCTCTATTCTTTGTTCCTTTAGTGGGGAATGTCGACAGCTCGAAGACGATGTCTACAGCGATAAGTCCCGCGCAGATGATTCTATTCATGGTCTTTCGCTTCCAAGTGAATGTAAGAATTTTTGTGTTATGTGTAACATGTTACGTTGACAATCAGTGCGTAACCAGTATTATAAATCCTGATTCTAGCGCGAAGACGCCTGACGAACGACTGGAGACTGACATCGCACATTTTGGTATTTCGACCGCACTGCTTACGCCATTTCACGCAGATGGCAGCCTAAACTTACCGCTGCTTTGCGAACACGCCAACGAGACACTCGAGAACGGCGTCAATGGTGTCACGCTTTTTGGTACGACAGGCGAGGGCGCGTCTATTGGTTTTTCAGAGCGTGCTGCCGCGATTTCAGCTCTCTTGGATAGCGGTGTTTCGGCTCAACAAATGACACTTGGTCTTTGTGCATCAGCGATTAGTGATGTGTTGGTGCAGGTGCAGCAGGGTGTGGAATTTGGCATATGCCAGTTCTTATTGCTTCCGCCGTTCTACTTCAAAGGTTCACAAGACACGGGGCTTTTTGAATGGCATAAAGAGCTGTTTGATAAAGCTGACAAGCGCGCCAAATTTATCCTCTATCACATCCCGCAAGTCACTCAGGTGCCGCTTTCTGTTGAGCTTGTTCTGCAACTGCGCAACGCATTCCCCGAGCGTGTGATGGCGATTAAAGACAGTGCGGGCAATTGGGACAATACGCGCGCATTGCTTGAGAGCGGCGAGATACCAGTGTTGGTCGGAGACGAGCGACTGTTGCATAAGGCTGCGGCTATGGGCGGTGCTGGCTCCATATGTGGTTTGGCGAATTTATACCCACGACGTATGCGTACGCTATTCGACAGTCACGTTGAAGATGTTGCGCTGTCGGCAGATGTTGATCTGATCGTTTCGGTACCGGTTATTCCCGCGTTGAAGCTCATTATGATGCGCCGATCAGGGAATGAAAGCTGGGGCAGGCTTCGTGCCCCGTTGCAGGCTCTGCAAGGAGACGACCGTAAAGCCATTGAATTGGGGTTTGCATCGGACAGCACTGCATGAGTAATTCCAGTGCGCCTCGGCTGCGTGATCACGCTTACTCAAACTTCACAGAAAAACTACTGGCGCGTGATATTCGCCCTGGGCAAATAGTGTCGCAACGCGAGTTGGTTGAGTTGACGGGTATGCCTTTGGGAGCAATCCGCGAGATGATCCCCCGACTAGAGGCGGACGGGCTGATCAAGACGGTCCCAAAACGCGGATTACAAGTGTTGTCCATCGATATTAATTTGGTGCGTAACGCGTTTCAGTTGCGCAATGTTATTGAAGGTGAAGCGATTTCAGAGTTTTGCAAAAACGCCACGACCGAAGAAATCAATCGGTGGACAATGCAACACCAAGACATTCGCGAGCAGGCCATTGCTGAGCTGACACCAGAGCTTTTAAAAAAGGCGCAGCAAACGGACTGGGCGTTCCACGACCGAATAGTCGACGCCTTGGAAAACCCGATCATTTCAGATATTCATCGGATCAACGCGATAAAAATACGACTAATTCGCAACTCCGACACACGCATGCTGCCGGAGTTGTTGGTGTCTGTATATGACGAGCATCTAGCGATTTTTGCCGCGCTAAGTGAGCGTGACTGCGCCGGTGCAGTCAAAGCAATTCACGCACATATCAACAGCGCGAAGTTACGCGCTTTGGGTATGTAGAACGATTTCCGACGGGCTAACTACTTGTGGAAAATAGGCGGATATAAAGCCGCATTCTAAATGGAGGAATACCAATGATCACAAAACTTACACGACGCACCTTGTTAGCGGTTGCAGCTGCAGCACTGGCCGCTCCTGTTTATGCGGCCGATATGCTCACCTTGCGCATGTCGTCTCCCGCTTCTGAAACCGATCAGCGTTCGGTGGCGTTGGCAGAAGTGTTTGCCCCCGCAGTTGCTGACTTTGCGACTTATGAGCCACACTACAATGCCTCGCTTATCGCGCAAGGCTCTGAACTGGAGTCGATTGCATCCGGTGATCTTGAAATGTCGATTGCTTCGGCACAAGAGTTAGCGCAGTTCTTTCCTGAATTCTCTATTTTTGCCACTGGCTACGTACATCAGAGCGCTGCACATCAAGTGGCCGTGTTTAATGACGCGCTGATGGACCCTTTCAAAAAGACCGTAGAAGACGAGCTTGGCGTTAAGCTCTTGGCTGTTATGTACTTGGGCCGCCGTCACGTCAATCTGCGTCAAAGCAAAGAAGAGCTGACCGTGACAACACCGGCGGACTTGGCGGGCGTTAACCTGCGTATGCCGGGTACCGATGCGTGGCAGTTTCTCGGTAAAGCGCTGGGCGCTAACCCGACGCCCATGTCATTTACCGAGGTGTATACGGCACTGCAAACCGGTTCTGTAGATGGACAAGACAACCCACTGCCTACCGTTGTTGATGCCAAATTTTATGAGGTGACTAAACAGGTCGCGCTGACCTCGCATTTGGTCGATCTAAACTACGTCGCTTTTTCAAAGGCAGTTTGGGATGATATGAGTGCGGATCAGCAGTCAGCTGTTCAGGCTGCTGCAGAAGCTGCCGCAGAGAGTGGGCGTCAAAAGCAACTTGAAAAAGAAGAAAGCCTAGTCGCGTTTCTGAAAGAAAAAGGGTTGGAAATCTACGAGCCTGATCTGAAAGCCTTCCGCACACATGTGCAGGGTGAATACGCTGGCTCTGATTTAGCGGCTAGCTGGCCTGAAGGTGCGCTGGATAAAATAAACGCTCTCGGCGGCGAATAAGCCAAGCAATGTTCTTGCGCGGAGGGGCCTCTCCCCTCCGTGTGCCTTGATCTAGTTCGGGCATCTCGTGTGCTTCTGAGCAGCTGAATATCCCTCATGAAAAAACTACAAACCGCATTGATGCATTTCGCACAAGCCGTCGCCGCGGCCTTGATAGCGACTATGTTTCTGACGTTCATATTGCAAATCGTGGTGCGATATTCCGCGCGACTGCAATGGCTTCCAGAACAATTTCCTTTCTTGGAGCCGTCGCTTTACGGCTGGACCTTAGAGTTCAGCTTGATGTTGTGGGTGTGGTTGGTGTTTTGGGGTAATGCGTTTGTGGTTCGTGAGCGCGACCACGTGACATTCGATATTTTATATCATGCGGTGCGTCCATCCGTGCGGCGTTGGTTTGTGGTGGTGTCTGGGGTTGCGATATTCGTTGCGCTCATTTTGTCTGTTGAGCCAACTTGGTCAAAGTTCCATATCTTAAGGTTGAAAAAAACTGCCACCTTGTCAGCCGTGTTTGGTGATTGGGTTCGTATGCGCGATATTTATTCTATTTACATATTTTTCTTAGTGGTCGTTGCACTTAGATACGGCTGGTCTGCCTACCGCGCTATCAGATACGGGGTGGACGAGTCCTTAGATGAAGGAAGCGGGAGTTCGCCATCGTGAGCCTAGAGTTCCTGACCTGTATTGCTGCTCTGTTTTTTCTTGCTGGTATCGGTACACCAATCGCCTATTCAATCCTCGTTGCTTCCATTGCGTATCTGGTAGTTGGCGGGCAGGGTATTGGCATTGTTGGCAAAGTTCTGATGGATGGGTTGTACCAGAGCTTTATTTTGTTAGCGGTGCCGCTGTTTATAGTCGCGGCTAACATCATGAATGCGGGCTCAATCAGTGATCGCTTATTAGGCTTTTGTGTGGCATTGGTTGGCCGCTTCAGAGGTGGCTTAGGGCATGTCAACGTGGTGGCATCGCTGATTTTTTCTGGAATGTCTGGTTCTGCAGTGGCCGATGCGGCAGGTATTGGCAAAATCATCATTCAAATGATGACGAAAAGCGGGCATTACTCACAGGGTTATGCGGCGGCTATTACTGCGGCTTCAGCGACCATTGGCCCCATTATCCCACCTTCCATCCCAATGGTGCTCTACGCCTTGGTATCCAATACGTCGATTGGCTATCTTTTTCTGGGCGGTATTATGCCCGGTCTCATGATGGCGGCGGTGTTAATGGCCATGAATACGGTGCTCTCACATCGCCGTGGTTTTCTTTTGGAAGAGCCCGTTCCTTTGTCGGAGCTGCCCGGTCGGGCTGCCAATGCATTCCCCGCTTTGCTGATGCCGGCGATTTTGCTTTATGGCATTTACGGTGGTGTTACTACACCAACTGAGGCGGCGGCGGTAGCAGCTTTTTATGCGTTAATGCTGGCAAGCTTTTTCTACCGTGCGCTCAGCTTTCGCGCCTTGTACGGCATTTTGGTCGAGAGTGCGCGCTCTTCAGCTGCAGTTGGCCTAGTCATCGGTGGTGCGCTGATACTGAATTACGTCGTCGCGTCTGAGAATATCCCCAACGTACTAGCGGCGCACTTGGTTGGTCTTGACGTAGAGCCATTGGTGTTTTTGTTGGCGGTCAATTTACTGTTTTTACTGTTGGGCTGTGTTCTGGATGCCACAACCATCATCTTGGTGATTATTCCTTTGTTTTTACCTACTTGCCGCGAGCTAGGTATCGACCTAGTGCACTTTGGGGTGGTGGCTGTGGTCAATTGCATGATCGGTTTGATCACGCCTCCTTACGGCATTTTGTTGTTTGTACTGAATGCAGTGACAGGCATTCCCTTGTCTCAAATCATTCGCGAAGTCTGGCCCTTTCTACTGGCACTGCTGTTGGCTTTGTTAACACTTGTGTTAGTCCCAGATTTAGTACTTTGGCTGCCTAGGATATTTGGATACGCCGGTTAATAAGCAATAATGTTAACAACCACAAGGTATCTGATTAACAAGTCACTCAGTTGTTGGCCTAAGTGTTTTAGAATGGACTGTCGTGCGAAGCAGGGTTGCTGAGCAAAACAGTGCAAGGAAGTAAAACGCTTTAGTCTAGAGTGATGTTATGAAGAACAATCGGTTGTTGAATTTGACGGTGTGTGTATTCCCGCTGATGTTAGGTGCTTGTGTCAGCAGCGATGGGAAATCTGTTTCCGCTGATGCTGCGCTCTGCAATGGGCAACAAGTTGAGACGATTGAATCCCAAAGTGAAAACCGCACTGGCACCTTCACCACGACTACAGACATCATCACCGGCGAGTGTATAGCGCCAGCGGTTCAGTTGCTGCGCGGATTCGAAGTCACCATAGATGACAGCAGCTATGGCAACCAAATAAATCTGCATACCGCCGCTCAATTGCTGGATCGGACAGAACAGCCCGCTACGATGAGCAGTGGGAAAGACGCGCTGCGCTGGACAGACAGCTTTGAAAACATCTTTCGAAACAACAGCTACACCAACAACGCTGACTCATTTTACACCGGTGGCATAGATCTCGATATTGAGTTTCTTGTGACTGACGACGGGGTGTTTCGGGCCACTACAGTGAGTGAGGACGACGCTTCACATCTCGCCATATTTGGCACGGCAACAGGCCAGGTCAATACCAGTAACTTCAGCGGCGGCACGCTGCGCCAAGAAGCTTACGGTAGCCCACGTTCTCGTTATAACTCGGACATTAAGCAAGCCAACTTCTTGGCCTTTATGTTGGCCAACACCTACGCAAAACTGGCTGACGGTGGTGCGATGACTGGCGAATTTCTAGGCAATCACGCGGAGCTTTATGATAAAAGCCCAACAAGTCTAAAGAGTTTTTTCTCGCGTGAAGTGTTTGTTATTCGGAGTTTTATCTACCATAACCGCATGGACTACGACTTGTTGGAGCGCTTAGACGTTCCGCTAGTGTCTACGTGGAATGCCAAGTGGTCTCCTTTTGGCGATGAGAACAGAGACCCTGCCCAGACCTTGATGTCGCGTAGCTATAACATTGACTACGAGGATGGCGCTAACAGCAACTCACTGACCTATCTTGAGACCTGGAGTGGTTCGCATACGTTGGATGCTCGCACCAGCATTCGCGCCACGGGACATTATGGTGGAGATTTTAACGTTGAAAAAACCTCCAAAAACCCCGGTAGCGAGTTTTCTATATCGTGCTCTCAAGCGCAATCGGGTTGTGAGCTGGCAACTGCTCGCAACGCGGGCGTCGCCGCGTACGTAAAGGGTTTTGCTCCGACTCGTGTAGAGATGGAAATGAATAACGATTGGGCGTTGGGCCATACGGCAGTAGTGATAGCCAGTTTCTCAGATTGGGATTCCGATAGTCGCACCGAATCACCCATGCGCACTAATCCCAATCCTTTGTGGGGCTTTGTGGAACCTGATCGCTAACTTCAATACGAGGTGAGGGTGATCGTATAGGCGAATGAATGGCTCCGTACTGCTGTCTGACTCATGATTGAGCCAGCTTTTGGCCACGCGTTTTTTCATCCACACGAATACCTAACTTCAATCAAAAAAAGCGATTTAGTCGAAGCCTATTCCTACCCTGTAAACTGCTTTGCCATCAAAAATAACGTCATCTGGCGGCACACTGCCCGTGGCGTTAACAACAATTTCGTAGCCTTCGTCGGCCTCGACGTAATCAAGAATATCAACGTTGTCGATACTGAGAGCAAGGTGGTTGCTTCCACTGCCAATTTGAGCGTCTTCCGCATCGAGATAAGCAACACGAGTTTGCTGCTCTTCACCGTCGAAAGTGGCCTTGATGTAGAGCTCCATGCCGTCAATAAAATCGAAGTTATCATCCACGCCGTCTTCAAAGGAATCCGTACTGCTATCGGTGGAGGAGGCTGTGATATCGAAAGATAAGCTCTTAAATTTTATCTCAGTAACATAGTCAAATTCTTCACTCGCGTAGTCTTCTGTGCTGGTTGCGTCGAGGCTTAACGTCGAAAGTGAAAGTGGCAACAGGCTGATCAGCCCTGCGCCTTGTACTCGTGTCTCTGGCACATCTTCATTAACGCTTATGCGTGCAAGTGTTGTATTGGCACAGCCTATCACTGCCGCAAGCAATGTAGAGGCAATAATGGTGTTGAGTTTGTTGTTCATGCAGTGTGCTCAGCAGTTCATATTGTTTGCATTGGAGCAACTACCAAGCCAATTCATCGCGCATACTTGCCGCTGAGGTTCTATCGGTGAGCTAGTGGAAAACCGCTTCCGACGCAATGTCGTTAAATACTTACTTCTTAATTTTCAATGCTTAAAACTGGTGAATTGGCTCACAAAAGCAAACATCTGATTCATTTGAGTAGGGTTGAATTTCGAAGTATTAGAGTATTATTCGAAGCACGTTAAAACGTACCCGTACATTTCGTGACACAGTTGCTAGTGAGCTTAAAGCGCAAGTGACAAACTTCCCGCTCAGTGTTCGTTAATGCCAACCAGTGCACAGGCTAAGTGATTTATAACAATCATGATGCTCGTTTTTATCCCTCATTTTATCCCTCAATTTATCTCTTAGAAATTAGGACGTTTGTCTATGAAAGGATCGGTTAGAATTTCTTCCGACAACAATATTGATACGATCTTCTGGTCGAAATATGTTCGGTTGATACTTGTAGCTGTGCTTGGAAGCACACTTGTCGCCTGTGGTGGCTCAGGAGGTTCCTCCGGTGGAGCGACTACACCTAGTTCGGGTGATCCATCAGGTGGTGCAAGTGGTGATCCCGTCGTAGAGAACTTTAAAGACATTGGCTTAGTAATCAATGAGCTGATGGTCAACATCTATCTCTCAGATAACCCTGATAACAAATCTGACTTTAACTGGCGACGCCCGTGGTTGGAGTTGTACAACGGCTCGGACGCTGCGATTGACCTGAGTGGGTTTAAGTTGAGTGCCAAAGGTATTGAAAATACTGCATGGCAGCTCCCTGATATCACGATGGCAAGTGGAGAGTACTTGCGCATTTGGGGTACGGGCTTTGACCGTAAAACCGACCGCAACGATCTTCATACTAGCTTCCCGATTATGGGTGTCGAAGTATTGTCTCTGGTACACAAAGACAGCAGCATCCTAGATCGCATTGAGGGCATCTCTTTTGCTCGTGACCAATCTTGGGGGCGCTATCCCGATGGAGCAAAGAGCTATAGCTTTAATGATAATCCGACCCCGGGCTTACCAAACGCGGCCAACGGCGACAGCTTTAGTCTGAACTGTGAAGATATGACGTTGACCACTGGTAAGAGCTTCCAGTTGAAGACCAGTCCCTCGGTGCCTGTGACTTGGGCGAGCAACAGCGCTAAGTTGGCCGTTAGTGATAGTGGTTTGCTCACAACCACAATGGACGGTATTGCAGGGCACCAAAGACCTGCGCTCATTACTGCAACGCACAGCAGCGGTACTGTGAGAGATTGCCAAGTGACGGTTGTCAATTGGACGACCAACGCATCTAAGTTAACGGTGATGGGCAACCCACGCGCTGATTTTATGCTCAGCTACATGGATGATCATATCTACTACACCTTGCCACGCGAGCTGTATCGAGCGGAAGATGGCTTTAAAAACGATCAAAAAGTGGGGACGTTCCCGTACGCACCTGCGGCACCTTTGATGTTTAAAACTGAGTATGGGTACTTCGCGAGTTCTGGAAACGAAATTTACTCTACTCAAGATTTTAATACCTGGACGCCAGAGCTAACGATGCAGCACCAGCCTTTGCAGCACGGATTCTCTCACTATTTTGATAACTCTGACTCAACTAACTATCTTTATGCAGGTGAGTATTCGGTTGAACAACGCGAGCCGCATGCGGTTTACCGAGGGTTGAACACAGGTGCAAACACACAGTGGGAAAAAGTGCTTGATTGGGGGCCGGAGCAGTCATTTTATGATGACAATAGTCGGCTAAATACCATTCGCCACGTACATGCTGTTGTGACTGATCCCTACACGGGGCACGTATGGGTGGCAACTGGAGATTTAGATCAGCACTCGCGCTTGTATTTTTCGGATGACAACGGCGAGAACTTTGATCTGATCGCGTTGGGCTCTCAGAAGTTTCGTTCACTGTCGCTTTGGTTTACAGAGGACTACGTCTACTGGAACATGGACAGCGAACGTGCGGACCAGCATGTGTACCGTTTGCCTCGAACAACTTACAACGCAAATAACACATGGCCAAGTTTGACTCCTGAACTATCGAGCGGCAGCACAAAAGCTGGTGTGCGCTATTTGGTCTCTTCGACACGCGGTGGTAATTTCCCCGTACCGACTGGCCAGTTTTTTGTTGAAACGTCTAGTCACAGCTTGAGTCGTCATGAGCGGGTGTATGCGATTGAAGACCCGCAATACGATTATTCCGAGTCTGTTGCCAACCTGACCCACGCATCACAGTGGTATCACCTTTGGGTGAAAGATCAAAACGACGAAGATGTGTTGTTGATGGCAACTTCTGCTGAAGGCACTGAGCCAATGCAGCGAGATTACAACAGTCGTGTGTTTGGTTTCAAAGAGCGATCAGATGGAACGGTTGATGTTCAAGAGTTATTGACACTGTCGTCAAATACACCACGACAGCCAAATCGCTTTACGCAACTAGTGCCAAATATGCAGGACAACGAAGGGTATATTTACTTTCGTGGTCGTGAAACGGCGCATCGTGTCTACAAGACTAAGTTGACGTGGAACGATAGCCGCACGGCGTACTAAGTCACTTCAGTCAGAGTGCATGGTGGGGGCGGATCCGTCGCTGCCCACCATGCAAACTCTCCTTTTACAGCTTGCAATTGCGATCTTAAAAATAAAGATGAAATTGCAATTCTTGTGCTTTTTCTGCTGCCTTCAACCCCACAAGTGAGAAGGGCTAAGTTCAGTTTTTTAGTCCATTGTAGGGTAGTCGGTGTAGCCTTTAGCGCCAGGTGTGTAAAAAGTATCTGGGTTTGGGGTGTTCCATTCTGCGCCTGCTTTCACGCGCGCTGGCAGGTCAGGGTTCGCCAGAAACCCCGTGCCAAATGCCACGAAATCTGCTTGTCCATCCTTAACGACTTGCTCAGCTTCGTCGGCTGAGTAACCCATATTTAGCATCAAGTTGCCTTTGAAGTTTTGCCGTACGGGTGTAACGACATCGGCTTCTTGCTGGTTGAAAAAGTCGGCACGCATAAGGTGTACATAAGCGAGATCCAATTGATTGAGTTGCTCAGCGAGATAACTCACTAGGGCCACAGGGTCGCCGTCTCGCATACTGTTGTAGCTATTTAATGGCGACAAGCGCACGCCTACTCTACCTGCCCCAATTGCGCCCGTTACCGCTTTTAAAACCTCTAACAACAAACGGGCACGGTTCTCTAGCGATCCGCCATACGCGTCTTCACGTTTGTTACTGCCGTCGCGCAAAAATGCATCAAGCAAATAGCCGTTGGCTCCGTGCACTTCAACGCCGTCAAAGCCAGCTTCGATAGCGTTTAATGCTGCCTGTTTAAAAGCCACGACGATGGTTGGCAGTTCGTCTTCGCGAAGAGCGCGTGGCTCGGTGTTGGCCGCTTTGCCTTTTGGAGTGTGCACCTCACCATCGATAGCGATTGCACTTGGGCCGACGTTTTCTGTGCCGTTATTCATCAATGGGTGCGCGGCCCGTCCGGAGTGCCAGATTTGCATAAAAATCTTGCCACCAGCTGCATGCACCGCGTCTGTTGTTTTTTTCCAAGCGTTGATTTGCTCGTCGTTGTAGATGCCAGGCTCGGAGACAAACGCCGAGGTGCCGGGAGCGATCATTGTGCATTCGGTGATAATGAGTCCTGCGCTAGCTCTCTGTGCGTAGTACTCGGCCATTAAATTGTTTGGCATATGCCCTGCGTCAGCTCTAGCACGTGTGAGCGGCGCCATGATCATTCGGTTGCTAAGTTCTACTGAACCTAATTGGGTTTTATCAAGCAACATAGGAGTTTCGCTTTGAATTTATTGGTGAGAGGTAGTGACGATGGGGGTGGTTTTGGCTAACTCAATCGTTTGTGGTTTTAGCTTTGTGGATTTAAGAAGCGAAAAGTTCGGCGTTCCGATCAAAGCGTTTGAACGAGCTGCATTTTCACTGAAAACTCTTGCGGGTGCTTTTGCCAGTTCAGTCGAATATTGATTTCTAACACTTAGTCTTGGCTTAGAAATCTGTATATGGATAAAAGTCTCTGCAAAAAAAGAAGCCACGGTTTTTACACCGCGGCCTCTCGTTTCAGTCAGTCACGCAAGCCGCCGTATCATGAGTGATAGTCGGCGCCTTTGTGTGCTGTTTTAGACTTACGCCATATCGAAGCAATCGGCGTGCATGACTTTTGCCCAAGCAGCAACAAAGTCATTCACAAGTTTTTGCTTGCTGTCATCTTGTGCATAAACCTCGGCAATTGACCGCAAAATAGAGTTAGAACCGAACACCAAGTCGACGCGAGTTGCTGTCCATTTGGCGTTGCCGGTGCTACGCTCACAGATGTCATACAGATCGTTGCCAGTTGATTTCCAGCTGTAATCCATGTCAGTCAAGTTGGCAAAGAAGTCATTGCTCAACGCGCCAACATTATCAGTGAACACACCGTGTTGCGTGCCACCGTAATTGGTGCCAATGACGCGCATGCCGCCAACCAGGACAGTCATTTCTTTTGCCGTTAAGCCCATAAGCTGTGCGCGATCAAGAAGCATCTCTTCACCTGAAACAACGTAAGCTTTTTTCTGGAAGTTTCGGAAACCATCTGCCATAGGCTCTAGGTATTCAAAGGCCGCGACATCCGTCATCTCTTTGCTGGCATCGCCACGTCCGGCTTTAAACGGCACATCGACGTCAAAGCCTGCAGCTTTGGCTGCTTGCTCTACACCGAGGTTACCCGCTAAGACAATTACATCAGCAAGGCTGGCACCTGTATCAGCAGCGATCGCTTCGAGGCTGCTCAGAACCTTTGCCAAACGATCTGGCTCATTACCTTGCCAGTCTTTCTGTGGGGCTAGACGAATGCGTGCACCGTTCGCACCACCGCGCATGTCTGAGCCGCGATAAGTGCGTGCGCTGTCCCATGCTGTACTCACCATATCGCTGACACTAAGACCGGCATCGGCGATTTTTGCTTTGACAGCTGCAACGTCGTACCCAGTTTTTCCAGCAGGTACAGGGTCTTGCCAAAGTAGATCTTCCTGAGGTGCCTCGGGGCCTATGTAACGCGATTTTGGCCCCATATCGCGGTGAGTCAATTTGAACCAAGCACGGGCAAACGTTTCAGAGAAGTAGGCTGGATCTTTGTGGAATTTCTCAGCGATTTTGCGGTACTCAGGGTCCACTCTCATCGCCATATCTGCGTCGGTCATCATCGGCTCTACGCGAATTGACGGATCTTCCACATCGACGGGCATATGTTCTTCTTTGATGTCGATTGCTCGCCACTGATGAGCACCTGCTGGGCTTTTAGTTAGCTCCCACTCATAGCCAAACAGCATGTCAAAGTAGCCGTTATCCCATTGTGTTGGATTGCTTGTCCAAGCGCCCTCGATGCCGCTAGAAACGGTATCCCGGCCGACGCCACGGCTTTTATGGTTGTTCCAGCCCAAGCCTTGTTCGTGTACTTCTGCGCCTTCCGGTGATTCACCCAGAATTGCCGCACTGCCGTTACCGTGTGCTTTACCCACGGTATGACCACCAGCTGTCAGTGCCACGGTCTCTTCGTCATTCATGGCCATGCGTTCAAAAGTGACACGGATATCGTGCGCAGTTTTTTGTGGGTCAGGGTTGCCATCTACGCCTTCGGGATTGACGTAAATCAATCCCATCATCACCGAGGCAAGTGGGTTTTCTAAATCGCGTTGGCCTGAGTAACGACTTCCTTCTGATCCACTGGGTGCGAGCCATTCTTTTTCTGCACCCCAGTAGATGTCTTTTTCGGGGTGCCAGATGTCGGGTCGACCGAACGAGAAGCCGTAGGTTTTGAGACCCATGGATTCGTAAGCTACGTTGCCTGCCAGTAGCATTAGGTCGGCCCAACTGATTTTGTTGCCGTATTTTTTCTTGATGGGCCACAGCAAACGACGAGCTTTATCGAGGCTGACATTGTCTGGCCACGAGTTTAGAGGTGCAAATCGTTGATTGCCTGTGCCGCCGCCGCCGCGACCATCTGTGACGCGATAGGTTCCTGCGGAGTGCCACGCCATTCTGATCATCAAACCACCATAGTGACCCCAGTCCGCAGGCCACCAATCTTGGCTGTCAGTCATCAAGTCTTTGAGGTCGCTTTTTAGTGCCTCAGTATCGAGCGATTTTACTTCTTCGCGATAGTCAAAATCTTCGCCCATCGGGTTTGTCTTGCTATCGTGCTGGTGCAAAATATCGAGATTGAGTGCATTCGGCCACCAATCTTTACCGTCTTTGCTCTCGTTGGTAGCTCCACCGTGCATAACAGGACACTTACCTGCGTTGCTCTGATCACTTGTGCTCATTTCATTCTCCAATTGGGCGATGTTGATACGGCGTTAAATGACTAGCGTGCCGATTGATTGTTTCGGCTAGTTAGTACTTGTTCAAGGTCTGTTGTAGTGCAGGCGTATTTCACGGCGGCAACCTCGATCTCTTCCGGTTCAGGAAAGTATTTAGGTTAGATCAAAGCGTTTGTTCAGTAAAATGGAATATACGATATATGTCATCCTTAAAAATCGATCAATGCGAGCTGTGTGGTCGTAGACGGCTACAGACTGGCCTTTGTGGCTTTCAAGGATAACGCTAGCTATGTGACTAAGCGATGTCTTTGTTCTACAAAGTGAAATAAATTGCTGGCTATTAGCCTGAGGTGCGTTTCTGTAGTGAAAATAGGACGCTGATAGCATCATCTCCACTAGGGTATGAGTCGATTCAGAGGCACCTACCAAATGTCTTCTACTACTCTGAAGAATGCGTCGATTAAAGATCGTTTTTTTTGGTTCTTAAGGGCTGTAAGGCTTAGTGCTGCTGGCACAAGAATATGCTCAGCCATTGATAGTCCCGCCGCCTGCCGTTGATGTAGAGCGATTGATTCACGGCATAAGCACAAGCCTACACCCGAGTTTGCCATTGCAATCATCGAGGGTTCTTGGTCGACTAGTGCGACGATGTTTTGCTCGCATCGATGCTCTTTGAATATGCCGGCTAGAAGTCGCGAGTGAACCGAGTTAGGCGGTGTACCTATCCAAGGCAGTGCGGCGAGTTCAGGCCAAGTGGCATGCTCGACTAGGGCTTCCCATCCAGGCGGTGCGACTATTCGGTAATTGAATTCAGTTAGCTTGAGTAGTTTGATGTCGGTGAGTGTATTCGGCTCCTGCTCAGAGGCTTGTTGATTGGCCGTTTGCACGTCACTGAGGTAGAAGCCTACATCTATTTGTTCTCGGCGAATCCTATTCAGTACTTCGCCGCTAATACCGTGCATAAGTTCTGTTTGTATATCTGGATAGGTATTGAGTAAGCCAGCTAAGAGTTGGCCTAATCGTATGAAGTTAGGATCGACAATGGTGCCTATGCGTAACTTGCCGTGCACTTCACCGGTCAGTCGCTGAGCGGCCTGCGAGAACTCTGATAGGGACATCAGTACGCGTTCTGCTTTGACAAGCAACAACGAGCCGTCACGTGTGAGTTCGATGCCCTTGGCGGTGCGGCTAAAAAGCGTTAACCCTGTGTCTTCAGACAGGCGCTTAAGCTGCAAACTGACGGCAGGCTGTGTGAGGTGCAAGAGCTTAGCTGCGCGTGAAACATTGCCTTCTTTGGCAACGGTCACAAAGGCTTGTAAGCTGCGAATATCGGAAGTTCTGTGCATGTTATTAATTATATTTATATCACACTGCATCATTACTCATTAGATTTTATCCTACCTCCTTGGCAGTCTGCACGCTTACCAGATAAAGGAGCGAGTGATGACTATCAACGAAATCGGCCACTACATTAATGGGCAGCGCGTATCGGGACACACTGATCGCACACAGGATGTGTTTAATCCGGCAACTGGTGATGTCAGTGGTCGCACAGCTTACGCTTCTACTGAAGAGGTTGATGCGGCTGTCGCAGCGGCGCAAGCTGCTTTTCCTGCGTGGTCAGAGATGCCACCGATTCGTCGTTCGCGATTGATGAATCGTTTTCTGGGTCTTCTGAATGAAAATAAGGAGATGCTGGCTAGAGCTATTACTTTAGAGCACGGCAAAGTGTTTTCTGATGCCTGTGGTGAAGTCGAGCGCGGTATCGATATTGTAGAGTTCGCGTGTGGCATGCCGCAGCTCTTGAAAGGCGACTACACGGACCAAGTATCTACCGGTATCGATAACTGGACCATGCGTCAGCCGCTCGGCGTAGTCGCCGGTATCACGCCGTTTAATTTTCCCGTGATGGTACCCATGTGGATGTTCCCAGTTGCTATTGCTGCGGGCAATACTTTTGTACTGAAGCCTTCTCCGACAGATCCAACCCCCTCTCTGATCATGGCTGACTTGATGAAAGAAGCGGGCTTCCCTGATGGAGTATTCAATGTAGTGCAGGGCGACAAGGTTGCCGTAGATGCGTTGTTAGAACACCCTGATGTACAGGCGCTTTCGTTTGTTGGCTCCACACCCATCGCCAACTACATCTACGAGACAGGTGCACACCACGGTAAGCGTGTACAGGCCCTAGGTGGTGCGAAGAACCACATGCTGGTGATGCCAGATGCCGATCTCGAGAAGACTGTCGATGCATTGTTGGGTGCTGCTTATGGCTCTGCTGGGGAGCGCTGCATGGCGATCTCGGTGGCGACTCTCGTGGGCGATGTGGCCGACCGCATCATGCCGATTTTGGCGGAACGCACTCGTGCACTGAAGATCAAAAATGGTCTAGAGGGCGATGCCGAGATGGGCCCGATCGTCACGGGTGCTGCGCATCAACGCATCAAATCATACATCGACAAAGGCGTTGCCGAAGGGGCGGATCTGCTGGTAGACGGACGCGAATATACGGTGGACGGGCACGAGAACGGCTTTTGGATGGGCGGTACGCTATTCGATAACGTCACTCCTGATATGGCTATCTATCGTGAAGAAATATTTGGCCCAGTGTTGGCTTGTGTGCGAGTTGAAAGTTTTGCCGAAGGTGTGGAGCTGATCAATGCTCATGAGTTTGGCAACGGCGTCAGTCTGTTTACGCGCGACGGTAATCTTGCGCGTGAGTTTGGCCGTCGAATTCAAGTTGGCATGGTCGGTATCAATGTTCCCATTCCAGTACCTATGGCGTGGCACGGATTCGGTGGTTGGAAGAAGAGCCTATTTGGCAGTTCTCACGCCTACGGGGAAGAAGGTGTGCGCTTCTACACTAAACAAAAATCAATTATGCAACGCTGGCCCGAGAGTATCTCTAAAGGTGCTGAATTTTCCATGCCCGTTGCACGATGATTGAGGCTTGATTTATGGAACAGTCATTTGATTATATTGTTGTTGGCGCAGGATCTGCCGGATGCCTCGTGGCTAACCGACTCAGCAAAGACCCTTCTAAGAAGGTGTTATTGCTAGAGGCGGGGAAACGAGATAATTACCCTTGGATTCATGTGCCAGTCGGTTATCTCTACTGTATCGGCAACCCGCGGACAGACTGGCTCTACAACACGGAGCCAGAAAAGGGGCTCAATGGTAGGTCTTTGCGTTACCCGCGTGGCAAGACACTCGGTGGCTGTTCCTCGATCAACGGCATGATCTACATGCGCGGCCAAGATAGGGATTACGACAACTGGGCTGAGCTCACTCAAGATAGTGCGTGGAGCTGGGACAACTCTGTGGCCGATTTTAAAGCGCACGAGAATCACTATCGACTAGACGATGGCGCTGATCCTGAGGTTGGGCACAACGGTCGATTCTCTGATCTACATGGCCATGGTGGCGAGTGGCGGATAGAAAAACAGCGCTTGCATTGGGACGTGTTGGATTCATTCGCGGATGCTGCAACACAAACGGGTGTTGAGCGAAACGATGATTTCAACAGTGGCAACAATGCGGGGGTTGGTTATTTTGATGTCAATCAAAAATCCGGTTGGCGCTGGAATACTTCAAAAGCCTTCTTACGACCAGCAAATAAACGCAGCAACCTCACTGTTTGGACCGAGTCTCAGGTTGAGCGTTTGGTGTTGGAGAGCTCTTCCGGCGGTGGACTGCGTTGTGCTGGAGCTTTAGTTCGAAGGGGCGGAAAGTCTATCAGTGTGCGTGCCACAAAAGAGCTTGTTTTGTCGGCGGGTGCTATCGGCTCGCCCCAGATACTGCAGTTGTCGGGTATTGGGCCAGCTGGGCTTCTAAATAAACACGGTATTGAACTGAAACTCGATGCACCCGGTGTCGGTGAAAACTTGCAAGATCACCTGCAGATCCGTGCAGTGTATAAAGTGAAGGGCACGAAGACGCTTAATACCATAGCCAATTCTCTCATCGGAAAAGCCTCGATCGGTTTGGAGTATATGCTCAAACGTTCTGGGCCAATGAGTATGTCTCCCAGCCAGCTGGGAGCATTCACCAAGTCTGACCCTAGTCGCGTGCACGCCAATCTAGAGTACCACGTTCAGCCGCTGAGCCTTGAGGCCTTTGGTGAGGATCTGCACGAGTATCCAGCGATAACGGTGAGCGTTTGTAATCTAAATCCTACCAGCCGTGGCACTGTGCAGATTCAATCTGGTGATTTCCAGGATGCTCCTCGGATCGCTCCCAACTACCTGACCACAGAAGATGACCGTAAAGTAGCGGCCGACAGTTTGCGCCAAGTCCGTGAAATCGTCACACAGCCGGCAATGAGCAAGTATCAGCCAGAAGAAGTGAAGCCTGGTATGCAGTACCAGAGTGACGAGGAGCTTGCCAAACTCGCCGGAGATATCGCCAACACTATTTTCCATCCGGTGGGTACGGTCAAAATGGGTCACGATAATGATCCAATGGCTGTAGTTGATTCACATCTGCGTGTACGAGGCGTTGCCGGTCTGAGAGTGGTCGACGCGAGTGTCATGCCAGAAATCACGAGTGGGAATACCAATGCCCCAACTCTCATGATTGCAGAGAAGGCTGCCGCTTGGATTGTGCAAGGCGAGTAGTTAAACGCTTCGGTGATTGAGGCGCTTTTACACGGATTGACTTGCTTGAATAGATCCGTTGATACCACCATTGATTTTTGGGGAAGCATATGACAAACGACGAGTCAGCTAAACTGCCGCTAAAAGGTGTCAAAGTTGTCGATTTTGGTCAGTATATCGCCGGGCCTGCGGTGGCGATGATGCTCGCCGATCTCGGTGCCACAGTTGTGCATATTGATCCGCCGCCTGGCCCGCTATGGGACAACCCAGCAAACGCGACGCTCAATCGAAACAAGTTGATGCTCAATATCGATTTGAAGAGTGAAGAAGGGCTAGCTCAAGCTAAGGCCTTGGTCGCGGTGGCGGATATCGTTATAGAGGGTTTTCGACCCGGAACGATGACAAGACTCGGACTCGATTTTGTTGCCATGCGATTGGCTCGGCCCGAGCTAATCACCTTGTCCATTCCTGGCTTTGCTTCAAACGATGAGCAGCGTCGTGAACTTCGGGCTTATGAGAGCGTGATCTCTGCTAGCTCGGGTGTTTTCACGGATATGGGCCTCAATCGAGTGTTGATGGGTATCAATCCCGCTTTCTCCCCGCTGCCGCTGCCTTCCGCCTATGGTGCGATGCTGGCGGGGTCGTCTGTGGTGATGGCGTTGCAGGCGCGAGAGGAAACGGGCTTGGGTGATTCGATTGAAGTGCCGCTAGCCGCGGCGGTCATGGAAGGGCTTTGCTACAACTCCATCGATATAGAGGGGCTACCCGAGCGCTACCTGACACAGCGTGAGCAGGAGATTCGCCGACGACGTGTGGAAGGCCTGCCCATGAATGTATCTTTCGACGAGCTACAAGAATTGCTAGATCCGTTTTACCGCAGTTATATGTGCAAAGACGGCCGCATGTTTTATGTCGTGTGCCCTAGTCATCGTCACCATGCTAAACGCTGTTTAGAAGTGCTCGATATCTATGATGAGCTTGTCGAAGAAGGGCTGACGGAGGAAGAAGATACTTATCTTCCCTCATCAGAATGGCAGTCCGATACGTCTTTAGGTGTTTATCCTATGCCTAAATTTTGGGCAGATAGGATTGCCGAAAAGATGAAAGAAGTGTTCTTGACCCGCACATCTAAAGAGTGGCAAAAGAAATTTGGTAAAAATGGAATTCCCGGCGCGCCGCAGCGTTGGTTGCAAGAGTGGATCCACGACGACTACGCGGAGACTTCTGGCTTAATGATCGAAGTGGAAGATCCAGAATTTGGGTTGATGACTCAGCCAGGCCCTATTGTTTGGATGGAAGAAAGTGGCGAAGGAATGCTATCTCCACGGCCACGGCAGTGGGTTAATTTCGACACCGCACTTAGATCTCTTAAAAGCATAAAAACTAAACTGCCTGCGATCACTGATCCTAACAATAGAAACGGATGGATGGACGGGATCCGTGTTCTTGATCTGTGCAATGTAATAGCAGGTCCTCATTCAGCTTGTTACCTAGCCCGCTTTGGTGCGGAGGTAATAAAGCTGGAACCGGCCGATCCCCTCTATGATAGCTGGAATACCGTGATTTACGGTATGTCTCAAATGCAGGGAAAGCGCTCGATTCTTGCCGATATTAAATCGGTCAATGGGCGTGCTGTATTTGAGAAGTTGGTTCAGTCAGTTGACGTCATTATTTGGAATGCGCCAGATAGCCAAATTAAAAGCATGGGGCTCGATCCCGAAGGCCTTCGTGCGATCAATCCTGAAGCCATTTTCTGTAAGTTAGACTGCTTTAGTGGTGTTCGACCAGGCCCGTGCAGTAATTTCGTCGGATACGATGATTTGGTCCAGGCGTCGACGGGTATCATGTTGCGATTTGGCGGTGCCATGGATACGCCAGAAGAGCACGCGCATGTGGGTACTATTGATGTTATGTGCGGCTTTGGTGGTGCTATGGGCGTGGCAACGGCGCTTTACCAGAAGTATAAAACAGGCCGAATTGGTCGAGGTCGCACCTCGTTGACGGCAAACAGTGGGCTGCTTCAAATACCATTCTGTTTTGACTATGACAAGCGTGGGTTGTTTGATGAGCCGTCTGGTAGAGAGGTTGGTGGTTATGATGCGCTTACTCGTTTCTACTACACCGCATCGGGCGAGTTCTTATTGCTCAGCGCTTATGAGAACGATATTGAAAAGCTTGAATCTGTTGAAGGATTTGAGGGATTCTCTGAACTACCCGAAGAGGAAAGGGCTGCCTTCTTGTCGAATGTCTTTTTCGGTGCCAGTGGCTCGGATTGGATTGAACGCCTTCAGGCCGCAGATGTCGGTGCGGTGGTTTGTGAAAATATTGATTCACTCAGAGTCAACAATACTCGACTTGCCGACGGTACCTCGGGTATAGATCGCGGCAGCTTTTCGTTTTCAACTTTCGAAGACCATCCTAGCGGTCACAAGGTCACTCAACTTGACCCTTATGCGGTTCGGCCCTCTCGTAGCAAAATTTATGCACTCTCTCGCCCCGAGAAATTTGGGACTTCAACACGAGCAGTGTTACGCGAGTTGGGGTATTCGGAGGAAGAGGCCAACGCAATGATTGGCAGCGGCGAATTAAGCGAAAGTTGGAGCAAACAATTCCTGCCTGATTGATTCGCAAGAACTCTAAAAACCAATTAGTTCCAATTGACGGGGAGCACTTTGTTCTTCGTGGGGCTGGTCGTGTCAAAAAAAAAGCATATACCACTCAAAAGGAGAATTAAATGTCGAATAAACCACCATTGATGGAGTTACCGATTGAAGTCGCGGAAGGAGGGTTTTATAACGGGTTCAGTAAAGACGTTACGATCACTGCAAAGCTTCTACTTGGTGCCTTAGTACTGTGGGCGATCGCATTTCCTGATCATGCTTCCGAAGTGCTTAACGGCTTGAGCAGTTTTCTACTGTCCAACTTCGCGACTTGGTACATAGGTGTTGTCGCATTTTTTATAATCAGTTGCATATTGCTGGCGATTATCCCTAGTTCGGGAAGGTTGACTCTAGGTTTGCCTGACGATAAGCCCGAGTTTTCAAGTTTCTCTTGGTTTTCTATGATGTTTGGTGCCGGTATTGGCATTGGTATGTTGACCTTCGCCACTGCAGAACCGATGTATCATTTTGCCACGAACCCAGAAGTCATTCAGGGTTTGGCAACGGGATCTTCTGTCGACAATGTGCGTCCAGCTTATAAGTGGTCATTTTTGCACTGGGGGTTCTCGGCATGGGCGTGTTATGCCTTGGTGGGTCTGTCTCTGGGGTACTTTTCTTATCGTCGTAATTTGCCGTTAACGATTCGGGCGGGGTTGACACCCATCTTCGGTCGTAGCCTTTCTGGTCCGATTGGGCACTTGGTTGATATCGTCGCTGTTGTGGCAACAGTGCTAGGGGTGGCTCAAACACTGGGTTTTGGTGTTGAGCAATTTGTTGCTGGGATGCATCGTATTGGCTTTGGAGACTGGTTGCTCAATGAAGAAGGCAAGGCGACAACAGAAGCCATTGTTTTTGCACTCTTGATTATCATGGGGGCATCTACGCTTTCAGCTCTTTCCGGCGTAGGTAAAGGTATTAAGTGGCTTTCCAACATTAATATGGGCCTGAGCTTTTTCCTGCTAGCTTTTTTCCTCATGTTTGGTTCAACTTTTTTTGGCCTGCAGGCCTTGGCTTATGGTTTGTTTGATTACCTCGTGCAACTGCCCAGTATGTTGGTCACTGTATGGACCGCAGACGGAACGGAAACGGGTGATGCGCTGGCAAGTTGGCAGGGCGGATGGTCTGTTTTCTACTGGGCTTGGTGGATCGCTTTTGCACCTTTTGTAGGTGTTTTTTTGGCTCGTATTTCGCGAGGTCGATCCGTGCGTGAGTACGTGCTCGGCTCCATGATTATTCCCTCAGTGATGTGTTTTGTGTGGTTTACCATTGTGGGTGGCACAGCGATAGATCTGACACTCAACGGTGATGCGGGCGACGCAATCTCTGGTGCTGGTCAACAATCTCAGCTTTTTGCCATGCTTGATGTAATGCTTTCAGACAGCTTGTCATGGGTGATGGCGATTGTCGTGGTTGTATTGTTGTTGACCTATCTTGTCACGACTGCTGATTCGGCGATTTTGATTGTTAATACGATTAACTCCGGTGGTGATGAAGGCCCCAAGGCACGACCACATATTATTTTTTGGGGAGTGATACTGGGGTTGATCGTTGGCGCGCTGCTGATCATCGGTGGCTTAGGCGCAATAAAAACTGCGATGGTCATCGGTGCGCTTCCCTTCAGCCTAGTGATGGTGCTGATGGGCATTGCCCTGATCAAGGGAATTATTCGAGACGGTTTCAGAGAAAATGCAGGCGTGCAGAGTACTCACGAGGAATAACGCTCTACTGAGTTGGCGCAGGCCTGAATAGGGCCTGCGCTTTGAGTAGACACGCGTCTGTTCCTATTCTTCTTAGTGTCTATAAATGCGTAGTTATTTGATGAGATCACTATGTTAGATCAGCTGATTTTAAACTGTATTCTCCTTGATGTGAAAGATGATGTGGCGGTACTTCGGCTCAATCGACCCGCTAAGCGCAATGCCTTAGATCTGGAAACAATCGAAGAACTCATTTCGGTTTTTACTGCTCTTCCTCGTACGTCAATCAAAGCCGTTGTGTTGACTGCTTCAGGCGAACATTTTTCTGCCGGACTCGATTTGGTGGAGCATCACAAGCAAGAGCGTAGCGCATTTGATTTTATGCGAGTCTGTCTGCGTTGGCACGAGGCCTTCAATAAAATGGAGTACTCCGGTATCCCAATTATCGCTGCGCTTAGCGGGGCGGTGGTGGGTGGGGGTCTTGAGCTTGCCAGCTCTGCACACATTCGCGTGGCAGATCAGAGTACTTACTTCGCACTTCCCGAAGGGCAGCGCGGATTGTTCACCGGTGGTGGTGCCACTATTCGTGTGGCGGACCTTGTCGGCAAGGCGCGCATGGTTGACATGATGCTCACTGGACGAATCTACAAAGGCGACGAGGCTTTGGACGTAGGTCTTTGTCAGTATTTGGTGGAGGGGAGCAGCGAAGAGAAAGCGATGGCTCTGGCGATTAGAGCTGCGGAAAACCCAGCGATTTCGAACTTTGCCATTTGCTCGACTATTTCTCACGTGCAAAACATGTCGGCGTTTGATGGTTCTTATACTGAAGCGATGATGGCGGGCATGGTCAATACGCAGGCAGACGCTAATGAGAGATTGGCTGCGTTTGCAAATAAGACGGCAGCAAAAGTGAAGCCGCTTTAAGTGGTACTACATCCTATGCTGGGATGAGGCGTCGTTGCCATTGAATGCCCCTCGGCCAACCACAAAGACCGTTCGTGCCGCACATCGGGTGTGGCTCCTTACTGCCAAAAGGTTGTGCGTGCGAATGTGGGGCCTGCGGGATTGTCGATCACACGGCATAGGGCGGATTTACGGGCGGTTATCTCGAACTCGTTCTTGTATTTAATATACGATCGGTCTATTATTCGTTTTTATTAAAGACTCAGGTACTGATTGTTGGAAGCTAGAGCTGTAAAACGCGGCCGTGGAAGGCCTCCTAAGGATCGGGCTGGACTTGTCGAAACTAGACAGGCGCTTGTCAGTGCGGGCGTTTCAGCCTTGACGGAAAAGGGTTTTTCGGCCACAGGTATTGACGAGATACTGCGTATGGTTGATGTTCCTAAGGGGTCTTTTTATCACTACTTCAAAAGCAAAGAAGCTTTTGGGGCAGAGTTGATCGATCACTACGCACGTTATTTTTCTAACAAGCTCGACAAGATTTTCCTGAACGAATCGCGAACCCCAGTGCAGAGATTGCATGACTTTGTCGACGATGCCGAAGCCGGCATGAGACGCCACAACTTCGCGCGTGGTTGTCTTGTGGGGAATTTGGGCCAGGAGATGAGAGCCTTGCCGCCAGCTTATCGTGAGCTCCTGATCGCAACTTTTTTGGATTGGCAGACGAAGACCGCTGCGTGCCTTAAAGCGGCGGTAGATGCTGGGGAAATTTCTCCTAATATCGATTGCGACAAAGTGGCCGAATTTTTCTGGATCGGTTGGGAAGGTGCTGTTCTGCGGGCAAAACTTGAAGAGTCTGCTGTGCCGCTGCGACGTTTCGCCGAGGGATTTTTTGCAGGTATTGAGCGTTAGGTTTTTTTTGCTTTATTCTAGACGATCGGTCTAATTTAAATCTCGTTGTAATTGATACGACAAACAACGGAAACATGAGTTCTCCGAAGAGATCCGAGCTGGTAGAAATGATAATGACAGGACACGGAAAAATGGTCTTTGAACCGTAAAGTGTATTTGAGCAAGGCACAGTTTTACATCTAGGAAGAAGGGGCATTTGCTAATGCTCAGGTCTGTGGCGAGCAAGGTGTTCGGCACAATAGTGAAATAAATCCAACATGCAGCGCTGATCGCCTAGCAACTCGGAGGGTGTTGATTTCTCGATGTCGGCGCCAAGTAACTCTTCAATTTGAGGGAACGTAATTTATGCAAAATTCCGAATCTGAAAAGTTGGCAGGTGGGCCATTGTCGGGCGTCACTGTGCTGGACTTTTCACGCGTTTTGGCAGGACCTTATTGCACCATGGTGCTGGCTGATCTTGGTGCCCGAGTCATCAAGATTGAAAAGTTTGGCACGGGTGATGACACCCGCGCATTTCCTCCGTTTGTCGACGCTGAAAGCGCTTACTTCATGTGTTTCAATCGTGGTAAGGAGAGCATTGTCCTTGATATCAAGTCGCCACGTGACCGTGAACTGTTGGAGCGACTGCTGGATACCTCGGACGTCCTTGTTGAGAACTTCCGTCCTGGCGTCATGGACCGGCTGGGCTATGGGGCCGATCGACTTGCTAAAACTCATCCGCATCTGATCTATACCTCGATCTCAGGCTTCGGTCATACGGGTCCGATGACTGAATTACCGGGCTATGACATGGTGGTTCAAGCCATGGGCGGCGTGATGAGTCTGACGGGGTGGCCGGGAGAGCGTCCAGCACGAGTTGGCACCAGCTTTGGTGATCTGGGTGCAGCGCTATTTGGCGTGATCGGTATATTATCTGCGCTTTACAAACGTACCAAGAATGCTCAAGGCGAACGAGTCGACATCGGCATGTTGGATTGCCAAGCTGCGCTGATGGAGACGGCCTTAGCGCGCTACGACGTCGAAGGTAAGGTGCCAACCCGCACTGGTGATTGCCATCCGTCTCTCGCACCGTTCGAAACCTTCGAGGCTGAGGACGAGAGATTTGTTATTGCAGCGGGCAATGATCAATTGTTTCTGTTGATGGCTGATGCCTTGGGCTCGCCAGATCTGGCGTTGGATCCCGATTTTTCTAGCAACGATCTGAGGGTGCGTAACCGCCCCAAGATGGTCGCCGCCATCGACGTGATCACGCGCACGAAACCGGTGCAGCACTGGCTGGATGCACTGAATGAAGCTGGTGTTCCTTGCGGCCCAATCAATACTATTGATCGGCTGTTGGATCACCCCCAACTGCTGTCTCGAAAGATGATTGTTAAGGTCGAGGGAAAAGGCGAAAAACCCTTCAGAACAGCGGGTAACCCAATCAAGTTGTCTGCCTATCAAGACTTCGATCCCGAACAGCCGCAAAAGGCACCAGCGCTCAACCAGCACCGCGAAGCCATTCTGGCTGAAGTGATGGCGGGGGCGCAGTCTTATGATCAGAGCTCCCAGGTTGCAGCTCCTCTGCCAGATGATGATGCGGACCAGGAAAACAACCCCTGGACGAGCTCAAAGAACGCAGTCTAACCCTACCCATTGGAAGAGAAAATATCATGACAAACGCCAAGTCAAAAGAGAAGCCCGCCAGTGTTTCGGCGGACCAGAGTACAGTTGCACCCGTGAAAGCCACTGAACGCAAAAGCCTTGAAACGATTTTCGTCGAGCGACGCGAACGGGTGGGATTGATCACGCTGAACCGCCCGAAGAGTCTCAATGCACTCAGTCTTCAGATGGCTTCTGAAGTCGTCGCCACCCTCAAGGACTTTGATGCGGACGATCGTATAGGCGCGGTCGTGATCACAGGAAGTCCACGTGCCTTTGCGGCGGGTGCCGATATAGAAGAAATGGCTGAAAAGACGCTGGTTGAGCTGCTCGGCAATGATATTTTTGCCGATTGGGATCAGATGCGTTTTATCAAGAAACCGGTCATTGCGGCAGTTAGTGGCTTTGCACTGGGCGGTGGTTTTGAACTGGCAATGTTGTGTGACTTTATCATTGCAACAGAAGATGCTCAGTTTGGTCTGCCTGAGATAAAACTCGGCATCTTGCCCGGCATTGGTGGTTCGCAGCGTTTATCAAAATCCATCGGTAAAGCGCTTGCGATGGATCTGATACTGACGGGGCGAACCATTGATGTACACGAAGCTAAATCTGCTGGCATCGTCGCCCGTGTTGTTCCGTCTGCTGAGCTTTTGCAAACGGCACTAGAGGCCGCGCACCAGATTGCGGGACTGAATGCTCCCGCGGTTTCCATGGCAAAAGAGGCTGTTAATCGCGCGTTTGAAACCTCTTTGTCTGAAGGCGTTTTACACGAGCGGCGGCTGTTCCAAGCGGCTTTTGCCACCGAAGGTCAAAAAGAGGGTATGGCAGCATTTGTTGCCAAGCGGGCGCCGGTATTTCGTCATCGCTAATAGCCCGTTTAAAAACACGGAACATTGCTCAGAATCGAGGCGGTTTCTGATCGAGCCGCGTAGGTCGAGTCGTGTAGCTCAGGGCGCGCAACTGCAGTCAGCAATCCTCAATGGTTTTTAGACAGATCGCTAAAGTATCTGCGCACAGTACTTCGACATGAGAGCTTAGACGATGTCATACGGTACGGTAGAAAAAATTGGCCGAGCCGATGTCATTGCTCTCGATCGGCGCCGCGGCGCTGAACGGATTTAATGTGCAGATGATCGAGGTCATTGCGTCAGCCCTGGATGCTTTCGAAGCGGACCCAGCGATTGAACGCTTCTTTGTCGAGAGTGATAGTTGGGCGTGGGGCTTAGTTACAGATATTCAGTTCTTTCGATTGGCAACGACTGCCAACAACAGCTCAGAAAGCGGCGGCAAAGGTCGTCGTAAATCTTGAGTAAATTCCATTTAGCATTAGAGGTTCGATATGTCATTCAATGCACTTGTCGTAGATAAATCAGAAGACGGAACAGTCCGAGCTGGGGTAGAGCAACTCACTTTAGAGCAGTTGCCTGAAGGCAATGTCACTGTTGCAGTTGAGTACTCCACTGTGAACTACAAAGACGGATTGTGCCTCAGCTCCGGTGGTGGATTGGTGCGTAACTACCCGCACATACCTGGTATCGACTTCGCTGGTACTGTCGAAAGCTCCGATGACGATCGCTACAAACCAGGTGACAAGGTTGTACTGACCGGCTGGCGCGTGGGCGAAGTTTGGTGGGGTGGCTACTCACAGAAAGCTCGCGTTAAAGCTGATTGGTTGGTGCCTTTACCTACAGGGCTCAGCACCCAAGATGCAATGGCCGTAGGCACGGCTGGCCTTACCGCTATGTTGTCGGTGATCGCACTGGAAAAGCATGGACTTACGCCAAGTGACAACCCTGTTCTAGTCACGGGTGCTGCCGGTGGTGTGGGCTCCGTCGCTACTGCTATTCTGGCGAACTTAGGTTACAAAGTAGCCGGTGTGACAGGTCGTCCAGAAACAGCTGACTATCTCACGTCGCTCGGCGCCAGCGAGATTATCCCGCGCGAAGAAATCAATGAGACGGTGAAGCGTCCACTAGAAGGTGAGCGCTGGAGTGGTTGTATCGACGCTGTGGGTGGCGCTATGTTGGCGCGGGTGTTGGGGCAGGTAGTCTACGGCGGCTCTGTGGCTTCTGTTGGTTTGGCGGGTGGTGCTGGTCTACCGGCTACTGTTATTCCCTTTTTGCTGCGAGGCGTCAATCTGCTCGGTATCGATTCGGTGATGCGCCCATACGAAGATCGTGTTGAAGCGTGGAAACGTATTGCCAGTGACTTGCCGATTGAGAAACTTCAGGGCATGGTGCAACCTGCCACACTCAGCGACTTGCCTCAATTGGGCAAAGATATTCTCGCTGGCCAAGTCCGTGGGCGTGTTGTGGTTGACGTCAACGCCTAGCAGTCGGTTTTAAGCAGGCTGTTCAAGTGGGTGCCATCACCCGCTTATGCGGCCTTTGCACCTCATGGCTAAATTAAGTCACTTCAGTACTGTCATAACAAATCTATTGAAGTGACTTTGCGTGCTTGGGTTTTGTGAAACTGGAGTTCGCGATTCTCACTTACGTTAAGGGTGTCTGGCTGGCATATATTTTCCACTTTTTAGCATAGTCTTGCAGAGCACCTTGATAACTTGGCACTAAAGAGGGCAATTCGTCAGCGGTGGATTGTGTTTCTGCACTGTCAAACAACAAGGCGGCACCTATGCTAGTGCCGGTTGCCGATTCACACGCGATGACAGGCCCTTCACTCAACGCTTGTAACATGTCTAGATAAAATTGATTTCGCGCAAAAGGTCCTTCGACTACGACTGCGCCTTCACTACCTGCTAACTGCAGGCATTCAAAGCTCATCAGAGCCAGGTAAAAAGACAAGGCGACTTCTCGCTCAGGGTTTGGCGCGATGGGTTCTACTGGTAGCCACTGCGCCGTTGCGCCTGCGAAGGGGCCGCTTGTAGGCTCGACGGCAGGCAGCAGCATGGTGCCTTTGGTCAATGTTGTTAGCGCATTAGAGTGCGTAGCACTCAGTGCGAGTCCTTGTTGAATTAATTCGAACTCCCGCCCGCCCATAAACCGGGCTGAGGGTACAGCTTGTCCAAGTGCGCTGACGTTCATCAGTGTGTCTCGCTGAGGGTCGAGCACAGGTGGATTGTCCGTCACCGCCATGGCAATCACCCATGTGCCCGTCGATACCACACTGAAAGGCGACTTCATCGCCACTAGGTGGGCGTAGAGGGAGGCATTGGAATCGTGGATGCCACACACAATGGGTGTTTCTTCTGGTATGCCTGTCTGCCGTGTGATTTGTGGTAGCAAATTTCCCAATACCTCAGTGGGTTTTCGAACGGGTGCTAATTTATTGCGAATGCCAAGTTTGTCGCACAGTGATGAGTAGTCTCCAGCGATAGGGTTCCAAAGGTCGGTGTGGCAACCAATCGAGCAAATATCGATAGCAAATTCCCCGCACAGCTTCTGCGCCCAATATTGTGGGTAGGTGACCATAGTGTGTATGCGATCAAGCAATGTGGGGTCTTGCTGAAACTGCCAGTGCAATTGTGCGCCAATGTTTAACCCCATGGGTAATCGAGGAGAGCCGGTTTCTGCAAAATCTGGGCGTATCGTGTCGTAGTCTTCAGAGACGCTATCGGGACCGTTGTGTTCATAATCGAGAATTGGTGCGACGAGCTCTCCATTTTGATCAAGCAGTGCGACGCATGCGCCATGGGTGGTGATGCTGATGCCGTGTATACCGTGGCGTGCATGGAAATCCCGCAGTCCGTCGAGTAGGAATTGCCAGTGGCCATCAACATCGAAGTAGGGCCAAGGCGGTCCAGGTTGAACCGTGTTGGGACGCGTGACAACGTCGATTTCCTGCAGCGACGTTTGATCAACGAGTGCAAGCTTGGCATTTGTTTTGCCGATGTCAATGACGGCGATATGGCGAGCGCTATTCATGCTAAATAGAACATGGCGGTTAGAGGTTTCACCACAGGTGAGTTGTCTGGGTTGCTTTCCATAATATCGGCCATGTGTGCCCACCAGCGCTGCATGACCGGATGCTCTGGCAGTTTATCCATGGTGTGATTATCTGCTCGACTGAGTAGCGCAAACAGTACGCCGGTCTGCTCATCAAGATGGATTGAATAGTCACTGATACCCGCTTGCTGCAGTAGTGCAATAAGCTCGGGCCATATTTCGTTGTGGCGGCGTTTGTATTCGTCGAGCTTGCCGGCTTTGAGTTGCATGGTGAAAGCGTATTTTTGCATTAGATTTTACTCGGGACAAAACGTACCCACAGGCGCGGTAAGGCGATAACACCAATGAGCAACAAGCCGATGAATATTGACATCACAATACCTGGCACATTGAGCAGACCCAAGCCAAAAGTCATCAACCCCATCACAAAGGCGGCCAAAACCACACCGACAATTGTGCCGCCGCCGCCCAATATGTTTACGCCACCTAATACAACCATGGTGACAACTTCTAGCTCCATGCCTACGCCAATGGATGGGCGTGTAGAACCCAATCGAGAAGTTAGACACACAGCGGCGACGCCGGACATCAAGCCTGTGAGTAAAAACAAGGTGAACTTAACTCTCTGAACTCGAATGCCTGAAAACAATGCCGCTACGGGGTTGTTACCTATGGTGTAGATTGCGCGGCCGAAGTTGGTTTTGTGTAGCAATATTCCGTAGATCACCGCTAACACCGCAAACAACGCTAGCTCAAAGCTGATTACCCAAGCAACGTAGCCTTGACCAAAAAAGGCGAAGCTCTCGGGGTAACCACGATAGGCGCCGTCACCCAATACAATGTAGCTGATGCCTCTAAACAAACTCATGGTACCGATAGTGACAACAATAGAGGGCAGTCCCATTACCGTGACCAGTACGGCATTGAATGCCCCGCAAGACAGTCCAACTGTCAGACCAACCAGCACTATTTCAGTAGTACCTGCGCCAAATTGCGCTGCAGCGCCCATCGCGGTGCTGGCGAGGGCTATGATAGACGCGACGGAGAGGTCTATTTCACCGGAGATGATCAGCAGTGCCATAGCAAAGGCGATCATCGCTTTTTCGGTGAAGTTAAAGGTTGCGTCAGAGAGATTCCAGGCGTCTAAAAAGTACGGTGATGCAAATGAGTTGAGAATAAATATGCCTACTACGACCAGCAATAACAGGCTCTCCCAACTCTTAACCATGGTGGACAGCGGAGAGTGCAGACGATCGGGTATTGCTGTTTTAATTGGGTTGTTCATGCTGCGTGCTCCGCTTGCTTGAGGATGATGCGACCGCGTGGCCGACTGCTGCGGGAGTTAAAAGCAACCGCTAGGATGATTGCGCCACCTGAGATGGCGAGCTGCCAGAAGGGAGATATGTCTACAACCGGTAGGGCGTTCTTGACTACACCCAAAAATAGCGCGCCGAGCAAAACACCTGCGACCGACCCCATGCCTCCGGCGATTGATATACCGCCGATGACGCACGCCGCAACCACTTCAAGTTCAAAACCTGCAGCGATATCGACATAGGCGACTGCGTAGCGTGCAACCCACAGGTAGCCGGTGAGCCCCGCAAGCGCGCCAGAGATAATAAAGGCGATGCACTGAGTGCGACCGACATCTATGCCGGTATATACAGAAGCGTGTGGATTACCGCCGACGGCAAAAAAGGCTCTGCCTGTGGGCGTGCGGCTAACCAGTAACCACATAACCAGCGTGACAACTACGGCTATCCAGCCTAATACAGGCATGCCCATAATGCTGTTACGTGGGAATAGCGAAAAGTGGGTGCTCATCTCGTGGGCGTTGATCCATTGACCGTCGGAGATGAGGAATATTGTACCTCTAAATATCGTCATGGTGCCGAGTGTGACCACGATAGATGGGATTGCGAGCTTCCAGACTAGCAGGCCATTAATCGCTCCCATCAGTGCGCCCAATGTGATGGCCAATAACAATGAAAAAATAATTGGCAAGTCTGGCATTGCAGTGTTGAGCATGGCCACAACCATGCCTGTCAGTGCTAAGTTAGCCGCAACCGAAAGGTCTATACACCGAGTTACAATGACCAGCATTTGACCCACGGCCAAAATTAGCAATGGACTGGTGTCTGTAAATACACGGATGAGGTTGCTCGGTTCTATAAAAGCAGGAAAGCGCGAAGCCACGAGTGCCAGCAATACAAGAACAGCGGCTAAAAGTAGTGTCTCGCGAGCAGCAAAAAAACGTTTCAACATGGGTTATACCTCGCCTATTCCGGCCGCATGGCGCACTAGGGTTTCGGGATTTAGGGATTCCTTGTCAAGTTCCGCGACCATACGGCCCTCGCGCATAACAATCACGCGGTCCGACATACCCAAGACTTCGGGGATTTCTGAACTGACCATAATGACTGCTAGCCCTTGTGCTGCCAGCTCTGCCATAAAGGTGTGCACGGCGGCTTTAGAGCCGATATCGATACCTTTAGTGGGTTCATCGAGAATGATCACTTTGGGTCGAGTGGCAAGCCATTTGGCGATCACTACTTTTTGCTGGTTTCCGCCCGAGAGTTCACCCACGTTCTGATCGAGTGCCGCAGCGCGCAGTTCTAGTCGTTCGGTGTATTCGCGCGCGAGCGCAAATTCTTCTGCTAGGCGGATAAAACCCTTGCGTGAAGTTTTGCCGAGTGATGGCAGTGAAACATTCTGAAAGATTGGCATTGCTGTGATCGCGCCTTGTTTGCCGCGATCCTCCGGTACATACACAATGCCGTTTTCGATGGCAGACGCGGGAGATTTAATGACCCGTTCTTTACCGTCGATAGTGACGGACCCTTTGCTTGCCCTTGTGATGCCAAACAACGACTGCATGAATTCTGATCGCCCTGCACCAACCAGGCCATAAAAACCCAGTATTTCTCCTCGACGAAGGCTGAAATTTATGTCCTCAAACTCAGTAGGGTGGCAGTACGAGCTGACCTTTAAAACCTCTTCACCCAATGTGGGCTCGCGGTTGGGAAACACTTGCTCTACAGAGCGGCCAACCATCATCTTCACCAAGTCGCTCTCACTGATATCTGCGATGTTGCCATCACCGATAAAATTTCCGTCACGAAAAACAGTGTAGTGATCAGCTATTGTGAAAATCTCGTCAAATTTGTGCGAGATGAAAAGAATCGCTTTGCCCTGTGATTTGAGTTTTTCCACCAACTCGTACAACTCAGTGATTTCTTTGTGGCTGAGTGCCGCTGTGGGCTCATCCATGATCACAATGCTTGCGTCAATCGACAGTGCTCGCGCAATCGCTACCATGTGTTTATTGGCGATGCCTAGATCTCTCAATGACGCGGTAGAGCTTATGTCAGCGCCTATGTCGTCGAGTAGGGCTTTCGCTTGTTGTTGCATGGCTTTTTTGTCTATCAGGCCAAAGCTGCCACGCGGTGCGTGACCAATATAGATGTTTTCGGCGACGTCTAGGTCGTCAAACAGTACCGTCTCTTGGTGGATGGCAGTAACTCCTGCTTCAGCTGCATGATGTGCAGTTGCAAATTCCACCTTTTTACCGTTGAGCAAAATATCACCGCCAGAAGGCTGGTGTATCCCAGTGAGGATTTTTACAACGGTAGATTTTCCCGCGCCGTTTTCACCTACAAGAGCGGTGACTTTACCGGGGTAAAGTTTGAGTGATACACCGTCAAGCGCGCGCACTCCGACAAAGTTCTTGCTGATATCTTGTAATGCCAAGACAGGTGTCATTGCATCGCTGGATGCGTGCGCAGTATTGAGCTGGGACATGTGGCAGGCCTCGGGATGACTGGAGAGGTTTCGGTGCAAAGTGGCACCGAAACTTAGTGGGTGGCTATTATTTAGAAAATGCTCTTAAAGTCTTCTACGTTAGAAGCGTCGTAGACAAAAGGGTCGGCCATCGCGCCTTCGTTGTTCTCGTTGAGCGTTATGCTGCCCATACGACCCATGGGTATCTCTTCGCCAGGCTTGGCTTTCGATGTACCTTTGGCTAGGTTGTATGCCAATACTGTGGCTGAGTAGCCAAGGTCAATAGGATTCCATATAGCGAAGCTCTTTGATGCCCCGCTCTCAATGGCGCCTGCCATCTCTGATGGAAGACCGAGCCCAGTGACATTGACCTCGCCAATTTTCCCCGCGTCCGCGACCGCCTGAGCGGCTGCCACAATACCTACTGATGTAGGTGCGATAATCGCTCGGAGATTCGGGTAGGTTTGCATCAGACCATTGGCCTCGCGGTAGGACTTATCCGCCAAGTCGTCACCGTAAACCGTGCCGACAACATTGATACCAGGGTAGTTGCCTACCACCTTATTCATCTCGTCAATCCAAATGTTTTGATTGGTTGAAGTTGTTGTGGCTGAAAGTACAGCTACGTCTCCGCCATCAGGCAGATGATCAGCCGCGAGTTTGACGATCATGTTGCCAATTAAAGGGTTTGATGATGGGTTGAGGTGCATAGCACGACCTTCAGGTGCTACACCGGAATCCCAGCTAATGACGGTAATACCACGGCTCATTGCTTTTTTAAGAGCGGGCACCAATGCATCGGTGTCGTTGGCGGATATAGCAATCGCATCAACACGTTGCGCTATCAGAGAGTTGATGACTTCAATCTGGCCTTCGGCAGTTGTGTCCGTTGGACCAGTATAAATAATCTCTACATCCCCTAGTTCCGCTGCAGCTTCTTCGGCACCTTTGGCGGCGGCCTCAAAAAAGCCAATGCCCAGTGCTTTAACCACTAGCGCAATGCGGGTGTCTGCTGCGTTTGCCGTACCAGAAGCGATTGCTGTGGCCACGGCGACGGACGTTAATAGTTTTTTCATTACACTCATGGTTTTCTCCTAATGTTTATTGTGCCTAAGTATTTCAATATTGATTTTTTAGGCCTTGCTCTGCTTTTGTGTCGTGCCAGGCTTGGCTACGACGAGTGTTACACCTGCGTTTTCAATCATTTCTCGCGCGCTGTCACTGATGCCTTCATCGGTTATCACCGTGCTGACACGTGAAAGTGGGCAGAGCACGAGGCTCGATCGTTCTTTAAATTTCTGACTGTCGACTAAAAGGACCAATTCATCGGCTTGATCTATGAGTTTTTGCTCAGCTTGAATAATCAGTGGGTCGCCCTCCATCACCCCGATGGGGCCGACGCCTTTTGCACCCATGAACATACGGCGCGCATAAAAATTTCTTGTCACGTCATTGTCAAAAGGAGACAGGATGATGTTTTGTTCGCGGTAAATTGTGCCGCCCGATAGCATCACCGTGTTTTTGCTGTTGTGAAGCAAGTGTTCAGCGATTGGGAAGGAGTTGGTAAACACTTGCATGCGACGAGAAGCCAGTGGGTGAACCATCTGAAAAGTAGTCGTGCCGCCGTTGATGATAATTGGCTCACCGTCCTCACACAGATCAACAGCCGCTTGAGCGATTGCTTGTTTCTGATTGATATTGATTGTTTGGTTTACGGCGAAGGGCCGACCAGCCAAACCTACAAATTGCGGTGGCGTGATCGCCTCGGCGCCACCACGAACTCGGCGAAGCTTCTTCTGCATATGCAAGGTGGAAATGTCTCTCCGGACTGTTGCCTCTGAGGCACCGGTCAACTCGCACAGCTCAATAACTGTCACGACAGGACGTTCCTGTATCGCGGACAAAATGATGTGATGGCGTTCTCTTTCGTGCATTAAATTACTCCTTGTGGGGCTACTGTGTCGTTTACTGCTGAACTTGTCAATCAAAATGTGTCATAAATAATCACATAATGATTGAAAATGAACAATAATGACTGAAATCTGTTGACATTCTTATTTCCTATCAGCAACCTATATACACCAATTCAATTGCGCAATGCGCTGACAATAGGAAATCTGAACATGAAAAAAAGTACTGGAAATCAGCGGCTTATCAACGCATGGGACGGGGCGAAGGCTGAGCTTATGTCGGAGTCCGAACGTCTGTTGTATCGCTCCAATTTACTCGGTTCAGACAAACGCATCACCAATTATGGCGGAGGAAACACTTCGGCGAAGGTGATGGAAATTGACCCGTTGAGCGGAGAGACAGTCGAGATACTTTGGGTAAAAGGCTCGGGCGGTGATGTTGGTTCGATCAAAATGGACGGCTTCTCTACACTCTATATGGACAAGCTCAGGGCGCTCAAGGCTCTCTATCGCGGTGTGGAGTTTGAAGATGAAATGGTCGCGTATTTGCCGCATTGCACCTACGCGTTGAACCCTCGAGCAGCGTCTATCGATACGCCCTTGCACGCTTATGTGCCGCGCAAGCATGTTGATCACATGCATCCCGACGCTATTATCGCAATCGCTGCAGCGAGCAATTCAAAGCAACTGACCAAAGACATTTTTGGCGATAGCATCGGTTGGTTGCCTTGGAAAAAACCAGGCTACGAATTGGGTTTGTGGCTAGAAAAATATTGCCAAGATAACCCAGAAGCAAAAGGTGTGGTGTTGGAGAGCCATGGTTTGTTTACATGGGCGGACGATGCGCAAGATTGCTATGACCTAACGCTCGATATTATTCAGCGCGCCATGGATTGGTTCGAGCAGCAGTGCGTAGGCAAGACGATCTTTGGTGGTGTAAAGCACGAGAGCATGCCCGCCGAGAAACGCTTTGAGGTTGCAGCTAAGCTGATGCCTGCCATACGGGGTTGGGTATCTGAGAAGCAGCACATGGTCGGGCACTTTGATGATTGTGACGCGGTGCTGGAATACGTTAATTCAAGTGACTTAGAGGCCTTGGCTGCGTTGGGCACCTCGTGTCCCGATCATTTTCTGCGCACCAAAATTCGTCCGTTGGTATTGGACTTTGACCCAGCACTTGCTGATGTTGACGCCACCCTAGCTGGGCTAGAAGCTGCTATTGCCACTTACCGCGAGGACTATGCTGCTTATTATGAGCGCTGTAAGCACGATGATAGCCCAGCGATTCGCGACCCGAATGCTGTAGTGTATCTGGTGCCTGGGGTTGGCATGATTTGCTTTGCTAAAGATAAAGCGACTGCCAGAATCGCCAGTGAGTTCTATGTCAATGCGATCAACGTGATGCGCGGTGCATCTACTGTATCTGAGTATTGCGGACTGCCAGAGCAAGAAGCTTTTGATATTGAATATTGGCTACTCGAAGAAGCCAAATTGCAACGCATGCCTAAGCCTAAATCTCTGGCTGGTCGTATTGCGTTAGTAACTGGTGGAGCAGGTGGCATTGGTGCTGCCACCGCACGTCGCTATTTGTCTGAAGGCGCGTGTGTTGTGCTTGCAGATATTGACGACGCGGCACTGGCTGAGGCGGTCGAAGGGTTATCGGCACAGTTCTCCCCTGATGTGGTACGTGGCGTCAACATGAACGTCACTGATGAAAATGCGGTTGCCGCAGCATTTCAAAAAACGTCAGTGCAGTTTGGTGGTTTGGATATCCTGGTTTCCAACGCGGGGATAGCCAGCTCAGCGCCAATCGAAGACACGACTTTGGATTTGTGGAATCTGAACATGTCGATATTGTCGACAGGGTACTTTTTAGTCAGCCGAGAGGCATTTCGCCTGATGAAAAAACAGCAGGTAGGTGGCGCAATTGTGTTCATCGCTTCTAAAAACGGTTTGGCGGCGTCCCCGGGTGCCTCTGCATACTGCACGGCCAAAGCCAGTGAGATTCATCTCGCTCGATGCTTGGCATTGGAAGGGGCGCCTGATGGTATTAGGGTCAATGTTGTCAATCCTGATGCTGTATTACGTGGCTCCAAAATCTGGAGTGGTGATTGGCTGAAAGAACGCGCCGATACTTACGGAAAAGATAAAGAAGGCTTGGAAGAGCACTACCGCGAGCGCTCTCTTTTGAAACGGTCCGTCTTTCCCAAAGATATCGCTGAGGCCGCCTATTTTCTGTCCTGCGAAGCTTCGGCTAAGTCAACGGGAAATATCATCAATGTGGACGCTGGCAACGTGCAAGCATTTACCCGCTAGGGGTTGGAGATAATAGACATGATTAATCGCGACACAATTGAAAAGAGCAACTCCGAAGCACTCGTCAATCTTCGTGCTGACTATGACGCATTGGGCGAACATCTTGACCGACGTGGTATCAATATCGAAGACATCAAAAGCAAGGTGGCAAGTTATGGTGTGGCCGTGCCAAGTTGGGGGGTTGGTACGGGTGGTACTCGCTTTGCTCGATTTCCTGGTGCCGGTGAGCCGCGGAATATCTTCGATAAGATGGATGACTGTGGAGTGGTGCACTCGTTGACCCGCGCGACGCCGTCTGTGTCTTTGCATATTCCGTGGGACAAAGCCCCTGCAGGTGATTTGATCGCAAAAGCGGAAGAAGTCGGCATGAGCTTCGATGCGATGAACTCAAACACCTTCCAAGATCAGGAAGAACAAAAACACAGTTACAAGTATGGCTCGTTATCAAATACCGATGCGGCAACCCGTCAGCAAGCGGTGGATCACAATATAGAGTGCATAGAGCTTGGCGCTGCCATCGGCTCAAAAGCTTTGACTATCTGGGTAGGTGATGGTTCTAACTTCCCAGGGCAGAGTCATTTCACTCAGCAGCTCACTCGGTATCTGGACAGTGTAAAGCAGGTGTACGCAGCGCTGCCTGAAGACTGGCGTTTGTTGACCGAACATAAGATGTACGAACCTGCCTTTTATTCAACGGTGGTGCAGGACTGGGGAAGTAACTACCTGATCGCTAAAGAGTTGGGTGACAAAGCTTTTTGTTTGGTCGATTTGGGCCACCACGCACCCAATGTGAATATCGAGATGATCGTTGCTCGACTGACACAATTTGGCAAACTGGGTGGATTTCATTTTAACGACAGCAAATATGGTGACGATGATCTAGATACGGGGTCGATTGATCCTTACCGTTTGTTTTTGGTGTTTAATGAACTGGTTGATACAGAACTACAAAACCCAAATTTCGACCCGATGCACATGTTGGATCAAAGCCACAACGTGACTGATCCTATCGAGAGTTTGATGGCTTCGGCGATGGAAGTGCAGCGAGCTTATGCTCAAGCCTTGTTGGTTGACCGTAAAGCCTTGGCAAGTTGCCAAGAAAATAACGATGCACTGATGGCGACAGCAACACTGAAAGATGGCTTTCGCACCGATGTGGAAGCGATCTTACGCATGGCGCGCTATGAAAATAATGGCGCCATAGACCCTGTAGCGACTTATCGTAAATCAGGTTATCGAGCGAAAGTGGCGGAACAACGTCCAGCTGTATCTGGAGTGGGTGGCGGTATAGTATAAAAAGTGGTGTCTAGTGTCAGACATTGCGTTTAAGGCTAGGTGGTTTGTTAGCAAGAAACATAGCTGCTTATCAACGAGATAAGCAGCGTGTTTTGAGAGCGGGCGGCACCGAGCGGCTGTTTTACGCACTCGTTGTACGTCGATAGTGCGCGCTAGTTTTAGCGGTCAACACTCAAATGACTGGGCACGCTGTCCGGGACGCCGTAAGTGCCCTTAATACTTTTTGCGTCTCGCAGAGCGTGTAAAAAAGCAATTAATTCGCTTATCTGTTGTTTGCTTAGTCGCTGAGGTTTGATATCCAAATGCTGCGAAAAACGCTGCATCTCGCGCTTGTCTTGCCACTGAACAAAATCCCGAGCTTCGGTGAATGTGCTGTTGTAGCGCATTTGCAGCTGCTGTCGGTCGTAGTTCTGCAGTGACGCTTTAGGCTGTAGGTGGTGTTTTATCACCGCCTCAAGCGTGCTATATGCGCCGTTGTGTGCCCACGGGCCGGTATCCGTCACGTTACGCAGGCTAGGTGTGCGAAAACGGTAAGCGTCTGCAGCTATGTCTGATTCGTTTATACGCCCTTGATCTCTGGCGATGGGGTCAAACAACCGTGTTCGGCCTGGGCCAAACGGTGGTATGCCTAGTGCGTGGAACTGGTGGTCAGTTTGTAGTGCGCCAGCGTGGCAGCCACTGCAGCCGGCTTCGCCATAAAACAACTGCATGCCTGCAATAGCTTGGCTATCTAATGCAGTTCTGTCCCCGCGCAGGTAGCGATCAAAAGCGCTGTTGTCCGCGCGCCACTCCGCGTTTATAAAATCATCAATAGCGTTTGCGATGTGGCTGATGTTGATATCACTGCTACGTTCTAGCTCTGGCCAGGCTGCTTGGAACAAGGGCCAATAGCCATCGAGGTTGGCTACTCGCTCGGCGAGTATGCGCCAGCTATACAACGGGCTGCGGCGGCTGGCACCCGCAACTTCATTTTCGCTCGCGTCTCCTGCCATCTCTACAGTCGATATTAGCGGGAACAACGCTTGCGCTGCGATAATGCTGTTTAGGTCTGTAGGTAAGTACTCGTCTGCCGGTGAATTGAATCCGCCGGGCCGATCAGGGTCGATCACGAGCCGACCGTCGTGAAACATAACAGTGAACTCTTTTGCCCCTAGATTAAAAAGGGATAGAGCATTACGCGGGACGCGGCGATTGGCCGCTTGTGGGCCTGTGCCAAAATCTCTATCGGGGCCTAGACCCGTGCCGCCTTCACCAATGCCTAGTGACAATCCATCGCTACTGGCGTGTTTGGGATGGTGGCAAGTGGAACAAGCAATATTACGGTTCCCGCTGAGGATCTTGTCGTAAAATAACAATTGTCCCAGCTGGGCTTTGGCTGCATCCCATGAGCGAAAATCATCGTCGCTAAGTGCTTGCGGTAGGGGGGCGGCGGTGACTACAGTGACAGCACAAGCAAGGGTAAAGACAGCTATGCACAATTGGCAAAAAATTCTAGTGGTCGTGGTTTTCACGGCGCTTGCAGCAGTTACCGCACGAGCCGACATTGAAGAAGCGCGCGAGCTTATGGAGCAGAGCAAGTTTGAGCAAGCGCGCGAAATGCTGCTGCATGCGGCGCAGTCCGGTAATGCCGATGCCGAAGAACTGATTGGTGTTATGTATGCCATGGGCCTAGGGGTCGAGCGCGACGACGAGCGGGCCTTTGACTGGTATTTGCGATCAGCGCTCAAGGGTCACCCCGGTGCGCAGTCGGGCATTGGTTGGTACTACGAGGTAGGGCGCGGTATACCAGCCCCCGACTTGGTAAGAGCCTATACGTGGTACGTGCTGTCGGCTATTGGCGGAGATCCGGACGCAGCGGTGAGCCAGCAAGAGGTCATCAAAAAGATGAAACCCGAAGAAGTCGCCAAGGCGAAGTTGCTGATCGCGGATTATCGTGGGCATTTGTATCCTTTTGTGAAATAGAAGCCACTACGGCACGTCAACATAATGAGTCGACTTGCCAACGCAAGTGTATTGCAGACCTGTGTACGCGTGCGCGATAGACGCTTGCCTTGGTATTCCATAAAACAGCACCATCGTAAGTAGGAGGTCGCTGTTGCGGTGTGACGCACAAGCTAGCCTAGGCTGATTATATCTCACCTTTGTTTACCGAGTTTCTCTATGGAATCGATGCTGGCGTTGATCGGTGAATACGGGCGCGCGGTATACGTTGTCTTGTTTTTGTACAGCTCACTCAAGAATGGGGCGTTGCCACTGTTTGCGGGTTACGCCGCACAGCAAGGCATGCTTGACCCCGTGCTTGTGGCTTTGGTTACTGGCGTCGGCGCTTATGTGGGTGATGAGTTACGCTTTGCAGTAGCGCGGCGCTATGGAACAGCGCTTCTCTCTGGCAGGCCGCGAATAGCTGTGTGGATTCGCCTCGGTGAAAAGCTTCTGCATCGCTACGGCGTGCTGTACATATTTTTGTACCGTTATCCCCTAGGTTTGCGCACGCTAGGTGCTTTGCCCTTAGGGCTGACCGATATCAAGTGGCGGCGATTTACTGTGTTGAGTGCAGTCTCTGCAACTATTTGGTCGCTGGTGCTGTTGAGCCTCGGTTATGTGTTTGGAGGGACGATTGAGCGTGCCCTGGCCGAGGGTTGGGCTGTGTTGCCGGTTGTTTTGCTTTTGGCCGCTGTGCTGTTGATTTGGGTAGGTATTCGCCGAGTAGCCAAAAAATCTAAGAAGCATTAGGGCGGCACACGACCCATGGGTCGTGTGCCAGCACTTGGCTTACTTCAGATCTTCAGCGTACGCCGCTTCGATCTCACTTTCTGCTGCAGTAGCTGCACCTACCATCAGGTCGTACCACTTTTCACCGTCTGTCACGTTGCCCTTGAACCACTCGTAAACAGGAGCGGCGGCCGCTTTGAATTCAGCTTTTTGCTCTGGTGTAGGCACGTAGAGTGAGCCACCAGCGGTGCCAAAGTCGGCGTAGGCTTGGATTGATTTACGCTTAGGTGAGGCAAAAGTCGCCTGCTGTAGCGCGTCAAAGCCGTCGACGATTACGCGACGCATATCTTCTGGCATGTCCATGAACATGTCATTGTTCATGTACCACAATGCACTCATGTAGGCGTGGCCATCGAGGGTCACATACTTGAGGCCCGCTTCTGGGAATTTCATGCCCATGATGTCGGTGATGCCGTTTTTAGAGCCTTCAACAACGCCTGTTTGGAATGATGTGAACAGCTCAGGCCATGGAATTGGCGTTGGGCTCGCACCCAAGCTTTTGACCAACTCTTGTGGCAAGTCCGCAACCACTGTACGAATCTTTAAACCTTCCATATCTGCAGGGGTTTTGACGTCGCGTTTGGTGTTGGCAAAGTTGCGCCAGCCACCGGTGTTGCCGATTGTCATCAGGCGGATTTTATTGTCGGAATCAGCGAGTATTGCCTTGCGCATTTCGCGGGTGAAATCACCTTTGAGCACGGCTTCTGCTACGCGGTCATCACGCAGTAAATATGGCAAGTCAAGTACCTGCACGTAGGGGTACATGTTGGCGGCGCCGCCAGACGTCGAAATGTAAATATCGACTGATCCGTCTTCTACGGCTTGCAGGCACTCGGTGCCGTTGGCGCAGAGTTGCGTTCCGATGAACAGCTCAACCTCAATGGCACCGTTGGAGTGGGCTTCAACAAAGTCTTTGAACACAACAAGACCGTCGTAGTCTTCGTCGTTCTCGTTGGAGTTGGCAACCGCGCGAAGTTTAAAGTCTGCGGCTTCAACAGCAGGAGCAGCGGCAAAAAGCGTCGCTGCGCTCAGTATGCCTGCGGCCAGTAGATTGATTTTCTTTTTCAGAATCATGTTTTCCTCACTTTGGTTGTCATGGGCTCTAAACGCCCTTTTATTGCTTTAAAACTATTGTGCTAAACCGAGCCATCTTGGCAAGGTCATGGAGATGCTGGGGACGTAAGTAATCAAAAAGATCACAACAACCTCAACGGCTAAAAACGGCAAAATGGCTTTGGCGATGCGCTCGACTTTTTCACCCGAGACGCTCGAGGCCACAAATAACACCAACCCCATCGGTGGGGTGGCAAGGCCAACGGTTAAGTTGACGCTCATGATGATCGCAAAATGTACAGGGTCGACACCTAGCTTAATGAAGACAGGTGCGAGTATTGGTCCGAGAATAATTATGGCGGGCCCAGCATCTAAGAACATGCCGACGATAAACAACAAAATGTTGATCATAAACAGCAAGATCAGTGCGTTCTCGCTCACACTCAAGAAGAAGGTTGCCATGCTTTCGGCGGCGTGCGATAGGCTAACGACTGTTTTGAAGGCGATGGCTGCGCCGACCAACAAAAGCACTACGGCAGATGAAATAGCGCTGCGCGTGAATATTTGTGGTAGTTCGGAAGGGTGCACGGTTTTCATGATAAAGATACTGAGAATTAGCGCATAGCCAACCGCCACAGCGGATGCTTCAGTGGGGGTGAACACACCACCCAGAATACCGCCGAGAATAATCACGGGGGTGAGCAGTGGAAGCGCAGCAGATTTGGCAGCGCTGCCGCGTTCGGGCCAGGTAGCTTTGCGTGCTGCCACGGGAAAGTCGTGTTTACGGGCCAGCGCAGCGGTGACTGTCATTAAGCCAAGCCCTACCAGTACGCCAGGTACCAGACCAGCGGCAAACAGCGCCGCCACTGATACTTCCATCGTGTAGGCGTAGATAATCATGATGCCCGATGGCGGAATAATAGGTCCAATAACCGATGATGCAGCGGTGATCGCCGCTGCAAAGCGACGGCTATAACCGTTTTTTTCCATCGCGGGTATGAGCATGGAGCCTAGCGCTGATGTATCGGCAACAGCCGAGCCAGACAAGCCCGCAAAAAGCATGGAAGAGAGGATGTTAACGTGTGCTAAGCCACCACGCAGATGCCCAATAAGCGACTGTGAAAAGGCCACCAGCTGCATGGTGATGCCGCCTTTGTTCATCAGCTCGCCGGCGAGCATAAAAAATGGAATCGCCATCAACGGAAAGGAGTCGATACCGTTGTAGATGTTGCGAAACAGCAGCGGAATATCGCGGTCCATATCGAGCGCGAGCAACATAAAGCCGGGCGCTGTCACCATAGCAAAAAACACAGGCATGCCAATCAGCAATAACACCAAGAACAGGGGCAAGAAAAAAACTAGCATCACGAAGCCCCTGTTGGTGGTTGTTCAACTTTAAAATCGTACGGCAGTGGGTCAGGGAAGTCTTCTTCGTGGCCGAATGTTTGGCCAATTTGTCGCATCACCAATTCAAAATTGATGAGCAACATGCTGCCAAAACACACAGGCATGGCGAGGTAAATCCAAGCGCGAGCGAGATTGAATGATGCTGCGCGAGTGCGAAATCCGCGCTGAAAAAATTCAAGCGCAAGTACAAAAAGTTCAGTGAGTACTAGGCCTGCAATCACTAGCAGCGCCAGTTTGAGTATCTTGCCTGCGCGTTCGGATAGAAAGCCACTGATTAAGTCGATGGCCACAAACGAGCCCCAGCGATAACCAGACCCGGCCACCAGCGCCATCATCCAAATCATCAAGGCACGAGCGACTTCTTCGGGCCACGGCAGCGCATTGTTGAGAATGTAGCGACAAAACACTTGCAGCAATATAGCTGCGACCATAAGCGCCACGCATATCCAAGCGAGTTGTCGGCCGGCGGCGAGCTGAATGTCGTTGAACTTGGACAAGACATGCAGAGTTGATTTTAGTGCGTTCATATTTCGACCACTGAGAGCTTGGCATGAGACAGCTGGAGGGGAGTCTGGCCTAAAGCGATATAATGCCTTTAGTGTGCTATATCACGCAACGGATTGCACGGTACCAAATCGGCTGCGTTCGAAAATCAACCCCATGCCGGGCTGACAACCGAAGTTGTCGACCTGACCGATCAGAATGTCATGATCTCCCGCTTCAATGCTCTGATGCATGGAGCAATCAAACCAAGCTACACAGCCCGGGATTCGTGCGCGACCACTGGGTGCGCGCTCAATCGCTTGACCTGCGAACCTCTGCTGCATATCGCCCTTGCAAAATTGCATCGCCAAACTGGATTGATCACCTGCCAAAACGCTCACGGTGTAACCGCCCGCGTTCAGGAAAGCCTCGCGGCTGCCAGCTCTGCTTTGTAAGCTCCAAAGCACCAGCGCTGGGTCTAGCGAGACAGCGTTAAACGACGAACAGGTTAATGCGAGGTCTTGCTCATTGTGGCGACAGCTGACTATTGTGACACCTGTGGCAAAGCACCCCAACGCATTGCGAAGTTCTTCACTCATGGCACTTCTTCTCCAGCTGCTGCAGTCCACAATTCAAACCATGTCTCGCGATCAATCTCTACGTCCATCGCTTTGGATAACTGAGCAACACGATCGAGGTTGTTTGTGCCAACAATCGGAAGAATGCCCGCTGGGTGGGCTAACAACCAAGCAATAGCCACATGATCGAGAGCACAGTTCTGCGCTTCGGCGATACCTTGCATGATAGGCCGCAGGCGCAGAGCAGCTGCGTCTTCAGAGAATAGGCGGCCGCCTGCCAATGGCGACCAAGCCATAGGACGGATGTCTTGTTGTTGCAAATGTGCCAGCGTGCCATCTACAAAGCAGTCGCGCTCGAGCAGGCTAATCTCGATTTGGTTGGTGACCAGCTTGTGGCGCATAGCGCTCTGAAGTAGCTCCCAATCCCAAGTTTTGAAGTTCGAGACACCAACTGCCGCGCACTTGCCGCTGTCGATCAGTGCGTCTAGCGCCTTGCCTGTTTCGTGGTGATCCATAAAGGGGTCAGGGCGGTGTAGCAACAGCAGATCGAGGTAGTCCGTGTGCAAGTTGCGCAGAGACTGTGCGACTTGTTCGTTGATGTAGGCAGCGCTGGTGTCGTAGTGCTTTACACGGCGATTGGGGAATTTATCCGAGGTCAGCAGAATGTCGCATTTGCTGATCAACTGCATCTGCTTTCGCAGTGCTGGGTCGGCTGCCAGCGCACGTCCAAATATTTCTTCGCAGCTGTAGTCGCCGTAGATATCGGCGTGGTCAAAGCTGGTGATGCCCTGTGCCAAGCAGGCGTCTATCTTGGCGCGCACATTGGCGACGCTGGTGTCGCTGTCATCGCCTAAGCGCCACACGCCGTAGACAATGCGGCTAAAATTAGGGGTGTTCTCTCGTAGAGTCAGGGATTGCATTAACGGCGCTCTCCTATGCCAAGGGGGGTTGCTGGGGTGGATGATGGCACGCGGCCGTAAACTTCAGGTAGTGAGCAAGTATCTAGCTGTGGCAGCACTTTTTCACCAAAAATTTTGCATTCGTCGAGGTGCGGGTAACCTGAGAAGATAAAAGAGCGAATGCCCATTTTTTTGTAGCGTTCGATCTTTTCGAGAATCTGCTCCACGCTTCCTACCAACGCAGCTCCGCAGCCAGAGCGTGCACGACCAACACCTGTCCAGAGGTTGGGCTCTACGTAGCCTTCTAGATCCGCAAGTTCGCGGTTTTGTGCTTGATGCGCAACACCTAGGCTCTTGGCATCTAGTGCGCGCTCTCGAATCTTCTGGCCGATGTCGTCGTCGAGTTTAGACACCAACTCTCGAGCGTATTCACGTGCTTCTTGCTCGGTGTCTCGTACGATCATGTGTACACGCAGTCCGTAATCTAACGTGCGGCCGTGCGCGGCGGCGCGTTCAGCGACTGCTTTCATGCGACCAGCTAATGCGTCTTCAGGCTCAGGCCACATCAAGTACACATCACAAAACTGCCCGCAAAGCTCCAAAGCGTCAGGCGAATAACCACCAAAATACAGCAATGGCCCACCATTTTGTTGGTAGGGGCGTACAGGGTCAGTGGACAGACCTTTGAGCTGGTATATCTCGCCTTCGTAGTTGATTTCGTCTTGGGTCCAAGCTTGGCGCAAAATTTCGACCACTTCGCGTGAGCGCTGGTAGCGGTATTCGCTGCTGGCGTCTTCACCGGGGAAGTTGGACGAGATCACGTTCAGGGTTAAGCGGCCCTTGAGGATGTGATCCAGTGTAGCGACCGTGCGTGCCAACATTGCCGGGTGTACTTCGCCGCAGCGAATAGCCGCTAGCAGGTTGATGTTTTCAGTGATAGGTGCCAGCGCCGAGGCGAAGGTGAGCGTGTCTTGGCCTACTTGATAAGAAGAGGGGCAGAGCACGTTGCGGTAGCCAAGCTTGTCAGCGGTCTGCACGATCTGGCTGGTGTTTTCCCAGCTGCTGCGTAAATCGCCTTCAGGTACGCCCAAATGGCGAAAATCATCGCTGCATATGGGGGCAAACCAAGACACTTCGGCTGCTTGCAGGTCGGGGCTGTGAATTGCGACGGTGCTCATGGTGGCCTCTTGATGAGAGTGATAACTAGCTGAAACAATCCCTATAGCCGGTGAGTCGCGGGCAATATACTGCTCGAGAGTGAAAGCGCATTCTGGACTTTCGCTACAGCGATCTGCTCTAGGATCACCGGCTTTTAGCGTGTGTTGCAGACATTAGCACCGCATATTCGTAATGTAAATGAATAGTGAATGAATTATCTTGCGTGCACGTGTTTGTGTGGATATTCTTCCCCTAACGCAGCGCTTGTCTGTGCATTGAGGTGGCTGCGATGACCCGATTACCGCTTTATCTAAAAATCAGCGAACTATTGCATCGCGAAATCGCGGCAGGACACTGGCTACCCGGTGAACGGCTACCGCCTGAGTCCCAACTCGCAGATGATTTGGGTGTGGCTGTTGGTACTTTGCGTAAGGCTTTGGCGGCGCTGGAGGAAGAAGGCTTGCTGGAGCGAAGACAGGGATCGGGTACCTATGTTCAGCGCGCCCCAACGGGCACCGCGATTTACCATTTTTTCAGGCTTGAGTTATTGACCGGCGGCGGTATGCCCAGCGCTGATGTGGTGTCACTCACACAGCGGCAGTGCGACGAGGTTTCCGCCAAGTTGGCAGATAACCCGCAGCAACACTGGGAAGTTCGACGATTGCGGTACTTGAACAACCAAGCCGTTGCAGCTGAGCAAATCTGCTTTTCAGCCCAGCTTAACCGCGAGCTCAAGCAATCGGATTTACACGAATCTTTGTATGAACACTACCGAGAATCCTTTGGCTTCTGGATAGCCCGAGTAGAAGACAAAATCAGCTGTGAAGTGGCCCCTGCGTGGGTGGCCGAACTTTTGCAATTGCCAGAAAACACGAGCTGCGTGCGGGTCGATCGACGTAGCTTTTCCAACCTTGACCGAGTCGAAGAGTTTTCGATGACTTGGTTTGATCCGGCGCGCTGTTGTTACACCGCGCGTTGGAGTTAGCTTTAGGATGCATGAAATACAATGACTGACACACTGCGCTACGGTCTGCTGGGCTGTGGAATGATGGGGCAAGAGCACTTGCGCAACTTGGCGTTGCTGCCAGGAGCTGTTGTCACCGCGATACTGGAGCCAGACAACAACATGGCTGAGCGCGCTTTGGCATTTGCGCCACAAGCCCGTCGCGTAGAAACGATTGACGACTTGATAAACAGTGCAGACGTGGACGCGTTGGTCATTACCACGCCCAACTTTCAACATGCAGATCAGTTGTTGCATGTGATGGCGAATTGCTGCTTGCCTATTTTGGTTGAAAAACCTATTTGCACCGAGCTGGCAGATGTCGAAAAGTTGAGACGGGCCGCAGTCGACTATCCAGCGCCGATTTGGGTAGCGATGGAGTACCGCTATATGCCACCCATCGCGCACTTCCGAGAGGCTTTGTCTTCCGGTGTCGTGGGCTCGCTAAAAACGTTAAGCATTCGTGAACATCGTTTTCCCTTCTTGCCAAAAGTGGGCGACTGGAATCGATTTAACCGCTATACCGGCGGCACCTTGGTTGAAAAGTGCTGCCATTTTTTTGATCTAATGCGTTTGCTGCTCGATGCTGAAGTGGTTCGTATCAGTGCAAGCGGTGGTTTAGATGTGAACCACCAAGATGAGCTTTACGACGGTCAGAAGCCAGACATCATCGACAACGCCTATGTGATTTTGGATTTTTCCGATGGGCGGCGTGCCATGCTTGAGCTATGTATGTTTGCTGAAGGCAGTCGCTACCAAGAAGAACTCTGTGCGGTAGGCGAGACAGCCAAATTGGAATGTTTTGTACCAGGCCCTGGACGTTTTTGGCCAGAGCACCTGGGTGACGCACCTGTGCCTAAGGTGATTCACAGCCCGCGTTCACCAGCTGGTCCGGTGGAGTCTCCCATCCCGGTTGACCCCGAGCTGCTAGAAGCGGGTGACCACAACGGCTCAACCTACTACCAGCATCAAGGGTTTTACAAGGCCGTTACGCAAGGCGGCGGCATTGATGTCAGTATTGAGGACGGCTTGCGTGCAGTAGTGATTGGTATGGCGGCACAACACGCAATAGCCACCGAACAGTGTGTGCGACTCAGTGAAGATGGCTTTGCTTTTAGCTGATCGCAAGTTGATCGAGCCAACGCCACATTGATTGGCTGGAAGCAAAAAGCTGTAGCGCTTTGTATTTAAAGCGCTAGTCGCGTCTGATGCTTTGCTCAGACGTTACCGATCAATACCCCAGCTCCCAGTACCAGCGCTCCGCCCAGCACGACTTGTAATGCGGCTCTCAAGAATGGCGTCTGCATGTAGCGATTTTGAATCCATGCAATTGCCCAAAGCTCTATCACTACCACGATAAACGCGATGACTGTTGCGGTCCAAAAGTCTGTGATCAGGTAGGGCAGTGCGTGGCCAAGTCCGCCAACTGTGGTCATGATGCCGGAAGCTAAGCCGCGCTTAATGGGAGAGCCGCGTCCGGTCAATTCGCCGTCGTCCGAAGCGGCTTCGGTGAAGCCCATCGAAATACCCGCACCGACCGAGGCGGCAAGGCCCACAAGGAAGGTAGTGTGTGTGTTCTGGGTCGCAAATGCAGTGGCAAAGATGGGTGCCAGTGTAGATACCGAACCGTCCATCAACCCTGCCAAGCCCGGTTGGATATAGGTGAGCAGGAATTGGCGCTGCTCTGTTTTTGCTTCGTCTTCTTTGATTTCCTCGGTTGCGTGCACATCCACCGCATGATTTGCGCTGTGGATGTGTTCAGCTTCAGCTGCTGCTAAATCCCCCAGTAGCTTTCTGACCGAGGCGTCCTCTGTGCGTTTGGCGGCGGCGATGTAAAACCGCCGTGATTGCGCTTCCATTTCAGTCGATTGGTCGCGCATGTACTCAACGCCACGCGGGGCGGATAACCAGTCGGGAGCTCGGGTGTAAAAGCCAGACACATGCTCTCGTCGAATCAGTGGGATAGTCTCGCCAAATTTTTCGCGGTGCATGTCGATCAGCCAGCGGCGATGTTCGTGTTCTTCCGAAGCCATCTCGTCGAAAATTTTTGCAGATTCTGGGAAGTCGGTACGCAGGCTGTTGGCGTAGCTCTCGTAGATACGCGCATCATCTTCTTCGGAGCTGATAGCAAGTGCGAGGATCTCTTGGGTGTTGAGCTCGCTGAACCTTTTTTTACCAAAATTGAAAAAACGAGAAAGCATAATAGTGGCCAAGTGGGTCGACAGGCCCATTGTAACGAATTTTGCGCTTACTTTTGCTAATGTCGCGAGGTGTATGTGGGCATCAGCTGAGTACTTGTTCGAACGACGTCATTGCCAAATCACAGGCAAAAAAAATCTCGGCGCCGATCGCAGCCGAGATTTTAAAAGTTGCCACCTACATGCGGCGGTTTAGAGGCGCTTAGGCGACTTTGGAATCGTCATCTGAAGCAGCTTCAGCACCTAGCTCAACCGTGCGGCGGCTGCGCAGGGCTTCAACAGCTGCAAATGAAGCTTCGGTAGCGTTGAAGATTTCATCGGCGGGAATTGGTGCTTCCGTTTTGTTTGCGATGGATTCAAAAAATGCACCGATTTCTTCGGAAAAACCTTTTTCCATTTTGCCTTTTAATGCCTGCTTGCCGAGCTTGCCAAAGCATTCAGTTTTCATGAAGTTGTCGAGCAGTGCGTAAGAGCCATCTGCAAAAAATTCATAGCGCTCTTTGGCGAGGTCTGCCGGGCCACCAGCTGTGTAAACGATGTTGGCAATCGAGCCGTCTTCCATCTTCAGGTTGAGAGACAAAAAGTCCTCAGCGACCAAGGAGCTGTCGTCGGTCGAGGCGCAAGCCGCTTGTACTGACTGCACCTTGGAACCACAGACGTGCATAGCCAAGTCGATGAAGTGACAAACTTCGCCAACGATACGGCCACCGCCGATCGCTGGGTCTTGTAGCCAGACGTCAGGAGGAATGATGCCTGCGTTAACACGGCAGCTGATGGTCATTGGCATCTTGCGTTTGGCGAAGTAGCTTTTGATCATCTGAGCATGTGGAGAAAAGCGACGGTTGAAACCCACCATCAGCCGAGCGTCAGAGCTGACCATTTTCTCTTTGATCGTTGCCAGTTCGTCGCGCGTCATGCACAGAGGTTTTTCAACAAAAACGTTTTTGTTGTTGTCCAGCGCATCCATCACGTACTTGGCGTGTGAGTTGTGACGGGTGCAGACAAACACGGTGCCTGTATCGTCACGCTTAAACACTTCGTCGCTGTTGGTGGTAGAGAACTCAAAGCCCTCAAGCTTGGCCACTTCTGCAGAGCCGGAGCTGCTGCAAACGCCTTTGAGTGTTGTGTTGGCGATCTTCTTCACCTGTGGCAGCAATACGCCACGGCCAAAGTTACCAATTCCGATAAACGACACGCCATTAGCAGAGGCTGCTGTGCGAGGTTTGAATTCGACTAGGCTGTCTTTGCTGCGATCCAACGCTTCGGCGGTGTATTGCAGTGTGATGCCCAAGTAAGGCTCGTCTGTTTTGCCCATCAGCAATTCGTAGGCTTTGAGCGCGTCGTCAAAGTCATAGCGATGTGTCACCAGCTTTGATGGTGTCAGGGTGCCAGCGGCAACCATATCCAAGAACGCCGCGATGTTGCGTTGCTCAGTCCAGCGCACGTAGCCGTAAGGGTAGTCGTTGCCGCCTTCTTCGTAGTTTGTATCGTAGCGACCAGGGCCGTAAGACAAGCTCAGTTTAAAATCGAGTTCTTTTTTGTAGAACTGGTCGCGTGGGATGTCCATGCCAACCACGCCAGTGACCACAACTTTGCCCTTCATGCGCGCAATTTCGGCGGCGGTGGTGATGGGCTCATTGGATTTGGTTGCTGCGGTAACAAGTACAGCATCAACGCCGTAACCGTTCGAGAAGCTCAGCGCTTCGTCGGTGAGGTTGCCGGAGACGGCTTTGTCAGCGCCGAGTGATTCAGCTAGCTTGCAGCGCTCAGGGTTGGGGTCAAAACCGATAACACGCACGCCGGAGGCTTTTAGCATCTGCACGGCCAAGATGCCTAGCAGACCCAAGCCGATGACACAGGCGCTCTCGCCGAGGCGCAAATCACACTGGCGCACGCCCTGCAGGGCAATACTTCCTACAGTGGCGCACGATGCGTCTTCGTCCGATACGCCGTCGGGAATTTTAACCAGCAAGTTGGCCGGTACGTAGTTGAACTCGGAGTGGTTGGCGTAACCGGCACCACCACAGGCCACGCGATCCCCGATGGCAAAGCCGCTCAGGTGTACGCCGGCTTCTTCGATGACACCTGCAGACGAGTAGCCCAAAGGGATTGGCGTGCCGAGCTTTGTTTTGACTTTATCCAAAGTGGCCGAGACGCCTTCGGTCTGCATCTTCTTCAACACGATCTTCACTTGATCGGGCATTTGCAACGCTTTGCCCACCATCGACTTGCGCGCAAAATCTACCAGCATGCGTTCAGTACCGGCAGACACAAAAGATGTAGTGGTGCGAACGATGGCGCCGCGTGAACCACACGCGGGTACAGGCACTTCTGCCAACCATAATTCACCGGTGTTGTAAGACTGTAGAACCTGCTTCATTTGCGCTCCTGATCAATGTCGCGTCTCAAGACGCTATGCCAACCCATAAAGGTAGGCCGAAAAATAAAAAGTGTGTTCGATGCCTTAAGAATAGGCGAATCGAGGGCGTGTGAGTGTTTCAAACACGCGAGCTTTTCGTATTATCGGCAGATCGCAAATTTCCCTGATTAAGTAGCCGCTGGTAGAAAGGGTGTTGGTGTGGCTGTAAACTGCAGTTGTAGCATTCGGATGTTGCTTTCGAGTGGTGGCTTAGTATCGGGATGCTGCTTTGATTGGCTTTGGGTCGTTGCGATCTCGCATTATGTTGCTGCCTACCGCCTTGCGGCACCGTCAAATTGACTGGTTGCGAGTCGTTCATGCAGGGTGTTTTTTGTTGTCTGGCGTCGCTCATCAGATAAGTTGGCCGCTTCGATTTGCGCTTGGGCATTGCTATGGAAAATAATCCTCTCTATACAACTCAATTTTAGGTATTCGATTGACTGATTCGACGCCAACAACGCCCGCTGACGAGCGGCCGCTTATCTCGCCCAGCCGCGTGGCGGTGCGTGCGCAGTTACAACTGCATTGGGGGCAGGTGATGTCGGTGTTGGTGTCGCAGCTCGGTGACTTACAACGGGCCGACGAAGCGCTGCGAGATGCTGCCGACGCCGCGGTTGAGCTGTGGCCACACGAAGGCGCGCCAGCTGCGCCAAAAGCTTGGTTGTTACGCGCTGCTCGGCGCAAGGCAATTGATCAATACCGGCGCGAATTACGTCACCAGCAAAAACAGGATCAGATACTCAGCTTGTCGGGTGCGTCGCGCGATGCGCAGGCAGACAGCACAGTCCCTGATTTGCGGTTACAGCTTATGCTCAGCTGCACCCACCCCGTATTAGAGCCGCGTGTACGAGTGGCTTTACTGTTGCACTGTGTCTGTGGCCTCGATGCAGCGCAAATTGCGCAAGCCATGCAAATAAGCGAAATCAGCTTGGCGCAGCAAGTGGCTCGCGCCAAAAAGCGCCTGCGCGGCGTATCGGGGGCTTTTTTAATGCCGCCCGCCGAGCAATGGCCGCGTCGGCGTGACACCCTTCTTGAAGCCGTTTTGGGTGTTTACCGGTCTGGACATGTGGCAGAACCTGTAGCGCGGCGCGGTGAAAACACCTGCGAGCTGGGTTTATGGTTGTCACAGCTGTTGCTCGAAACGGCTACCCAGGACTCTGAAGTCATTTCACTGGCGGCGTTTTTGCAAATCACGCAGGCCTGTGAGGCGGGCAGATTGGGCCCCGACGGTGAGTTGCTCGCGCCTGAAGACCAAAACATTGCACGATGGGATAACGCGCAAATTTCGCGAGCTAACAGCTTGTTGTCCGAAGCGCTCGAGTTGGGCAATCAAGGCCCTCAGCAACTGCAAGCGTGTATAGCCGCCGAGCAGGTGTGTGCGATGGCTGCGGGGCGTGCAATTGATTGGAATGCTGTGTTGGGCTATTACCAGTCACTCTATGGTCACTGGCCAACCGAGACTGTTGCACTGAGCGCTGCAATTGCGGTGGGAAAATGCAAAGGCGCACGTGATGGCTTGGCGGCATTAGAGCAATTGGCTTCCCAAAAAGACTTCAGAACAGGAGTCGCGTATTTCACCGCACAGGCGGACATGCTCATACAGCTAGGGCAGCGCTCCGCTGCTCGACAGGCGCTGGCGCAAGCAATGGCTTGTCCACACATATCCCCATCAAAACGCATAGCAATCGAGCGTCGCTTGGTCTCGTTGGGTGGGAAGGTTGCCTAGTATCCGGTGAATCGCTGAGGTGAGCCCCGAAGCCACACCAAACTTGAATTGCCCTTAACGCGACTTGACGATCGCGTCGATACCGGCGGTTACCAGGCGCTGCTGAGCTTGTTGGCGTTGGCTTGTGTCAGCGTAGGGGCCAAGCTTGACACGGTGATAGATCCGACCTTGTACTTGGGCGCTTTCGACCTTGGCGTTGAGCCCAAGCATGATCACCTCGGCACGGCGTCTGCGCGCGTCCGACATATCGATAAACGACCCGGCCTGTAAAAACGCTCCGTTGCTGGCGCTGTTTGCAATATGCGTAGCTGGGCGGGCGTTGGCTTGCACCTGAATCACTTGTTCTGTTTGAAGCTGCGCTGCATTGGTGGCTAAGTCTCGTGCCTGTCGGGCGTTTTGCTCGGCGCTGCGGCGTAAGCGGTCGTTGTCTGTGGGCACATCCACCTGAAAATCGGGCAGAACGCTGTAAAACTCAAAGCGGTTAGGTGCGCTTTTAGGCTTGGCGGCAACGGTCGTTGCTCCGCCTGTACGCGCGGCGAGAATAGTGTCTAGGGGATTGGCCGTCTCTGGCGGATCGAGATAGCTGTCGTCCATTGTTGCGTAGCCATTCTTCACCTGAGTTTTGTAAGGTGTGGCGCCTGCACGGTCGAGTTTGTACATGGTAAAGGCGAACAACATCAGAAATACCGAAGCGGTTATCAGCCCGATTATTTGATAGCTCGATTGTTGTTTGCTTGCTGCCATTGATATTCCGTTCAGGCCTTAAGGTATTGGGGTTACATTTCAGTGGGTGCGCTAACACCAATCACACGCAGTGCGTTCGCCAGCGTCTGACGAACCGCGAGACACAAGTTTAAACGAGCATCGCGCAGCGCTGCATCTTCGACTAGGAAGTGATGTGCGTTGTAGTACGTGTGGAAAGCTGTGGATATATCCCTTAAGTAGTTCGTGATCAGGTGCGGCTCGCGGTTGCGGGCAGCTGTCTCGATGACTTCGGGGTAGCGGGCCAAACTCTCCAGCAGTGCGCTCTCGTGAATTTCTGTCAGGCGCCCCCTATTTTTAGACCCATTTTCACGATTGTGCTGGAGTTCTTTGCTTTCAAGCTGCTTAAAAACCTGACAAATACGTGCATGCGCATACTGCACATAGTAAACAGGGTTGTCGTTTGACTGAGATTTGGCTAGGTCTAGGTCGAAGTCCATGTGTGATTCGTGGCGGCGCATCAGGTAAAAATACCGTGCGGCATCGCGGCCTACTTCCTCACGCAGTTGGCGTAAAGTGACAAACTGCCCCGATCGTGTCGACATCTGCACTTGTTTGCCGTCTCGATAGAGCACGGCAAATTGAATCAAGGGGAATTCGAGTTTGCTGGTGTCTAGCCCTTGCGCTGTTGCCATGCCTTGCATGCGTGGCACGTATCCGTGGTGATCTGCGCCAAATATATACAAGGCCTTGTCGAAGCCGCGCGCAAGCTTATTACGAACATAGGCAATATCGGAGGCAAAATAGGTTGTAGCTCCGTTGTCACGGCGTACAACTCGGTCTTTGTCGTCGTTAAACTCGGTCGCTCTAAACCACAGTGCGCCATGTTCTTGGTATAGGTGCCCGCGTTTTTCTAGGTCAGTCAATGCCGCGCTAACTTCGCCTGAATCGAACAAGCTGCGCTCCGAGAACCAGGAGTCGTATTGCACGCCGAACTGTTCAAGGTCTTCGCGTATGTCGCCAAGAATGGTGCCTAGGGTCAGTGCAAATATATCTTCGTAGTTGCTCTTACCAAGCAGTAGTTTGGCACGCTCGATCAAAGCGTCAATGTGTGTCTCTTTGTCGCCACCTGCTGGCTCGTCTGCAGGGATATCTGCCGTTGCCTGTGCAGCGGCTACCATAAGTTCTTCGGCTCGGTCAGAGCGCAAGTGGTCAGCTATCTCAAAAACGTAATCGCCTTGGTAACCGTTGCTAGGGAAGGAGATCTCGACGCCGCCATTTGCGAGGTAACGCAGCCAGACACTCGTGACCAAGATGTCCATCTGTCGGCCAGCGTCGTTTATGTAGTATTCGCATTCGACCTCGTATCCAGCGGCGCGCATGATACCGGCAACGGCCGAACCATAAGCGGCACCGCGGCCGTGGCCTACGTGTAAGGGGCCGGTGGGGTTGGCGGAGACAAACTCTAGTTGTACCCGAGTACCTTTGCCGGTGTCACAGCGGCCATAGTTGTCACCGGCTTGCAAAACAAGGTCGACAACCGAGGTTGTAGCGTCGGAGGCGAGAAAAAAATTGATAAAGCCCGGTCCGGCAATTTCGACTTTTTGTAACAACGAGCTTTTGGGTAGCGAGGCGACGATGGCTTCGGCGATGGTGCGTGGCGCCTTGCCGGTCGGTTTGGCTAGGGTCAAAGCAATATTGCAGGCGAAGTCTCCGTGGTCTCGGTTTTTATTGCGGCTAAGTGTGAGCGGGCTGTTCAGTCCATTAGGCATCTCACCGCTTGCGACAAGTTCAGCCATGCTCAGATTAATTAGATCAATAATGTGTTGTTTCACGGCGTTTGTCGTCGAGTCGCAGGTAACAGCCCATTGTACCTAGGGCATTAGGTGGCTGCTACGAATCAGTGGTAAGCGCCACTGACGTTGCTCTATTTGGGGTTTGAATGTTTAAACGCCCTAAAGATAAGTGCGATTTGAGCAGAGATGTAGGGTGTGCCTATTGCTTCAGCATCGTCGAGCGATTGTGGTCTGAGTATCAAATAGCCTACTTTTTTGAGCAAAAAAAAACGGGCGACCCGAAGGCCGCCCGTTTTAGGCTTAGCGTTTAAGCTAGAGCGATTACTCCATTTCTTGCTTAGTACCGATTACCACGATTTCTACGCGACGGTTCTTAGCGCGACCTAGAGCAGTATCGTTGCTAGCAACTGGGCGAGTCTCGCCGCGGCCGATAGCTGCGATGTCTAAGTTAGGCAGTTTCTTCGCGAGCTGGTCACGAACTGACGCAGCACGTTTCTCTGAGAGAGCCTGGTTGTAAGACTCAGCACCGCGGCTGTCAGTGTGACCGACAACAACTACGCGATTAACTTCGTTAAGTTCGCTGATGCCTTGAGCCAGCTGGTCGATAGCGCTTGCGCCTGAACCTGACAGCTCAGCGCTGTTGGTTGCAAACAATGCACGTGCATCAAGTTTGATTGGCTTGTTGACTGGAACTTTGTCCGCAGAAGAGGCGGCAGCAGCAGCGGCAGCGGCGGCAGCAGCTTCAGCATCGGCTTTCTCTTTTGCTAAGCGTGCAGCTTCTTCTGCTGCAGCGGTGTCTTCAGCGCCTTCACAAGTCGCGAAAGTTTTGTCTTCGCTCCAGTTGGCTGAATGAACAATGCCTTTTGAACCATTGACAATTACTTTGCCTGTTGGGCTGCTTACATAGCCGTCTTGAGCGTCGAGACCTGGATCACAAGCCTCAGTGCCCGCGCCGTTCATACCGGCACAGCCGACCAGAAAAGCGGCTGACAGTGCGGAAGCCAAAATACCTTTTTGCATGAGTCTAACTCCTGAACATATACAGTTTTATTTACGCCGCCCACTTATAAAATGCGGGTTTATGGCAAGTTGATTAATATAGAGCGCGACCCATACGTCTGCCGCGTTACTGGGCCTACCTAAGTCAAGTGTAGCTAATAAATGCCAGTTGGAAGTCGAATCCTACGTATTCGGCTACAGCAACCAAACCTTGAACAAAAAAATTACCAGTTACTCTGGTAGATCATGGGGGCATTTCGTGCTCGCACAAGGCCCAGAAGGTTTACGCTCGCGCCATAGAGGTTAGCAGGCTTGACCAAATGTGCCAGTATCACGCATGGTGGATCCGAAAATAATTTAATACAACCTATTTTTATGCGTTTTGGAGAAAATAATGCGTCTATTGATGGCTTTTTCTGCTGCATTGGTACTGGCAGGCTGTACTCAGCTGCCAGTGTGGCAGGCGGGTACCACTTACAAGCTAACCCTGTTGCATACGAATGATCACCACGGCCGTTTTTGGGAAAACAAATACGGTGAGTACGGCCTATCTGCACGGAAAACCCTCATCGATAGCATTCGTGCAGAGGTAGCTGCGGATGGGGGCAGTGTGTTGTTGTTATCAGGCGGAGACATCAACACCGGCATTCCTGAGTCGGACTTGCAAGACGCTGAGCCAGACTTCAAAGGCATGAGTGCCGTTGGCTACGACGCAATGGCCTTGGGGAATCACGAATTTGACAACCCACTGGAAGTGCTTAAACAGCAGCAAAAATGGGCAAATTTTCCGTTCTTGGCGGCCAATGTTTACGACGCTAACGACAAGCGTTTGGTTGACCCTTACAAAGTGTTTAACCTCAACGGTGTCAAGGTGGCCGTGGTCGGGTTGACCACCGACGATACAGCTCGACTCGGTAACCCAGAGTATATCGATCAGCTGCAATTCAAATCGCCGGTAGACGAAGCGCGAGCGCTTTTGCCTGAGTTGCGAAGCAAAGCAGACATCGTTATCGCAGCAACACACATGGGCCACTACGACAATGCCAAGCATGGGCTGAATGCACCAGGTGATGTAACACTTGCGCGCTCGGTCGATGGTCTAGACGTGATTGTGGGCGGTCACTCGCAAGACCCCGTCTGTATGGCATCGGCAAACATACGCCGCAGTGATTACCAAGCCGGTGATGATTGTGTACCGGACTCACAAAACGGCACGTTGATTTTGCAGGCGCATGAGTGGGGCAAGTATGTAGGCCGTGCGGACTTTGAGTTTTTAGATGGCCAATTGACTATGGTCAACTACGAGCTGATTCCCGTAAATCTGAAAAAGAAAGTCAAAAATGCAGACGGCGAAAGTGTTCGTGTGTTGATCCAGGACGAAATTCCTGCAGATGCTGAGTTGTTGGCGATGTTGCAGCCTTATCAAGATAAAGGGCAAGAGCAATTGCAAGTTGTGCTTGGCTCTGTCGACGAGGACTTGATTGGTGAGCGCGCGATGGTGCGTTTTCATCCCACCAACATGGGCTTTCTGATCGCCGAAGCACAGCGAGTGAAAGCTGCCGCAGATGTTGCTGTGATGAATTCGGGTGGTATACGCGCCGGTATTGAAGCAGGCGATATCAGCTATAAAGACGTGCTGACGACTCAGCCCTTTGGTAACGCGGTGAGCTTTATTGATCTCAAAGGTGAAGAGTTGCTGGAGTACCTCGCGGTTGCTGCATCTAAGCCGGTAGACACGGGTGCCTACGCGCAATTTGCAGGCGTGGATATTGAAATCGTTGATGGTGTCATGGCGAGTGCGCAGATAGGTGGCAAAGACATCGACCCTGCCGGTGACTACCGTCTAGCGCTCAATAGCTACTTGGCGTCTGGTGGCGACGGCTATCCGGTGATGGATACTCATCTTGGCTACGTAAATACTGGGTTTATGGATGCGGATGTATTACGAGAGTTCATCGAGAAAAACTCACCGCTCTCAGCCGTGACCTTGGCTCCGAGCAACGTCACGCGACGTTAGTAAAAAAGCAAACTTGGCACCCTGCAAATTTCGTTGGGTGCTTTTGCTTAACTTCAAGCTTTACCTTTATCCCTGTTGGGCAGCTAAGCGTTCGCGCCACGCCACAAATATTCCAGAGCTCACAATTACCCCCACGCCAACCCAAGCGGTAAGGTCGGGGAAATCCCCAAAAAAATAAAGCCCCAGTAGCGTGGCAGAGACTATTTCTAGGTATTGCAGCGGTGCCAGTGTCGAGGCTGGCGCACGCGCAAAGGCCATCACCACCAAAAGATGCCCGCAGGAGGCAATCAGCCCCATCACTACCAGTAACTTTAAGTCTTGGGGTTGAGGTATTGATGGCATAAGCCAAGCATTGTCGAACACATAGCCTAACGCTAAGGCGCCGCCCATGACCATCATTGCACCAATGCCCGTGAACAGCTGTATAGCGACGGGGTGCGTGTGATCTGACAAGCGTTTAGTCAACAGCAGGTAGATCGAAAACGCCAACGCAGCGCCCAGTGGCAGTGCTGCTGCCCAACCGGCTTTGGCGAACTCAGGTCTGACTATCATCAGGGCGCCTGCAAAGCCTGCTAGCACCGCCAGTATCCGACGCCAGCCAATAGGCTCTCCCAAAAAAATTGCAGCCAACAGAGTCAGCAGTAGGGGCTCAACAAAGAATATGGCAATAGACTCTGCCAGTGGCATGTACTGGAGCGCGGTAAAAAACAGCAGTGTAGCCAATGCAATCATGGTTGCGCGGGTAAGGTGTTGCAGCGGATGGGCAAGTCGTAGTTGCTCACGCTGCAGATAGAAGTAAGCGGCACAGCCCATAAATAGCGTTTGGAAGAAAAAGCGGCTCCACACGATTTGCCCTGGAGATACTCTTGGGCCGACATATTTGGCTATGGCGTCCATGCAGGGAATCATCAGCATGGCGACGGTCATCATCAACAGCCCTTGCATGGCTCGATTGGGCTTTTGCATGTCAGTTCGTCATCCGTGGAAGTAACAGACTACCTTGCCCTAAGTTCAAGCGCTGTGAAAGAGTTCTGGCCTCCGGTGATTTTTATTCAGCTGAATTTGCGTGATCTCCTGAAGAAGCTTCAAGGCGTTTGTTTTGGCTGAATGTCTTTGGAGCGTCAATATAAGCACTACATTGCAGGAATTGGTCGTATTAGTGACGATAGCGGTCGCAAACTCAGAAAGGTGTTTGCACGCTGGGCCGCATTGTAGGCGAACACCTGCCACAGGAAGTTTGTATGTCTGAAGCGCCGAAGAAGCCTGGACGTCGCCGCAATGCTAGGGCCGCAAAACTAGCAGAGCGCCAAGCACCATTAGCTGACGCAATGCGTCCTGTAGTTCCTGGTCTGGCCGGAGGGCGGTTCCGACCGCTTAATGATGCTGAGCAGGTTCAAATTAATGATGCAGTTCTCGAGGTTCTTGAGACGGTGGGGCTTGCTAACGCAATCCCCAGTTGTGTTGAGCGCGTCGTGCAGGCTGGTGGTTCACTAACCGAAAGCGGCCGTTTGCTGTTCCCGCGGGCACTGGTTGAAGACACACTGGCCAACTGTCAGCGCGAAGTGTTGCTGGCAGGTCGAGACGAGCGCCATGATCTGCATATTGGCGGCGACCGAGTGTATTTTGGAACAGCGGGCGCAGCAGTACATATTGTTGATATCGACAACAATAACTACCGCGATTCCACCTTGCTCGATCTCTACGACTTGGCGCGCTTGGTCGATCAGATGGACAATATCCATTTTTTTCAGCGCTCCGTTGTAGCGCGCGACATGGTCAGTAATCGAGACCTTGATATCAACAGCCTCTACGCTTGTTTACAAGGCACCCAAAAGCACATTGGTGTCAGTTTCACTGAGCCGCATCTGGTGCGCGAAGGCTTAGATATGTGTTACCGAGTAGCAGGAAGCGAAGGTGCCTATCGCGAGCGGCCTTTTGTCAGTCAGAGCAATTGTTTTGTGGTGCCGCCTTTGCGCTTTGCTGAAGACGCCTGTGCCTGTTTAGAAGAAGCGGTGTTGGGTGGCATGCCTGTGTTGTTGCTCTCTGCCGGCCAGGCTGGTGCAACAAGTCCTGCGTCTTTAGCTGGCTCGGTCGTGCAGTCAGTTTCGGAGTGCTTGGCCGGGTTGGTCTATGTGAATCTTATTCAAAAAGGCGCGCCAGCTGTATTTGGTACTTGGCCCTTCGTGTCGGACTTGCGCACAGGCGCCATGACCGGAGGATCAGGCGAACAGGCCATATTGAGCGCGGCAGTGGCGCAGATGGGGCGCTGGTATAAGCTGCCAACCGGCACAGCCGCTGGTATGTCTGACGCGAAGCTGCCCGATGCGCAGTCTGGTTATGAAAAGGGCACTGCGGTTGCTCTGGCAGGTCACAGCGGCGCTAATATGGTGTATGAGAGCTGTGGCATGCACGGCAGTTTAATGGGGGCTTGTTTTGAAAGCATGGTGATAGACAACGATATGCTCGGGGCGATCAACCGTACTGTGCGTGGAGTCGAAGTCAATGAACAGACATTGGGCCTAGAAGCCATCCGCGAAGTTACCTCTGGTGTACAGCACTATCTTGGCACTAGCCACACCATGTCGCTGATGGAAAATCACTATTTGTACCCTACCGTGGGTGACCGAAGCAGCCCCAAAGAGTGGGCCGAACGTGGAAAGCCAAGCCTGATTGAGCAATCTCAGAAGAAGCTGAAAAGCCTTATGGCTAGTCACTACCCTAATTACGTAGGCGCGCAGCTCGATGCTGAGTTGCGAGCCGATTTTGAAATCAAGCTTGACCCCGAACAGATGGAAGTCAGTTCGCGATGGTCAACGGAATAATTCTGGAGTTTTTATGGCAGATTTACCAAGTACGGCACGTGTTGTGATCATTGGAGGTGGGGTGATAGGCACGTCCACACTTTACCACTTGGCAAAAGCAGGCTGGACCGACAGCGTTTTACTAGAGAAAAATGAGCTGACAGCTGGTTCGACCTGGCACGCTGCGGGCAACGTGCCAACTTTTTCGGCCTCGTGGGCGGTCATGAACATGCAGCGCTACTCAACGGAGCTGTATCGCCGATTGGGTGAAGAGGTCAATTACCCGATGAACTACCATGTCACGGGCTCAGTGCGGTTGGCGCACAGCGCAGAGAGAATGCAAGAGTTTGAGCGAGCTCGCAGCATGGGTGAATACCAAGGCCTGAGCATGGAAATGTGCTCTAACGCCGACTTAAAAGAACGCTACCCCTTTCTTGAAACGCATGATTTAGTAGGCGGGTTGTACGACCCCGACGATGGCGACATTGATCCTGCGCAATTAACGCAAGCGCTCGCTAAAGGTGCGCGTGATATGGGTGCAAAGATTGTGCGCTTTTGCCCGGTCACCGGCATACGCCGAGAGAACGATGAGTGGGTAGTCGAAACGGAGCAGGGTGAAATACGCTGCGAAAAAGTGGTCAACGCCGCGGGCTATTACGCCCAACGTGTAGCCAAAATGTTCAAGCCTTTTGGTGGTCGGGAGTTACCCATGATGGTGATGAGTCACCAGTATTTGCTCACGGATGAAATCCCAGAGATCAAAGAATGGTGTGATTCCAGCGGTCAGAAATTGCCGTTGTTGCGCGACGTAGACAGCTCGTACTATCTACGCCAAGAAAAATTTGGTCTCAACCTCGGGCCATACGAGCGCAACTGCAAAGGGCATTGGATGAGCAGTGACGACCCGATGCCGGATGATTTTTCGTTCCAGCTGTACCCCGACGACTTGGAGCGCATTGAGTGGCACATGGAAGACGCCATGGCACGGGTGCCGCTGTTGGGACAGACTGGTATTAATAAGGTCATCAATGGCCCTATTCCCTATACGCCGGATGGCAACCCTCTTATTGGGCCTATGCCGGGTGTACCCAACGCTTATGAAGCCTGTGTTTTTACCTTTGGTATTGCACAGGGTGGTGGAGCTGGCAAGGTGATGGCTGAGTGGATCACAGAGGGCCAAACCGAGTGGGATATGTGGGCTTGCGACCCGCGCCGTTTTACAGACTACTGCGACCAAGACTACTGTAATCAAAAAGGCATGGAAGTGTATGGGCACGAATACGCTATGCATTTCCCCTATCACGAGTGGCCAGCTGCACGTGATAAAAAAATCTCTCCTGTGCACACTAAGGTTAAGCAGTTGGGCGGGCAGATGGGCGCCTACAACGGCTGGGAAAGAGCCAATTGGTTTGCCAAGCCCGGTGACGATACCTCTGAAGAAGCAACGCAGACTTGGTCTCGCAATGGGCCTTGGGCTGCTCGTATAAAAGAAGAATGTCTCGCTGTGCGCGATGGCGTAGGTGTTTTGGATTTGCCCGGCTTCTCACGTTTTAACATTAGTGGTGAGGGCACTGCCGAGTGGTTGAGGGGCCTGATCACGGGTGGTTTGCCAAAAGTTGGACGCATGAATTTAGCGTACTTTTCTGATGCACGCGGACGCATATTGACCGAGATGTCGGTGATGCGCCACGGTGACGATCAATTCACTTTGATCACGGCCGCTGCGGCCCAGTGGCATGACTTTGAAGTGCTCAGAGACGCCTTGCCTGCCGATGGTTCGATCAGCTTGAGTGATCACACAACTGAATACAGCACACTCATTGTGACGGGGCCAAAATCCCGAGAGTTATTTACTGCATTGTCGGATGCGGACTTGAGCCTAGGTTGGTTGTCACATCAAGGTGCCACAGTTGCAGGTATGCCAGCTGCGCTTGCTCGCGTGAGCTTTGCCGGCGAGCTGGGGTGGGAAGTGCATGCCGCGATTGAGCACATGCCGGCAATATACGACGCTGTACTAGCCGCGGGCGCAGTGCCGTTTGGTATGTACGCTTTGAATTCCTTGCGTCTGGAAAAAGGTTACCGAGCATGGAAGGGCGACTTGTCGACCGACTACAGCTTGCTTGAAGGCGGGTTGGATCGCTTTATAAAATTTGATAAACCCCAAAATTTCCCAGGTAAAGAGGCTTTAACAGCTGAGAAAGCGACAGGGCCTAAAAAACGTTTTGTCACACTTGTGGTTGAAGCAGGAGACTGTGACGCACCGTATATGTCGACGATTTGGAGCGGCGGCAAAGTGGTCGGAGAAACAACGTCGGGCGGTTGGGGTTATCGCACCGATCAGTCGATAGCGCTAGGCATGTTAAGCGTCGAGCTAGCGACGCCCGGCACCAAGGTTGAGATTGATATATTTGGCAAGCGTTGCTCAGCAACTGTGCAAGCAGATGAGCCGTTGTGGGACTCCGCTAACGAGCGATTGCGCGCCTAAATAGTCAGCCTGCTCATGACACCAACGCTAGGTGTCATGAGTGATTCGATGTAAACCACAAGAGCTAGGGCGTGGAATTTAACTTTGCCATAAATTGATAATGTTTGAGTCCAAATGTTGTCAGAGACTGCATCGAAAGTAAGACTTTGTCTCCTGGAAGCAATGTTACTTCGTGGGGTAGTGTCACCATCAACAGTTGTCCATCGTCGAGTGCGACTTGCTGTTTGTGGTTAGATTTGTTGCGGTAACTAAATTTGGCTTTTGTGGCTGTGGCGACTACTTCAGTCGCGCGACCCATGGGCGCTGAAAGCAGATAAAAGACGAATAGCACTGGTGTAACGACCGAAAAAAATAGCAGCCAACGACGCCGCAGTTCAGACTTGTAAAACTTATCTAGTTTTTCGGTGTTACTCGTTTTTTTTGCCATGTAACACCTGCTCTACTCGCTAGCGGGAGCAGAAAGAGAATATGTTTGAATGTCATCCAGCACAGAAGAGTGCTCGGTAATCGCTATTTTTTGACCCAGTTCAGTCAGCTCATTGCGGCGTAGTCTGACTTCGATTTTTTTTCCGCTTTGCAGCTCCGCAAGCACATAGCGGGACGTGCTGCTAAAGCCACTAGCGTTAACTGAACTAACGACCGTCGCATGCAGGTCACGGGTCGAACCCAGAGAAATATTGCTGAGTATCGCCAGCAGCCCCGCGCTAGAAAGCAAAATCAAGCTGGCTTTCGCAAGTAAAGTCAGCTCTATTAGTGCAGGCGTACCATGGTCTGAATGTCGAGAGCTCAATTTTGCACTCAACAAACGCAAGCAACGCTGCAATCTAGACCCGATGCGATTGGCAGTGGGTCTAAGTGCAGACTGGCGTGCATGCGGCTTGAGCGCCGATCGTTGATGTTCAGGGCCGACTCCCATGTTGAGTTCTCCTAATTATAGGCATCGGCCTTGAATTGGCAGGCTAAAATCTTTGGCTTTGGCTAGCTAAAGGTGTCGCACTGGCTTATGTCGCCGCTCTTTAATCCGCGAATCAACCACTGTTGGCGTTGTTGCGAGGAGCCGTGCGTAAACGCCTCAGGCACCACACGACGACCAGCCATGCGTTGCAAATGGTCATCACCGACAGATGCTGCTGCTTGCATGCCTTCTTCAAGGTCGCCTTCTTCCAAAATGCTGCGTTGCTGCTGTGCGTGGTTAGCCCAGACACCAGCATAGCAATCAGCTTGTAGTTCCATCGCTACTTGAATGCGGTTTCCCTCGGTTTTGCTGCTGCGAGATCTGGCTTCCTGTACCTTTGCTGCTGTGCCTTCTAGCGTTTGGATGTGATGCCCTACTTCGTGCGCGATGACATATGCGAGAGCAAAATCACCGCTGGCGCCCATGCGTTTTAACTCGGAGAGAAACGAGAGATCAAAGTACAGCTTGTGGTCGCCAGGGCAATAAAAGGGCCCCGCCGCCGCTTGGCCCGTTCCGCAAGCAGTTGGGGTGGCTTCACGGTATAACACCAATTTGGGTGGTTCATAGCGAAAGCCCGCTTTCTGAAATATTTGGCCCCATACCTGTTCTGTATCAGCTAGCACCACAGATAAGAAATCTTTGATTTCTTCTTCTTGAGCGTTGGTCTGTATGGGGGCTTGTTGTGTAGATTGAGCGCCACCCAGCAGACTCGTTAGCTGGCCAGGGTCCACACCCAGCACCATGGCCGCAATAAAGGCCAGAATAGTGGCACCACCGCCCAACCCTGCTACTTTGCGTCCTCTACCGCTGCTTCCGCGACGATCTTCGATGTTTTGACTGCGTTTGCCTTTGCGCCAGCGCATAGGATGTTCCTTATACAAAAGTTGCGTTGGCAGGTATTGTACGACAACGCTCCGCTACCCAAGCAATCGTTATAAAGATTGTCATCGTCAGAGGGTCATAAATGGATGGGGAAGTAGGGCTGGCATGGGTCAGAGGCGCGCCACGGTCGTTATGTCGACCGAGCGGCAGTTAAGCAGAGCGTTACTTGCAGGCAGGCGTTCTTACTCGGCTAAAAAGCGCGCCATATCGCTGACCAGTTCGCCTTGGCGGTGAATACCCGTTTTCGCGTAGATCGACTTCAGGTGGTTTCGCAAAGTCGCAAGTGAAAGCTGCCTCGCTTCACTGATGGCTTTTAATTCGATGCCATCTACTAGGTCAACGGCTAAACGTGTTTCGCTGGGTGTTAACTTATAACCCGCTTGGATCAGCTCTTCGCGCAAAGCAAAGGAGCCATTGGGGATGAACACAGTAACTAAGATATACGTTTGCGAAGGTAGCAGGCTATTGTTCTGGACAGCCCAAGGGCAGAAGTCAAAAACGTAGGCGTTTGACGCTGTTTTCCGCTGAATTCTCAGTGGCGGTGCCATTTCAGTCGACAGTTCCATCGCCTTCATAGTCTGGTTGACTGCACGCTCAAAGCCCTGTTCCGCAGCCTGATGTTCAAATACTAAGCGATCACCGTGTGCGCTAAAGCCATCTTCCATTTCTAGCAGGTCTTCAGCGATAGGGGTTTTGAGCACTATGCGCCCATTTGTGTCGAGTAAAAAGTGTGCCTGTTGCCGGCTAGTGCTCGCCTGGCGTAGAAATAAAGTCTCGAGACTTTTGTCCATCATGTTGCGCCGCATGTTTAGCACTTTAATAATGTGCGGTGCGGCTGCGCGCATCAGTTTTAAACTAGATTCTGAAAAATCCGGTGTGCTGGTGCTGCTGAGTAGGTTCAAGTACGAGTGCCTGCCGTCGACGGGGCGGCAGCCAAAGCTGACCAAGTCAGCCATATCACGTGGCTGCATGAACTCGTTATACCAAGCGGAGCGCTTGAGTTGGGGTTCGGCCACCGCACTGCTTCCCAAGAAAAAGCAATTTTGACTTGTTTCTGCCATCCGAGCTTTCAGCCAAACATTTTCTTTGTGGTAGTGCGAGAAATAGGCTTCGTATTCGTCGGTGGATATACCTGAAGCGACAAAACGATGAGGTTGTGTATCACCGACGTTATATTCACAGTAGACCGATCGTGAATGTCCGGTGATGTTTTCTAGCTGGTCTGTCAGTAGTTTGATGTTACGTTGGTCGAGCGACGCATATGCTGCTTGTATAAGTGCTGCTTCCATGTCCATCTCCCTGACGATTAGCTTATCGCTGTATTAGCTCGAGTCCCTACCTAAGGGATAACGAACGGCCGTGTAAAATGTTTTGTTAACGTTTCGTAAATTACGATTAGGTTGGCATTTACACTAGCCCGAAAGGGTCAGAGAGGGTAGTACGATACAGTATCGTGTGTTAGTTAACTCGTAACATTTGTAACAAAAATGCAGAAAAACGACCACACACCGTCATTTCTTGTTTGTTTTTGAGACTTTTTAAATATCCAGATAGATACCTCGATACGGCGTATCAAACGGTATTGATACCGTATCAAGCGGAACTTTTTGATGTATCACTTTCAGAGTATGCGCTGAAATGTAACTTAAAAGAGACAATTGGAAGTACAGGAAGGCGTTTTAAACGAAATCAAAGATTTCATTATCAGTATTAGAATGATTATTCAAGTAATGGAGATGTCTTAAAAATACTTCGCACAGAGCTATTTAAACTAACCCATTTGGGTGGTTCACGGGCGCTGATAATAAACCTCGGGCGCTTTTGCTGATTTAAATATCTAAAGCATGAAGGCTGTTTTGCTGGCGGCATTTTTTGAAAGAAGGCAAAGCTAAACGTTTTAGTTCGTTCTCGCTGTTGTCGCGCAAATGAGGGTAGAGCGCTTGAATCAGGGGAGCGTGTTCTGAGATCAAGGCCGTCAGTGCAGCTTGGCTATTTGCCATTGGGTGCTCAGCGAAATAAGCCGCTAAAAGTCGAGTGAGCAGAGGGGCTGCGGCACTCGTACCGTTGATCGTCGTGTAACTGCCAGCATGTGTACCGCTACAGCTTAGCCCTCGGTAAGCTGAGGCTTGGCAGGCGGTGGCAATACTAGGGCCGTTGCTACGGTCGGGTTTTCCGGTCGCAGAATACGGTGCAATCAGTCCGCTATCGGCACTGTACCCGCCGGCAGACAAGCAATGCGTTCCTGTTGCTAGCGCGTTAATGGTGTTGCTTGCCGTGATTTTGCTCGCAACAAATAACGAGCCGTCTTGGTCTTTGGTGTTTTTTTGCTGGGTAGGTGGCTGGGCTGGCGCTTCAACAAACGTTGATTGTCGTCCGAGAGTTTGTTCATCAATGCGAGATTTATCTGATTGTATCCAACAATGCAGTTCAAGCGGATTCTCTGAAATATTGCCTATGCGAACTCTGCAGGTGCCAAACATGGCTTTTGCATCACTAAACTGAGCACGCTGCGTTGGGGCGATGGCCAGTAGAGTCGAGCAATGTGTCTTCGTATTGTAGGCTGAGTCCGAGCCGCCCAAGGCGGATACATATACACGGCTTTGTTTATCTTTTGCGTACGATTGTTGGCCCGTGCCATTGATATGTACACAGCTCTCACCGTTTGCCATGCTCAGATTGCTCGAAAAATTTGGCCGATCTCCGGTGGCCCATATCTCCATAAAGCTAGGCGTGTCATCGTCAGGTGGCAGCTGCCAATAAACATAGGTGTATTCATTAGGCTTGAGGGTTTGCACGGTAGCGTGGGTATTTGACTGGCGTTCATTTCCCGCTGAATACACCACAGCCAAGGTTTGACGACCGTTGTCTAAGGTTCGCTGTGCAATGAGCTCGTCTACTGCGCGGGTAGCGGCGCAGCTTCCATCGTGTGCACCACGCTGAGAGCTGTAGCTGACGTTGACTATCAATTTTGGCAACGCAAGGTCCCGGTCTTGTTGCTGCAGCCACCAGCTGTCAACTTGGTCTAGCATGAATCGTAATGCGTCTAACAATGCAGCATCCAGCCAGCCTCCCGAGTTGTCGTCGCCGCTTTCTGGCAATAACAATTGCACTGCAACCAAGGGCGTCGTATCGGCCACATCGGGCTCCTCGCCTGCGGCTAGGTCCAGTACACCAGTGCCATGGCTCTGCCCGCGCAGCAATCGGTATTGCTTTTCTTTCCGGTAGCTTGATTCTGTTAAGTGAGCGTCGTTTAACAACGTGTTGATGCAGTCATGCTGAAAGCTTTGTCCGTATCCCGTCGAAGCGGCCGCTCCACTTTCAGTGGCTTGGCTGTTTTGATCCCAGTAAGCGATAAACCGGCTTTGTAATCCGTCCTTGTATTTGCGACTGAAGCGCGGGTTCAGAAAGCCGATGCCGTCGTCTGCAATACCTACAATAACAGTATGCTTTGTGCCCTCTTCGATAGCACAAAGTGCATTGTAGCGGTCGTTGTCAAAGGCATTAGGCCATAGTGTGCTTTTTGAACTTCGATCAGCCTTCGGGTCTTCTGACTCAGGGCTAATAAGCATGCTCAGTTCCATGCCTCGAATTAATGCTTGTAGCTCGCTGCTCTTTTTAAGCTGTTTTATAAAACGTCTGAGTTGAACGCTAGCTGTCAGGAAGTGTGCGTCGCGCAGATGCAATGCGGGAGCTGTATAAACTGCGGAAATGTGTACGCAGTCGAGCTTACTAAGCCGAAGAGCAGCGCAGCCACCTAGCGCTCCTTTATCGCTGAGTTCTATCAACAGCCTCGCTTCTGGTTCAGCTTTATTGTGGTTTGTTTTGTAGTAGTGAAAACCTGTTTCGCAAGCCCAGTGCAAATAGGGGCCTATATCGATACCAGCGAGCTCTGAATCACTGACAAAAACATCCTCGCCAGAGCTTTGGCTTAGTCTCAGTTTCAGTCCGTCAAACAGGCTGTTTTTGTCCATGCTCTCGCTCCATCGGTTGCTGGTATTGTGAATTTTCTTCAGCGATTTTCTATCGTCATCGCGGGCAGTGGCCGCTTCGCTTTTCTCTAGTAGCGCGTGCCTTGATGGTATTTCACTGGGGCGACCATTCTTCGGCTACACCATTCCACAACCATTTAAATACAGGCGTGGCATCTTTGATGACGTCTACAGTTCCATCTGTGCAGTAATAGCGTTTTGTGCTTTTGTCTAAATCGACAGAGAGGTCCAAATCGTCGTGGTAGTGATCATCTGCGAAAGCGTTCATATTAAAGCTGCGCTGTTGTAAGTTTTTTTCAGTGCCGAGGCCAATGAGTAGCTCAGCTAAGGAGGTGCCTAATACACGTCCAGCCATGCTGTCGATGGGGAAATGTACGCCTGCTACTGTACGGTTGGTTGCTATGCGTTGGGCACGGCGGTAAAGCAAATCAGCGGTAGGGTCTCCATCTGTAGCGAAAGCTGAGTGAGTGTTGTGAAGTTCCTCAAACATCCGCGCCAACATAAAGCTCTGTGTTGCGTGGCCGCTGGGCAATGAGCCGTGCCCTGGGTTTGGGATAATCGGAAGTATTTGGGCTGAGAGTTGCATGGGTCGCGGCAAGGCGACTCTGTGTTTAAAGTGCATAGCCGTGCGGGCGCTTAAGTGCAGTGCAACGTTTACTAGCTCAACAGTGCGTGGCATGTTTTCTAATGAGCGGCCAAGGATACTGCTCCAATAAGACAAGGGCATACTCAGTTCATTGACGATCTCGTTAGATCGTTCATTACGCAAAATACGGTAGTCGTAAACCATTTTGACTTGAGTGGCGAATAGTTTGTCTATCGACTTAGTCGGGAGCTTTAGAGAGAAAATCCGTTGCTTAGAGCTGGTGAAATGCAAAGCCAACCCGTTTTTCGCCGATTCTTGATATCTTGTTATCGCGGTCAGTTCATTGGCGATAATGTAGTCGCGAGTTTTAGCGTTCCATTCATGCAGGCTTTCTGTTTGATGCTGCCCAATAGCTGATGTTCTCAGTTGGCTAATAGGGAGTGTTTTTTCGTGCCACCGACCGGTGATAGCGCTGCCTTGCACGATGAGAGCAGACATGGAATTTTTTCGCTTCCTAATGATAGTATCTGCGGTATCTGCGGTATCTGCGGTATCTGCGGTATCTGCGGTATCTGCGGTATCTGCGGTATCTGCAGTGTCCGCTGTATCGGCAGTATCAGCTGTCGTGGTTGTATTTCTTGGCATGATCGTCCCCGTTGGCTTGTATAGAATCTGTTTACATATTTGCCTTTTAGCTAAGCTCAATTAAAGCTTGATAGAATAGTAAGATATTAAAATCTCACTTCAGCAAGTTTGTATTTACGCGAGCCGATTTCGGTGTATACGCCTCTACAAGAGAGGTTCAAGCTACGCTTTTATCCCTCACTGCCTAACTTAGCTAGAGTGTTGTTTTTGTAAACGAACTGGCAAACCAGATTTTTCTAAATAGCTGCTTAATGTTTGAATTATTTGATGCTGCGGCGAAGGCGTCTTTTTTAGGTAGTCTTGCACGCTGAAACTTGGCATCGAATCAAGTAAGGCTTGCTTCGATACTTCAACATTATTCCAGTCTTTAAGTGCCGTATAAGAGCCAACCAGTATTCTCAAATTAGAAGGGTGTTTAGGGAACAGTTGACGAGATCGTTCAGCGTGTTCAATCGCTATAGAATAGTTTCCTGCGCCAAAAGAAGCGAAAGCTGCACCTGTGTGGAAAAAGTAAAGTTCTGGGTCAAATGGGCTGGTTTTTATAGCGTCGGTCGCCATTTTAAATGCGGCAGTTGGCGTGTCTGTGTATAGCTGAGATATGGCCATTCTACCCATCGCGGCCGCTTCGTTGGGTGAGACCAATAATGCTTGCTCTAGGTAGACCCGTGCGCCTTGGAAATCACTGTCAAAGTGTGATTTGACCATGCCGCTGGCTGTTAACGCGATGGGGTGTAAAGAGTCACGCCCAAGAGCTTTTGCCGCATGATCTAATACAAAGTCCTTGCTCAGAGATGTTTCGTTGTTTGATGAATCGCGCACAATGTTCAGCAGGCCCCAGTAGGCGAGGTGGGCGCTAGGTGTTGCATGCAGCGGGTTTCTCTCGGCGAGTAGCTCCAACATTTGCTTCGCGCGATCAAAGTCACTGGGTGTGCCGCGATGCATAATATTGATGCTGCCTATCAGCAAAGAGTGGCATTGAAGTGATGATAAAGGCGTTGTCAGTGCGCGTTGTAACTCGTGGTTTAACAGCTGACTAGTGATGCCAAACAGCATTTGATCGATGAGATCATCAGTCTCCGCGACAAGTGCCTCTATGCTTGTGCGCAGTTGATCTGCCCAAATCACCTCATCACTCTCGCAGCTGCAAAGCTCGATTTGTAATCTGACACTGTCGCCGTGCACGTAATATCGGCCTTCAACGACATAGTCTGCGTTGAGTTGTTTGCCTAGTTCGTGCGTGGTGTGCAGACTTTCTTGTCCGCCAAACTGGGTAGATGTGCGGCGTGAAATAACGCGCATGTATTTGGATTTAGCCAAGCTGGTGATCAGTGAGTCCGACATCAGCTCACCCATTACGCCTTGCAGTTCATCGCCTGCTAAACACTGGAAAGGGATTATCGCGATTGTGGGCAACAGCTTGTTGGCGGTATTCGATGCGATCGGTTGCGGTGCGGGTATCTCGTTTACGAGCGGTGTAACGGACTCGGTTTTTTGTGCAGACGGATCGACGAACTTTGGTTTGTAACCTTTGTCAGCCAGCTGAATGATCAACTCCGCCGGCTGGGCCAGGCCGCTGTAAAAGTTTTTTAGAGAGCGCCGTGTTTGAGATGCGATATTTCGCACGTATGCGTCGTTAGGGTCATTTGATAGAGTGCGACCAAAACAATCGGTAGAAATGTCAACGCTACTGAGCGTGCTTTCCGGCGAGTTTATCCAGCTTTCGACAACGAATCTTAAAAAATCTGTTTGTCGCGCAGATCTCGAGAAATAGGCTGATGCCAGAACTTCTTCAAGTGCTTTTATGACGGACTGATTGTCTGGATGTAACTCTTGCACTGGGGTCGTCCCTGAGTCTGCGGTCGCGCATACGTGCAAAGCAAACCGTTGATGTACACACGGGCCACCTTGTTTGTCGACAGCTCCAATGCCTCTACGAGCTGGGACCTTAAACCACAAGCTTCTCTTTTGGCATTTACCAATGCCTCTTAAGCGAACATAGTTTCTAATGGCATTGTACTCTTTATGGGCGGAAGAGTGGACAGGCAGTAATATTTAGGATTATTCCTTGATCGGGCATAGATGCGGAAGACTCAAATAGGTCTGGTCTTGTTTGTTGTATAAATTGATGCTGCGTTCGCAGTAATCACTGCGCTAGCAAGCAAACTTTTTTTTAGAGCTTGAGCCGAGCCAGCTTGCCGGCACAGTGTTTTTGGTGTGCCGTCGCCACTTAAAAATGAAGATCCGGGTCGCGTTTTAGCCTCTGGCAATATAGAGCGCGCACACTCTGTGTTAAAGGCACTGCTTCATAATTTTCTGGTTCGGAGTTGTAATAACGTCAAGAAGGTTTTTATGCTGAGATTTTTACGGCTATATTTTTGTCAAAAAAAGAACCGCACACTTTAGTGGGCTGTCTCTGGCAGTTAGACTTTTAAACATTGAAGGCGCGCCCTGAGCAATTGCCTAGGCGCGTGATTATTTACACTGAGGTTAAGTGTAGTTGGCCTTTAACTACTGAGGATGATCTTAGGCAGTGCTAATACTTCGTCTCCGCTATTGGCCAAAATCAACACGACCGCCACTAACGCAGCGATGGTAAAGACATACCAAACAATGCTGACCAATTGTCCGTATCGATCGAGGGGCAGAAGTAGGCTTTCTTTTCTATAGCGCCATTCGGCGGCTATTTCGAATGAGCCGATTCCCAATAAAAAGCCTAGTAGTGGCAGCCCCATGGAGTAACACAGGTAGACGCCCATCGCCGCTCCCAGTGTGCATAACACTAGACCCACCACATTGTGCATCGAGAAAGTAATGGACTTCAAAATATGTCCGCCATCCAAGGGTACGATGGGCAGTAAGTTAAACAAATTGAGAATGGCGTTAAAACCTGCCAAAGCGGCCAACCAAGTGGCGCCGGTCGCCCACCATCCCACTAGCGCAATGCACGACAGCAACATGCCCCACGTGGGCCCCATAATCGATATCACAACTTGTTGCCATCGAGTATTCAAGCGCGAGTCGTTGACGGCTGCTCCACCAAAAAAAGGAATCAAGTAGATGCCTTTGGTTTTCATGCCAAAGTATTTCATCGCGCGAATATGGCCGTACTCGTGAATCACCAGACAGAAGATTAATCCCATCGCAAAGGGAAGCGAGAACAGCCAGCTGTAGGCGGCGAGCGAGCCCACGGCTAAAATTGCTTTAAAGGCTTTGGCGCTTTTAAGCAGCTTAAAGCCCAGCGAGGCCATACCCGCAATGCCTACCTTGCTGCGCACCGGAGCCGCTTCGGCAGGTGTGGATTTCAACATGTCCTCGGCGTTGCGCTCTGACTCACCTTGCGGTTGCTCATTGGCGAGCATGCGGTAGCGCACCAAGAATGGCTGCCACTGTACTGTCACCGCTATCTCGCAGCTCACATCGCCCTGTTCGCTTTGCAGCAAAAACTGATGCACCCGCTCACCATCTGCGTCCAGGCTGGCGTCGAGCTGAGATACCGCTTGGCCTTTCCAGTACAACCGCTGCCAACCAGCCATATTGCCTTCAAGTCTCAGCTGTTCGCCTAAAAAAGTGTCGTTGATCAATTCCATGGTGATGTGTCTTTAGTTTTGTCTAGGTGAGGTGCGATCCAGCCACGCAGTTTAGAGCGTGTAGTCTTAGTGCGCCATGAGTAGGTGTTTTTTATCGGGCTGCGACCAGATTTTTAAGGTGTTGGCTATTTGCAATTAGTATGGTGCTGGCGACTGATGTCACGCGAACTTCTGCGGGTATCGCTTGTTCAATTTTTGAGCAATGGCGTTGCCGGTGTGGGTCGTTTTTTACTTCGATTGATGCTTTTTGTAGCAAAATTTTGATGCGGTGATTCTCTTAAAGTGTCGCTTGTATAATAATGCGTTATCGGTTTAATTGTTCACAAGGTGCTCGAGAATGGAACGCGTGGATGCAAAAAGCAAAAATATCGATGCGATGAAACCGCTGTCCGGCTTATCGCATGTGGTCGGTGAGAGCTTTAATCTAAACAACAGTACCGTTGGTGATCTGCTGAAAGATGCCACTGCGCGATACCCCGAGCACGACGCGGTGGTTTTTACCGACCGTGATCTGCGTTGGTCTTATACCGAATTGAGCGCGCAAGTTGATCGATTGGCTGCAGCGTTGCTGGCGGCTGGTTTGCAGCCCGGTGATCGGGTTGGAATCTGGGCTCCCAATTGCCCAGAATGGGTTGTGACACAATTTGCCACTGCAAAAGTGGGTATCGTTTTAGTCACCATCAATCCAGCCTACCGAATCTCAGAGCTTGAATACGCGCTGAATAAAGTCGGTTGCAAAGGCTTGATTATGGCGAGCAGTTTTAAGTCGAGCAGTTACGTCGACATGCTTATCGAGATAGCACCTGAAATCAATTCGGCAAATGCGGGTCAGCTACAAGCCAGTCGTGTGCCTGATTTGCGTACCGTAGTGGTGGTTGGCGATACTGCCCCCCAAGGGGCCTTTAGCTATCCGCAGTTAATAGCGCTTGAAACACCCGATTGGCAGCAGAAAGCGGAAGCTATTGCTGGCACTTTGACGTCTGATCAGGCGATCAATATTCAGTTCACCAGTGGTACTACAGGCTCGCCCAAAGGTGCCACACTCAGTCATCAAAACATCGTCAACAATGGCGCCAATGTTATCGCTCGCATGGGCTTTACCGCAGATGACAGGCTTTGCATTCCCGTGCCTCTGTACCATTGTTTTGGCATGGTGATGGGGGTTCTGGGTTGTGTTTCTCTCGGCGCGACGATGGTTTTCCCCGGTGAGGCCTTTGAAGCCAAGAGCACACTCGCGGCAATTCAAAATGAACGCTGCGCAGGTGTGTACGCCGTGCCCACCATGTTTGTCGCCATGCTCGAAAGCCCCGAATTTGCGAGCTTTGACCCAGGCGTGTTGCGCACAGGCATTATGGCCGGTGCTCCTTGCCCCATAGAGGTGATGAAGCAAATCATGGCTGATATGAACTTGCATCAGGTGACAATCGCCTACGGGATGACCGAGACCAGCCCAGTTTCCTTTCAGAGCCACACCGATGATCCGCTGGCGAAGCGCGTCAGTACAGTTGGGCGTGTACACCCAGGTGTAGAAGTTAAGGTCATCGACGAAAGAGGTGATATTTGTCCTGTGGGTACCTCTGGCGAATTGTGCACTCGCGGTTACTCGGTGATGAAAGGTTATTGGGGCGACGATGATAAAACCGCAGAATCTATTGACGCCGAAGGTTGGATGCAAACTGGCGATTTAGCTGTGATCGACCATGATGGTTATTGCAGCATTGTCGGTCGCCTTAAGGACATGGTGATTCGGGGTGGAGAAAATCTCTATCCGCGGGAGATAGAGGAATTTTTGTTTACGCACCCAGCCGTGCAGCAAGTACAGGTGTTTGGTGTGCCGGATGAAAAATATGGCGAAGAACTCTGTGCGTGGGTTGTGCGTAAAGGCGACGCGCCGTTGACCGCAGAAGAGTTACAGGCATTTTGTAAAGGACAGATCGCACACCACAAAATCCCTCGTTATGTGCATTTTGTGGAAGAGCTACCTATGACTGTCACAGGTAAGCCGCAGAAGTTTTTGATGCGGCGCAAGATGGCGGAAATTCTGGGTATAGAGGCTTAAATTTTAGCCTCAGGTCATTGTTTGAGGCGGCTGACGATCATGTGCTCCGCCTGCTTTCGAGTTTTCCGGCTCCTTTAATACGACTAAATTGGCTTAAATGCTTGGAAAAAGCGCCAAATAAGGCAATATAGTGCGTATGTTTATCTTTTTGTTGTTATTTTGCTTTACGTTTACGTAAACTGCCGATGTTCGGGCAATTTAGCGTTTGCCCTAAATTATTAGCTGCCATCAGGAGATTGATATGTTTCAGGCATCCATGAATTTTGCACTGGGTGAGGATATCGAAGCACTTCGCACCATGGTGCACCGTTTTGCTCAAGACCGCATTGCCCCTATGGCAGCGGAAATCGATAAATTAAACGACTTCCCAGCACCCTTATGGCAAGAGATGGGTGAGCTGGGTTTGCTCGGCATCACCGTGCCTGAGGCTTTTGGTGGTGTGGATATGGGCTACTTGGCACACACCGTAGCGGTCGAAGAAATCGCTCGTGCTTCGGCCTCGGTGTCGCTCAGTTACGGCGCGCATTCTAATCTATGTGTCAATCAGCTCAAGCTCAACGGCAGCGATGAGCAGCGTATCAAGTATCTGCCCAAGTTAATCTCGGGTGAACACGTCGGTGCGTTGGCCATGAGCGAAGCGGGTTCTGGTTCTGATGTGATGTCCATGAGCTTAAAAGCTGATCCTGTACCGGGTGGCTATGTGCTCAACGGAAACAAGTATTGGATCACCAACGGTGCAGAGGCGAACGTGTTGGTGGTATACGGCAAGGTAGAAGGGCGTGTCACTGCGTTTATCATCGAAAAAGAAATGGCTGGATTCAGTACCTCCGAGCATTTTGACAAGCTTGGCATGCGAGGGTCAAACACCGCTGAACTGATATTTAAAGATGTACATGTACCTGAGGCGAATGTACTTGGCGAAGAAGGCCGCGGTGCCAAAGTCTTGATGTCAGGCTTGGATTATGAGCGTGTAGTGCTCAGCGGTATTGGCATCGGCATCATGCACGCCTGCCTCGACGCTGTGATTCCCTATCTGCACGAGCGCAAGCAGTTTGGCCAGTCGGTGGGTGAGTTTCAGCTGATGCAAGGTAAAGTCGCTGATATGTATACCGCCATGAACTCCGCGCGCGCCTATGTGTATGCGGTGGCTGCCGCCTGCGACCGTGGAGAAGTCACACGGCAAGACGCAGCGGCTTGTGTGCTCTATGCCAGTGAGCAGGCGATGTTCCAGTCAGTTCAAGCGGTGCAGGCATTTGGTGGTGCAGGTTTTATGAATGAAAGCACCGTGTCACGCTTGATGCGGGACGCCAAGCTGATGGAAATCGGCGCGGGCACTTCGGAGATTCGCCGTATGTTGATTGGTCGTGAACTATTCCGGGAGACAGTTTAAATGGCTGTTATACGCGCTAAGGCGCTGACCAAGGGCGCCGAGTTTGATGCCAACCGCGCAGCCATGAAAGAAGCCATGGCGACCATCGAGGCCGCATCCGCGGTAGCGATGGGTGGCGGTGGTGAAGCATCTCGTGCGCGGCACGAATCACGAGGCAAGCTGTTGCCGCGAGACCGCGTGGCACAGTTGCTCGACGCCGGCTCGCCTTTCTTAGAAATTGGCCAAACAGCGGCACACGACATGTACGACGGTGCCAGCCCAGGCGCCGGCATGATCGCAGGTATTGGTCGAGTGTCAGGTCGCGAGGTGATGGTAGTCTGCAACGACGCCACGGTAAAAGGCGGCACTTATTACCCAATGACGGTGAAAAAACACCTGCGCGCGCAGGAGATCGCCGAGCAAAACAACCTGCCCTGTGTGTATCTGGTTGACAGTGGCGGCGCTAACTTGCCGCAGCAAGACGAGGTGTTCCCCGATCGCGATCACTTTGGTCGCATCTTTTTTAACCAAGCTAATATGTCGGCCAAAGGCATTGCTCAAATTGCGGTGGTGATGGGTTCTTGCACCGCAGGCGGTGCGTATGTGCCAGCCATGAGCGACGAGACAATTATCGTCAGAGAGCAGGGCACGATATTTTTAGCCGGGCCGCCCTTGGTAAAAGCAGCGACTGGTGAGGTTGTAAGCGCCGAGAATTTAGGCGGTGGTGATGTGCATACGCGCCTATCCGGTGTGGCCGATCACTTAGCGCAAGACGACAACCACGCCTTGGCGCTAGCGCGGCAAGCAGTGGCTAATCTCAATACCATCAAACCTAGCACAGTAGACCTGCAAACTCCGGAAGATCCGCTCTACGACCCTGAAGAGCTGATTGGTGTAGTGCCTGCCGACTTAAAAACACCTTACGACATCCGTGAAGTCATCGCCAGATTGGTCGACGGCTCGCGCTTTGACGAATTTAAAGCGCGCTATGGTGAGACCTTAGTGTGTGGGTTTGCTCATGTGATGGGCATGCCGGTGGGTATCGTTGCCAACAATGGCGTGTTGTTCTCTGAGTCTGCGCAAAAAGGTGCACACTTTGTCGAACTGTGCAGTTCGCGCAAAATCCCGCTGGTGTTCTTGCAGAACATCACCGGCTTTATGGTGGGGCAGAAATACGAGGCAGAAGGTATTGCCAAGCACGGTGCCAAGTTGGTTACCGCTGTTGCAACGACCTCGGTGCCCAAGATCACCTTGTTAGTGGGTGGCTCTTACGGTGCTGGTAACTACGGTATGTGTGGTCGTGCGTATTCGCCGCGCTTTTTGTGGACGTGGCCCAATTCGCGCGTCAGCGTGATGGGGGGAGAACAAGCCGCTGGTGTGTTGGCTCAGGTTCGTCGAGACGGAATAGAGCGCAAGGGCGGCACGTGGAGCAGTGACGAAGAAGCTGCATTCAAACAACCGGTGTTGGATCAGTTTGAGCACCAGAGTCATCCGTTGTATGGCTCCGCTCGGCTGTGGGATGACGGTGTAATCAACCCTGCAAACTCTCGCCAAGTGCTCGCACTTTCCTTATCAGCAGCGCTCAATGCGCCCATTCCAGACACACGCTTTGGCGTGTTCAGAATGTAGAGGAACACCCATGTTTACAAAAATATTAATCGCCAACCGAGGCGAAATAGCCTGCCGTGTTATGCGCACTGCCAAGGCAATGGGTGTACGCACTGTTGCTGTGTATTCCGATGCTGACGCCAATGCCATGCACGTCAAGATGGCCGATGAGGCTGTGCACATAGGTCCACCAGCAGTAGCCGATAGTTATTTACGCGCTGACAAAATTGTCGAAGCGTGCAAACTTACCGGCGCACAAGCGGTGCACCCAGGTTATGGTTTTTTATCTGAGAACCCTGATTTTGTAGAGACACTGCAGGCTGCGGGTATCGCTTTTATTGGCCCAACCGCTGATGCAATCCGCGCAATGGGGTTAAAAGACGCAGCCAAAGCTTTGATGGTGGAAGCGGGTGTTCCTGTGGTGCCGGGTTATCACGGTGAAAACCAAGACGCTGACTTCCTCGCCGAGCAAGCTGCTGAGATTGGCTATCCGGTATTGATCAAAGCGCGTGCTGGCGGTGGTGGTAAGGGTATGCGCCGTGTTGATGATGCAGCCGATTTCAAAGAGTCTCTGGCCGGGGCTCAGCGCGAAGGCTTGGCGAGCTTTGGCGATGCTGCGTGTCTTATCGAAAAATACTTGGTTATCCCTCGCCATATAGAAGTGCAGGTGTTTGGTGATAGTCACGGCAACGTGGTGCATTTGTTTGAACGTGATTGCTCACTGCAACGCCGGCACCAGAAGGTTATCGAAGAAGCACCCGCACCAGGCGTCGATGATGCTATGCGTGCCGCGATGGGTGCGGCGGCCGTAAAAGCAGCAAAAGCTATTGGTTATCAGGGGGCTGGTACGGTGGAGTTTATCGCCGATGTCAGTGAGGGGCTGAGTAGCGAGCGTTTCTATTTTATGGAGATGAATACACGTTTGCAGGTAGAGCACCCAGTCACTGAGGCGATCACCGGCCAAGATTTGGTCGCTTGGCAATTGCAAGTGGCGGCAGGCGGAAAGCTGCCGCTGCAGCAGTCAGAGTTGAGCATCAAGGGCTGGGCCTTTGAAGCACGCTTGTATGCGGAAGATGTTCCGGCTGGGTTTTTACCCGCGATAGGCACACTTGAGCACCTAGACTTGCCAGCCACAGCGCGTATAGACACAGGTGTAGCGCAGGGCGATACCATCTCGCCGCACTACGACCCGATGATCGCCAAAGTGATCGCTGCGGGAGACAGTCGTCTTGAGGCGCTTAATGGTTTAGCGGTTGCACTGGCGGATAGCCGTATTGCAGGTGCCACCACTAACTTGCAGTTTTTGCAGGCGCTGTGTGCACACGATGTCTTTCGTCGCGGTGAAATGGACACTGGCCTGATTGACCGTGAGCTGGAAACCTTAATCCAAGAGCCAGTGGCTGATGTAAGGTCCAAGGCTATTGCGGCGCTTGTCCAGCTTGGCTTATTGTCGGCTACGACTTCATCAGACCCTTGGGGCGCCTGTCGCAATTATCGTCACTGGGGTGCTGCTAGCCAGCGAGTAGCATTAAGCTACAAAGACGAGCCGCTAACCGTGAGTGTGAATCAGGATGGCAAGCAACTGCTGGCGAGCGTCGATGATGAATCGGTAGCAGTGGATATTGTGAGCTTAGGCGACGGAGAAGCCGCACTGGACCTATCCGGTTATCGCTGTAACGTCAGTTGGTCTCAGCACAGTGGTGCAGTCACGGTGTTTGTGCGCGGTGAGATTCACGAATTTCAAGTGCTCGACCCATTGGCAGTTGGTGGCGACGACGAAGCCGGAGGAGACACAGTTATATCTCCCATGCCGGGCTTGGTGCGTGTCGTAACAGCAAGTGCGGGTCAAGTGGTCAGTGCCGGTGATGCGCTGTTGGTGCTCGAAGCGATGAAAATGGAGCACACTTTGCGCGCACCACGTGACGGCGTAGTGGCCGAGGTGCTGATCAGCGAAGGCGAGCAAGTGGAAGCTGGCTCGGTGATGGTTTCTTTGGAGCCTGAAGATGAGTGACTCTGTATTGATCTATGAGATGTCGCCGCGAGATGGTTTGCAAAATGAAAAAACGCAGATCAACACGGGCGATAAAATCAAACTGGTGGATATGCTCAGTGGGTGTGGGTTCCAGAAAATTGAAGTCACCAGCTTTGTCAGTCCCAAGTGGGTGCCGCAGTTGGCAGATGCCAGTGACGTCATGGCGGGTATTCAACGCAATTCCAATGTGACTTACGCGGTTTTGACGCCTAATATGCGTGGCTTTGAAGCGGCGATAGCGGCCAAGGCCAACGAGGTGGCTATATTTGCCGCCGCCTCTGAGGGCTTTAGCCAAAAAAACATCAACTGTTCCATCGCCGAGAGCATCGAGCGTTTTGCACCTATTATGCAGGCCGCGTGTGAAGCCAATATGCCTGTGCGTGGCTATATCAGCTGTGTCACCGATTGCCCCTACGACGGCAAGGTGGCACCCAGCGAAGTAGCGCGTATAGCGCAAATGTTGTTGGCGGCTGGTTGCTTTGAAGTCAGCCTCGGCGACACCATCGGCGCCGCCACACCTGAAAGCACCGACGCCATGTTGGCAGCTGTGCTTGAAGTGGCACAACCTGAGCAGCTGGCAGGCCACTTTCACGACACAGGCGGCCGAGCTCTGGAGAATATAGAGGTCAGCCTTGCACGTGGGTTGCGAACCTTTGATGCCACTGCGGGAGGGTTGGGTGGTTGTCCTTATGCACCTGGTGCAAAAGGTAACGTCGATTCGGTGTTGGTCAATAATTTGGTGACAAGCTTGGGTTATAGCACTGGGTTGAATACGGATAGACTAGCGCAAGCTGCGCAGTTTGCGCTGCAACTCCGAGGGACTAATGCATGAGCACAAGCTATGAGACTTTAGAGCTATCGGTTGATGCGCGTGGAGTAGCAACGTTGAGCCTCAATCGCCCTGAAAAACACAATGCCATGTCAGCCGTGATGCTCGACGAGCTTACGGCTGCTGTGGCTGAGTTAGGTGCAAGAGCGGATGTGCGGGTAGTGGTGCTTGCGGCAAACGGTGCCAGCTTTTGTGCTGGCGGGGACCTTGGCTGGATGCGTGCCCAATTTGATGCAACACGCTCGGAGCGCATGGCAGAAGCACGCAAATTAGCGAATATGCTGCAGGCGTTGAATCTGTTACCCAAGCCGTTGATAGGGCGTGTGCAGGGTCCTGCCTACGGTGGCGGAGTTGGCATGATGTCGGTTTGCGATGTCACTGTAGCGGTAGACGACGCACGCTTCGGGCTAACAGAGACAAAACTCGGCTTGATACCGGCGACCATCAGCCCGTATGTGTTGGCAAGAATGGGCGAAGGCAGGGCACGTCGGGTGTTTATGTCAGCGCGTCTATTTGCGACAGCCGAAGCCATTGAATTGGGCTTGGTGGCCAAGATGGTCAGCGCAGATCAACTTGATGAAGCGGTGGAGTTTGAGGTGGCGCCCTACCTGAAAGTGTCTCCCGATGCGGTGGCAGCGGCAAAAGCCTTGGCGCGTTCACTCGGACCGGTTATCGACGAAGCGGTGATAGAAGACACTGTGGGCCGTTTAGCCGACTGTTGGGAGCACCCCGCTGCGATGGAAGGCATCGGAGCGTTTTTTGACAAGCGAAAGCCGAGTTGGTTGTAATCCATTTTTCGTTTGGCAATCGTTTTAAGTGCAGGCCGTGATCCTCACGGCCTATAACAATCTGGTACTTCTAGTTGCTTCGGCTTAGCGGCAGAAGTTAATCGGTCCAAGTCGCTTGGGTACCGGCCCACTGCAGCAACATCGTGGGCAGAGCTTTGCTCTCGGCGGTTTGCAGGGCTATCGCTATTCTGCCCGTTGCCCACTGAGCGGCGGTCAACACAAAAACGAACTCTCCAGTATCGGCTTCGTAGGTGAGCGAGCTCAGCTCGGTCGCTGGTGTTTCGCTGAAAGCGTACAAGGTGTTTGGCTCTAGTGTGCTGTATACCGTCAAGCGGATGCTGCGAGTCGCACTGTTAGTGCTGTAGTTGTAATATGAGCCTTGCTCCGACCACGTTGTGCCCCGTGCAGTTGCATCGTTGAGCGTATATTCATTAATGCTGTCCATTGTCGACGCGAATCCAGTGGCCATACCGTTGGTCGTCTGCATGCCTAAGCTCGAAGCACGCGCTTGATGAAACGTCTCATAGCGGTCCAGGTCATCAGCTTTTTGCGCTTGGCCGTTTTGCCAAGTAATCTTTGCGTAGGCGCTGTCATCGTCGAGTAAGGCGTGTGTGATGGATTTATCTTGATAGAGCATTTTTGCCAATGATTCACTGGCAGTAGCGGCGGAGCTGCAGATATCGCTGCTGCAGCCACTGCTGCTGTAGTCGTTATAGCTTTGCCACACAGCTGGTGTATTCAACATCAATTTATGCCCGATGACCAGACGTTGATAATCGTCAATTAGTTCGTCCATCACGCGTCTGCTGTCGTCCTGTTTATTGACTGCCTGAAAGCTCTCCAGATTTAGCTTGCCCAAAGGATTGGGCTCAATCACGACAGCGTTGGCCACAACATCAGACAATATTGAACGACTAAATGCTTGGGCCTCCCCGAGAATACGTGTCACTTCTCCGGTGCTGCTATTGCGTAGCGCTAGGTTTTTAAGTCTGCGTGGCGTGTTGTTGAGTAGCATGGCTTGACCACCCAATACTTCATACTCTATATCATCGCTATTAAAGCCACTGTAGATATCTCTTTCAACCTCCAGCGGAAATCTATCGGCAATACTGACCGATGCCAAGATATGCGGGTTGGCAACATAGTAGGGAGCTGTATTTGCAATGGGTTCTAGGTTGTATTTTTGGATGACAGCAGTGGCAGGCGAAGCCAATGTGAATGTAGGGTTCGTAAAGTCTATGATTAAGTTGGCGATGTCCGGGTTGGTGCCTGAACGGTACTCGAAACTGTTGCTCCAACTATCGCTGTCGTCATCACTCAGCGGATCGTAGTCTGGGTCTATTGCGTTGGGGGTGCTGTCTGCATCTATGTCCAATTGACCCGATAACCATGGAATATTGGCATTAGTTGCGTTAGTTCCCGTTAGGTATTCGGTTTCATCTGTTAAACCGTCGCCGTCGCTATCATCTGCTGCTTGTAATATAAAGTCCGTGTCTGCACCGTTGGGGGTGCTGTCTCCGTCTCGATCAAAAGCGCCACCCAGCAAGGGCGAATCGCTATCACCTGGGTCGCTGGCCGCGTCGTATTCCGCTTGGTTTTCTATGCCGTCGCCATCGTAGTCACCACTGAGTCTGTAGTCGGGGTCCGCAGCGTTGGCTGTGCCGTCGTTGTCCAAATCTTGATCGCCGTGTGCTACTGGGCTGTCAGGGTCTGTGTCAGAAGTCGCAAGTACAAACTCTTGTGCTGCGGTGAGGCCGTCGCCATCATTATCATCACCGCCGTTGCTTGCTGGGCTATCGGCGTCTAAGGGGTCACTGCCATCGGCGTATTCTTGTCCGTCCAGCAATCCATCGCCGTCCGTGTCACGCACATCTGGGTCGCTTCCGCCAATAAATTCTCTGGCAGCATTGGCGCCGTCAGCATCTGCGTCATGTGTTGCACTTTCAATTGGGCTGCTGGCAACGTTGGGGTTGCTCGCTATTATGAATTCTTCGCCGTCGCTCAATGTGTCGCCATCGGTATCGGCGTTGAGAGGGTCGGTTAGTGTTTCAAAGCTCTCTTGCTTGTCGCCCAGACCGTCGCCATCGCTATCAGGATTGGTGGGGTCAGTATCGAGAACGGCCATTTCAAAAGCGCTGGTGAGGCCATCTCCGTCGGGGTCTTGGTTGTCACCCAAACCGGGTGAGTTGGCATCACCTGGGTCGGTTCCCAAGAGTTGCTCTGTTTTATCGTCGAGGCCATCTTGGTCGGTGTCCACCGCCAACGGGTTGGCGCCCACGGTGATTTCTTCACCGTCGTTGAGTAGGTCGCTGTCGATGTCGGCGTTGTTGCTGTCGAGGCCTAATGCTTGTTCTTGCAAGGTGCTCAAGCCGTCTCCATCGGTATCGCTGAGCAGTGGGTCGGCGTTGCTTATTCCGGCGCTATCAATAACCCAAAGTCCTGCGCGCATTCCCATACCGGTGTGCCAAGTGATTGGTTTAAGGCGCAGGGTTTTAACGCTTTGATTATCAGTTAGCCATTGGTTGGCTATTGAGTTGGCATCACTATTGGCGGTCTGTGGTTCGTCGTTCAAAATCGGTTCCACCAAGCCTGGCACAGAGGAGTCAGCGTAACGAATTGCGCTAACCCAGCGATTAGTGTTTTCATCGCCTTGTAGGCTAACGCCCACCAACTTACTGTCGCTGGGTACGCTAATGTTCATCCACGGTGCTGTATCGTCGTCCGCGGAGCGCCATGCATTTGCGCCCACTTGGCCGTCAGCGCCATCATCACCAAGAGCAGTGCCGGCTTCCACGCTTGAAAAAACTCGATCGCTGGCGGCTGGGTTAAACAATCGTGGGCTTGTTGCATCGTCAGCATCACTGCCGATGCGTTGTTCTAGTAGGTCACTGAAACCATCACCGTCACTGTCGGTGTTTATTGCGGCTGGCTGACTGTCGCTACTGATCTCTAGGCCCACACGCAAGGCTGGAGTGATGTTCCAGTCAACAGGGTGAATGCGAATTTTGTCTATGCCAGCCGGTGCACCAAAAGCTATGCGCACTAACGAGTTTCGATCCGTGTTGGCTTCAAATACTTTGCCGCTATTGGCGTACTCTCGAAAGCCAGGTGTAATTTCGTAGCTGATTTTTATTTCGCTGACCCAATTCGATGTGTTGGCACTGCCCTGCGTGTATAAAGCAGCCACGCGTGTATTTTGGTTTACTGGTAGCTCTATCCACTCGGTGCCCGTTTTGGTGGCAGGAATCCATGCGCCACCTGATTCCAGTGTCGATCGTGCATTTCCGCTACCGGGTGTGGAATCGTTTTTAATGCTCGAAAACGTGCGTTGCTCGTCTGAAGGGTCTTGCGTAGTAGTGACAAGTGCGCTGTCAATATCGGCAATCACTAGCTGCGTCCCACTGCCATCGGCGCGGGTTAAAATCAGATCGCTGCGGCCAGTGCCCAGCGCAATAATAGATTCTTCAATAATGCCTTCGTTGTTGCTGACCCAGCCTTTGGCGGGGTAGATAGGGCGAAGTAAATTAGGGTCGCTTGCGGCAACTTGGAAGGCGGTGTTCGCGATGGGCACACCCGCTGGAGTTTTTAGGGTCAGTTTCAGCGTAGATCTTTCGGTGGTAACCACCGTGAAAATTCTCTGCTCGGTCACGAGGATTTGCGCCGACGAGGGGTTTAAATTCTGGCTGTATTCCCAATCGTTACTGAGACCATCATTGTCGTCGTCGGCCTCTCCATCGTAATCTGCGTCAGCGCCATTTGCCGTGCCATCACCGTCGTGATCATAGTTGCCAAATCGCACAGGGTCATCCGGGTCTTTGGGGTCAGAGCCGTGAATCTCTGTCTCATCAGAATCTGACAAGCCGTCGCCATCTGCGTCATCAACCAGATCAGGGGCGGGATTTGAAGAGCCGCCACCGCCGCCGCCACAACCAAAAAGCAGCGTGGACAGTAAAATAACAAAGAGTGCGCGCTTCATTGAATAAAGATTCCGGCGGAATAAACAGGTGAACGGTCAATGTTGCATCTGTTGTGCCGGAAAATGCTGTCAGTCGGTATTTAGCCGTTGATTTGATTAAACTTTAGCTTTTAAGCGAGATTTTTTGAGTAGGGTATGCGCTATTAGCGACTTGTGGGTCGTTGGCCAACAAACATAATAGTGGCGACGCCCAAGCCGCCGAGCACACCCAGCGCGTGACCGTCCCAAGAAACACCTTGCTGCGTTGGTAGAATTCCGGTGAGCATTGTGCTGCCGTACAACAATACAACTAGAGTGGCGACGGCGATCGACGATGGGCGCCGCTCAAGGGCGCCGGCGGCTATTAAAAAAGCGCAGAGCCCAAAGACAAGCCCGCTTGCACCAATGTGGATCGCCGTGCGGCCAAACATCCACAGCAAGCCGCCAGAGCTGAGAGTGGTCAGTACAACCACTCTTGCGCTGTGCGCTTGTGAGCCAGCCAGCAAGATAAGCAGCACGGTCAGTGGCACAATATTACTGAGAAGGTGCGATAGGTTTCCGTGCAAAAAAGGCATGGCAACTATGCCAGCTAGGCCGCGCCAGCTTCTGGGCACCAAGCCTAGTTTTTCAAGCGGCAATACCCAATCGGCCATAAAGGCTAAACAAATGACGGCGAGAAACAGAGCGATGCCGCGCACTTCGTCGGTGTGCGCACGCTGATTTTCTGCTGCGAATAGTCGTGCCATTTGAGAAAGCCTGTCGCACGCAATAGTGCTCATTTTTTTGTGCTAAAGAGGCAGCACAAGTGCTGATTTTGAGTATCATATTGTATAGTCAAAAATGCAGAAGAAGCGAACGAACGGACGTCGTTCATGCTTTGTGAGCAACTCGAAATGAAGTGTTACACCACTAGAAATCCTATGCAACCGTGGCATATCAGCTTTACTTTGTGGTTTCTATATTGTAAGAAAAAATATATTGACGTTTTTGAATTTTACTATGTGAAAAGCACGGTTTTGCAGACAAATGAACTAAATGAATGTATGCTCACGTTCAGGATTTAAGCGCAAATAGATGAAGTGCAGTCTTAAAAAAACTTCGAAGCTCGACGTGGTGGTTCCGTGTCGGCGTTATTTGTTGCATTAGGGAAGGTGCAAAAACCTGTTGGTTTGTCTGTTAACAAGACACCACTGGTATTGAGAGCTGCCCGTCGGCTTAATGACGTTCACTGAGGGCAGGTTAAGCATTTAGACCTATCGGGCGCGTCGCCTGATCTATGGGTCATCAGCTATGAAGCTAATACGCAGATGTATAGTGTTGAAGATCTAGTCGCCTTTGTGAACATTGTCGAAGAGGGCAGTGTCACGGGCGCAGCAAAATCGATGGGCCTTGACCCGGCAACGGTCAGTAGGCGCCTGTCTAAGCTAGAAGCAAAGCTTGGCATCACCTTGATTACTCGTAGCACTCGCCGCATGGCGATTACAGCAGAAGGTACCTTGTTTCACACTCATGCGGTAGCCGCAATTAGGCTATTGCGTCAGGCCGAACTTTCTGTCACTCAATCTCAGAGTGAGAGTTCTGCAGCATCAGTTGCAATCGCTGCGCCGAGCTGGTTGTTGCAATATTTGATTGTGCCATCCATGCAAAAGCTTGCCGCGGCACAAAGCGGGATGTTGGAGCTTATCGCTGCCGACACCTCCGATATGTTGACAGGGCAGGCTGCGCTTAGCCTCAGCGTGGGCCAATACCCAGTGGCCAGTGAACATCAGGTGCGCCTGCTGAAAAACCACACGGTGCTGTGTGCGTCTCCTGCTTACATCAGCAGCGCAGGTAGTATTACAACCCCTCAAGATTTGATAGGCCGTGCTTGCCTTGCGGCACCGAGTCACCAGACTTGGGCGTTTATGGGTGCCGACGGTTCGCCAAAAGTTGTTACCGACGAACATTTGCGATGCGCTGACGAATCCACGTTACTGGCAATGGCCAAAGCTGGGCAAGGTGTGGTTGCGCTCAATAGTGTGCATGCGTCAGATGCGTTGACTAAAGGTGAATTGATCGAGGTGTTGCCTAATCAGCTGATTCAGGACGATCAGAATATCTATCTGCACTGCGACTCTAAACGCTTTGCGATGGATGGCGTAGAGAATTGTTACAAAGCAATTCAACAGTCGATCACTGCAACTATGGCAATGGGGCACTTGACGGGGCATCACGCCCATGCAAATACGGGTTTGTCTTAGTCGTAAACGCTTAGTGAGGCGTTTGAGAGGGTGTTGGAATCGCTATCGCTAGCACTCGGTCGACTTGTTGTCCCTGCCAGTTGTCGCAGCAGATGTCTGTGCGGCTGGCGTAGCCAATTGCCAGCGAAGAATACAGCTGCGGATTTTGCCACTGTAGCCCCAGTACGTGGGCGATGATAAGGCGAATGGTGCCGCCGTGTGCAATCACCCACAGCCGCTCGTGCTGTGTGGTGATAATGCGCTGCCATGCTTGTGTTACGCGTGTGTTCATCGCTTCTAGCGACTCACCTTCAGGTGGTGTGACATCCGCAGGTTGTTGCCAGAATTCTCGCATGCTGGGCCATTGCGGGCTGTCTTCACGGTAGGGCTGGCCGTCCCAAAGCCCAAAATCCATTTCTCTGATACCAGGCTCAATTATCAGTGGGCAAGATAAAGCCTCGGCTTTGCTCTGTGCAAACTGCTGGCAGCGACGTAGCGGCGAGCTGATGATGGCGTCGGGTGCGTCGAGTTTTGCGGTGGCGAATTCTAAAGCCTTAGCGCCTTGTGAACTAAGCTCGACATCGGTTTTTCCGTAAAGTGCAGCTGGGCCGTCTACTTGGCCGTGCCTGAACAGATGGATAATCATGCTTGCTGCGGACTTTTTAGTGACAATGGAAGACCTGCCGAAATCAGGGTGACATGATCTGCCACCCGAGCAACTGCTTGGTTTAACCAACCTGCATGATCCACAAAGCGCCGACTGAGTTCCCCCATTGGTACGATACCTTGTCCTACCTCGTTGCTGACCAACACCACATCGGCTGTGCAATGTTGCAAAGCCTCACACAACTCTGATTGCAGCTGGTGTAAATCTTCAGGTTCTGGGTGTAGGAGGTGATTGCTCAGCCACAGTGTTAGGCAGTCGACGAGCAACAATTCATCACCTTGCTGCTCGGCGATGAGTTGAGCCAACGCAAGTGGCTGCTCGGAGAGAGTCCAGTGACTGGGGCGCTGGGTTTGGTGGCGTGCGATACGGTCTTGCATTTCGGCGTCGTCACCTGTGGCCGTTGCGATATAGCGCACCGCTTTGCCGGAATCCGCTGCTAGTTGTTCCGCAAATGTGGATTTGCCAGAGCGAGCGCCGCCTAAAACTAAGTGAATCAAAGCACTGCTCCTTGCCACGCCAGTAGCGTGAGGTAAATACAGGTTTCGCTGAGTTGCTGCGATGCGCCAAGACAGTCACCTGTATAACCACCAATCTGCGAAATGATATAGCGTTTAAACAAATAACGAAAAAGTAGTAGCACCAAGACAATGCTTAGCGCTACCTGCAGCGGTAGTAATAACAGCATCGCAGCAGCGCAGCCCAACAAGACAAGCAAATCGGTGTCAGACATGGCTTGAGACAAAGGCTTGGCTTTGCTGGCATCTGGGTCAGCGGCGTAGGGTGTGTTGTAAATAATGCTGGCCGCCAGGCAGCGCGACACTGCTTGCGCTACAAGTATCGACACCACAACGGCTTCTAGTTCGAGCAGCAAAACGTAGTGCATCGCCAGTATCACAATAAGTGCACAGCTGCCGTAAGTGCCGAGGCGGCTGTCTTTCATGATGTCTAGTTTTCGCTGCCGTTCAAAAGCGCCGCCAAAGCCATCGGCCATATCGGCGAGACCGTCTTGGTGAAAGCAACCGGTCAGCAGCAAGTTGCTGATCAACACAAAAAGCACAGCCACTGATGCCGGAAATATCTGAGAGGAGGCAACATAGGCGAGTGACATGCACAGCCCAAGCAGCAGCCCGATAACGGTGAAATACCGCGAGCTAGCGTTGAGTGTTTTGGCGTTGTAGTCGAGCTGCATGTTCACGGGGATGCGCGTCAAAAACCCCAGTGCCAGTAACAGCAGATTTAACTCTCGCCGGATGGCTTTCATGGCAGCTCAATCTGTGCCGCGTCTAGGCTGGCCATGTGGTTGTAAAAGGCAGCGGCGGACTGCAACAGTGGTAGGGCGAGTGCGGCGCCCGTTCCCTCACCTAGGCGCAGCTGCAAGTCGAGTAATGACTTGGCATTTAAGGCGTCCAGCATCAGGCGATGGCCGCGTTCGTGAGAGCAGTGGGCAAACACCATGAAGTCGCGTGATGAAGGTGCTATGCGCTGTGCCAGTAAGGCGGCGGCCGTAGCGATAAATCCGTCTACCACCACAATCGCGCCTGCTTCAGCTGTTGCAAGCATGGCGCCGGTCATTTGCCCGATCTCAAAGCCGCCCACCTGCTGCAATACATGCAATGGGTCGCGGTCGCTAGAGCGCTTGCAGGCCGCTTCTATGATGCGGATTTTGTTGTCCAGTTGATCGTCTGTGATCCCTGTGCCTCGGCCTGTGGCGTCAGCGGCGCTGCAGCCAAGTAACTGCACAGCGATAGCGGCAGCGGCCGTGCTGTTGGCGATTCCCATTTCGCCACAGGCGATTACGTTAGCCCCGGCCGCTAAGTGTTCGCGCGCGCAAGTGGCGCCCAGCTCAAGGCACTGTTGTGCTTGCTCCAGGCTCATTGCGGCTTCGTGGGCTATATTGCGCGTCCCTGGGCCCACGCGTTGCTCACGATATTGGTCATTATTTGTAACACCTACCAAGGGAGTTTTGATGCCCGCATCAATCACCTTTAAGTCCCAGCCCAATTGCTTAGAAAAACAATTGATCGCAGCACCGCCGCCAATGAAGTTTTGCACCATCAACTGGGTGACCTCGCTAGGCGCGATACTGACACCTTCGTCGGCCACGCCGTGATCTCCGGCAAAGAGCAGCATAGTCGGTTGCATGATCTCTATGGGATCACCCAGCACCAGTGCCAACTGTTGTGCCAAGTCTTCGAGCGCACCCAGAGAGCCAGGCGGCTTGGTCTTGCCGTCAATCTTGGCTTGGATGGAATCGGTGGGGCTGTGATCAAGCGGAGTGATAGAAAACATAATTGCGTGGTTCGGCTGCTAGTGGGTGCGGGCATTATCCGTGTTGCGCGCGGTGCTTGCCAGCGCCGTTGCAACACAGCGTTATCTAGCTGTGGCGCAAGCGTGATTTTTTGTGTTTCTTGCCCTTGTTGTGTGGGTGGCTGCAGCGGTGCTAGATTAATGCATCGCAAGTTTCACATGGGTTTACTCCCATGCCTGTGCTTTGTTTGCACACTAAAAGGTGACAATCATCAAGCCATTAAAACGAATCTACGAGCCTCGCGCATACGAAGCAGCAACTGGCCAAGAGAGCTTTTGGTCCGAGACGGCCTGCGCAGCCAGCTTTGAGCGGCTAGAGAGCGATATCAGCGTAGATGTTGCCGTGGTCGGCGCTGGATACGCCGGACTAAACAGCGCACTGCAATTGTGCCGGGAGCACCAGCGATCCGTCGCTGTGCTGGACGCTCACTGGGCGGGTTGGGGAGCATCTGGGCGCAATGGAGGTTTTTGTTGTATTGGCGGCAGTAAACTGTCGTACGCACAGCTACTAAAGCGCTGGGGCGACGCGGAAGCGCAATCGTTCGCTGATACACAGAGGCACGCCATAGCCCATGTACAGTCTTTACTGCAAAGTGAAGGCATAGACGCTGGCGTGTCGGGGGTTGGTGAGCTTTGCATAGCGCACAATGCAGCGGCTGCCAAGAGCTTTGGCGCCGAAGCCGAACTGATTTCGCGTGTACACGGCGTGCAGGCCCAGCACTGGAGTGCCGCTGAGATGCAAGAGCGTGGTGCGGTAGTGCACGGCCACGCAGACGGGCTATACAGTCCACTCGGCTTTGGGCTTAACCCTTGGCAGTATGTCACGGGGCTTGCCAAAACATGTCTAGACGCCGGTGTGCAGCTGTACGGAGAGAGTCCGGTGCAGGCAATGCAGCCGAGCGGCGAGGGCTGGCTTTTGCGTACACCTACAGCTGTTGTAAAAGCCAAAAAAATTATCATCGCTAGCAATGGCTACAGCAGTGAAAACCTACCCAACTGGATAGCTGGTCGTTACCTGCCTGTGCAAAGCAGTATTATTGTCACCCGTGCCTTGAGCAAAAGTGAATTGCAGGCGCAGGGTTTTAGCACCGACATCATGAGTTACGACTCGCGCACGCTGTTGCATTATTTCAGGGTGTTGCCCGACGGTAGGTTCATGATTGGCATGCGTGGGGGTCGACGAGCAAGCACAGCCGCCTACAAAAAAATCAAAGCTCAAGCCCAGCAAGACTTTAAGCGTATGTTCCCCGCGTGGGCCGATGTGGAGCAGACACACTTTTGGTCTGGTTTGGTGTGTTTAACGGGTAGCTTGCAGCCTTTTGTCGGCAAAATCCCTGAGTGCAACAACGCATACGCTGCTTTTGGTTGGCACGGCAATGGGGTGGCGCTGGGGAGTTACAGTGGCAAGTTGCTGGCCGATGAAATAGCGGGTGCTCATACTGCTGCAAAAATCCCCAGTGCGATGAGCAGTGTGCCGCCAAAGATGCCCTTCGGTCGTTTTCGGCGTGGGTTGTTATTACCGGCTTATGCGATGGCTCAGTTGGCGGATTCGCGTAGATGACGTGTTGTCTTGGCGCGATGTAGCGTATGGTTTGTGTTAAAAATTAACTATTTGCTTTATTCATACCAAAAGGATTTCCCATGTCTGAGCACGTTTACAAAACCATCGAATTAACGGGTAGCTCTAAACTGAGCAGCGACGAGGCTGTACGCAACGCGATTGCCAAAGCTAATCAATCCGTTGACTACATGGGTTGGTTTAAAGTGATCGAAACGCGCGGCCATATCACTGATGGCGCCGTCGAGCATTGGCAAGTGACTATCAAAGTGGGCTTTAGACTTGATAGCGATGACGATTGAGATCTGATCAGCGAATTTAGACGGCTAGTTGTGTTGGGTCTGCGAGTTGGCTGAAGTACGCAAAGCCTTCTCTCGCGGGTCGCCCGGCGTTCTGCACCTCGCGTTTTAATCGTAATGACAAATTCCTTGTTGCGGTAGCGTAAAATAGCGGGCAGCCAGTGCAGTTAGGCCTTACGTTATACGACAAGGTCGTTGCGGCGTGGCAGCAGCTAACATGTCCACAGTAAGATGACACCACTATGAAAATCTGCATCATGCAGGCCGCAGTCGCACAAGGCAGCGATGCACTGCGTAATAACTTTAAATCCCTCGATCGTGCTGCAGAGCAAGCAGCCTCTGAACAGGCCGATATCTTGGTGACGCCCGAGATGTTTTTGACCGGTTATAACATTGGTGCCGCTGCAGTACGGGCGGCGGCAGAAGGGCGTGATGGAAAACTGTTGCAGCGAGTTGCCGAGTTGGCTGCAGCGCATCAAATAGCCATAGTGGTGGGCTTTCCCGAGTTGGCTCGCGATGGCGCTGTTTATAACAGCGCGGCTTTTATTGGCGCAGACGGATCGATTTTGAGTGTCTATCAAAAGACTCATCTGTTTGGGGCTGTAGATCGCGCACAGTTTTCAGCTGGCTCTGCTCTCCCTAAACCTTTTAGCTATCTTGGTTGGAAAATCTCACTGGCGATTTGCTACGATATCGAGTTTCCTGAGCTGGCGCGTGATTATGCCAAGGGCGGAGCAGATATTGTACTTGTGCCAACCGCGAACATGGCGCCGTTCACTCGTGTCGCAACACACATGGTGCCAGTGCGTGCCCAAGAGAACGTTATGTACGTGGCCTACGCAAACTATGTGGGCAGTGAAGGCGAGTTTGACTATTGTGGTTTGTCTTGTCTGTGTGACCCGCTAGGTGATGACATCGCTAGAGCCGGGGTCGATAGCGCGACACTGATATACGGCAGTGTTTCTCGGCAAGTTTTACTGGATGCACGCAAGACAACAACCTACTTACAAGATAGGCGTTGCGATTTATACAGCGCTGGAGAAAACGACTGTGAATGAAGCTGCCCAAAAACCTGTCACCGCCTTTGGGCCGGACTTTCCATTTGCCTACGATGATTGGATTAGTCATCCGGCTGGTTTGGGTCAAATACCAATTGCGCGTCACGGAGCCAAAGTTGCAATAGTTGGTGCAGGGGCTGCGGGTATAGTCGCGGCCTACGAGCTGATGCGAATGGGTCTGCATCCCGTCGTGTATGAATCAGGACAGTTTGGTGGGCGTTTGCGTTCGCAGGTCTTTGAGGGCACAACTGACGTGGTTGCCGAATTGGGCGGTATGCGCTTTCCCGTATCCTCGACGGGGTTTTACCACTACGTCAATAAGATGGGCGTTGAAAGCAAGCCTTTCCCCAACCCGCTGACTGAAGCAGCGGGTTCAACGGTTATCGACCTTGAAGGTGAAACCCATTACGCCGAGACGCTTGAAGACTTGCCCGCGATTTACCAAGAGGTAGCGACGGCTTATCACGCAGCGCTAGAAGAAAGCGCGCAGTTTTCTGCACTTAAAGCCGCAGTCCGTGACCGTGACCCAGCGCGTATCAAAGCTATTTGGGACCCGATAGTTCGGGATTGGGATGAGCGCACTTTTTACGACTTTGTGGTTTCATCTAAAGCATTTCAGGCCTTGTCATTTCGTCACCGTGAAGTGTTTGGTCAGGTGGGTTTTGGCACCGGCGGTTGGGATTCTGATTTCCCCAACTCAATGCTAGAAATATTGCGCGTCAACCTCACCGAACTCGATGAACACCAGCGTTATATGGTTGGCGGTGTGGAGCAAGTGCTGCACAAGCTCTGGCAGGATGAGCCAGAGTCACCGGTGCACTGGCCACAGGGTACGAGTCTCGCCTCGCTCAATGGCGGGGCTACTCGGCCGGGCGTAGCGCGCATCGAACGCAGCGGTGACAAAACAGCCTTGACCGATCAATGGGGCCGCCGCGAAGAATTCAGCGCCGTCATCGTCACTTGCCAAAGCCACCTGTTGACTACCTCCATAGACACGCAAGAGTCGCTGTTTGATCAAAAGCTCTGGATGGCACTGGACCGCACGCGTTATATGCAATCATCAAAAACATTTGTCATGGTAGACCGGCCGTTCTGGAAAGATAAAGACCCACAAACAGGGCGCGATACGATGTCGATGACGCTGACGGATCGCATGACGCGCGGCACCTATTTTTTCGACAACGGGCCGGACAAGCCAGGTGTGATTTGCCTGACTTATTCGTGGATGACGGACGCATTAAAAATGCTGCCTCTACCGGTTGAAAAACGCGTAGAGCTAGCACTGTCTTCACTGGCAAAAATTTACCCAGACGTCGATATTCGCCAACATATCTTGGGCGATCCCATCACGGTCAGCTGGGAAAAGGACAGGCATTTTCTCGGCGCATTTAAGGGCGCACTGCCGGGCCACTACCGCTATAACTGCCGGATGTTTGGCCACTTTATGCAAGAAAACTTGCCAGCCGAGCAGCGCGGAATTTTTATGGCAGGAGATGGTGTCAGTTGGACTCCAGCGTGGGTAGAGGGCGCAGTGCAAACCTCGCTGAATGCGGTGTGGGGAGTGATGACACACATGGGTGGCAGCACGCACCCCGACAACCCAGGGCCTGGTGACAAGTACGCCGAGTGGGGACCTATTGAATTGCCTAACTGAGCAGGCGTTACGTGTTTGCCTGTCAGCCTCAGTCGAGGAGAGGGGTGTTTGCAACATCAGCAGACGGTTCTTGTTGCGGCCTTGCGCGACATGACCCGATTTATTAGGTATGCGGGAGAAAGTAAGTGGCTATCATAGTTGCAGGAAAATTAACTCTCAAACCGACTAGTCGCGATGCGTTTGTTGAGCAATCTTTAGCCTCAATATCCTTGGCGCGTTTAAACAAAGATTGTTTAGATTTTTCTGTTTCACCTGACCCGATAGACAAGAATAGAGTCAATGTTTATGAGCACTGGTTAAGTCGCTCGGCCTTAGAAGAGTTTCGTTCTTCAGGGCCAGAAAATGACTGTTTTTCGTTGGTGTTAAAATTTGAAGTATCAGAGTATGAAATTTAGATCACAACTCACTGGCAAACATCTACATCAGACAAATGCTCGCGTTCACTAATTTTTGCAAAGCCACGCGAAAATACCGTCATCAATATTTTGCTCTGTGTAGAACAAATCTATAGAAGTATGGAAAAGAACAATCGAAAAAGACCAAGACCGGCTGCTTTAATCAAGCAAATAGCTGAAGAAGTTCTTTTACCAGTGACGGTAGGCGGATCTCCAGATTTATCGAGCTATCAACCCATTGATATAGCGTGTATATGGGATTATGGCCCCATTGGATATAAAGGGCTGTGTTGGCAGCATGACTCATTTGAGCTTTATCTAGCAAAACTTGATGGGCAGGAACCTTGGATTGGCATTATTCCTGGCTTCAATCGAGATCAGATTCACAGGATGGTAGTCGCCTCTCACAAAATCGACGGCTATCGGCACAGAGGGGGGTTCAACGGCCTGGGGCAATCTTTTTTTGAGTATCGTACAAAAACAGCCTGTGCGGCACTCGTGATTGAGGAAAATCATGATCGCGACGCTTTGATACTGCGCTGCTGCTCCTTCATATTAAGCCCAGAGGAGGGCTGTACTTGGGAGATGCTTCGTACCCTCTACCCAGAGCGCTAGTAGTTGGCAATTATCACGACGTGCCTAGCAGGTCGCTGAGATTGTTATTTACACGTGGGGCTGCTCAATGCCTTGTAGCCCAGCACTCTTTCGCCCAGCGCATGGCTGTTTCCGCTTGGCTTGGCTCTTGCGCTGTTTTGACTGCAGCCAGTGTGGCGACAATGCTGTCTTCGCCATAGGTGTCTTGTACTTCACCAGCCCAGACCGCTTGCAGTCTCGCTAAATCATTGTTTGACTCAGCTACGGCGCGTTCGCTGATTGCGGCTTGCATTATTTCTTGTGTTTCCCCCAGCTGGCTCAGGCACAGGCTGGTTTCGACTTCTGGTCTTATCTCGGCTTCGCCGCCTTCGCCCCTGAATGAGAGCACCTTGTTGTCTTTCAGTATAGCCGCCGTGTTTTGGTGGATTTTGTCGAACTTGCGGTGAAACACGCCGTGCACACTGAGCGGTGCATTGAGCGGGTTTAGCATGCGTGCCACACTGTGTAGTGGGGTGCGCAGGCCTACAATTTCCTGCAGGTGCAATAGCTCGCGCAGCGGCGCGTAGTAGTCTTCGAGCGCGATGTAGGTAAGGTTATTGGTTTGCAGTTGTTGCTCAGCCTCGTCGATAGAGCCCGCTCTTGAAATGCCCAGGGCTTTTAGCGCATCTTGGCTGTACAGTCGGTTGCTACTAGGGCCCACAATACCGTGCAACAGTACTTTTTCGCCTTGTTGTGCGAGTATTTTGATAGCGAGCAAAAACCAAGGCGGGTGACGGCGTTTGCCGGCGTAACTGCCCCAGTCGATGCTTGCCCCAGCCTGTGTGCTAGCGCGAGGTAAGCGCTCCCGCACCGCGTCCACAAAACCTGCTGCTTCTTCGGGTGTCTCTTCACGCACCCGGATTAGCACAAAAAAGGCGCTGATCTGTTGTGGTAGTGCCTCGCCGTCTAAGATCATTCCCAATGCAAGTTTGGCTTCGTCACGCGTGAGCGGGCGAGAGCCGTGACGGCCCTTGCCAATGATGCGCATGTAAGGAATAAACGGGTGCGTGCTCAAGAGACTTGTTGTTCCATATATTGCTGGGTTTCAACGCCTTGTACTTCACGGCAGTCAATGCCGGCAGCAACAATTTGGCGTTTGATCGTCTGGCGTGAGTGGCTGTCGAATACCGCACCGCTGGCCAGAAAAACTACATTGTGCCTGCCACCGGCAAGTGATTCCAGTCTTTCACACAGCGAGCGCAGATCAGTAGTATTCATGTAGCTGACAAAACGTTCGGTGTGCCGCTGCGCGTCTCGACGAGCAAGTTCAATAATCCCAGGGTGGATATCGGTCTCGTGAACGATGTGATCCGCTTGGTGTAAGGCTTGAATGGCTTCGAGCGTCAAGAGCTCAGGCGTGTTGTGGCGCACATCGACAATGGAGAGCTTTGCTTTTGTTTTGGGGCTACAGCCAGAAGGATTATTTAGAATCTCTTGCAGTGCTCTTTCAGCGGCATTGATATCTCCCGAGAGGGCTTTGCTGCCCACGTTGCCATCAAGAATTTTTTCCCAGAAAGCGCGACGCTGCGGCTGAGCGATTTTGTTCTCTACTTGTGGTTTGTATCTGCCTAAGAGTTCCGCTAACGCACCCGTGCCGCGAGGTACAAGGCGGTCAATTTGTGTGCGAATACGACTCGCCATTGCCGGCGAGCTTCCGCCTGTGCTGATGGCGATTGTGATGGGATCGCGATCGACTATTGACGGAATGGTAAAGCTACCAATGCTAGGGTTGTCGACTACATTGACAGGAATGCTCAAGGACTTGCATTGTTTTGCAATGTGAGAGGCGTACTCGTCACTGCATTCAACGATAACAACAAGCGCATAACCCGAGTTCAGCATGGTATCGATAGGTGATTTGCTGTGGGTTATTTCGCCTTTGCGCAATAGTCTTCTTAGATCAGGAGTGATGTTGTCGGAGTTGACATGCACCAACGCCCCAGCGGCTAGTAGCAGTTCGACCTTGCTCTGTGCCGAGTGATCTCCACCGATCACTAAACAGTAGCGCGCTTTAAGAGTGAGAAAAATCGGTAGTTGTTTCATGCGATGCTCGTCTTGTAGTCTGATAAAATGGTTCGAAGTTCTGGCAGGCAAGAGCCGCAGTTGGTCCCGCAGCGTAAGGCCTGTCCTAGAGTGTCAGTTGAATTGCAGCTTTGTTTTGAAATTGCGTCACGGATACTGTTCTCGCCTACGTTGTAGCAAGCACAGATAATCGCACCGGTATCTTGTTCTTGGTCGGGCGCTCGGCCAGCTAATATGGCTCGGCTGTTGTTTGCGGTGATCTCTAGATCAAATAATTTGTCTATCCCAGATCGCGCAGGCAAGTCACCCTTCTCGGTGTAATACACCACAGCTTGCAATTTGTTGTTCAAACTGCAGGCGGCTCTGTAGGTTCCCATGGTCTCGTCGTGGTAAGTCATCCAAGTACCACTGGCACCACTAAGGCTGCTCAGCCAGTTGTCTCTATCTGCTATAGCGCTATCGCCGGAAAGCTCGAGTCGCTGCGTGTTGTGGTGCAGTATGCGACTCCAATACAGGCAGTCAGGGTTCGACATGTCGTTAAGGCTGACAACGCAAGCCTGCCAGGAAGTATCAACGGCACGTATGGCGGCAATTACATGTTTAAACGCTGGTTGCCCAGAAAATGGGTCTGATAAACCATCGCTCAAGGCACTGGGTTTGGCAGATTTTGAAAACTGTTTGTTCCAATGTATAGGCGCAAACAGCGAGCCTATTCTTTGTTGCTCGCTGAATTTGGCTTTTGCCAAATAGACACCGCCGTTTGCTGCCGACGCCTCTACTAACTGCCCGTCTACAATTCCTTCTCGTGCGGCATCTTCGGGGTGAATCTCTAAATAAGGCTCATCACAGTGTTGCATTAACCGAGCGGACTTTGAGGTGCGTGTCATGGTGTGCCACTGGTCGCGCAAACGGCCGGAGTTAAACACGTAAGGATAGGCCGATGTCGTTTGGGGTGGTGCGCTAGGCTCGATTGGGATAAACCTCGCTCGAGCGTCTTCGGTGAAAAACCGGCCATCGGCGAATAGCCGCGTGGACAGAGCCGCTGGTTTTTTGTTGGCAGGGCAGGGCCACTGTGTCGGCTGTAGGTTGTTGTAGTCAGTGTTGCTGATAGTCGCTAGCGCGCCAATATCAAAGTCGCGACTGCCTTGGTTTTCATAGGCCGAGAGTGCTGCGTGTTCTCTGAATACTTGATCGTTAGTTTTGTAATTGAATGCATATCCGTAACCCATACGTTGGGCCACTTGCGAAACTATCCACCAGTCTGCTTTGGCGTCGCCTGGCGCTGGCAAAAAAGCGCGCTGTCGCGAGATGTATCGCTCGGAGTTTGTCACCGTACCGCATTTTTCTCCCCATGCTAACGCTGGCAGCAAGATATCAGCGTAGCGTGTGGTGTCGGTATTGGCTTCACAATCGGAGACGATCAATAGCTCGCAGTTTTTTAATGCTTTGTTTACGCGATCCGTTGACGGCATGCTGACGGCTGGGTTGGTGCCCATCACCCACACTGCACGTACTTTTCCTGACTCTACAGCATCGAATAGTTCAATCGCTTTAAGCCCCGGCTGTGTTGCTAAGTTTTGGCATTGCCAAAAGGTAGACACCCGGTGGTAGGCCGCATGATCGCCAAGTTCCATGTGTGCGGCGAGTTGATTGGACAGCCCGCCTACTTCACGGCCGCCCATCGCGTTGGGTTGGCCAGTGATAGAAAAAGGTCCCGCGCCTGGTTTACCGATGCGAGCGGTCGCCAAGTGGCAATTGATTATGGCGTTGGAATTGTCTGTGCCATTAGCCGCTTGGTTTAGCCCTTGCGAATAAAGTGAGACAGTTTTTTCTGTGGAGGCAAACCACTGGTAGAAGGTTCTGATGTCATCGCAGCTAAGCCCTGTGCCATCAGCGATGTCTTCAATCGCCGCTGCATGCTGTGTGGCGGCGCTGAGAGTTTGCTCAAAGCCATTGCAGTGCTGGTTTATAAATTCTTCGTCGAGGCAGTCGTGTTTGGCCAAATAATGCAATAAGCCGCTGAACAACAGGGTATCGGTATTGGGGCTCAAGCTCAGGTGTAAGTCACTGAGGTCTGAGGTCGCTGTTCGACGCGGGTCGATAGTGACTACACGCATTTCTGGTCGCTGTTTTTTTGCAGCAACTATGCGCTGGTAAATAACCGGATGTGCCCACGCTGTATTAGAACCAACAATGACCAATAGATCAGTTGTTTCAAGGTCATTGTAGTCGCAAGGCACAGTGTCACTACCAAACGCTCGCTTGTACCCTGCCACTGCTGATGACATACACAAACGAGAGTTGGTATCGATATTGGCACTGCCGATAAAGCCTTTCATCAGCTTGTTGGCAACGTAATAGTCTTCAGTGAGCAGCTGACCTGAAACATAAAACGCGACCGCATCGGGGCCATGCTTATTGATAATGTCTTGTAGTCTTTCAGAAACCGTGTTGAGTGCGTGTGGCCAATTGGTTAGTTGCTGATCTACCACTGGCGACAGCAGTCGACTGCGTAAGTCGAGTGTCTCGTGAAGCGCTGTGCCTTTCACACATAACCTAGATAAGTTAGCCGGGTGCTTTTTTGTACCCGACACACCTGTCACTTGGCCATCGCTGAGTTTTACGTCGACACCACAGCCCACGCCACAATATGGGCAGGTTGTCTGCACCGAGCTTTCGCGGTCTGAACTGCTATTTTTCATCGCCATTTTCCGTGCCTGTGCTAGCCAACCATCAACTTCACGCGGCCTTCTTCAACCTTGCTGGGCCAACTGCCCGCAAAGCTCGTTTCGTCTTCAACACAGCTGCCATCGCTGAGGCGAAAGTGCTGCTTGTACAGCGGCGATGCAACAACTAAGTCGCCGCCGATATCGCCCACAATGCCACGCGATAGCACTTGCGCTTTGCCGATGGGGTCGTAGTTGCCAATGGTGTATACCGACGGTGTTTGCGTGGGCACGTAGAACACCGCATATTGTTTTTCGTTGATCAAGGCGGCCACACCGGAGTTAGGCACTAGATCATCTATCGAACAAATATCGACCCACTGGGGTTTGCTTTCGGGTTTCATGTTGTTAGCTCCAATTACTCAGTCAGCGCCGTTTCTATAGGCTTAATTTGTCCGCGTTCGCGGGTGAACTCGATAGTTGTATCAGGAGCATCTGAGTTGATGAATGATTTAAATCGACGCAGCTTCTCTGGGCTTTCGATAGTTGTTTTCCACTCGCACTGGTAAGTGCCAACGATGGAGTCCATCTGCGCTTCAAGTTGGGCGTTAATACCGAGAGAGTCTTCCAGTACAACTTCTTTGAGGTAGTCCAAGCCACCTTCAAGATTACCCATCCAAACGCTGGTGCGTTGTAGCCTATCGGCGGTGCGTACGTAGAACATCAAAACACGGTCGATGATGCGGATCAGTTCTGCGTCGTCAAGATCGGTAATGAGCAGATCCGCGTGGCGAGGCTTCATGCCGCCGTTGCCACAGACAAATAGATTCCAGCCTTTTTCGGTGGCAATTACGCCGATGTCTTTACTCTGAGCTTCGGCGCATTCGCGTGTGCAGCCAGAGACAGCGAATTTGATTTTGTGGGGTGAGCGCAAGCCCTTGTAGCGGTTTTCAAGTCTGATCGCCATGCCGACAGAGTCTTGCACACCGTAACGACACCATGTGCTGCCCACACAGGACTTAACCGTGCGTAGTGACTTGCCGTAGGCGTGGCCTGTTTCGAAGCCTGCGTCTATAAGCTTGGCCCAGATATCGGGAAGGTCTTCCTTGCGGGCACCAAACAAATCTATGCGCTGGCCGCCGGTGATCTTGGTGTATAGGTCATAGCTCTGAGCAACTTCGCCTATCGCTATCAAACCTGCGGGTGTTACCTCGCCGCCGGGTATGCGCGGCACAATAGAGTAAGTACCGTTTTTTTGCATATTAGCGAGGAAGGTGTCGTTGGTATCTTGTAGCGGAAGGTGATCTTCTTCGAGCACGTAGTCGTTCCAGACTGATGCGAGAATAGAGCCGACCGCGGGTTTGCAGATATCGCAACCCATGCCCTGACCGTGCGCTTTGATCAATTCGTTGAAGCTCTTAATCTCTTCGACTTGAATAATGTGATAAAGCTCTTGGCGGGTATGCTTGAAGTGTTCGCAGATGTCGGTGCTGACTTCTACACCGCGAGCGGCGAGTTCGCTGTTCACAACCGAGGCCAAGAGTGCAGCACAGCCACCACAACCGGTGCTAGCGCCTGTGCATTCTTTGACTTCAGAGACGTTCATCGCGCCTTCATCAATGGAGGCAAAAATATTGGCCTTGGTGACGTTCAAGCAGGAACAGATGGTTGCTGTGTCAGGTAAGTCATCGGCGCTTAAGGTTGCACCGCCACCGTCAAAGCGCGGCAGAATGAGTTGCTCTGGCGGATCAGGCAGTTTGATTTGATTGAGCTTGTATTGCAGCACGGTGTCAAAGGCTTCTGCGTTGCCCACCAATACCGCACCGGTAACAAAACCCTTGTTGACCACAAGCTTGGCGTAGCTAGCGCTCGGTTGGTTATGCCAAGTGTAAACCTCGTTGCCATCTTCTTTAGCGTGGGCGTCACCAATAGACCCGACGTCTACGCCGAGTAGTTTGAGTTTGGTGCTCATGTCAGCACCTTTAAACACCGCTTGTTTGCCAATCAGGCTGTTCATTGCGACATCGGCCATCATGTAGCCTGGACCAACCAAGCCAAATATTTGGTTGTTCCACAGTGCGCATTCGCCAATGGCGTAGATGTCAGGGTCGCTGGTTTGGCAGTGGTCGTCGATGACTATGCCGCCGCGCTCACCCATGGCCAGTTCGCTCTTGCGGGCTAGTTCATCGCGTGGACGAATACCGGCTGAGAACAAAATTAGATCAGTGTCGAGATGTTCGCCGTCGCTGAAGTTCATGCGCAGCTGGTTGTCTTCGACGCGAGTGATGTCGTTGGTGGCTTTCTGTGTGTGTACCTGAATGCCTAACTCTTCAATGCGTAAGCGCAGCATGGCACCACCGGCAGGATCGAGCTGCACAGGCATAAGCGAAGGGGCAAACTCTACAACATGTGTCTCTAGGCCCAAGCTGCTCAATGCGTTGGTCGCCTCGAGTCCTAGCAACCCTCCGCCAACTACTACGCCACGCTTGCTTTTGCCAGCGTAGGCTTTGATGTTGTCTAGATCTTCGAGTGTACGATAGACAAAACATCCGTCTTGCTCGTTACCCGGAATAGGCGGCACAAATGGGTATGACCCGGTCGCCAACACGATGCGGTCGTACGGTACTTCGTCGCCGTTGTTAGTGAGGACGATTTTTTTCTCGCGGTCGATGTCTTCAACACAGCAATTTTTGAGCAGGCTAATCCCGTGCTCTTCGTAGTAGCCAGGCGTTGGCATGGTCAAGTCTTCAGCGCTGCGGCCTGAGTAATATTCAGACAAGTGAACGCGATCGTAAGCGGCGTGGGGTTCTTCGCCAAAAACGATAATGTCAAACTGCTCTTTTTCTCCTGATTGTACGAGGTTCTCAAGGAATTTATGGCCAACCATGCCATTTCCGATAACGAGCAGACGTGTTTTGTTTTTCATGTTATTTCTCAATTTAGGTTGAGCAAATTTATTAGGCGCAAAAGGCTTGGCCAAATAACAGACTCTCTCTGTTATTGGATATGTCGTTCCCAGCTTGTAATTGTTCGAAATACCAATGGCTGTCACTGGTGTCGCCGTAGAGCACAATGCCGCTCAGGCGATTGTTGCTGATAATCAGCTTTCGGTAGCTGGTGTCTTTGATTCCCGTTGTGGCTGGGTTACTGAGCACTATCTCTTCTGCATCAGAGTCGGCGGGTGTCAAATCGCCGGCTGAGAACAAATGAATGCCAGAGACTTTCAGCTGCGTGGCTGTTGACTTCGCGGCATAAGCCGCTTGCGGGTCACCACACAAGACCCGCGCTAGCACATCGGCTTGCTCTCGGATGGGAGCGACAAGACCAATGGTTTTGTTTTGGTGCTCGCAGCATTCACCGAGCGCATAGATGTCGTTGATTTTGCTTTGCATTTGGTCATCGACCAGAATGCCGTGCTTGCATTCAATTCCGCTTTGCATGGCGAGTGCAGTGTTGGGCGTAATGCCAGCAGCTTGCACAACGCAGCTGGCTTCTATACATAGGCCGCTGTTGAGTTGCACAGCGTCTACTTTGTCGCTCCCTAGCAGGGCTGTGGGGGCGTCTCCGAGCACAAACTTGACCCCGCGCTGCTCCAGTGCTTGTTGCAAAAGCTTGGCGGAAGTTTTGTCGAGCTGGCGATTCATGAGGTAGTCGTTGCGATGCACCAGAGTGACATCGGCACCGTGCTGTGCGAGACCCGCTGCGGCCTCTAGGCCTAATAGACCGCCTCCCAATACAACAGTTTTACGGTCTGAATTTGCTATCTCTTGCAGTTGTTTTGCATCGGCAGCAGTGCGAAATGCGATTACACCCGGCAAGTGTGTACCGGGAATATCGATGCACCTAGATTGCGCGCCAGTAGCGAGCACTAACACATCGTAGTGATAGCTCTCACCATTCTGACAATGCAGCACTTTAAGCTCTGTATTGATTGACTCAATGCGAGTGCCGAGTTTGCATTGGATGTTGTGTTGCTGGTACCAATCATCTTGCTGCAGAGATATGTCTTGCAGAGACATTTCACCTGCGAGCACGGACGACAGCAACACTCGGTTATACGCCGGTGTGGCTTCATCGCCAAAAACCACCGTCTCAAATTGACCGCCGTTCTTTTGAATTTCGCTGAGCAAAGAGCCCGCCGCGATGCCATTACCTACAATGGCTAAGCGCTTCATTAGGCAACTCTATCGGTAGTTTTGTCTTCGCTATCTGCGTCGACGTTTTCCGATTCTGTGGCGGGCGCTGCCGCTGGGATCGTTTCAACCTTAACTTGCTTCTCGTACAAAAATCGCAGTACTTGATGGCGAAAGTGGTTGTACTCGGGTTTGTCTGCAAGCACTAAACGGTCGCGTGGTCGTTCAAGGTCAACGTGGGAAATTTCACCCACGTCCGCTGCAGGCCCGTTAGACATCATCACAATGCGATCAGACAGCAGTACGGCTTCGTCCACATCGTGTGTGACCATGATCACTGTGTTCTTGAGCGTGGCTTGTATTTCCATCAGGGAGTCTTGTAGGTGCGCGCGTGTCAGTGCGTCCAAAGCTCCAAAAGGCTCGTCCATCAGCAGTACTTCAGGCTCCATCGCCAGCGCCCGTGCAATGCCCACACGTTGTTTCATACCGCCAGATATTTCGGCAGGTCGCTTGTCCATAGCGTGATCCATGTGCACTAGGTTTAGATTGTGTTCAATCCATTCCTTTTTTTCTGCTTTGCTTTTTGTTCTCTTAAATACCGTATCAACAGCCAGTTCAACGTTCTGCCATACCGTCAACCAAGGCAACAAAGAATGGTTCTGGAATACCACGGCTCGTTCTGGCCCTGGGCCTCTAACTTCGCGACCGTCAAGCAATACACCGCCGCGGGTCGCTTCGTACAGCCCCGCTACGATGTTGAGTACGGTCGATTTGCCACAACCTGAGTGGCCGATAAGCGAGATAAACTCGCCTTTATCGATTTTTAGGTTAACGTTTTTTAGCGCGCAGAAAGGACCCTTGGGTGTCGGGAATTCCATGTCCACGCTTGTCAGTTCTAGATGTACCGGTTGCATGTGTTTAGTCCTTTCTGGATTAACGAGTAGAGGCGCTTTTGTCCCAAGAGACAGTGCGCAAGAGGCCCAACATGGCGCGATCAAGCAAATAGCCAACAGCACCTATCACCAGCACAGCAGTCATGATGCGGGCGAGAGAATTTGAAGAACCGTTTTGAAATTCGTCCCAGACGAACTTTCCTAGTCCTGGGTTTTGCGCCAGCATCTCTGCGGCGATCAAAACCATCCAAGCCACGCCTAGGGACAGGCGCAGGCCGGTAAAAATCATCGGCATGGCTGATGGCAACACGATCTTCCAAACGTGTGTAAACCAGCCCAAGCGAAGCACGCGAGAGACGTTTAGTAAGTCGGGGCTAATAGCCGATACGCCAACTGCGGTGTTGAGCACGGTGGGCCATAGACTGCAGAGCATCACGGTGATTACTGAGGTGACAAATGACTTCTCAAATGTCGGGTTTTCGCTAACGTACAGTGCACTGACAACCATGGTCACCAGTGGAAGCCACGCGAGCGGAGAGACTGGTTTAAAGAGTTGGATAAGCGGGTTGGCTGCTGCGTATAGCTTTTCGCTCAGACCGATCACAATGCCCAAGGGGATGGCGATAAGCGAAGCAAGAAAAAATCCCATCAGTACGGTGTATAGACTGGTGAAAATTTGATCTATGAAAGTTGGTTTGCCTGTGTATTGGCGAAATTTTGGTGTGTAGCTAGGGTCTTTTGCAACACGATCGGCATTGCGTGCTTCTTGGCGCTCGTAGAAGGCGTTAGCCTTGGCTCGTTCGTCGCGGTGTTCCTGCAGCAGTGTCATAGCTTGGGTTGCTACATCTGCAGGTCCGGGGAACTTACCCAGTGAAGTGACAATGTGAGAGGCGGATGCGCTCCAGAGAATCAGGAAAAAGAATATCCCTGTCAGGGGCAAGAGTACGGCGCGTATGGCAGCACCAGAGTTTTCGCTAATCCAAGTGCTGAGCGCAGATGGTTTAGTGGGTGTAGGAAGTGCTTTGGTGCCGGTTGAAGCCGTCATGGCGGTTTTCCTGTGTGCTGCGTGCAAATATTCAAACTGAAAAGAGAAAAGGGGCCTCGTAAGCCGAGGCCCTGTTACGACTTAAAGCTTTGTGTCGCCTTTCAAACCAATAGGGAAGCTATCCAGATAGTCGTTAGGCTTCGTGCCGTCGAAGGTGATCTCGTCGATGAATTCTGATTGAGGTGGCTTGTAGCCAGTCTCTGTATCAAAAGCAGGGAATTCGTCAGCGCTAAAAGTACCTGCAGCTATCAGCTCTTCGGCTGCAATCTGGTAGATGTCAGGGCGATACACACTTTTGGCAACTTCGTCGTACCAGCTGTCAGGCTTGGCATCTGATATTTGCCCCCAGCGACGCATCTGCGTCAGATACCAAACCGCATCGGAGTAGTAGGGGTAAGTAGCGTTGTAACGAAAAAATACGTTGAAGTCTGGTACTTCGCGACGGTCGCCTTTTTCGTATTCAAAGGTGCCGGTCATGGAGTTGGCAATGACGTCGTAGTCCGCACCCACGTAGTCAGACTTCGCGAGTATTTCCACAGCTTCTGGGCGGTTGGCGTTGTCGTTCTCGTCCAACCAACGCGCGGCGCGGATAAGCGCTTTTACCAAACGAACGGTGGTGTTGGGGTTTTCTTTGGCAAAGTCTTCACTGATGCCAAATACTTTTTCTGGGTTGTTCTTCCAAATTTCGTAGTCGGTAATGACGGGTACACCAATACCTTTAAATACTGCTTGTTGATTCCACGGCTCTCCGACGCAGTAGCCATCAATGGTGCCCGCTTCTAAGGTGGCTGGCATTTGCGGTGGCGGAGTGACTGACAATTGCACGTCAGCGTCAATCAAACCAGCGGTGTCGCCCTTGTGTGGTGCGTAGTAACCGGGGTTCAAGCCACCAGCTGCCAGCCAATAGCGCAGCTCGTAGTTGTGCGTTGAAACAGGAAACACCATGCCCATTTTGAAGGCTTTACCGTCGTCCTTGTACTGTTCTACAACAGGCTTCAAGGCGTCGGCTTTGATTGGGTGTACCGGTTTGCCGTCTGCATTTTTTTCTAGGTTGGGAAGCATGGACTGCCAAACACTATTAGAGACAGTGATGCCGTTGCCGTTTAGATCCATTGAGAAAGGCGTAATGATAGGAGCCTTGGTGCCATAGCCGATGGTTGCTGCGAGTGGCTGACCTGCTAGCATGTGCGCGCCGTCAAGCTCGCCGTCTATCACGCGATCAAGCAGTACCTTCCAGTTGGCCTGTGCTTCAAGTTGTACGTATAAGCCTTCGTCCTCGAAGTAACCTTTTTCATAAGCGATGGCCAGAGGAGCCATATCCGTTAGCTTGATGAAGCCAAATTTCAGCTCTTCTTTCTCTGGGTATCCAATTTCCGCATGTGCTGAACCAGCCACAAAAGTTGTGCTGATGGCCGTTACATACAGCAGTCTTTTTATGTTTTGAAACACTGTGTGTTTTTTTCTACTCACTCTCATGTTCTCTCGCGCCCTTGTCATTTTATTTAAATACAGGTATGGCACGATATTGAACGTGCTCTCCATAGGGATATCAGCAGTGTGCGTGCCAACAAAAAGGGAGTATTAAATCAATGATTTAGGGTTAAAATGTGCTGTAGAAATGCAGTAAAGGAATTAAAATACTGGTACTGAAAGGGCTTATTTGGTGCAGGGCGCACCTAAATTGAGCGCAACTTGATAGTTTTTGTAAAATGACAAGGGTGGGCGTTCAGGCTGAGCGGGTAGTGCTTAATGTGGACTTAGATCGATTTCGAACAGTCGTTCTAAAGCTGTAATTCAGGCTTAAAAGCCGGTTTGCTTAGTGCGGTGAGATAGTTAGTTCCACCCATGATTCAAGTGGGATAAGAGGCGCAACACAGCCGGTCTTAGATGATCATTTTGGGTGGTGCTGGTTTTTCGTTGTAAGGTATTTATGTGTACGAATTGGCTTGTTTCTGAGCTCATCACAATGGCTCGTTTATCCGAGCTTGCATGCTCTGCCAGTGAGTGGTCGTGGTGGGAGTTTTATCGTCTAATTGTGGTGTTGCGGGCTGTCGCTTTTTTGAAAATATTTACCCTGAGTTGCACTTCTGCCAATACACTAAGCCGAAGAGTGAGCCTTAAAAAAATACAATATATCAAAGGCATACGATTTATTTGGTGCATACACTTGGAAGACACTATCCGCGGCAACATCGACTTCACTTCTGCGTTTCTCTACGCCTCGACTTCCTCTCTATGCCTTTCCTCGTCAGCAACTGGGACGAAATGGATTCGGTCATGCGTAACCCCGATTCTGAATTCAGCAAAATTCTTCACGAGATCATGGCTGAATACGACATCCGTGTTTTGGCATCGAACCCAGAAGGTTTTGCCAGCATCGTAGCGACTGAAGAGCCTGACAACTGGAATACCGACGGCCCTAAGGGCATGAATATCCGTGTTTGGTCTTCAAATGTAGTGAAAGCAATGGTTGAGACCTTGGGCTAACAAGCAACCACAATGGCTTGGGGCGATATTTTCCCAGCTATCCAAGGTGGCATTGTTGACGGCGCTATCTGCTGCACCAAGTCAGCGACCTACTCAGTATTCGCAAAATGCGGTGTAGGCAGCCACTACATCCGTAAGTCAGGCGAGAAAATGGGTGAGATTGAATACGCCTTGAACGTAGCAGGAACTGCCTATATTCGAGGCTATCAAGTGGGCAAGCGCTTCCCGAACAAGCAAAAGCCTTTCGTTTTTTATACGGCACTGACTTTAGCGATTGTGGCGGTGCTGGCGTATTTTAATCCCATTGCTACGCTGTTCCTTTTTGTGCTGCCAATGATTGACGGTTTGCTGCTGACCACTTGGGCAACGTACGAGCACCACGCAAGGCTCAGCACTGAGAACGAGTTTGAGGCATCAAGAAATAACCTCAACCGTTTTTACAATATCACGACCGGAAATCTGGGTTACCACACCGCACACCACCACAAGCAAGGAGTGCATTGGTCGTTGTTGCCCGGCTTGCACGAGAAGATCAAAGACAAAATCTCTGCGCATTTGATTACGTATTCGGCGTTGTAACTAGTTCCCTTTGCTTTGCTCGGCGTCGATTGAACAGATCGTGTTACAGCTGTCGTTGTGAGGTGCCTGCTGACGTTCGCCTGAGTCACTGCCTTTATATTTTGTGACAACGCACAAGAAGTGTTCGCGCTTCGTCTTCTCAAAAGTTGGTGCAGCCCTACCTCGGTCTGATGAACAACTCAGGCAGTGGCTTAGAGCATGCCTATACCAGTTTGTGAGACTCGCAGCCACGCCAGCTCCTAATTTTCAAAAAACGTATTTCTTAGACAAAATGCGTTAGCCAATTAGACCCCGCCAATTACCTTCAAAAAGCGAATTCTTAATATGTTATGGTTTTAAGGCGTTTGTCATGTTGTACGGGGTCTCATGTCCTACATATCGATCAGCAAATACATACCGATCTTATCTCGTTATCTTTTGGGGTATGCTTTCTTCGCGTTTATTATCGTACCAATAAGCCGCGCTAATTATCTGTACACTGCCGAATATGAGTCAGCGGCAAATCAAAACTCTCAAATATCCGATGTTTCAATGCTCGACGGGAAATCATTTTCTGGTGAGCTTGGGCTTCGCGGCAAGACCGCTTCAGCAACAGACTTGTTAGTCTTTAACGCCGGCATGTTCACATCAAAAGGATGCGAACGTAGGTGTGGTTATACCTCTGCGAAATATTATGTTAGCACAAAAGAAGAACGTATTTATGTAGTCTCGGAAACACCATGTCTCAAGTCTGATGCCACAATTCTTTGGCAGGGCACCGTAAAAGGAGACGAGATAGAAGGTACTTTTACTTGGAAGAATAAACGCTGGTACTGGACATTCGAGAAAGAATTTTGGTTCAAAGGCAAGTTGATTGAATCAGTTGCTGCTGAGAGATAAATGCAATAACACAGCAGGTCGATGCTAGTTGAAAGCTCATTGATATTTTTAAGAAGGAGAGCTTCTTGGGAGAGCGCTTAAAATTATTTGCGAAGATCTTCCTGTTCGTATGCTTTATTTTGCTGGGAAACTATCTCTCGCAACGCGTTATCGAAGGGCTTGATTTGGAAATCACTCCAGTAAACGAATTTGCTGTGCATCGTATAATTATTACGTCGATGATTTTTTACATCATTTTGATGGCGTTACCTTTTGTTCCCGGTGCGGAAATTGGGTTGGCTGTTATGATGATACTGGGGCCAAAAATAGTACCTCTTGTTTACTTGTGTACGGTGCTGTCTTTGTTTTTAAGTTTTATGGTCGGCAGATTGATACCTAGTAAAACGATCACTGATTTTTTGCAAAGTATTCACTTGCGAAAAGCTAGCCGATTTTTGGCCGAGCTTGAAGGACTTGATTCCCAGCATCGGTTTGATTTATTACTGGAGCGATCTCCAAAAAAATTCGTTCCCCTTTTGCTTAAATACCGTTATCTAGCAATTTTAATCGTTATTAATACGCCTGGTAATATTGTAATTGGAGGGGGAGGAGGGATCGCAATGTCTGCAGGAATGAGCCGGCTTTTTTCGCCACCGCTGTTTCTGCTTACAATTGTTATCGCGGTATCACCGATTCCGTTATTTTTGATGTTGTTTGGGGAAAAAATTGCCGAATGGCCTGTTTGAACTAGAAAAATGCATGCTTCACCGCTTCAGTATCTTTGGGGGGAATTCCGCCGTTGATAGTGACTAAGGTGCAGTTAATTAGAGAGTTGTATCTGCTCTAATTGTTGCCTTCGCCAGTCGCCGAGCTTCAATGGTGTTTTTGCCTGCTATCAAAAACCCCAATCCAAAAAACGCCCCAGGCGGCAATGCCATCAGCAAAAAACCACGGTAGTCGTCGATTGCCCAGCCCCAGTCTGTGGCTCTTTCGCCAAAGAGTAGCTGGGCGTCTGCCAGTAGGGTGCCGCTGCCAATGAGCTCACGCATTGAACCCAGTATCAATAACACCAGTGCAAATCCTACGCCCATGGCCAAGCCATCAATGCCGGCTTTGAGCGGTGGTTGCCTTGCTGCAAAGGCTTCACCGCGCGCTAGTATGGCGCAGTTGGTGACGATCAGCGGAATAAACAATCCGATGAGTTGGTGTAGCTCAAACAAGTAGGCGTTCATCAGCAGGTCAACGGCTGTGACCGCTGTTGCAATTATGAGCACAAAAGTGGGCAGGCGGATGTCGGGGTTGAGAAAGTTGCGGTAGAGCGAGATACAGACGTTGGTGGTCAGCAGCACCAAGGCGGTGGCAAGGCCAAGACCCAGTGCGTTCACGGCAGTATTGCTGACAGCCAGCAGAGGGCAAAGGCCGAGCAGTTGCACCAGCGCTGGGTTGTTGTGCCAAAGGCCTTGCAGCCAGATTTCACGAGTGTCTGAGTTCATGTTTTGTTACTCACTATCTGCATCACCTGCAACTCCGTTCACTATTTCTTTTTTACTGCTTTGCTTTGCAGCACTAAACAACTGCGTCTGGTGTTGTTGGCCGAAGAGTAAAGCCTCTTTTACGCTCTTGACTACCGCGCGTGGTGTGATGGTCGCACCGGTAAACTGATCAAAAACGCCGCCGTCTTTTTTGACTTTCCACTGATCAGCAGCTGGGTTGTTAAGCGAGTTGCCTTTAAAGACCTCAATCCATTCACTGCGCCGGGTGTCTATTTCATCGCCAAGGCCAGGTGTTTCTCGGTGGTGCGTTACCCGCACACCATTGATGTTGAGTTTGTTGTCTAGGCCCACCAGCAGTTCAATATCGCCGCTGTATCCGCCCTTGGCGGTGAAGGGCAATACCACCGCAACGACTTCATCTTTGTCGATGATTTGCCACAGTGCTTGGGCGTTGTTGTCGATGATGAGTTCGGTTTTGAGCGGCGCGCTGTCTGTGGCTGGTGCAACGTAAGCGAGTAACTTTGCTGTGCGCAGTGTTTCGTTGTGGCTAATAGCATCGCGTGTCATCAGGTGCAGGCCCGCTAACAGCGCAGCGCTTGCCAACGCAAACAGCCCGAGTTGTAATGCGGGTTTAGGGCCGATAGCTTTGATCATGCGCGGCCCCTCCAGAGATGATCCAGAGCGGGCGCGGAGAGATTCATCAGCAGTACTGCAAACGCGACACCGTCAGGGAAACTGCCCCAGGTGCGAATGACGTATATCAGAAGGCCAATACAAGCACCGTAAAGTAGCCTTGCGTGTCGGTGGGCTGGCGCAGAGACAGGGTCAGTGGCGATAAAAAAGGCGCCGATCATGCAGGCACCGGAAAACACATGCGTCAGCGGTGATGCATAGCGAGAGGGATCAATCAGATAAAACACGCTGGCGAGCAACGCGACACTGATCAGTAGCCCTGTGGGTATTTGCCAGCTGATTATCTGCCGGTAGAG
>ENA-ORXM01000198-ORXM01000198.1-marine-metagenome-genome-assembly--contig:-NODE-198-length-118843-cov-7.198626_pt1 | contig 118843 bp, 106 predicted proteins | sample MGYA00237867_ERZ511480 | MGnify/ENA primary metagenome ERZ511480 (study PRJEB26309, sample SAMN06266103) | marine metagenome | isolation source: Algal blade | place: United Kingdom:Sidmouth, United...
TAAATATGAGAATGGGCCAGTCATTGGCCATGACCCCTCAGCTACAGCAAGCTATACGCCTGCTTCAGCTGTCCACACTGGAGTTACAGTCCGAGATTCAGGATGCGCTGGAATCCAACCCTCTACTAGAGATGAATGAAGAAGACGGTTCTAGCACCAACGAAGAAGCCGCCTCTACAACTCGCAAAGAAGTGAATGAGGCCGAAGCCGAGAAGGCCCAAGCCAAAGAATTAGAGACAGCAGACGGCGGATTCGCGGATTCACCGGCTGAAACGCGCACCGACGAAGGCCTCAACTCAGACACCATGCCTGATGACCTACCCGTCGACAGCGCCTGGGAAGATGTCTACGAGCCAAGCTACACCGCTTCAAGCTCACGCGGCGAAGAAGGTAGCCGAGACTTTACCGAGTACCACAGCAGCGGCGCAGCGTCCTTACAGGACCACCTGCTTGAACAGCTCTACTTAAGCCCGCTGAGTTCAGCAGAGCACCAAACAGGTGCAGCCATCATCGAAGCGATTGACGATGCCGGTTATCTGACTGACCCTCTTGAAGATATCGTCGAGAGCAACAATCAAGAACTACCCGCCAAAGACCAGATGAGCAACGAGAGCGCCGAGAAGCTACTGAGCTTTATCCAACGCTTGGACCCCATCGGTTGTGGTGCACGTGATATTGGCGAATGCATGTACGTTCAACTAGAACAACTGCCGTCTTCAGCTATACGTGACCGTTCTATGACGGTTGTGTTCAAACATTTGGCACTTTTGGGAAATCACGATCTACCAAAAATTCGCCGTGAAATGAAAATCAGCGAAGCCGAACTGCACGAAGCAATCAATTTAATTCGCTCAGTCAACCCGCGGCCCGGCGCCCAAATTACGGCCAACAGCGCTCAATACATCGTGCCGGACGTCTTTGTTCGCCGCGAACGCAACGCTTGGAAAGTCGAACTCAACCCCGACATTGCACCACGATTGGGCATCAACAGCCTGTACGCCAACATGGTAAAACGCGCCGACAAAAGCGACGACAACACCTTTATTCGCAACCATTTGCAAGAGGCTCGTTGGTTTATCAAAAGCCTGCAAAGCCGCAACGAAACTCTATTGCGTGTTGCCACAGCGATTGTTGAGCACCAGCGCGACTTTTTAGAGCATGGCGAGATGGCGATGAAACCTCTGGTTTTGCGCGATATTGCCGAACAATTGGATATGCACGAATCAACTATCTCACGGGTGACTACGCAGAAGTTCATGCACACCCCGCGTGGCATACACGAGTTTAAGTTCTTCTTCTCGTCTCATGTAGCGACAGCAGATGGCGGCGAATGCTCTGCCACCGCCATCCGTGCCATGATACGTGAACTCGTCGCCAACGAAGATCACCAGTCGCCACTGAGCGACAGCAAAATCGCCAGCACGCTTGTCAACAATGGCATCAAGGTGGCTCGACGCACGATCGCCAAATACCGCGAGTCCATGGCGATTCCACCGTCTAACGAAAGAAAAAGGTTAAATTAACCCTGAACACTACGCGCACCGACAAACGCCTACATGCCACCGCCTCACACGCGGTGGCTGAGGCGTTTTTTGCGTTTTATCGGCGGCTCAAAAGCGCTTCTCCCGTCGCTGACACGCCATTTGCGTGCGCCACCAGATTGCCGTTCGCACCCGCGAATGGCATTTCGCGCCGACAGCTTGCTGCCGGCTCTGCAACACGCCTCTCAAATAGGAGTACCCTATGAATCTCACCATCGCCGGACATCACCTGGAGATTACAGATTCCCTCCAAAACTACGTCGAGGAAAAAATCGACAAACTGGAGCGACATTTTGATAACGTGACCGATATCCAGGTCATTCTAAGCGTGGAAAAACAACGACAAAAGGCAGAGGCGACCGTGCACGTCACTGGCGCAACGCTATTCGCCGACACTGTCGACGAAAATATGTATGCCGCTATTGACCTGATGACTGACAAGCTAGATCGTCAAATCATCAAGCACAAAGAAAAGCTCAAAGACCATCACCGCAAGGAAAAAGAGCTTCTCGATAAGCAGTTGGAAGAATAGTTTTCATCGTAGATTGCTACGATTGACTTGACGCCAACTCTTCCCCGCTGTCTAATCGCGAACCCAACAGCGGGGAAGGACTACTAGCCGTCAACTTTGATCGGCACGATTATCATGCCTGGACTGTATAACTTACTTAACAAAGACCGTGTGATTTGCCATGCGGACATCAGCAGCAAAAAACGAGCACTACAAACGCTCGCAGAGGTGCTGTCCAAAAGCGACCCTGAACTCAAAGCCCGAAAGGTCTTTGACCAGTTCTGTGACCGCGAACAACTGGGGTCCACCGGACTAGGCAATGGTATCGCCATACCGCACTGCCGCATGGATGGGCTGAACGAACCCATAGCCGCCTTGATCACCATCGACGACCCAATTGAATTTGATGCGCCGGATAAAAAACCAGTGGATCTACTGGTGGGGTTGATGGTGCCGAGCGAAGCGACTGACACGCACCTGCAGCTTCTCGCAAACATCGCCAAGCACTTCAGCGATACAAGCACCTGTGAAACAGTTCGCCGGGCGACCTCTTCCACAGAAATACTCGATATTTTGCGGCCAGAGCCGCCACCGGTCGAATGACCAGCAACCTATCGATTGAATCACTGTTTGAAGCCCTACGAGGACCACTCTCACTCAGCTGGGCGGCAGGACAAAATGCAGCAAGCACTGAACTCTCGAGGGACAGCAACGAAGCAGAGAGACCCAATCTCATTGGCTACTTCAACCCCATCTCGCCCAATCGCATCCAAATCATTGGCAACGCCGAATTCGACGCACTCCACAACGAGCTAGATGGTGCGTCACTGGGACAAAGCGCTGGCAGTAACATCATTATTTACAGTGATGACTTGCAACCGCCTGACAGCAGTCTGGCACTGGCAGACTCCAACAACATTGCGCTGTTTTGCTCTCCCCGACCCGCACGCGAACTCATCGCCGAATTGCGCTACTACCTCGCCAAGCGCTTAGCCCCTAGCAAAATTGAGCACGGCGTTTTTTTGTGTGTTTTGGGTGGCGGCGTATTAATCACTGGCGATGCTGGCACAGGGAAAAGTGAAGTTGCGCTCGAACTCATCAGTCGCGGTCACAGCCTAATCGCAGACGACGCCACCCTGTTCACACGCACGAGCCCAACATCCATACAGGGCAGCTGCCCAGAAATCCTAGAAAATTTCTTGGAAGTCCGCGGTTTAGGCATACTTAATGTGCAACAAATGTACGGCGACGCGGCGACTCGTAGTAAAATGACTCTGCACCTCATTGTGCACTTACGTCAGTTTAACGCCGTGGAATTACAAAGTTTCGACCGCCTTGAGGGTCAGCGTCGCGTTCGACGTATATTGGGTATCGAAATCACGGAAATCACTATTCCTGTGGCTCCCGGCCGAAATCTAGCCGTCTTAGTTGAAGCCGCAGCCCGAAATTTTATGCTGATGTCTCAGGGTATTTACGCCTCTGCAGATCTCACAGAACGACAACGCCAATACTTGGCAAAGAGGTTTTAACATGCGGTGTCTGATCGTTAGCGGACAATCCGGCTCAGGAAAAAGTGTTGCTCTGCACACACTGGAAGACGCTGGGTACTACTGCATTGATAACCTGCCGGTCGAGCTACTACCCGACCTGATCGAAAAGCTCTCATCACGCCCCATTCAAAATAAGATAGCCGTCGGCGTTGACGCCCGATCAAGCGATGAAGAAGGCATGAAAGCCTTGCCAGATATTTTGCAAAGCTTGCGAGATGACGGCATCAATGTCGAAATTTTGTTTTTGCAAACGGACCTCGACACCCTAGTGCGTCGTTTCAACGAAACTCGCCGACGCCATCCGCTGACCTCTGATGAAGTGCCATTGGTGCAAGCAATAAACCTTGAGCGCGAGCGATTGGAACCCATCAGCATGTCGGCTGATGTTTTTATCGACACCACCAACAGCAACTTGCACCAACTGCGTCAGCATATTCACGACCGGCTGATCGACGATGACGCCGAAGGCATGTCGATGTTGTTTCAATCCTTTGGCTACAAGCACGGTACGCCATTGGACACCGACTTCGCCTTTGACATCCGCTGCTTACCCAACCCTCACTGGGAAACCAGCCTACGGCCAATGACTGGCCGCGACGAGCCGATCGTTAAATTCCTTGAAGAACATGCATCTGTTGAAGAAATGTATCGTTCTATTGCCGACTTTCTTACCCGCTTCGTGCCACACTTCGAAGCTGAGAATCGTGCCTACCTAACCATCTCAATTGGATGCACGGGAGGCCGACACCGTAGCGTATATATGTCTGAACGACTGGCCGAGCTATTTCGCCAAACCGGTCGATCTGTGTCGGTGAGACACAGAGAGCTAGACTAATCACACGCGACGACTAAGGAGAACACATGCTTAGCGAAGATGTAGAGATTATCAATAAACTGGGGCTACACGCACGAGCTGCAGCCAAGCTGGTGAAAGTCGCCTCGGCCTTTGAGGCCAACATCGATATCGAGCGAGAGGGGCACAAAGTCAACGCCAAAAGCATTATGGGCGTGATGATGCTGGCAGCAAGCCAAGGCACAATGCTGACAATCAGTATCGACGGCAGTGACGAAGTCGAAGCCATGGACGCCGTTCTGGACTTAATCCACAACCGCTTCGACGAGGACGAATGATATGAGCTTGATGTTCAACGGGATTGGCGTCTCCCGTGGCATCGGTATCGCCCCTACCCGCTTACTTATGCGGGACAAGCTCGAAATCCGCGAACGCAGCATCACCAAAGCCCGCATCAAAACCGAAATTAAGCGTTTTGAGCAAGCTATCGAGACCGCCCAAAAAGAACTCGAATCGGTACGCAAAACCATCCCTGCAGATGCAGGGCTGGACATCAGCTCATTTATCGAAACACACTTACTGATGCTGGCAGATGAAGCTTTCATCAACCAACCGCGCATCACCATTAGCGAGCAGCTAGTCAATGCCGAATGGGCACTGCACCAGCACCGAGAGGCGATCATCAAAGTCTTTGAAGACATGGATGACCCCTATCTCGCCACGCGCAAGAATGACATAAACCATGTCGTTGATGCCGTGTTGCACGCGCTCCAGCACGGTGACAAACGCCGTATAAAAGCCGGAGAACAAGAATGGGAAGGTGTCATAGTCGTCGCTGATGACCTCACCCCCTCCGATACAATCGTGATGCAGACACAAGGAGTGGCAGGCTTTATCACCGAGTCAGGTGGCCAGCTCTCGCACACAGCAATCTTGGCGCGCAGCTTGGGCATACCCGCGATAGTCGGCGTGCATTCAGCGCGGCGCATGTTACGCGACGGCGACATGGTGCTGATGGATGGCAGCTCCGGTCTTGTAGATGCTGATCCGCACGAAAAAACCATCACTCTGTATCGAAAGCGCCAGCGTGAACAAAAACGCGCCACTCGCGAGCTCGAAAAGTTACGTGATGCGCCAGCGGAAACCGCCTGCGGCACAGCCATCAATCTGTTTGCCAACATCGAAAACACCGACGATATCAAAGCGCTGCGCCGTGCAAACGCGCTGGGTGTAGGCCTGTACCGTACTGAGTTCCTCTACATGAATCGGGAAGACATCCCGACCGAAGAAGAACACTATCAAGTCTATAGCAAGATCATACGTGCATTAAAGGGCGCCTCACTCACTATTCGAACAGTTGACCTAGGGGCGGACAAACAATCTGCACACACAGAAAAAGGCCCGCAAGAGCGCAACCCCGCGCTTGGATTAAGAGGCATACGTCGGTGCCTGAAAGAGCCCGCACTTTTTGAACCGCAGCTACGTGCGATCTTGCGCGCCGCCGCACGCGGCCCTGTCAACATTCTGTTGCCGATGCTCACCAACACCGATGAAGTTTTGCAGACTCGCGCACTGCTTAACCAAGTGCGTGAGGCATTAATTGCCGAAGGCCAAAAAGTGGGCGAAGACATCAAGCTAGGTGGCATGATCGAAGTCCCAGCGACAGCCATTGCGGCCGATCAATTTGCCAAAGAGCTCGACTTTCTCTCTATCGGCACTAACGATTTAATCCAATACACGCTGGCGATCGATCGTATCGATGATCACGTCAACTACTTGTACGATCCGCTACATCCCGCCGTGCTTCGCCTAGTAAAAATGACCATCGATGCGGGCCGCAAGCGACGCGTACCGGTCTCCATGTGCGGCGAAATGGCGGGCGATGAACGTTTTATCCGTCTGCTGATGGGATTGGGCTTACGCGACTTTTCAATGCCATCTAACTCATTACTTGCAGCGAAAAAAGTTATTTTGGGCAGTAAGCTTCGTGATCTGCGCAAGCTCAGCGAGAGCTTTGTCGACGAGACTAATCGCGAACACCGCGCCGCTTTACTGCAAAAGATAAACGCCGAGCAAGTTGTCGAAGAAAAGCCCCTTAATTCATAAGAACACGCACACAGATCACTCTGTGCGCCAGTCACTGAGCCGAGCAAAGCATCCGCATGAAAGAGCAGCCAGCCGTTGATAGCTTGCAAGACCGCCCCAAAACCGACTCACCTGAAGACCCGCACGAAAAAAAGAAAAAAAAGAAAAAGCGAGATAAAAAATCTCATCACGAGAAAGCCGCAGAAACTCGCGCTCGCCTTGAAGAAGTACTGGAAGACGGTCGCTCTTTCACCGTAAAACAAACAATGCAGGCGATGCACCCTGCTGAGCTCGCGAATGCTCTTGAGTCATTACCCAGTAAGAAACGCTTGGTTGCATGGCAGCTGTTAGACGGCGAACACGCCGGTGAAGTACTAACTGAAATCAATGAGGAAGCACGTGACTCTCTCATTGAACAGCTTGAGTCCGAGGAGCTGCTCGAAGCCATTCGAGGTTTGGACGTCGATGACGTAGCCGACTTGATTCAATCATTGCCGGGCGCGCTCATACCACAAGTATTGGCGGGCCTCGACAAACAAAATCGCCAACGCGTCGAGTCCGTACTTTCGTGGCCAGAAGACAGTGCCGGCGGACTGATGGATTTGGATGTCATCACTGTGCGTGACGACGTCAGTCTAGATGTCGTGTTGCGCTACCTGCGCATGCGTGGAGAGATCCCACAAACCACAGACCGTTTAGTGGTAGTTGACCGAGACGACTACTACCTCGGCGTATTGCCACTTCGTCGACTGCTCACTAATGACCCAGATTTACTGGTCTCAGACGTGATGAAAACAAACGTCGAACCAATCTCCGCAGACATGGCTGACACTGATGTGGTGCGTATGTTTGAGGACTTAGACTTAATCACCGCCGTTGTGGTTGACGACGACGGCCGACTGCTTGGCCGTATCACCATCGACGACGTAGTTGACGTCATGCGTGAAGAAGCCGATCAACAAGTCTACAACATGGCCGGTGTCTCAGCCGAAGACGACCTCTTTGGCTCGGTCATAAAAAGCGCTAAAAAACGCGCTGTTTGGCTAGGGATAAATTTACTCACCGCCCTCCTCGCCGCTTGGGTCATTGGACAGTTCGAGGGCGCACTCGAGGCAATCGTCGCTCTCGCCATCCTCAACCCCGTGGTTGCCAGCATGGGAGGCATCGCCGGCAGCCAAACTCTCACACTGGTTATTCGCAGTCAGGCAATGGGCCACCTCAGCACTGACAACATCAGCTGGCTGCTCACTAAAGAGATGTACGTGGGTGCCATCAACGGCGTGATGTGGTCGCTCGTCGTTGCCTGCGTGGCGTGGGCATGGTTTGATAGCGTAGAACTGGGCATCGTAATAGCGGTAGCACTCGTGCTCAACCTGATGGCGGCAGCGGGAGCCGGAGTACTCATACCGGTTGTATTAAAACGCATGGGCGTGGACCCAGCGCTGGCTGGTGGCGTGATACTGACAACCGTAACAGACGTTGTCGGATTTGTATCCTTTCTAGGCCTTGCAACTATTGTTTTACTCAGTTAAAAATTAGTCGCCTTTTTCTGTGCGTCAGAAACCGACTAATGGAATAGAGCCGAACTTGCTCCAGATGAACTTGATGTTAGCGCATGCTGATCAGCTAATACATCCTCGTCCTTTACACTTGCACACGCCAAAAGCCTGACATTGAGCTTCTGCAAATGAGAAAAAGAAGTGAGAATTCGATCAAAGCACTGCTCTTGTTTTGCTAACGCATTGCTGTAGCGGTCACTCAGCTGGCCATCCACCTCGACAGCTTGCGCGATGCCATCAAAGCTTTGCGCCATGGTTTGCATTGACAAATTGCCGCTTTCCATCGCTCGAGCACTCGTCTCTACAGCCTCAAGTGCCAACCCTGTGTTATACATAAGTTGTTCACAAATGCTTTCTATTTCTTGGCTGGATGATTTCGATTTCTTAGCCAATGCTCGCACCTCGGAGGCGACGACGCTAAAGCCCTTCCCGCTCTCACCAGCAATGGCCGCCTCTATCGCCGCATTGATGCCCAACAAATGTACCTGGAAAGCGATTTGCTCTACAACACTCGATATTGTTTTGATTTGCTCGGCATGCTCTTGCAATGCCGCAACACGGTTTGAGGATTGATCCATTCCTTCAGAAATAGCACCAACGTTGCCGCCAAGCATCTCTACCGCTTGTTCGCCACGCCCCGTTGCATCAGCCACAAGACGTTTCGACTCCCCGCCTTCTGCCGCCACCTGAGTAAGTTCGACCATTTGCTCAGTCAGCTCATCAATAGATTTTTCAAGAGTCGATGCCACTTCTAAGACCTCTTCAGCGACTTGAGACATCTCCAACTGGCTGCCGGTAATAGTTCCCATCATTGACTCAACCTTGTCCATCATTTGGTTAAACATGATGGAGATCTGGCCAACTTCTGTGCCTGGCTCTTCCGGAACGCGGTGACTAAACACACCATCATTCACCACATGGTGCATGGCTTTTATCGTGTCTAACCAAACCGTTTGTGCACCGTGCTCACTGACATTCAACCCTGAAATTTCATGTTCTGGGTCAACCCTTAGCTTGCCCGTCAACCGCATACACACAAACACCAAGAATCCAGTCAGCATACCCCAAAAGACAATCGCAATAACACCGACAAACTGCACCCATAATTGAGCCAAACTTTCGCCCGCTGGCAATTGTTCGGCTGGGGCGAGGACTGCTAGCGCCAACGTTCCCCATATTCCCGCAGCTCCATGCACAGAAACAACGCTTACGGGATCGTCAAGCTGAAAAAACAACATCGAGCGGTAACTAATTAAGTAGACAACCGCAGAGCCAACACCGATAGACACAGCCCCCAACGGACTTACGATTGCACACCCAGCGGTGATACCTACAAGCCCAGCTATTGCTGCGTTTAGCAAATGCCCAACATCTACAACTAACCCACGCGATGTAAAGCTAGATAACACAAACACCGTTACACCTGCAAAAGCGGGAGCAACCATCGTGTTCAGAAGGATTCCCGGCACAGCGGAATCAAAGCTCAATTCACTGCCACCATTGAACCCAAACCAGCCAAACCAGAGAATCAAAGCACCCACGGCTGACAGGGCTAAATTGTGGCCGTGTAAAGGCAGGGCTTCGCCACGCTCATCAAAACGCCCGATTCGTGGGCCCAACACAATCACAGCAGCTAGACCCACGGCTGCACCCAGTAAATGCACAACCGTAGAACCAGCAAAGTCGTAGAAACCCATTTGAGCTAGCCAGCCTTGGTTGTCCGCGATCAGTGCACCACCCCAAATCCAATGCCCACTGATGGGGTATATCAATCCGCTAATCATAAGCGCTGCAAACAAATAAGCACTAAACCCCATACGCTCAGCAACGGCACCGGAGCAAATGGTCGCAGCTGTGCCAGCAAACACTGCTTGAAAAAGGAAGAAAACTAAATCGAAATCTTCTGTAACGCCATGGAGAAAGAAAAAGGATCCGCCAGAGAAGCCACCCCAAACACTTTCACCAAACATCAATGCAAAACCAAAAATAAAAAAAGCACTGATAGACACAACCAGATCACTGATGTTTTTAATTGCTACATTGATGGAGTTCTTTGCACGGATGGCCCCTGCTTCCAACAGCGTAAATCCTGCTTGCATAAAAAACACAAGCACCATGCAGACAACTATCCAAACCAGATCAATGCGGTGCTGTAACGTCGCCAGGCTCAAGGAATCTTCTGCATATACCGAAGGTGAGCACACCACAAAAGCAAGTAATATAAATTGCAACAATTTTTGTAAGAACACTAGCTAGGTCCGTGTGTTGTGTTGATAATTAGCGAGAAGACAAACCTACAATCGCCACTTTTGGCGACACCTTGAGATCTGCACTTGCCTATAGATCAGACTAACTGCAGCACCGTCCGTAGACTGGCAGACGTTGCCGTTACAGCGATGAAAAGCACCAAGCCAGAGCAGGACATCAAGATGCATTTTTCTTGGTGAACACATTCTAGAATGTGCAGCACTTGGCACATTATGCCAAGACGCAAGCATTGCAAACTGAGAGCTAACTTTACCAATACAGCAGTCAAATTGATCGCAACATGTTAGTGTTAATGCAAATGAAACTATCCACAAAAAACATAATGAGGCGTGTATGCAGGGCAATTTGAGTAAGATGCAGGCGAGCTTGGAGACCCCAGTAAAATACCAGTTGCCACTAGGCGAGCATTTACTCGAACTAAACCCATTGATAGGCAAGCGACTAACGCTGACGTTCAACGGCGCGATCAACTGCAGTAATTGTGGTCGCTTAACCAAAAAGAGCTTCTCGCAAGGACACTGCTTCCCGTGCATGAAAAAGCTTGCCAGTTGCGACATGTGTATTCTCAAACCAGAGACCTGCCACTACCACGCCGGCACTTGTCGCGACCCGGCCTGGGGCGAGGCCAATTGCATGGCAACGCACATCGTCTATTTGGCTAACACTGCTGGCGCCAAGGTTGGCATTACTCGAGGCACACAAGTGCCCACTCGATGGCTGGATCAAGGTGCGAGCCAAGCTCTGCCTATTTTTAAGGTCGCGACCAGACAATTGTCTGGCCTAGTTGAGGTGGCGCTGGCACAACACGTCAAAGACAAAACCAACTGGCGGGCACTGCTGAAAAGCGATGCAGAGCCCATTGATCTGATAGCACTTGCGGCTGAACTAAAGCCTCGTATCGAAGAAACATTAAGCGACTTGGCCAACCAACACGGTGATACCGCATGGCAAGCCCTAGACAGTGAACTGGTCGAGATCAAGTTTCCCGTTGAAAGCTACCCAACAAAGATTGTCTCGCACAATTTTGATAAAAACCCAGTTGTCGAAGGCACATTGCAAGGTATAAAAGGCCAGTATTTAATCTTCGATACCGGCGTAATCAATGTACGGAAATTCACCAGCTATCACGTCAGCGCCGACTTCTGAGACTGCGACAGCAGCGTACTTTGCGAGGCACGGTTGCTTTCAGGTTTATGGTGCAATTTAAGTCTTAGTTTAAAATCGTTGTTAGCTGTTGAGCTGCTGCTCGATGAGTTCGGCGATGATTCGTACACCTTCCTCAATACGGTCGGCAGCAATAGCTGAAAACCCAAGACGAAAACAGTTGCGAGGCGGATTATCTCCTGCAAAGAACACATCACCAGGCTCTATCACTACGCCTCGTTCTAACGCTGCTTCCATTAACAAATTTGCGTCAAGATTCTCAGGACCTGTAACCCAAAATGCGGTGCCACCAAAACTGGGCGCACGCGCTGCATCTGGTAAATATTTTCCCAATGCAGCTCCCATCACTTGCCAACGCTCGCGGTAGCTACTATGCAAGCGCGACACCAGCGAATCATGATGACCAAGCGACAAAAAGAAAGATGCGGTACGTTGGTTGTTTGTTGGCGGATGCCGATACATCAAGCGCCGAAGTGCTCGCAGCTCTCGCACCACGGCTTTATCTGCAACCAAAAACCCTAAGCGAAGACCTGGCGCGAACGTTTTTGTGAGGCTACTGACATAAATCACACGACCACGTTTATCTAGACTTTTGAGTGCCGGCGTAGGCTCTCCTATGTAGTTAGTCTCGCATTCGTAGTCGTCCTCGATGACGAAAAAATCATCTGCCTCGGCACGCGCGAGCAAATCGAGTCTTCGCTGCAATGACATGGTCACTGTGGTTGGACTTTGATGGCTTGGGGTTACAAATACGCTGTGGCAGCCTTGCATATTGTCGTCGACTATCACGCCTTCTTCGTCGAGCTCCAAAGGTCGCACTTCACCACCATGCAGAGAAAACATGTGCCGTGCATCTGGGTAACCTGGGTTTTCAAAACCAACCACTGAACCCACAGGGTGCAGTAAAGCACTGACTAACTTCACCGCGTTCTGCGCACCTAGTGTCACCAGTACTTCATCAGGGCTCGCCCAAACACCTCTTCGCGGCAACACACGCTGACAAATTTGCTCAACTAATGCGCTATCGTCGTGATTGACGACATCTGGGGACCAACTGTGGATCGAACGAACCGATAGCGATTGCCGCACACACTCTCGCCAATCGTTAACCGGAATCAAATCCGTATCAGGCTGACCGTAGACAAAAGGAAAAGGGTATTTGCGCCAGTCTTGCGGTTTTTCGACGCTTGGATAGCGACTAACTCGCAGAGGAAAGCGCTTCTCCCAGTCGATTCGATCAACCGAAGGCGTTTCATCAGCCTGCGACTCGACTCTTCCACGCAATATGTCTGGGTTCACAAAATAGCCACGACGTTCGCGCGCTACTAGAAAGCCTTCATCAATCAGCTGCTCATAAGCCAAAACAATTGTATTGCGCGATACGTGCAGCTGGCGAGAAAGCTCGCGTGAGCTCGGTAGCGGATGTTCAGCTGGGATGCGCCCATCCAGTATGGCGACAACCAATTGCTCCCGTAGCTGCCTCTGCAAACTGGTCTCACCGTTAGGTGTCAGTTGGAATAACTGGTGCCACATCACAGTGTCACTTCCAGCTCGCATCACTTTCTCCTCGAAGATTTTTAGTTGCTGAGAACAAACGCTGCCATACGCCACCTTGAAGGCAATTGCCGCACGTTCAGCGACGGTATCGTAGGATCTCAAATTCTAATAGTTGAATTTCACAGCCATGGCTTTGGCTGTTATTCAGAAAAGCGAGCTACACAACCGCTGCTTTTAATCAACATCATAGGCTACACGAGATTCGCTGTCAGGCTGCAAATACAGAGGCTTTATCAAGAAACTTACGGATAGGATCCTAAGCTCAGATTGCCAAGCGAGAATCGCTCGGCAAGCCAGTCATTCTGTCGGGCCGATTAAGGCTTCCAAAAATGCATCACCAGACTGAGTCGGCCCTAGATATGGCCCGTATCCTGACTCGAACTTTGAGCTTCGTGCAGCAATGTACTGTCGCTCATCCATCATGCCTTCTACCCACGCGGGAATCATCAAAGTATCCGCGGCGAGTCGGGATGCACGCAAATAATCGTCACGGTAAGTTGCCTCACGATGCCAATGCGGCTGTAAACGTAGCGCATCTGGCTGCAATCGGATAAGCAGGTCTAGCTGCCCTCCACCCGAACCAAACTCATCCAGCACAAGCCTAAAGCCCATAGCTCGCAGCTTTTCTACGGCGGCCCAAAGTGGCTCTTCGCGCTCGGAAAAATCTTTTTCAGTTAGATAGATTTCAACCTGATCAGCCGAGCAATGCACCGCCTCAAGAAGATCAGGAAGATCATCCAGCAGCTGCTCGCCTTGCCAATAGAGCGCAAGCGCAGGAAGCCGCAACCCAACTCGCATATCTTCTATATCTGGCCGCCGTTGCTTCCACGCAGCCAGATCACTGACAGCCGATGCGATGGCATACATCGCAAGCTCGTTTGACCAACCACGCTCTAGTGCGTTTCGCCAAATTTCTGCTTGTGACACATCACCCAGCACAGGGTGCTGCCAACGTAATATCACTTCCGCCGCCTCTATATCACCTGTCTCTAAACTCGCTCGAGCACGATAGCAGGCATTGAGCTCGGCGCGCTCTAGCGCACCCGGCAATGAATCAGACAGCAGATTGTCGCGCTCGTCCGTATAGCGAAAGTGCCTTGCTAAGCGCTGTGCGTTTTCGCCATTGGTCATATCGTTCGGGTTAGCGGAAGCCATGCCCATCATCAACCGACCCAATTGGCTGAAACTTTGAACTTTGCCTGTGTCGGCAGGGTAAAAAACCCGCGCGGAGCGACAACGCACAGTGACCATCCGACCGTTTACGCTGAGCGGCTCGGCGTAGAGATCTTGCAAAGCCAAGCTCAGCAAATCAGCTAAGCCTTCTTCGTCCTCGCACTCATAGACCGCCAAAAATATGCCGCCATTCAGCTGAGCACACAAGCAATCAACAGGCAGCACCTCTTGCACTCGTCGACTCAGCTCACGCCATAGAGCGACGTTGTCGTTGTAGCTACGATAGTGAGAAGGACGAAAATCAAAATCAGGCCAAACATGCGCAAAAACGCACACTCCCTCTAGCCTATTGCAGTAATCAAGCAATAACTGACCACCTTCCAAAGCGGTCTGATCGTCGGGCAATTGAGTGAGAAATGAACGACCATAGGGTCGTTCGAGCAGTCCATGTAAACGGACTAACTCGTCAGGCATTGCTGCAGTCACACGCGGCCCTCTAAAAATATGCAAATAGTCTTAGGCACAAGGCAAGTGCCGTTCCAACTCGCCAAAGGCTGGCCTTGCATCGCCGCGAGCTTTTATATCAAAAGCAATGCAGTGATAGATGAGCGCGTATAAAAAACACGTGAAGAACTTGCTTTTTTTAAAATCTCATACAGTTAAATTTTTATATTTCAATTACTTGAGGGTATACAGTTCTTTTTCTAAAAGATCATCACTTACTTAAGTACCGCAGTGCATCAGCATGCAATTGCGCGTTAGCTGCCGCTACGACCTGCCCGCCCAAGGAGGCATCTCCTCCTTGCCAATCAGTGATCACGCCGCCTGCAGCCTCAATGATCGGGATCATTGCCTGGATGTCGTAAGGCTGCAGGCTGTCTTCGACCACTAGATCCACTCCACCTTGCGCGAGTAACGCGTAGCCATAACAGTCGGTGCCAAAGCGCTGCAATCGCACGTCAGCTGCCAACGCCTGAAACCGAGCCAATGCACTTGGCTCTTCAAAGATTTCGATAGCCGTACACGCGAGCTTAGCTTCCGCTACTGTTTGCACGTTCGAGGTTTTGAGCACTGAACTTTGGCCCGCGCGATGAAAAAAAGCGCCGAGTCGAGAGCCAACAAACAACTCACCGCTCCAGGGTTGATACATCGCGCCTAAAATCGGCTTTTTGCCGTCGTTAAGTGCCATTAAGGTGCCCCAGAGAGGGACTCCGCAGATGAATGAGCGAGTGCCGTCGATCGGGTCTACTACCCAACACAGCTCCCCGCCAACGTCGCGATAGCCCGTTTCCTCGCCAAACATACTGTGTGAGGGGAACAACCGCTGGAGTTTGTTATCGATGTAGGACTCGCACTCGCGATCAGCCACGGTTACCGGATCAAAACCAGCGTCTAGCTTGTTATCGACGTCGAAGTGCTGACGGAAGTACTTGAGTGTGACATCAGCGCTTCCGTTGAGAATATCAATTAAGTGCTCTTGCCACTGAATCAACTCACTTTCCGAGACTTTTGCTGCACTTTTTTTCACAAAAGGCCATTTGGCCATTTTATACTACCTCGATTGGGCTATGAATCATTAACAATCATACAACCTAGCCTTGGCTGGTCAGAAAACTGCTATTCCTTACTAGCTACTTTGGTTCGCACGACGCGTTACCAAACATGGTCGCCAAGGCATTCGTGTTCGTCGCAGCAGACTTTTCGCACAGCAGCCGCTAAGACCGTTTTAGAGATTCAGCCCCAGGGCTTTGATGAACTCAACAGATCTCAAATGCGCCATTGCATGGATGCGATGGCAGTATTAAATACCGATCCAAGCCATCCATCGGCTCTTCTCTGTCGGTTTAACACTATTTCCAGTCGCACACCATCCTTCACAGCTTTCGGCTCAAGCCTGACTATGGGAGTTACTTTAACGCCATAGAGCGGAGAATTGCTGTGACTTCAAAAATTCCTAGCCATGCGCAAGCGGTTGTGGTTGGTGGCGGCATTGCCGGCGCCAGTGTACTTTATCATTTAGCCAACATGGGTTGGCGCGACGTGGTGCTTATCGAACGCAAGCAATTCACTTGTGGCACCACGTGGCACGCTGCCGGCTTAATGGGCTCTTATCGCCCCGATGCGACACAAGCCCGCATGGTCAACCGCACCCGCGAATTATATCTCGAACTTTCTGCCGAAACAGGCATGGAAACGGGCTTCAAGCAGGTAGGCTCAATCAGCCTAGCCGCCGACAAAGAGCGTTTTAAAGAGTATCAGCGAGGTGTTGATATCGCTTCGGCACTTGGTCTAGAAGCTCACTTAATGACACCCGCCGACATCATCGAGCGCTACCCACTGGTCAATCCAGATGATTTAATAGGCGGCATGTGGATGCCACTAGACGGTCAAATCAACCCTGTCGACGCAACACAAATGATGCTGAAAGCAGCCCGTGCACGCGGCGCTACCGCATTGGAAGATATCCTCGTCACCGGTGTAGAAGAAAAAGACGGCAGAGTCAGTGCAGTCGTAACCGATCAAGGCATTATCCAGACAGAGGTTGTCATTAACGCTGCAGGCCTGTGGGCGCACGAGTTTGGCAAAATGGCAGGGGTCAACGTACCACTACATGCCTGTGAGCACTTTTACGTGGTGACGGAGAAGCACCCCGATATCCCCAAAGACCTGCCCGTGCTGCGCGAGTACAGCGCCAGCGCATATTTTAAAGAGGACGCCGGCAGCCTATTGATCGGTGCCTTTGAGAAAAAAGCCAAACCTTGGGGTATGAAAGGCGTTCCCGCAGACTTTTGCTTCGATGAACTGGAGGAAGATTGGGATCACTTTATGCCGATCTTAGAAGCCGCCATGCACCGCTTGCCGCTGCTAGAAGACGTAGGTATTCGCAAGTTTTTTAACGGGCCCGAGAGCTTCACACCGGACGACGCTTTTCACATGGGCGAAGCACCCGAAATGGGCGGCTACTACATGATGGCGGGTTTCAACTCGGTTGGCATCCAAACCTCTGGAGGCGCTGCAGAAGTACTGGCGGACTGGATTATCAACGGCAAACCCAAGGCCGAAGTACTGGTCAACGATCCACGACGAAACCACCCCACACAAGCCAATAAATCCTTTTTGGGTGAGAGAGCTAGTGAAACGCTTGGCCTGCTGTACGACCACCACTACCCCTACCGACAGTTTGCAACAGGCCGTGGCCAGCGCCGCTCGCCGATTCACGCCTACCTCAAAGAGCACAATGCATGCTTTGGTAACGTAGCTGGCTACGAACGCCCCAACTGGTTTGCCCCTACAGGCGTAACGCCCGAATATAACTACAGCTTTGATCGCCAGAACTGGTTTGACTACAGCGCCGCAGAACACAAGGCTGTTCGCGAAGCTGTAGGTCTTCTGGATCTTTCCAGCTTTGGTAAGATTATCGTCGAAGGCCCAGACGCCTGTGCCTTGCTAAACAAAATCAGCACCAATCAAGCTGACGTAGCCGTAGGTCGTATCGTCTACACCCAGTGGTGCAACGTGCACGGCGGTATTGAGGCGGATGTGACCATGCAACGGGTCGCTGCCGATCGCTACCAAGTCGTCACCCCAGCTGCCACCACTTTTCGAGAGTTGGACTGGCTCAAAAGACACATGGAACCAGATTGGAACTGCGGCATCACTGAAGCAACCAGTGCCGAAGCTGTATTTGCCATCATGGGCCCGAACAGCCGCGCGCTGTTGCAATCACTTACCCCTGCAAACTTCGCTCACGAAGCCTTCCCGTTTGGCACAGTACAGAGCATCGATTTTGCGCAGGTCACCCTGCGCGCTGCACGCATCACTTACGTAGGCGAACTCGGCTGGGAACTACACATGAGTAGCGAAGTCGCTGGCCATGTCTTCGAGGCGCTCTGGGAAGCAGGCAAAGCCCACGGACTCACACTTGTGGGCATGCATGCGATGGACTCGCTGCGCAGTGAAAAAGGCTACCGCCACTTTGGCCACGACATCGGCGAAATAGACACACCGCTAGAAGCCGGACTTGGCTTTGCCACACGCTGGAAAAAAGGTGACTTCATCGGTCGCGATGTGTTGCTGGCTCAAAAAGAAAGCGGCGTATTACCCAAGCGTATGCTGCACTTCAAACTGCGCGACCCTGAACCGCTGACTTACCATGGCGAACCCGTGATGCGCGATGGAAAAATTGTTGGCTACCTCAACTCCGGCAGCTACGGTCACCACCTTGGGGCAGCCGTCGGCTTGGCGTACGTGCACCACGACACAGACGTCAGCGAAGAGTGGATAGCCTCTGGCAAGTGGAGCATCCGTGTCGAAGGCACTGACTATGAAGCCGACGCTTCATCAGGCCCATTCTACGATCCGGAAAATGCCAAAATCCGTTGTTAGCTAACCTCTACCCTGCTCATGCTCGATGAGCAGGGCGTGAGCCTCACACGCAAACCCCCACTAAGCTCAGAGCCGCTCCAGCTTAAGTAACATCTGTCCAATCACAAGCCTTGCAATCTCGGCAACACTAGGCCGCCAAGTTGAATTCTGCGAATCGTGCCATATAACTAATGCGAGATCTCCGTTGTTGTTCTGTATATGACTGGATAGGGCTATGATGGAAACGACTAGGTAGAAAGGGCGTACGAGTAATGAGTTACCCGATAAATTTCCAAGATACTAAATGGATCAAGCTATCCGTTTTACTGCTGCTTTTGCTCACGCATAACATCGGATTTGCTAGCATGCCAACTCAAATTGGCGGCTTTATACTTGATACAGACATCGCAGATTACGACAAGCTGATTAAAACAGAGACTATCCAACCGATTCGTTTTAACGAAGCGTTGAACGAGGCTGAAATTCATCAAATCCCGGGGTTTAAATCGGGTTATATCGCCTACGGTACCTGTGACTCTCTGGGCAAGATTGCTCGCATCAAATTGAAGTACCAAGACTCCAGCAAAGATTTTTATGAAAAATTACTGGAAACCTTTGAAGATCGTTTTGGAAAACCAAAATGGTTAGGCGACTCATTCCATGTGGTGTCTATTTGGAAGTGGTCTTTTGAAGAGAGCGGTACTCGCGTCGATTTATACCTGCAACACAACCTAAGCAAAAAAGATGAAAAAGTAGGCAACTCGGTCAAGATGACCATGCTCAACCTTGTGCAAGATGAGCTCGATTGCTTTGAAAAAAAGAATCCGAGTTTCAGAAAATCTAAAGAATTAAAGGTCGGCGATAAACCCGTAACATGGGAAGATTTACTGCCCAAATAGTTATAGACATATTCGACCTGATCATTTGCCTTGCGCCTAAGGACTCAGCATCTGAAGCGATGCATAACCCCACTCACCTGCTCGACGCTGGCTTAAAATCAGCCGGCCATTCGTTGCAACTAGACTGCTCGCAACAAAGGCATTTGCCCTTACATAGAACACCAGAGTTTTTTGCAAACAATCAAACAAAGGCTTTTTCTGCCCATGCAAACTCAGCGCATCGTTCATCTGTCCGACAGCCACCTTCCGGCCAATGAACGCAAAAAGCTCTATGGCTATTACCCGCATCACACACTAAAAAAGGTTGTTCAAGCGATAGCCAAACTAGAACCAAGACCCAGTGCTGTTGTGGCCACGGGCGATATCTCAGACGACGGTGCCAGCCTCAGTTACACGTTTTTTCAACAATATTTAAAGCCACTCGGCGTACCTGTTTTTTGGCTACCTGGAAACCACGACGAGCCCGCTGTCATGGCGACATCAGATACGGAACAGCTTTCAAAGCAGAGGGCCATCACACTTGGCGATTGGCAGCTAATTCTGCTGAATTCGCAAATCGTGCACGAAAGTCGAGGCCACATCAAAAAAGAGCAGCTTGATTTTTTAGGTAGCTCACTAAAACAGCACCCCAACGCACCATCGATCATCGCCCTACATCACACACCCTGCTCTCCTTGTGTGGACAGCAATTGCCAACTGGACAATCACAAAGAACTTTTGGCTTTTCTGAAAAATCACAAGCAAGTTAAGCTGGTCTTGGCTGGGCACACCCATCAGGCTGAAAAAACTAGCCTCGATGGTTTCGACGTTTTCACTGCACCCTCCACGTTTGCCCAAGTCTCACACCCGAACAACACGTCAGCGCTTGATCCGAATGACTTTTTCGCCTCGCATCAACTGGACGGTACGCGCGTAGGATTTAGTGTGTTTGACTTGAAACCAGACGGCAGTTACGCCCAGCTACTGCACTGGCTTTCGGCAAAGCAAACAGCCGCCTAGCACCACTTGTAGCTTAAGGCCAAAAGCCTCATCAAGCTTGACGTCAATCCTTAGGACTTTCCTGAGTGTGTTGCTGCACAAGCTGCGTGTACAGCTCTCGGATTTTTCGAGTTACGGGTCCCGCTCCTTGTTGCTCGCCAATTGGTTTTCCATCGAGGGAAGCCACAGGCGTTTGCGCACCAAATGTTCCGGTTAAAAAGGCCTCATCGGCTCCGTATACTTCGTACAACGAAAAGTTCTTTTCGCGCAGCGGTATATCATTAGCGTGGCAGAGATCAATGACCTTTTGCCGTGTGACTCCGTTCATGCAGTAATCACCGGTCGAGGTCCACACTTCACCGCGACGCACGATAAAAAAGTTGCATGCATTGGTGGTATTCACAAAACCGTGTGGATCAAGCATCAACGCCTCATCAGCGCCCGCAGCTTCTGCCTGCATGCAGGCGATCACACAGTTTAATTTGGAGTGACTGTTGTATTTGGCATCCTGACTCATGGGCAAGCCACGCACCTGAGGCACAGTGGCGAGCCGAATACCTTGTCCCTGTAAACTAGCTGCGGGCTTGGAGTGCTCGAGTATCGCCACCACTGTCGGTCCTGAACGTGACAAGCCTGGGTGCTGAAACGGCTTCACCTTAGGCCCTCGAGTTACCATCAATCGACAGTGTGCGTCAGAGACCATGCCATTGGCTTCGGCGGTTTGATTCAGTGCGTCGAGCACTTGCGCTTTACTCATGCCGATATCCAGAGAGACAGACTTGCAGCTGTTGAATAAGCGGTCCATGTGCTCATCAAAAAAAGCCCAAACACCGTTATACAAGCGCAACCCTTCCCACATTCCATCACCGAGCATGAAGCCCGAGTCGTAGACGGAGACAACAGCTTCACTACGGGGAACAATCTGTCCGTTTAGGTAGATCTTGATATTTTGGTTGCGCTGATCTTCCTCCGCATCGTGTGTGGAGTGACTGATTTTTTGATCGCTCATAATACAAATTTCTCTAGCGTATTCTGGGTACAAACTATTCTTTAAAACGGGTGGTAGCAAAATCGCAGCACCACCCGCTATCGTTCACGTCAGTCGAGAAGGCCAACTTCGCGAAAATAACGCAGTGCGCCTGGGTGCATCGGTGCTGATAAACCGTTGACGACCATCTCTTCTTTTTTCAGATTTGCAAAAGCCGGATGGAGCGCGGTGAACGCCTCGAAGTTATCAAATACGGCTTTCACCATCACATAAACGGTGTCTTCGGGAATATCGACAGACGTGACAAAAGTCGACGGTAATCCAAACGAAGGTACCTCGCTCTCAACGCCGCGATAAAGCCCACCGGGGATGTTGACCTTGCCATAATACGCTTTACTTTTGACAAGCTTCTCAACCTTGGGGCCATTGACAGGGATAATATCAATATCACAGGTTGTTGCAGCTTCAAGCACGTTCGCTACTGGGTTTCCAGCCACCATCAAAAACGCATCAACATTGCCGTCACACAAAGCCGCAGACTGCTCGGCAGACTTCAGCTCGGTAACCAAGCTAAAGTGGCCCATATCCCAACCAAGCGCATCAACTAATACTTCCGCTGTGCCGCGAGTTCCTGAACCGGGATTACCCAGATTGACAACTTTCCCCTCTAGGTCTTCTAAGGAAGTGATGCCCGTATCCTTGCGCGTGGCAATGATGACGGTGTCGGGGTGTAAAGAAAACAGCGAACGCAAGTTTTTATCCGGTCCATCTTGCTCAAACAAGCTCGTGCCGTTCAAAGCGTGAAATTGCCAGTCGGACTGCACAATGCCCATCTCCAACTCACCTTCACGAATAGTTCGCAAGTTGTAAACAGATCCGCCCGTGCTCTCTACCGAGCAACGGATACCATGCTCTTTTCTTTCTTTATTGACTAAGCGGCAGATACCTCCACCGACCGCATAATAAATACCGGTGACACCGCCGGTTCCGATTGTCAGGAACTGCTCTGCTTTAACCGACACACTGGTAACGCTCAGAGTAAGAGCGGCTAAAGCGGTGGACATATGACGAATGACAGACCGACGAGATTGAAACAATGACATGGGCAAACCTCTTATCGCATTTTGTAAAAATAGGGAATCACGTGTTTTGATACACAGACACTCACCAACTCGGGCGAAGTATTGCGTAAACGCTTGAAGTTCAGCTTATCAATGCAAGGCAATATTGTCGACAATTTATAATTTTGTCATACAATCACAGGCCATAAATTTCCGGATACGCCAGCGCAGATCGCAACGCCCCAACAACAGCAGCGTAAACAAAGGCGCTAACCTCGCGCGCCGTATCAAAGTAAACTAGCCTGATCGGCACAGGGTAAGATAGCGCTGCAATAGCCCAACGAGTAGAGAGAGCCCAGAACACCCATGACAATGCCCAGCTCCAAATCGGCGCAAAGTGATACGTTAAAAGACAGGGTGCTACTGCAACTGCAGCAGCTCATTGTGGCAGGTCAATTAGTACCCGGCGCCAAGCTACTAGAGACACAACTTGCTGAGACGCTCGGTGTTAGCCGCGCCACTTTGCGCGAAGCGATGAACCGTTTGGTTGAAATTGGCTTGCTGGAAAACAAACCGTTTCGAGGCACTTACATCCGCGACCTTAGCCGTGTGGATCTTACCGAAATATACTCATTACGCACTTGCCTAGAGCAAATGGCTTTTAAAATATGCTGGCCCAAACGGAGCCGAGTGGCTCTGGCGGATCTCCATATGCGCAACGATGATCTTTTAGCACGTATATCCGCCAACGACGCTTGCGGAGCGATTACTAGCGAGCTGCGTCTACACAGCTGGTGCTACGAATTATCCGGCCATAGCCTACTGCTTCAAAGCTGGGAGCGCCTGAAGCCAAACTTGCAATTTTACTTCACCCTGCACCAACAAGCGCACGGAAGAGAAGGCCCTCAGAGAGAGTCGCACAACATGTACATTGAGCTAGCACACGGCGATAATCTGGAAGATATGCTTGAGCATCTTGAGATGCATATGCAGCAAGGACTGACCCGTACACTGCAATTTGTTGATTCCCAATAAAACGAGGCACCTTCAATCTTTGATGCTCGCAAGCCATTGCCCAGCAAGCATCAAAGTAAAGATTTTCCCACTCCTGTGCTAAGCCGCCTTCGGCCGACTCAAACAGTTTTGGCTAATTTTACGGTAAGGGCCCAAGGCCACCAACATAAGAACCAATTTTACGCACCAATCAGCAACTGCAAGACTGACCCATAGCGGGGCTGCCGGCCCAACACCCAATAGCGGCAAGACTTCGTTTGCCCAGCTGACGTCATTGGCCGGCTCAATAAAAGTCAGCGCGCTAGAGAAAGCGATACAAAAGAAGATCACCGTATCGATGCTCGTTCCGATAGCGCTGGACACCAGCGGCGCTTTCCACCAACTACCGTTGCGCAGGTGATCAAACACGGAGACGTCGAGCATCTGGGCAACGAGAAAAGCGGTGCCTGAGCCGATGGCAATACGCCATGTGACCAGCGGTCCGAATTCACCGGATATCTGTGTGCCAATCAGCGAGCAGATAAGGCCAACCACAAAACCGACCAACACAACTTTACGTGCTTGTGCAGCACCATAGAGTCTGTTGGTAATGTCGGTGACTAAGAAGGCCAATGGATAGGTGAATGCACCCCACGTGAGCCAATCGCCCAACAGGAACTGCACCAAAATATTTGAAGCGACGACGACAGCGGCCATAGCCACTACGCCTACAATAAAACCACGATTCATGGTTTGTCTCCGGTCAATTGGTTTCGCTCAGCCACGAGGGAAGATCACCCGCGCCGCGTCACCAAGCCGAGCATTCTAGGGCATTCGGCTTGAGCGCGCCATGAGACTCGCCAATTTTTGAGACATCAGTTTTTTGTTACTGCAGCGGCTTGCAAGCTAGTCACAGCCATCACCGCCACCACATCATCCGCCACACAGCCACGCGACAAATCGTTGATCGGACGATTAAGCCCTTGCAGCAGAGGCCCGATAACTTGCCAGCCCCCCAATCTCTGAGTGATTTTGTAGGCTATATTTCCCGCATCTAAGCTTGGAAATACAAAAACATTGGCCGGCGCGTCAAAAGTGGCTTCGGGGGCCTTTTGTGCCATCAACTCAGGAACCCACGCCGCGTCAAACTGCACCTCTCCCACTACTTGCCAATCCGGCTCAGCGGCCTTGAGAGCTTCGGTGGCTTTTTGAACTTTACTTACAGCTGAGTGCTTAGCGCTGCCCGCAGTAGAAAAAGACAACATAGCAACGCGCGGCGGCTCCCCGAGCAAACCAGCCGCACTCTTACCTGCTGCACGTGCTATTTCTGCCAATGCATCGCTGTCCGGATCAATCACCAAGCCGCAATCGCTGTAAACCACCGCATCGCGCGTTTGAGTATCGCTTTCAGGTGGGATCATCAGCATAAAACTCGACACCAGAGCCGCATCTGGGTGAGCACCAATTATTTGTAGGGCTGTGCGCACCACATCTGCGGTAGCAGTGATTGCCCCAGCTACCACGCCGTCAACTTCTCCGAGTCGGCACATTAACGCCGCCGCTGTCAGCGGCGATTGCACGGCCTGTTGCGCAGCTTCGAGTGTCATGCCTTTGTGAGCCCTATGCTCGTGCAACGCTTCTGCCCAGCGAGCACTTGATGCTGCTTCACTAGGGTCTATCAAAGTCACGCTACTTAAATCCAAACCGTGTTGTTCAGCTAGGGAATCTGCCTCACTGGAAGACAGCAGCAACGCAGGCGATGCAACACCCAAACGCGCCGCCTCAATAGCTGCTTGCAGAATGCGAATATCAGAAGATTCAGGTAAAACAATCTTTGCAGGGGTTTTGCGTGCTTGCGTTATTAGCTTATCTAGAGCATTCATAGGGGGTCGATCCACAGATTAGAGTCGACCTTATTGTAAACACGAACGATTAGTTTAGTTGTAGGGCCACTTCCGACCAACCTTTGGCCAGATCAACTTCAAGTACACGGATGGGGATAGAAACACCAAAGCGCGGATGATATGTGCTATTTAAAATTCGATGAACACCGACGGGCACTCGCAGCTCTACCGAACGACCGCTGGCAGTTGTCACCGTGTAACTCGTCTCGTCTTTAGGCTCAATCAACACACCCTCACCAAAGTGAAACCTCGCCACAGCGCGCTTGTAGGTACCCGAAGCTGAATCTCTGACCGACAACCAACCATCGCGGTATTCCCACGCACGTGCAACCGTGACGTTGCCGGATAAACGGCGATAGCCGTTGTGACAGGCCGATACACGTTGAGGCTCGGTAAACGACAACTCTAAGTCCTCTACTTTGGCTCGACGTGCGACACGAAAGCCCGACCAAACTTCAGAAGAGTTTTGTCCATCAACGCTGACCACATTGTGCGCCTGACTACCGCGCTGTCTTAGCCGCTCAGGACTATCACCATAAACGCCTGTACCTGTGTCGACAATTAATCGCTCTTGACCCAGCGACAGCTCAAAACTCAAGGTGTCTGCATGTGCATGACCAGGCAAGTAATCGGGACCAATTGCACCCACGTCCAAAAAGGCGGTCCAGTCATCGCGTTGCCAGCGAACATGGCCACTACCTTCAAAGTGGTGCAGCGACGGCCAGCTGTGGATGACTTCTGGCAAACCCGCAGCCCTAGCGTATTGATCCACCTCCGCGGGAGAAGGAGCAATGCCAAACGCAGCATCATTAAACAGCGAGATCTCTTCGTCAGGGTGCACCATGCCCGCCAACCATTCACGCGCACTGTTCACCTGGTCTTGCAATCGCGCTTCGGCTTCTGGGAAGGCGGCTTCCAACACACCGGGATAAATGCGACTGAAATCCACCAAGTCAATTAAGTCCCGCAACATGATGCTGTGATACATCGGCGACAGTTCAAAGTGCGCGCCGTCACTCAGGAACTCCTCATCTAGCTCCCTTTCAATAATGGACCAGCCAAGTTTGAGCCACTCATTTGCTTCTTCCCCTTGAAAATACAGGCCTGCCATCAGCAGCGCTTTGCCGTTGACAAACAAGTGGTTGCCTTGCAGATGCCATTCAATTCGTTGCGACAAGTAGCGGATTTGTGTCGCTAATGATGCATCAAAGCCTCGCGGCACTCGACCGCCACTGAGCGACCACTGCATCCAATTGACCAAACGTAACGACAGTGGGTAGGGCTCCCAGCCATTGCCAAAGCCAATCGGGTTTTCTTCAATCCAACGACCGACTATTGGTTTATGCCAAGCACTTCGCTCGTGCGCATGCTCCGCCGTCAGGTCGTCAAAATAATGTAAGTTGTAGAGCCAGAGTTTCTCCTGTGCTTCGTTGTTCCAATCGCTGGCATCGCGACAAAACCCTGACTTGCCAAGAAACTCAAAGCTCTGAGGCCCCGTCATACTGCCGGGCCGACTAGGCGCATCGCACAGCTCCGCGGCGACGGCTCGCAGCGCAGGTGCGGCCGTGTTTTTGACGGTGGGCTTGTGCAGCTTGAACCACAGACGCCCGTAGATCTGTACGGGGCGCAGATATTTGACGGTGTGGAACAATCGAAGCGCTTTTTGGAGGCCGGAGAGGTTTTCTGGCAGCGGCCCAACCAACGGCTCGGGTGACGCTTCTAAATCTCCTGGGCGAACGGGAGTCATGGTGATTGCTGAGCCTACTTGTTGTTGAGCAAAGCCATCGTTATAGCTGCTTTTTGGCATCTTATACACGGCCGGTTAGACCAGCGCCTTTTAATTTGGATACCCAACATGAACGACCGTAAAAACCTATTCTTTAGTGCGCCGAGACAACAAACACTTACAAATGAATCACCTAGACTGGGTGCGTCTCGTCGTAACTCAACACATAGGCGTTGAAAAAACTCAGGCACCCTACAACCCTTCTTGATCCGACAAACAAAAGTTTTGTCCCACAACGACAAAGGGGCCCAAAAAAGGACCCCTTTGTTACTCGTAAATAGCCCGCTTAAGCTTGCTCTACCTTGTCTTTTTCCAAGTTCGCTGCTTGCTGTAGCTTCTCGAGTACTTCTTCTCTGTGAACTGCTACACCTCGCGGTGCATCTATACCCAATCTGATCTGGTTACCTTTGACACCTAAAACCGTCAAAGTGACGTTTTCACCAATTGTGAGTCTTTCGCCTACGCGGCGACTTAATATCAACATCGTGAACATTCCATGTAAATGTTAGTGAACACCGAAGAGACAGCAGATCACAGGCCAAGTCAGTGTACTAATGGTTAAATGTTACTCATGTTAGATTATTGCGCCTTTTGCCTCACTTCGCCGAGAAATTTCAGATTAAATACTACATTTATCAGCAGTGCCCACATGTTATGACCTAAATGGACTATGAAGCAGCGTGAATATCGCCATGCAGCACTTGTTGACGGCGACTAAAGCGCTCGACCTGTCCATCCATAACCCCTGGGGGCCGACTTAGTCGATTTACTGCGATTTGAAGGAGCACCAACTTCACGGGTGATCGTGACGTACACAAAAGCGCACTCATCACGCAGAGCACGCAGATCCGACTCTGAGTTGATAAAAAACCCTTGGAATAAAAACGAACTTTCAAGCCATGGTTTATCGAGCTCATCAACCCGCATGCCCAGCTCCAACTCTTCCACAGGCAAGCGCATGCGGAATTGAGTCAGGCCTGACGTACAGGACCCTAACCGCTCAATCGTGTTGTCTTGCTTAAGACTAGTGATAGTAGCCATGAATACCTCTGTGTTGATCCACCGCCCGACGATCAATGCTTGCTCGGCATGTTGAAACCATGCCCGTGTGGCAAAACAAAAATCAACGACAAGTGAAAAAAATTAGCTAGAGCGTCAAACTATCGATATAGACAGCGGCGTACTGAGACACAAGGCACGGTTCTGATTTAAAAACACTCTAAAAGTGACTTTTAACAAATTTGCGACACTTACCACAGCCGCATCTAAGTCTTTGAAAAACACTGCATGTAGTACTCTCAACACACTTCACATACGACAGGTTGTGTTTGAGCTTGACTACAGACACAAGCACTGCGAAACTCTGCCTCGTTCAAGCAACAGTTGGCGTTTCATCGTCAGCCCGCTAGTGACATTCAGGCGCTCGATTGATCGAGCAAGCCGTATAAGGCTTTGATCTCACCGCTCACGACGACACCGTCAGAGCAGTCCGCGATCGTCTTTCGCAAGTCGAATCGGTACATTTCCCCTCAGGGTATTGTGCAATTCAGCGTGACCGCATAGTCACGCTCCCGATCTACACTCGAGCAGCTTTTTGTGCCCATATGGCATGCGGCTAGTTCTCGCTTTGAAATCGGATACGTGACAGCTTTTTGCAACAAACCGCATCTGCCACAAAAAAAATCAAATAACAATATGTTGTGGTCAGGCAAAGCTGAGCTACAATATGTAGTTATCGAGATCTGAGACACGCGTCTCAATACAACAAAAAAATTTGTCACTGCAGTGACTCTTCGAGGCCCGTCTCAAGGCCCCGAGCCGTTACTGTGTGACCACTGCCAACCGCGGCCACCATCAATCGGCGCCGTGAGCAAATGGCTATTCTGCAAAATTTGAGGAAAGGATTGATAATTAATGAGCAATACGAAGCTTTACGCAGTTGACAAGCCTACAGGTCTGGAAGGTTCACAGTCAGACATCCCGCTTCAGGATGCCTCTCTTGACATCTGGAACCAAAAGTACCGCCTAAAAAGTAAAGAAGGCACGGCTGTCGATCCAGATATCGACGGTACTTACCTGCGTATTGCCCAAGCCCTCTCAGAAGTAGAGTCCACTGACGAATTGCGTGAAACTTGGTCAGAACGCTTTTTGTGGGCCCTGCGCAACGGCGCAATTCCAGCCGGACGCATTGTCTCCAACGCTGGTGCCCGTGAGCACAAACCTGCAACCTCAACCATCAACTGTACCGTCTCCGGCACCATCGGCGACAGCATGGACAACATCCTCGACAAGGTGCATGAAGCAGGTATGACGCTGAAAGCCGGCTGCGGCATTGGCTACGACTTCAGCACTCTGCGACCACGTGGCGCATACGTTTCAGGTGCAGGCGCCCACACTTCTGGCCCTCTGTCGTTTATGGATATCTACGACAGCATGTGCTTTACCGTCTCTTCGGCAGGTGGTCGTCGCGGTGCACAAATGGGTACCTTCGACGTTCGCCATCCAGACGTCGTAGAGTTTATTCGCGCCAAACGTGAAGACGGTCGCCTACGTCAATTCAATCTGTCGCTGCTGATAACCCAAGATTTCATCGAAGCTGTAAAAGCGGATGACGACTGGGAACTTGCCTTTCCTATGCGCGAGAGCGAACTGGCAGAAACCAAATTAGACATCAACAATCGTGAGCAAGTGCTTTGGCGCGAATGGCCCACCAGTGAAGACTTAGTCAGCAATGACGAAGGCCTTGTGGCTTGCCGCATCTACAAAACCATGCGCGCACGCCGCTTGTGGGATGTGATCATGTCATCGACCTACGACTTCGCCGAACCAGGGTTCATTTTGATCGACAAGGTAAATGAGCAGAACAACAACTGGTGGTGCGAATCAATTCGCGCAACAAACCCATGCGGTGAGCAGCCACTACCGCCTTATGGTGCGTGTCTTCTAGGGTCAATAAACTTGACTAAGTTCGTGCGCGATCCTTTCACTGAAAATGCCCACTTCGATTGGGATGCTTATCGTGAGGTTGTTGCGATCTTCACTCGCATGCTGGACAACGTAGTCGAGATCAACGGCCTGCCATTAGAAGGCCAGCGCGACGAGATTTTGCGCAAGCGTCGCCACGGCATGGGCTTTTTAGGCCTGGGCACTACCATGACCATGCTGCGCATGCGCTACGGCTCAGCCAATTCGCTCGCTTTTACAACTGACATCACCCGCGAGCTAGCCGTAACAGGCTGGCGCGAAGCTTTGGCACTAGCTAAAGAAAAGGGCCCAGCGGCGATCATGAACGAAGACTTCATTGTCACAGCAGAAATGCTGCGTCAGCGCCCACAGATGAAAAAAGACGGATTCAAAGTTGGCAAAAAAATAAAAGGCCGTGTGCTGCACGCTCGCTACAGCCAATACATGAATAAGATCGCCGAAGTTGAGCCTCAGCTGGTCAAAGACTTAGAAGAAGTGGGTGCACGCTTTACGCATCACAGCTCTATTGCCCCTACTGGCACTATCTCATTATCACTGGCCAATAACGCCAGCAACGGCATCGAGCCCTCGTTCGCCCACCACTACGCACGCAACGTCATACGCGAAGGCAAAAAGAGCAAAGAGAAGGTTGATGTTTTTTCCTATGAGCTTTTGGCTTATCGCAAGTTGATCAACGAGCATGCCATGCCTTATGGTGAAGATGGCGGCACTGAGCTACCAGACTACTTTATCAGTGCAGACGAAGTGACTCCGATGCAGCACGTCGATGTACAAGCAGCCGCTCAGGAATGGATCGATTCGTCTATTTCTAAAACAGCCAATGTGCCGACAGAATTTCCTTACGAGGATTTTAAAGACATCTACTTGTATGCCTATGAAAAAGGTCTCAAAGGCTGCACGACTTTCCGTTTCAATCCTGAAGCATTCCAAGGTGTTTTGGTCAAAGAAAAAGACCTCGAGAACACTTTGTATGAATTCACCCTTGAAGACGGCAGCGTTGTACAAGTAAAAGGTAACGAAGAAATCGAATACGACGGTGAAATGCACTCAGCCGCCAACCTTTTTGACGCGCTTAAAGAGGGGTATTACGGCCGCTTCTGATGGCTTCGGCCTCGGATCATCGATCGGGAGAATTGTTATGACTATAAAAATTGAAAAAGCCATCGTCAGCTACGCGGTCAAATCAGCGAGCGACGACAAAATTGAAGAACCTGCCAAGCCAGCTGCGCCTGAAGTAGTGCACATGCACGAGGCATTGATGCGCCCGGAAGTTCTGGTGGGCGCAACCTATAAGCTGCGCACACCGCAACATGTGTCTGAGCACTCCATGTTCATCACCATCAACGATATGGTGCTGAACGCGGGTACAGAGCACGAAATGCATCGACCCTACGAGGTCTTCGTCAACAGCAAAAACATGGATAACTTCCAGTGGATTGTTGCGCTCACGCGCATCATGTCAGCTGTATTCCGCAAAGGTGGCGACGTCACCTTTATGGTCGAAGAACTGCGTTCTGTGTTTGACCCAAAAGGCGGCTACTGGAACAAAAGCAAGTACATGCCCTCACTAGTGGCCGAAATTGGTGATGTAATAGAGCGTCACTTGATCAGCATTGGCATGATTCGCCCACCTCAGCTGGACGAAAACCAAAAGCGCTTTATAGATGCCAAACGCTCTGAGTTTGAACTTACGGCTAGCCCGGGCCCTGAAGATAGTGAGGCCGCGGATACTGAATCGCAATATCCTGCAAGCGCGGTGTTATGCAACCGTTGCAATGCCAAAGCCGCTATCCAGATGGATGGTTGCATGACTTGTCTTGCCTGCGGTGATTCCAAGTGCGGATAAGCACGCGCTAGCGTGAGCACAGAACATCAAATCATCGATGTGCAGATCCATATCGACGCCAAAAAATGGCTGGCATTCTATCGCCAGCCAAATACGCGCGTGCAGGCGCGCGCACTTGATGGCAGACTAGTCGAGTTGCAAGCGTCAAAACTTCAACCTTTTATTAGCCACGCTGGCATCTCAGGCACCTTTAGGCTGACCTTAGACCCACAGCACAAGCTACTCAACATACAAAGAATCGTTGGCTAAACATGCTGCCAAAGCATCGCTGCCAACCATTACACTTATCGGTACCCATGCCATGAGCGAACTAAGATTTTCAGGCGAACTGGTCCAGCAACTGCTGACGACACTGGTTCAACACGATGAACGCGCGGAAGAAGACAGCGTTGCCACACAATATCTGGCCGGCACTATCGGTTTTTTATTGGGTCGAGAAGAGCGCCTAACGCGCGAACAGAAAGACGAAATACTGCAAGAGCTCGCCGCCTTTGCTGGCCGCGTGGTCGAAGACGTGGAATCCCACCGCGAACAAGACCAACAACCACAACAACCGCAAGCCGGTGAATCCGAGGGCGTTTGGCGCCCCGGCATGGACTAACACAACCACTTTTTATAACAGAGGAACGACAACATGGCTCAAGCAGCTGCACGCCACATCTTGGTAGAAACCGAAGAAAAATGCCAAGACCTGATGACTCGTATCGGCAATGGCGAAGACTTCGCCGCACTAGCCGCAGAACACTCTAGCTGCCCATCAGGCCGCTCAGGTGGCGCCCTCGGCACATTCGGCCCCGGCCAAATGGTGCCAGAGTTCGACAAAGTCGTATTCAGCGCAGATGTGGGTACTGTACAAGGCCCAGTAAAAACACAGTTTGGATATCACTTACTTGAAGTGACCGAACGCACTGACTGATCTCATCAGCGACAGCGCAAAAAAGCGACAAATTATTTGTCGCTTTTTTTATGCCTGCAAATTCTACAAAGCATGACAAAGCCGCCCGCTCAGCACCCGCCTAAGTGACTACGCCGCAATTAAGCGAAACCGAGCGCAAAACTCAGGTAAAATATCGCTAAGAATCGCCAGCGAGATGTTGAGCTGCGCTTGTCAGAAACCAAGATCTAAACCGTAGCAACTAAAACATGTCACTTGCTAAAAAAGCAGTCGAGCTCAAGGGCGGCACCGTTACACTGATGTCCCTGTTGGTGCAAAGCATCGAGCCCGAAGAGGTCAAAGCAGCACTCAAAGAAAAGATAGAACAAGCGCCCACATTTTTTGGCGGTGCGCCGATCTTGATCGACTTCAGTGGCTTGGAAGGCCTAAACCAAAAAACTATCGAACCACTGATAGTCGCCGTACGCGAGAGCAATGTCATGCCCATTGCAGTGCGTGGAGCGGAAGACGAGCTGCACGACAGATTGCGCGAGCTAAACCTGCCGCCTCTGCGTGCAGAAGACAAGTCGCTACAAAAAGAAGACGATAAAATCCAGAGAATTGTCGGTTCTCCCCGTGTGGAAAGCCGCCCTATTCGTTCCGGTCAACAGGTGTACGCACAAGAAGGCGATTTAATTATCATGGCGAACACCAGCGCCGGCTCAGAACTGATCGCAGATGGTAGTATTCATGTCTACGGTCCATTGCGAGGTCGCGCTCTTTGTGGCGTGACTGGCAATGACAAAGCCCGAATATTTTGCGAATCGCTCGAAGCGGAGCTCGTTTCAATTGCAGGCAATTACAAGGTGCTCGAAGAAATACCAGCCGAACTACAAGGGCGTCGTGTCCAAGTTTGGCTAGACGAGCATAAACTGAATATCGAACCCTTCTAGCGTGGAGGAACAAGCGTTGTCCAAAATCATCGTAGTCACATCCGGTAAAGGCGGTGTGGGTAAAACCACCACCAGCGCCTCGATCGCTGCCGGACTGGCTCGCGCCGGTAAAAAAACTGTTGTCATCGATTTTGATGTCGGCCTACGTAACCTTGATCTGATCATGGGTTGCGAACGTCGCGTCGTGTATGACTTTGTCAATCTCATCAACGGCGAATCCAATCTCAAGCAGACGCTTATTCGCGACAAACGCGTAGATAACCTCTGGATTCTGCCCGCTTCTCAGACGCGCGACAAAGACGCGCTGACCAAAGAAGGCGTCGAAAAAGTACTCAAAGATCTCATGCGAGATAAATTTGAATACATCATCTGCGACTCTCCAGCTGGTATAGAGCAAGGCGCTCGCATGGCGCTCTACTACGCCGACGAAGCCATCGTGGTGACCAATCCCGAGGTTTCATCAGTACGAGATTCAGACCGTATTCTGGGTATTTTGCAGAGCAAATCTCGGCGCGCCGAACTCAATCAATCCCCCGTCACCGAGCGCTTACTGGTGACTCGATACGACCCTGAACGTGTCGACACCGGACAGATGCTAAGTGTTAACGATATTGTAGAGTTATTGGCGATTCCGTTGCTCGGTGTTATCCCTGAGTCAAAAGTGGTTCTGGAATCATCCAACCAAGGCCGCCCTGTCGTTCTAGAAAATGAGAGCACTGCTGGCCAAGCCTACGACGATGCTGTCGCCCGTCTGCTTGGTGAGAAACGCCCAATGCGGTTCCTCACCAGTGAGAAGAAGGGCTTTTTCAAACGCTTGTTTGGACGATAAACATGAAGCTACTGGATTTCTTCCGAGGAAAGCGTGCTGACACCGCCAACATAGCCAAGGAGCGGCTCAGTGTTGTGATCGCTCACGAGCGCCACAAGCGCAGCGATGACGACAGCGCAAAGCACGCCGAATACCTACCCAAGCTCAAACAAGACGTACTTGATGTAATTAGAAAATACGTCACTATCGAAGAAGAAGACGTGACTGTTCGCTTGGAAAAAAGCGAAGATCGTGACGTGTTGGAGCTGAACATCAACCTGCCCGACCACGCGGCATGAACCCAACACACGCCAACAATCGTTTGGCGTGCTTGCTGAGGCTTTGAGATTCGATGCCCACGGGCAAACCCATAGCGCCACTTACCCTCGATCAGCTTAAAGAGCTACTCGAAGGCATCCACACGGGTAAAAAGCAACATATCCGGCTTGGCCGTCGAAGCATCAAAGTCTTTGATGGCTTGGTGTCGGCACCACAGCAAGCCGCTGTGTTCTCCATCTCTGATCTAGCACAGCAGTTCAATGTCAACGCCTCCACGTTGTCTCGCTTGGCTCGCACCCTTGGCTACGCAGGCTTTAGTGAGTTCCAAGAGGTTTTCCGTCGCCACATTGCTAACACAGGCCACTTTTACAGCGAACAAGCCAGCCTGCTCAACCAAAGCGACGGTGAGCAGCTTAGCCAGATTGAACTCACCGCCGAAATAGCGGACAAGGAACGACGCAACATCGACGGCATGTTAAACGCGATCACTCCACAGACATTGAGCGCTACCGTCAACTTACTGGTGCAGTCGAAACGCGTTCGTATATACGGGATGCGACAAGCTTTTGCTTCTGCCGTTAGCCTGTCTTATATGTTGGGGCTGGTACGCGATGATGTCAGCATTCTCAATATTGCCGAACACGGTGTTGCTCACAGCTTGGCGCAGCTGACTGAGGGCGACACTCTCGTGTGCATAGGCTTCAATCCATATAGCCGAAACACGGTCATGACAGGGAGAGTCGCACGCGAGCAAGGCATTCAGGTCATTGCCATCACAGACAACCATGCTTCGCCTCTAGCAACAGCAGCTAATCACACCTTTATCACGCCTACACAAGGAGCTGCTTTTAGCAACGGACTTGCAGCTACTACAGTGCTTGCCGAAGCATTGACCAACCTTGTTGCACAACAGCTTGGCGAGCAAGGCTTGCTCAAACTTGAATACCACGAAGAATTACTCGCAGCACTACAAGTCGAGGCCTGAGCCACAAGGCGACTTCTGAAACCTCGCTCCAGCCTTGCTGCTTAGTCGTTTTTTTAATACACATCCGCATCACTTTGTTGTATTTTTCGTGCAGCGTCTCGAGGCGCGACTACTATTTCAAACACCAGACGCATGCATTTTCGAATACCTGCTCAAAGTAATACAGACTTGGCGTTGCATTATTACAACAAAACCAGCCGCACACGCTAGCAACAGGGACTAAAAGGCGAACGCCAAATACCTCCGAGGAAACAGCAATGAAAAAGACTCTACTCTCACTGGCAGTGGCATCTTTAGCCGCCGCTCCACTGGCTGCCCAGGCAAAAGCCGCCGTTTATGGCTCGATTCGCCTTGTTGCCAACAGCACGAGCCATGACGACCCTGCCCAGGAGCGCGATATCTCTATTGACAACGCAGCTTCGCGCTTTGGGTTGCGTGGATCTGAAGAGCTGGGTAACGGATTGAAAGTTGGTGGTCGTTACGAGTTCGGCGTCTCTTCAGACAAAGGCGATATACAAGACAACAATCGATTGTCTTATGTTTCGATAGAGGGCGGGTTTGGTGAGATACAAGCCGGTCGCGTCTGGTCTACTTACTGGAATGTGGTTGGTCAAGGCTGGCCTGCGATTGACTACTCCGGTGACGGCCTAGATAACGTGACAACTTTTCGTCTTTCAGATTCGATCAAATGGACCAAAAGCTTTGGCGCGGCATCGATTAGCTTATTGGCAGTGCTTGATGACGGCGCTCAGCGCACACAGGGTTCGCTCGGGTTTAAAGCCGCCGGATTTAGCGTCGACCTAGGCTTTGATCAGCTCATCGATGAAAGCGCCACGGTGACTGCCACTGACACTGACACGAACGCCGAAGACGATCTATCTACTGCATTAGCGCTAGGCTATTCGATGGATAACGGCTTGGGTGTCACAGCCATCATTGTTACTGACGACAACGGCGTAGACGACGCTACTACCGGCTACAACATCAACGGCATCTACAGTGCAAATGACAACACGTTTATTGTGTCGTACGGCGACAATGACACCGATGTAGACGACGATGAATCCATCTCTTTAGAACTCGCGCGCAAGCTCGGCGAACGCTCCACCGCATGGGTTGCGATGCAAAGCACTGACCCGTCTACTTCGGTGCAGCTTGGCCTCCGCCACAGCTGGTAGAGCAAGTGCTTAGCCCCGCACATACTAGTTGCGGGGCCTACTAAGCTTCCAGTTGCTGCAGCGACCAACTGTCTGCCAGTGACGCACGAGACCACTCACGTAAACACACCTTGCCTGACTCCTGCACTCGCACGCTGCTCAGCGCTCGCGTGCCATACACTGGGTCGCCATCAATAAACACAGCGCTAAGCTTTCGCTCCCAATCGAGAGGAACGCCGGTACTTGGCAGCTTTGCGTCCTCTACTTGCTGCGGACTCCGAAACAACTGCTCAAACTGTTCTATTGCGTACCCGGCCTGCAACCCCCGCTGTACACCTTCTTTAACGGCATCAACCTTGGGCCAAGCCGTGTTTAGCTCGGCATTACTTAAACCGTACACCCCAGGGCTAAGCCGCTGTGCCCCCGCTCGATTACTGACACAAACACCCTGATCACCGTCAAACAGCAGAAGGTTGTACCCATCGTATTGCGGCGCGCCCTGCTGCAGAAGTTGCTGTGCAAATTCGTCGACTGATACTTCTGCCTTTAAAAAATCTGGCACAAGAAAGCCACGGCTGCGCACTGGAGTTACCGCAGTCGTGTTCGGCTCACGCACGTTCGTTACCACCGCAAGGCGTCGATTAGCGCGGTGAAACCCAAGCCACGTACCACCCGCACGCAAATCTCTACCGGCAATAATATCGGGTTGATCCACCCAACAGGCCATCGGCGCACTGGGGCGCTCAAAAAACTCGTCGCGATTGGCGAGCAGTAGTAAGGGCGTTTCAGGATCTAGCTGCCAAGCAAAAGCGACTAAACACATAGAGCGTAACCATCACACACGGGAATTTTCTCGCTGTTACAATCGGGGTATCATCATATTTTGAATGGCAGTTTTTTACTATGCAAATGCAAAACACTATTGAAGGCAAACTACAGTCCACCTTCAACCCCGATCACCTCGAGGTAGTCAACGAAAGCTCGAACCACAACGTGCCAGCAGGCTCAGAATCACACTTTAAAGTGACTCTGGTGTGCCAAGAATTCGAAGGATTGATGCTCATCAAACGCCATCGTCAGGTGAACGCGGCCCTCAAAGATGAGTTAAACGGACAGATTCATGCACTCGCGCTGCACACCCTGACCCCCACCGAGTGGACTGCGCAAGGCGGCACAGTACCTGTTTCACCCGACTGTAAGGGCGGTGGAAAGTAGCTCTATTTACTCTCGCCACCAGCGGGTAGCGGGGGCATGCGCTCACTCAAACGGGTATCGACTCGCCCGTCTGAACGCCAGTCGTACACGGTGGCGTAAGCCATCACTGCTTTGACGTAATCGCGCGTTTCGCGAAAAGGAATACTCTCGACCCAACGATCAGCGGACATTGCCTCATCGGCCAACCAACGCGGTACGCGCGACAGGCCTGCGTTATAAGCTGCCGTCGCCATCACCTGCTGATCATCAAATCTATCGAGTAAATAGCGCAAATAAAACGTACCCAAACTTATATTAAATTCAGGGTCTTCCAGCGCACCCGTATAGAGTTTTTTACCCGCCCTCCTAGACACATCTTTTGCGGTCGCAGGCATCATTTGCATCAGACCGATAGCCCCCGCTCCCGAACGTACCTCAGGCTGAAATAGGCTCTCACGTCGCGCCACGCCATAAACCCACGGCACAGCCAAATTGTGCAGAGCAGATTGCTCTTGCACCGTCTTTTGATAGGCAAAAGGAAAGCGCACTCGCAAATCGTCATTGTAGGCTGTACGACCATTGGTAACGATAGCGCGGTCGTACCACCCCCAGTCCAGCGCTATCAAAGACAGCTCCGCGCGTTGCTCGGCGTCAATAACACGAAGCAACGCCTTCCACTCAGCCAACGCTTCTCCGCGCATGCCCACAAATAAATACTCTCGCATGCGCTGCACATCGGCGCGTGACTGCAAGGCTTTTCTCAGCGCAGAGTTCTGAGGAGTTGCCAGGTCGTGCATTTTGTAGGGTTTAGCCACGCGATCAGCGGCTAAAAAACCATAATAACTACGTGTGTCCGCAAGTTCAGACAAAGCAGCCTTTGACTCGGCTTTTAGGCCTAACTCATCTTTCGCCACGGCATCCCAATAACGCCAATCACTGAGCTCTCGTTCAGCTGCCGACATAACTTCTATGGCGTCTCGCACTTCTTGCCACTCACCCAGACGTACTGCCAAGCGAACACGCGCTTCTCGACTGGCCTTGTCTTGTGCCTCGACCGGTAGCCAGCGCAACCACTTCAACGCTTCGGCCTCATAGTCGCTAGCTGCTCTCAAACTTAGGGTACGAGCAGCCTCATGCCGAGTCTCTCCGTCGTAACGTCCCAGCTGGTGAGCTTCGGCCCAGTACCGCCGAGCCGCGACAGCGTCGCTGCGTGACAGCCGCGAGATAAGGTGTTTAAACACTCGGCGATTGAGCTCTGAGTCATCGTGCCAACGCTTATCCGCTAGAGCCACAGCAGGCTCGGTATGACCTTCTATCCACGCCTGAATAAGCGCTTGGTCACGGCGATTAAAGTGCTGTTTAAACGCTGTAGCTTGCGTCAGTCGACCAGAATTCAAGAGCGCGTAAACGTGTTTCCACAAATACTTTGCAGACACTTGGCCAGCTGCTAACTGACGCTGCATTACCCAATCACAGTCACCTTCCCATGAGCGCTTGTCCCACAACGGCAGAAGATCAGGGTCGGACGAGCTCAATGTCCCCAACACTTCTTTGGCCCGTAAAGTCTCACAGAGCATTTTTGGTGTTGATGGCAATGCGCCGCTGTCGAGAAACAATTGCCATTGTTCTTCGTCTCGCAAACGCTGGCGATAAGCTCGCATCAAACGCCAGGCGATAAAGGTGCCGTGGAATTCTTTTTCAAGGTTGACAGCTTTGCGTTTTGCCGCTTCTAAGCCACCTTGCTCAATGGCCCGTTCAGCGAGCGCAAACCGCAAATGGCCGTGCAAAACATAGCTGCGCAGCTCTGCCTCCAACGCGTAAAAGCGCGCCATATCATCTGCAGCGATCGCCCCCATCGCCTGCTGAAACTGCTGCCGCTGAGTATCGCGGGTAGCAGCAGTGGCAGTTACTTGAAAAACGCTGAAGAAAAATATGAAGCAGCCAAACACGGCACGAGATAGATGAGGCATCCGGCGAAAATTCAGTCCTTGAAAAAAGTAGTTATCAGTCGCGCTTTTCGGCCATCGCGACCGTATAGCTAGCACCTTGCTTGAGCTTTTTATGATTGCCAAACACTTCACCAAACGCTCGGGCGACGTATTTTCGAAGACCATTGATGACCACCACATAAAATCGCCCGCCTGGCTCCATTCGGGCCAACGCATCGTAGAAGTAAAGGTAAAACAATTCGTTGCCGGCCTTGGCAGGCAGGTTTGAAGCAATGACATCAAATCGGCTATCGGCCGGAATATGACTAAAGCCGTTACTCAGGAATACATCGACATTATTTAGCCGGTTGAGTTCCGCATTTCGCGCACTGAAATCAACCGCCACAAAGTCCTTGTCGATCAATGTCGAGTGCCCTTGGTGTGCCTGCTTGGCCATCCACAGTCCCATTGGCCCATAGCCACAACCTAGATCCAAACAGCGATCTGTCGCGTTGATATCCATGTGCTTCAATAAAAGCTTGGTGCCATCGTCTATCGCGCGTGGAGAGAACAATCCCCAGGTCGTCTCAAAGCGCATATGATGCCCGCACAACTCATCTTCGATCGTCAGCGGTTTGCGCAAATGTGCAAGCTCAGCAGGTAATGCCATGGAGGCCTCTATTCAGGTTAGAAATAGCCCAAATAGTTGGGCGAAACGGCCACTTAGGTTACATTGTAGGGCTAGCGTTTGGAACCTCGTTTAGCGCGCTTGCGCTCCTCGGCTTTTAAAAGCCGAGTTGTTTTAGTTCCACGACAGAATTAAACCCATAATAATTTAGAGTGAACCACATGCGAATCATCTTGTTAGGAGGACCGGGCGCCGGAAAAGGTACCCAATCGCAGTACATCTGCGAAGCTTTTTCCATCCCACAAATCTCTACCGGTGACATGCTTCGTGCCGCCGTCAAAGCCGGCACAGCACTAGGTGTAGAAGCCAAGAAGGTCATGGACGCTGGTGGGCTAGTATCTGACGAGATTATCATCGGCCTAGTCAAAGAGCGTATTACTCAGCCAGATTGCACGGGTGGCTGCCTGTTTGACGGTTTTCCACGCACTATTGCTCAGGCTGAAGCGATGCGAGAAGCGGGCGTACAGATAGATCACGTGCTGGAAATCGCCGTTGACGACGAAGTTATTGTCAATCGCATGGCTGGACGCCGAGTACACCTAGCCTCAGGGCGCACATACCACATTAGCTTTAACCCGCCAAAGCAAGACGGTGTTGACGATATAACGGGTGAAGCACTGATCCAACGTGACGACGACCAAGAAGAGACTGTGCGTCATCGTTTAGCGGTATACCATCAGCAAACAGCCCCGCTGATCGAGTATTACCAGAGCGCTGAAAGCAAAGCCTTAAACGTAAACTTCAGCAAAGTAGACGGAACCCAAGCTGTTGATGCGGTGCGCGAGGCAGCTATGAAGGCACTGAAAACATCTCGCGACGCTTAACGCGTTTGACGGGCACAAAAAAGGCCGGATTTTCCGGCCTTTTTTGTGAGTTTTGCAGCATTTGTTTGAGCGCTATCCTGCCAGGCGCACACTGCTACCCGCGTCAAGGTCACACTTTTCCATGATGATATCGAGTTCGCGAAGACCGATACCACTTTGACCGAACAGCTCCATCAAATTTTCGTCTTCGACCAGACTAACAGGGGCCCCCATAATATCCATGGGTAGATAAGTCACAGCAACCCGAACCACATCGCTCGCTGTAATCTCACCCTGAACACGTGCATCCTCTGCATTGGCAGCCTCCACGCAAGAGCTCACCAGAGTATCGACACGCATTTGCCCCAGTAACATCTCAGTAATTAAGGGCGCCATTTGATTGAGCGTCATTTCGTTGGCATCGTTTATTTCACCCTTGGCTTCAGCAATCATTAGCCACGATGAAACCAAGCCCACTTTGCTACAAATGCCGGCGTATTCAGCGAGTTCATTGTCCACCGTGCCCAGCTCTTTGGCTATGGCTCGCGAAAAAGTCCCCACACGACGCAGGTAATCGTAGGCGGTCACAATACGCTGATACATGGCAGTACCAGTTTCTGGGAATGGGTTATCTCGACCCCACTGACTCAACTCCACTGCAAGTTGCGATCGGTCCACTTGGTCAACCAATTGGCGTAAATGTGCCAATTCGCCAGCTTTGAATTGACCGCTAGTGCCCGCGATGTTGGAAATAATCAAAGCCAGAGCCGGCTCACTGCGCATCACATCCAAAAGCACGTTATCGGTGCCAGTGTTCCCATCGGCGAGTAGCGGCACAACCGTGCTAATGACATTTTCCCGAAGCGGCAGTTTCAGCGCATCGGATTGATAAGACTGAACAAGAGTATCGAAAAAGCCCGCGTCATCGCTGTCTAATTCTATTTCTTCGACCAGCGTTGATGAGCTGATCTGCTCGTTCATCAACACGGAAAATTGCTTGCGATCAACGCGTAGGAACTGCGCGTCTTCTGCCACAGTGATTTCTACCGGACGAGGTTGCGCATCAAACAACGCCATTTGGCCTTGTTTCGCTGCGCGGATTGTGAAGGTTTCACCGGCGGCGTCCTTACCCTGCAGCATGCCAGAGACCAAATACACCAACCACCGATGCTCGTCCGCAGCCAATAGACGCTGACGCTTGCTCAGGTTAAAGCTCGATGAGCCTTTTGCCAATTGCGCTAGATTAGCTTCGTTTAGATTCGACAGCGGATCAAAGCGCTGAAACAAATTTGTTAGATTAGCCACTGTACTTGCATCGTTGGTGGACATGCGTTAACTCCGTAATTGCTCTCGATGGTCTTCGCGACCGACTTTGGCGTTATCCCAGCAATTGCCGCGCCGCTTCCACGTCTGCTTCTATATCATTCAGAAAGACAGTCGGATCTTCCACGCCAAGACCAATGGATATGAGCTTTCGACCTATGGCTGTAGACGCTATATTTGCTGGTACTGCTTCGCCACGAGCCGTTATTCGCAATAAACGCGCCGCGATGACAAACTCAATCACACCTAGCTCGCCTTCAACAGGTCGATACCAATCAGTAGCAAACTCAGCCGAATCGCATAAGGCAGCATCCAAACCCCACTCGCTCAACAACCAACCGCTTACCGGCCCCATCAGCTGCCTGCCTACACGCTCGACAATTTCTACGTCAGGCTCAGGCGAGAGCACCTCGCACGCGTGATTCACGATGGGAACCATACCCAAACCGTGCAGCAGACCGGCCATGTAAGCGCGCTCCTCCCGCAAGCACCCAGTCTTTTTTGCCAAAACAAAACACAAAGCTGCGATCTCTGCTGTCTCGTGGTAGAACTCCCACAAGCACTTCACGGCTGCCGGATGTACGTTTTGCACTAATTGCTCTACTGCAATGGCCATCACAAAGTTGCGCGTACCGTCTAAACCGATGCGGCTAATAGCACTCGAAAGCGTTTCAATCTCTGCATTGCCACGATAAGCAGGACTATTTGCGACCTGAATTAAGCGCGCAGTGAATGGAGGATCTCGCTGGATAACAGCCGCTAGCCGATTGAAATCCATGTCGTTGTCGCGCACCGCAGCGTTGACCGACATGACTACTTCAGGAAGGCTCGGAACCTGTAAATCACCCGCCTCATGCGCCTCCAAAATACTCGCAAACACCTCAGTATCCAGCTCTTCATACGCCACTTCTGAAACTTGTGTCGCTTGACTTAACTGGCGAGCCAACAGCACCTCAACGTGCAGTCGGTCAATGCGGATCAGCTCTGCATCTTCGTCCATACGGACACTAAACCCAGTGTCCCCTTCAGCAAAGATGGGCTGATAAGCACGCTCGGTGTTTTCATGCACAACTTCAATGCGCTCGTCTCTTTCATTGATAAGCGTCAACTGGCCGGTGATCAAATACAAAAGCCAACCTTGCTCAAGGTTCGCTTGTAACTCGACCCCTGCTGGCAACTTAAGCTGACGAATCGCTTCGGCGACTCGGCTCAGATTATCTTCGCTGAGTAAATTGAGTGAACCAAACTCTTTAAGTGCTAAATGCTGATTAGAAAATGCCGGTTCCATAAAAAAACTACCCCTTAAACCCTAATTCTTCGACCGGCGCGTGTTTTTCAACCGCCCAGTCTATTTAACTGTCCAACAATCAACCCACAGTAGAACCGCTGTTTTTACAAAGTGGAAAACACCTTAAAAAACACTAAAATTGATTGTCTTTCGACCTACTGGTCAGCCACTGCGCAGAGACCTAAACAAGCTCTCGAGCGGCCTCCAGCTCTTCGGCGATTTCAGCAAAAAACTCTTCAGGTTCATTGACAGCCAAACCTAGTTCTATCAGTCGCGCGCCTATTGGCGTGTCGCAGAGAATAACGTCTGGTTGCTCGTTCACACGCATGCCGTGCAGCAGTCGGGCGGCAATCACGATCTCTATCAATCCCAATGTCTCACCACAAGGCCGCATCCAATCAGCCCCATAATCGGCGACATCGCAAAGCTCGGCATCCATGCCCCACTCGCTTAACATCCAGCTGGTGATGGGCGGTATCAAACGGTCAGATGCCCCAGAAATACGCGCGGGATCCGGTGCCGGGGTTAGCACGTCAAAAGCGTAAGTAACAATGGGGACCTTGCCCAGCTGATGTAACAAACCTGCCATCAAAGCACGCTCTTCGGAGCCAGTGGCTAATCGCTTAGCCAGCACAAAGCACAGCGCGGCGATATCTGCGGCATCAGAATAGAACTCACGCAACATGCCAATCGCTTTAGGATTAACATCGCCGATCATTCGCTCTACTGCTACGCCCATCAGCAGGTTACGGACATTTTTTACGCCGATACGACTTATCGCAAATGACAGCGTGCTGGCTTTTCCACTGCCTTGGTACACAGGCGAATTAGCGAGTAACAACAAGCGCGCTGTGTAGGGAGGGTCTTGTTGGATGATCTGCGCAATTTCGGCAAAGCCCATGTTTGGGTCGCCGATAGCTTTGTTCACCGCTTGCAATACTTCCGGCAAACTGGGCACCTTCAAGCTCTTTGCAGCAAAGGCGTCGTAAATGCTCGAAAAAATCAGCGCATCGTCTTCATCAAAGTCTATATCCAAGACTTCAGTGCCGGCATCGAGCTGCCGGGTAGCAAGAACTTCAAGTAGTAAGCGGTCAATGCGCAAGTACTCAACGGCTGTTCTTGCTACTGCGTTACCCTCGGTAGGCTCTCCAGTAAAAATCGGAGATTCCGCCGCTGCTGTGTTCGCCTCAAAGGCACCGTAACGCTCACCTTTACTGTTGGTGAGCAGCATTTTTCCGCTGACGATATACACCAGCCAGCCACTTTCTAAACGGCTTTCCAGAACCGCGCCTGGCGGCAGAGAAAAAGATCGTGCCGATTTGACAATCTGGTTGAAATTTTCGTCACTTAAACTATTGACGGGCGCAAATCGCCGCATGAGCGACTCGCTGATAAGAGCATCTTGTTGCACGACTTTTCCTCTTTGTATTCAACTAGTTAGTAAACAGTCGAATAACTGCCGACCTGCGCCAAAGACTGACTGCGCACTTGAGCTATAACGGCGGAAGATGTCATAAATGTAATAGATATGTGAGCTTAGGTACCGTGATGTCACGCCCCTAAGATCAAAGTGAACTGGGCAACGAGTGCACCCAGCTAGCATGCTTTTAGCGGTACTACTTTGCGCTGCGCAATTGCCGCGGAATAGAAAAACTTATGGTCTCTTCGATACCCTTCGACTCTTGAATTGAGTTTGCTCCGAGTGATCTCAAGCGCTCAACCACCTGCTGCACCAATACCTCGGGCGCCGACGCCCCTGCACTGATACCCACTTTCATGTCGGGCTTGATCGTATCCGGATCAATCGCGTCTGCATCAGCTATTAGGTAGGCGCTGATGCCACTGCGCTCACCCAACTCCCGCAAGCGATTAGAGTTAGAGCTATTGGTTGCCCCCACCACAAATAAAATGTCGACTTTTGCGCATAAGTCTTTGACTGCGTCTTGTCGGTTTTGCGTGGCGTAGCAAATATCGTCCGTGCGCGGAGCAGCTATCTCGGGGAATCGTGCTCTCAATGCTTCGATAATTTCTCTTGTATCGTCCACTGATAGTGTTGTTTGCGACACAAAAGCAAGTCCACTGGGGTTCTTAACCTCTATATCGGCGACTTCATCAACCGTTTCAACCAAGATGATGCGTCCACCGTGACTGGTGTCGTAACGGCCCATGGTACCCACGACTTCTGGGTGCCCAGTGTGCCCAATAAGGATGACTTCCCGCCCCTGATGAGAGTAACGATTAACCTCCATGTGCACCTTGGTCACCAAAGGGCAAGTGGCGTCAAACACCGTTAGCCCGCGGGCGGCCGCGACTTGCTCTACCTCTGCGGAGACTCCGTGGGCACTGAAGATGACCGTCGCTCCGTCTGGCACTTCATCCAGTTCTTCGACAAAAATGGCGCCTTTATCGCGCAAACCATCTACAACAAATTTATTGTGGACCACCTCGTGACGCACATATATAGGCGGACCATAGAGCGAAAGAGCTCTTTCGACGATCTCAATCGCTCGGTCAACACCGGCACAAAAACCTCGGGGATTCGCCAACAAGACTTCCAATGCACTGCTCCCAACAAATCAAAGCCAATAAAGCGGTATTATGGCATAGCTCCAAGGCAGACATTGGCTTGACAAGCCACCATAAAAAGCACGATAACAAATGAAGTAGAATGGCTCAGGTAAGTAAGCACTTGTGGCATTCCCGCCAACCTTGGCAACCAACGCCCAAAAGGCACACTATTGATGACAGAGCCCTCCACTGCGCCATTGCTTGAAGTCACGGATCTCAATATAGATTTCAAGATGCCCTACGGTGATATCAGCGCGGTGCGCAAATTGAGCTTTAGTATTGCGCGTGGACGCACTCTGGCCCTAGTCGGAGAATCGGGATCAGGCAAGTCAGTCACTGCCCAAGCCATTCTGCAGATACTGCCCAGCAACGCCAGCATCAGTCATGGCAGCATCAAATATTACGACGCAGGCGGCAATTGCATCGACATTGCTCAGCAAGAGCCAAAATCGAACACTATGCGTGCTCTGCGCGGCGACCACATCAGTATCATTTTCCAAGAGCCCATGGTGTCTCTTTCGCCTGTGCACACACTGCTCAGCCAAATAGGCGAAGTGCTCGCACTGCACTCGAACACAGCGCGTGCCGATATTCCCGATAAAGTATGTGAACTATTAAAAAAGGTAGGCTTCCCCAGCCCGCGCCAAGCCCTAAAGCAATACACTTTTGAATTGTCAGGCGGGCTTCGGCAACGCGCCATGATTGCCATGGCATTGATATGCAAACCGGCGCTGCTCATCGCCGACGAACCCACCACCGCACTCGATGTCACCGTGCAAGCGCAAATACTGGCCCTGATCAAATCGCTTCAACACGAACTACACATGTCCGTGCTATTGATCACTCACGACTTGGGAGTGGTGGCGCAACTGGCTGATGATGTTGCCGTGATGCACCGCGGTGATCTCGTTGAACGTGGACCTGTGCGGGCCTTATTTGAAAACCCACAACACGACTATCTCAAAGCTCTGTTTGCGGCCATCCCAGAAAAACACGATCTCTCAAAAGCGCCCCCACTTGACAACCTTTTGGCCCGTACGCTCGGTCACCAAGCATGGACCGAAGCACAGAAGTCGTTTGCGCCACACTTGCATATTAGCCAATTGAGCAAGAGCTACACCTTGCGCCAAGGTGGCTTGTTCTCAAAGAGCCAAAAGACTTTGGCGGTCAATAAAGTGGATTTAAACATCGCAGTGGGAGAGCGATTTGGCCTTGTTGGCGAAAGTGGATGCGGCAAAACGAGCCTGTCCAAACTATTGATGCGCGGTATTAGCCCAGATGGCGGGAAGATTCTCTACAACGATCGTGGTCAACAAATCGATCTACTGGCCTTAGACGAAGAACAACTGCGCGCTTTCAGACCCAAAATGCAGCTAGTGTTTCAAGACCCACACAGCTCGCTCAACCCCAGAATGACCGTACTTGATATTTTGTGCGAACCACTCGCCATTCATGAAAAAGGCGACAAAAAATGGCAGCGAACACGCGCCGCTGAAACACTAGAACTGGTAGGCCTATCGGCAGATATGCTCGGCAGGTATCCGCACAGTTTTTCTGGCGGACAGCGACAACGCATAAGTATCGCACGTGCTTTGATCATGGAGCCCGAACTGCTCATTCTGGACGAGCCTGTCTCAGCACTGGACATGCTAGTACAAGCCCAGATACTCGACCTACTGCGGCAGTTACAAAGTGAGCTGCAGCTCACTTATATATTTATCTCGCACAACCTAGATGTAGTGCGGCTGATGGCAGAAAGAGTAGGTGTCATGTGCGGCGGCCAACTTGTGGAACTCGCGCCTGTTGATGCTGTATTTGACAACCCGCTACACCCGTATACCCAAGCTCTGCTAGACGCTATCCCTGCAGCGCGCTTGGACAGTAAACTCGACATTAGCAACCTTGACGACAAGCACTTGTGCCAAAAAGACTGGCCCTCACCATTTACGCTCGAGCCCGGCGCAACAGGCACATGGGTCGAACACGACAATGGTCACTTTGTACGGCAAACATCATGATATTAAAAAGTTTAATACACAGCATTTTCGCGATTGCCCTGCTCAGCTCAGCAGTAGCCCAAGCTTCTGAGCCGCCGTACCTGCAAGCTCAAATAGACAGCGGAGAGCTTCCAACGCTCTATGAAAGGCTGCCAGATATCCCAGCTTTTGGTGGTACTGAGCATCTCAGTGTTGGCCAATACGGGGGCACACTTCGCCTTCTCATGGCCAAGTCCAAAGACATACGCATGATGACAGTCTACGGCTATAGCCGCCTGATGGCTCTCGATAAAAACCTACAACTGCAACCTGACATATTGCTGCGCCTAGAAAACGAAGACAACAGAGTATTTACCCTGCATTTGCGCAAAGGGCATCGCTGGTCAGACGGAGAACTTTTCACCGCTGAAGACTTCCGTTTTTTTTGGGACGATGTCGCTAACTTTGAGCCTCTTTCACCCTACGGGCCACCGCAGGCCATGAAAGTTGACGGCCAGCTGCCGGAGTTTAGTGTGATAGATGACTACACCGTGCGCTTTAGCTGGAAAGACCCTAATCCTAACTTTCTGCCCGAAATCGCAGGTCCTAGCCCGCTGTACCTCTACCGTCCGGCACATTATCTTAAAGCGTATCATCCGCGTTATGTCAGTGAAGAACAGATCGAGCAGCAGGTAGAGGACACCAACAGCAAAAACTGGCGCAAACTGTTCCATAACAAAGCCCGCCAATATAAATTCACCAACCCAGACTTACCTACATTGCAGCCTTGGTACAACACTACAGCGATTCCTGCTGAACGTTTTGTCTTCAAACGCAACCCCTACTTTCACCGAGTAGACCGCGAAGGCCAGCAACTACCCTACATCGACGAAGTCACAATTCAACTGGCATCTTCCAGTTTAATTCCGGCTAAAGCTGGTTCGGGCGAATCAGATTTACAAGCGCGTAACATCAGCATGGATGATTACACCTTTCTTAAATCAGCCGAGCAAGAAAGCAAAAAGATCAAAGTATTGCTGTGGGACACCGCACTGGGTAGCCAGATAGCCATTTACCCTAACCTCAACGCGTCAGACCCCCAGTGGCGCGAAACTCTGCGTGATGTACGCTTTAGACGTGCATTGTCACTCGCGATCAACCGACACGAACTGAACCAAGTCATCTATTTTGGGCTCGCGAGAGAAAGTGCCAACACCGTACTCCCTCACTGCCCACTGTTCGATACCTCGCTTAAAGATGCTTGGGCTGGCTTTGACATCGAGCAGGCCAATGCTTTGCTTGACGATATGGGCCTAGAGCGTGGCAGTGACGGCATTAGGCGCTTTGCCGATGGTCGAAAGCTAGACATCATTATCCAAACTGCCGGTGAAAAAAACGAAGAAACCGATATGTTGGAGTTAATCAAGGATACATGGAGACAAGTTGGCATAAGGCTGTACACCAAGGCGTTGCAACGCGAAGTATTGCGTAACCGTGTGTTCTCAGGTCAAGCAGTCATGTCCGTGTGGATGGGCCTTCCTAACGGAATCCCCACCGCTGAAATGAGCCCCGCAAGTCTGGCACCTACACGCCAAGATCAATTGCAGTGGCCCGCTTGGGGCCGCTATGCGGAGACTGGAGAAGGCTCGCCGCCAGACATTCCTGAAGTTCAGCGCCTAGCCGAGCTCAACGACGCGTGGACCATGAGCAGCAACTCTGCTCAACGACTGGCGATCTGGGATGAGATGCTAAAAATCCATGCAGAGCAGGTGTACTCTATTGGTTTGATCAACGGCACTTTGCAGCCTGTTGTCATCAATCCAAGGTTACAAAACGTACCCGAAAAAGCAGTTTACAACTGGGACCCCGGTGCATTTTTTGGCATCCACCGATTTGACACCTTCTGGTTAAAACCCGAGGGCGCCTCTTGATTCGCTATTTGCTCACACGCATCGCCACCATGATCCCTACATTGCTGGCGATCAGTGTGCTGATTTTCATCATCATCCAATTACCGCCAGGTGATTATCTCGAAACCTACATCGCTGAACTTGAAAGCCAAGGCGAAAGCATTGACCCACAAAAAATAGCCGCACTGCGTGCCGATTATGGATTAGACAAACCCCTAGCAGTGCAATACTGGCATTGGATCAGCAATTTTGTCCAAGGCGACTACGGCTACTCATTTGAATACGAGCGGCCAGTGGCTGAAATCATGGGCGACAGGCTTTGGCTGACCATCATTTTGTCATTTTTTACCATATTGTTTACGTGGCTTATCGCATTTCCGATTGGTATTTACTCCGCCACACACAAGTACAGTTGGGGGGACTACGGCCTCACTTTTGTAGGGTTTTTAGGGTTAGCAATTCCCAATTTTTTGTTTGCATTGATTATGCTCTACGTGGCCAATCGTTATTTTGGCACCAGTATCGGCGGCATGATGGACCCCGAATACTTAGACCAACCATGGAGCTGGGGAAAACTAAAATCGGTTTTAGAACACATGTGGATACCGATGCTAGTGATTGGAACCTCTGGCACCGCCGCGATGATTCGTCGACTGCGCGCTAATCTACTCGATGAATTGCACAAGCCCTACGTATTGACCGCACGAGCTAAAGGCATGAGCGAGGTCAAAAACTTAACTAAATATCCCTTGCGTATGGCTCTCAATTTTTTCATAGCCGACATAGGCAGTTTGCTGCCAAGCGTTGTCTCGGGAGCGGAGATTGTGGCGGTGGTGCTATCACTGCCAACCACAGGGCCACTACTGTTGGCAGCGCTGCAAGCACAAGACATGTATCTCGCCGGCTCATTTCTAATGTTCCTCGCTCTTTTGACCGTCATTGGCATGCTGGTCTCTGACGTGTTGTTGTTTCTGGTTGATCCTCGCATCAGATTTCAAAAGGCCAGCAAATGAGCGAATTAGACAAGCAGAGCATTGATCAGCAACAGCACTGGGTTAGCGACAAAGCGTACAACCCCAACCACATTGAAGCGCCGGATGAGAAAGCGAAGCGATACTATAAAGCCTCGCAATGGCGCCGCATGTGGTGGCAATTTAAGCAACACAAACTCGCGCTCTACAGTGCACTTTTCATTATCCTGATGTACTTGAGCATCCCCTTTGTCGAGTTCCTTGCTCCCTACTCTTTGCCTACTCGCCACACAGACCATATCTATTCGCCGCCCCAGTCAGTTCATTTTTTTGATGAACAAGGCGACTTCCAAGGCCCTTTTGTCTACGGTTGGGACTACGAGCTGGACATGGTCAGGCTGCACCGCAATTACAGTGAAGATAAAAGCAAACAATACGCAGTGGAGTTTTTTAGCCGAGGCGACCCGTATCTGCTGTTTGGCTTAATACCGACCGACATTCACTTTGTCGGAGTAGAAAATGGCGGCACGCTATTTCTTTTGGGCACGGACAGGCTCGGTCGAGATCAGCTCTCTCGCATGTTATATGGCATGAGAATATCCATGACCATTGGGCTGGTGGGAGTTATTCTGAGCTTCTTTCTCGGCATTACTCTGGGCTGTCTCGCGGGCTATTACGGCGGCTGGGTGGACAACCTCATCCAGCGCATCACTGAAGTAATCCGCTCTATACCGGAACTTCCACTGTGGATGGCACTCTCAGCCCTGCTACCCATAACGTGGAGCCCACTGTGGGTGTTTTTTGGCGTGAGCACTATTCTCGCCTTCCTTGATTGGACTGGCCTAGCTCGGGCAGTTCGCTCAAAATTGATTTCATTGCGAGAAGAAGACTTTGCCACAGCTGCCGTCTATATGGGCGCAAAACCAAAGCGCATAATCACCAAGCATCTATTGCCCGGTTTTTTTAGCCACCTGGTCGCTTCGGCGTCGTTGTCGGTGCCAGCGATGATTCTTGGTGAAACAGCCCTGTCGTTTCTCGGCCTGGGGTTACGCCCGCCGGTTACCAGTTGGGGTGTTTTGCTCAACGAAGCGCAAAACGTCAACATTGTGGCCATTTACCCTTGGCTGATGGCGCCCGCTATACCCGTGATATGCGTGGTACTAGCATTTAACTTTTTAGGCGATGGTCTACGCGACGCAGCAGACCCTTACAGTAATGCAAACGGAAGCTAAATGAACGACCTGACAGCCACCGCAAAACTCGAGGGTTGCCGCATACTGATCTACAGCCACGACACTTTTGGTCTTGGCCACTTGCGACGCTGCCGCACCATCGCGCACGCACTGGTTGACGCCTATAAAGGGGTCACTGTACTCATATTGTCGGGCTCACCCATTATTGGGCAGTTTGACTTCAAAGCCCGCGTTGATTTTATTCGCATCCCAGGTGTCATCAAATTACACAACGGTGACTACACCGCACTTGGTCTGCACATCAGCCTTGACGACACACTCGCACTGCGTGACTCCATAATCCTGCATACCGCTAAAGTTTTTGCGCCTGATATATTTCTGGTCGATAAAGAACCCGGCGGTCTAAAGGGCGAGGTTTTATCGACTCTCAAAATGCTTAAAGACAAAGACACGTGCTGCATTTTAGGCCTGCGCGATGTAATGGATGAACCCGAACAGCTGCGCGAAGAGTGGCGCCGCAAGAAAGTACAGCCAACGCTGCAAGAGCTCTACGATGAGATTTGGATCTACGGCCCTCCCGTCATGGGCAACCCCATCAAAGGCGCATTTGACTGCGACGAGTCCGAGCTGCAACCGATTTACGACAAGTGCACTTACACAGGCTTTTTGCAACGTGAGCTGCCCGAACACATCGACACCACCGAGTTGGACGTACCGGAAGAACCTTACATACTGGTGACGCCAGGTGGAGGCGGCGACGGAGTTGAGATGGTTGAAGGCGTGCTGCGCGCTTATGAACAACAACGCCTTCCCTTACCAGCACTGATTGTACTTGGCCCCTTTATGCCGCTAAATGTTCGTGATGACCTTCTGCAACGTGCGTCGCAACTCGAGCAAGTCACCACAATTACGTTTACACCTAACTTCGAAGTACTGATGAAGTCTGCAAGTGCCGTTATCGCGATGGGTGGTTACAACACTTTTTGTGAGCTGCTCTCCTTCGACAAGGCTGCGCTAATTGTGCCACGCATAGTACCTCGCTTGGAGCAACTGATTCGCGCTGAAAAAGCAGAGCGGCTGGGCTTGGTGAAAGTCTTACATCCTGAAAAACTCAATAACACCGACGCCATTGTCGAAGCCATCCAGAACCTGCTGGACATGCCACCGCCCTCTAGCGCTGGCCACGACAAACTACTCAACGGCTTGCCAACCATTATTCAACGCGTCGCCAACATCATGAGTGACTTACCCAGCCAGCAACTCTTTTCTCGCCCTCCCATAGGCTAGGCAAATATGAGCCGAAAAAAAGTACTTGTCTACTGCCAATACCTTCTCGGAATAGGCCATGTAAAACGCTGCTCGCTTATTGTTCAAGCTATGTCAGCGCATGGTTTCCAAGTGCACGTGGCCCTTGGAGGCGCCCCTGTCGAGCATATTAGCTTTGCAGATGCACAGTTGTATTACCTCACGCCCGTGCGCGCCGCTGACGAAAACTTCAGCGCCTTGGTACATATCGATGGCCGCGCATTTAGCGAACAAGACAAAAACAAACGCTGCGCTGAGCTACTCGCTCTGGCACATAGCATTGACCCAGACGTGTTGATCGTAGAGACCTACCCCTTTGGCCGCCGAGCAATGCGTTTTGAATTAAAACCGTTGCTACAATGGGCTGCTAAACAGAGTCCTAAACCACTTGTCGTGGGCTCTATTCGCGATATTTTGCAGAGACGCCGAGCAGACAGAGAACAAGAAAGCCTTGAGCTAGCCCAGCAATATTTTGACAAAGTCTGGGTTCATGGCGATCAAAATATCGTGCCCTTAGAAGCGAGCTTCCCACTGGCTAACAAGCTAGCTGACAAATTATCGTATACCGGATATGTCACCCCAAACAAACCGATAGCGTCGTCAGAGCGCGCCGGCATATTGGTATCAGCTGGTGGCGGCGCTTCAGGCCGAGATTTAATGCTAACGGCCTTGAACCTGTTTAAAAGCGGTTACGCTAAAGATAGCAATTGGACGTTTACAACCGGGCCTCATTTAGACACCGCCACCAGCGAGTTGCTGCAAAGCATTCAAGACCCCAGGCTGACAGTCTTTACTTTCATAGAAAACTTGTGTGAACACATGAGCCAATGCAAAGTCTCAATATCGATGGCAGGCTACAATACAACCATGGATGTACTGCAGTCTGGCGTTGCCGCTGTGATGGTTCCGTTCATTGGTAGCGACGAATCCGAGCAATTGCAACGCACCCAACTATTACAAGAAATGTCACGCGTGACATGCTTAACAACTGGGCAGCTCTCCGTTGAAAACCTAGCGCACGCCACCGATCACGCGATGGCTCAACCCATAGAGGGCTTGGACATTAACTTGGACGGTGCGAACACTGCGGCCAAACTACTGTGTGAATGGCTGCGCTAACACATGCAAACAGAACACATTTTTCACGAAAGCTGGCAACTACTTGAACAAGAACTACAGCAGTGGGAGCAACCTGCCGCACTGTGGTGGCGCGACGACGACGCGGTAGAAGATACACCCGCTTTGCGTCAGTTAACTTCACTACAACAACTCGATCATCAGCCCCATTTGCATCTAGCTTCCATACCGATGTCATTGCATCAGACTCTACCGGCGTTACTGCGGCACAGTCCTAATGTCTGGGTATTGCAGCACGGCTATAACCACCAAAGCAATGCCTTAGAGGGGCAACGCAAGGTGGAACTTGGAGGCGATCAAACGCTCGATCAACTACTCGAAAAACTCGCAGCCGGCAGATCAGTGCTTCAACAAGCTTTTGAACAACGCTACATCGATATCGTTGTGCCTCCATGGAATCGCTACAGCTCTGCGGCTGCAGAAGCTATCGACACACTGGGCTACAAAGCTATATCTGGATTAGGGCCTCGCGGTGAACAACGCAGCAACACCATGCTCAATGTGCACGTGGATATTATCAATTGGCGTACACGCAGTTTTGTAGGTACCCAGTCGTGCATCCAGAAAATCGTCGATCAATTGCAGCTTCGCCGCACTTCCGCAGTCGATGCGTCAGAACCACTGGGCTTAATGACACATCATTTAGCGCACGATCAAGCTTGCTGGGAATTTTTACAGCAATGGATGATCAAAACGACGAGCCACCCAAAAATAGAATGGCTGCAAGCAGAGCACGCGCTCAGCCGATGAATTCCCAAAAGTAAAAAAGTAACAGGCAAAAAATTAGTGAAACACATAACGCTTATTCTCAAGGGATACCCTCGTCTATCCGAGACCTTCATCGCGCAGGAAATTCTAGCGCTTGAACAGCGCGGATACCCAATCGAGTTGGTATCGCTGCGTCATCCAACAGACAAGAGTCGGCACCCTATTCACGAACGCATTCAAGCACCTGTACGCTACTTACCCGAGTATCTTTACCAAGAGCCAATTCGTGTTTTTAAAGCGCTGCTACATGCGGTTGTAAAAAAACAGTTCAAAAAAGCGTTCCAGCTTTTTTGGCAAGACCTCAAACGCGATCGCACCTCGAATCGCATCAGGCGCTTTGGTCAAGCACTAGTGCTTGCCAGAGAGCTAGACCCAAAAACAGACATTCTCTACGCGCACTTTTTGCACACTCCTGCGTCAGTCACCCAGTACACGGCAATACTCTGCGACAAACCCTGGAGTTGCTCTGCACACGCTAAAGATATCTGGACTTCCCCTGAGTGGGAGCTGAGCGAAAAGCTCGAGACCATGCAATGGTTAGCCACTTGCACTAGCGCGAACCAGCAATACCTCGCTTCTCTGAGCAAAGACAAAAACAAAGTGAATCTTGTCTATCACGGCATTGATAGCCAGCGGTTTGCCGTCCCGCCAACACGCCATCAAGCACCGCCCGATGGAAGTGACCCTCGGCAACCTGTTCGCATATTGAGTGTGGGGCGCGCGGTCCAAAAAAAAGGCTACAACCATCTCTTGACCGCACTTGCAAAACTTCCCAACGATTTGCATTGGCGGCTTGATCACATCGGTGGCGGCCCGCTGCTAGAAATCTTGTCACAACAAGCTGCATCACTGGGAATATCAGACAAAGTCCATTGGATGGGCGCACTACCACAGCCAGCTGTACTCGATGCCTATCGAAGCTCTGATATTTTTGTTCTAGCCAGTCGCGTGACCGAAGACGGCGATCGAGACGGTCTTCCAAACGTGTTGATGGAAGCACAGACCCAAGGACTGTGCTGTTTATCAACCAGTATTTCAGGCATCCCAGAATTGATTGAATCGGGTACAACAGGGCTTCTGGTAGAGCCAAACGATGATCAAGAGCTCAGCGAAAAAATAGAGCTACTCTGCAGAGACACCGATCTCAGACAACGCTTGGCACAAAGCGGGCAAGAACGTGTCCGCACAACTTTTGACATGCATTCTGGCATTGATCAGCTCTGCAATCTCTTTGATCCACCTGTGCAGACGTGAACAGCAAAAGCAATCGAACGATAGCGTTTTATGCACCGTTAAAGTCGCCACTGCACAGCCAACCCTCGGGCGACCGATTAATTGCTAGGCTTTTGTTTAAAGCCCTGCAAACCGCTGGATACGATGTTCGATTGGTTAGCGAATTCCGCTCCTTTGACCCCACCGGTGACGCCACTCGGCAAGAACGTATGATCCGTCTCGGAAAAAAACTGGCTGAACGCTTGATAAGGCGCTGGCAACGCGAAGACTTCCAGCCCGACATCTGGTTTTGTTATCACAATTACTACAAAGCGCCCGACCTGCTTGGACCCACTGTTTGCGAAACGCTTAACATCCCCTATTGGACCGCCGAAGCGTCTTGGGCTAACAAGCGTGCTCACGGGCCGTGGCACCACTATCACAGTGCCCTACAGCACTGTTTACACTTGGCTCAGGGAGTCGTGGTGCTCAACCCAGTGGACAAAGCGGCTCTGCAGAAAATCCTACGCCCAGATGCGAAATGTCTGCAGCTTCCCGTGTTTCTCGACACACAATTGTTCACGCAATGGCTCAACCCACCCAAAAACCACTCTGCCCTTGTGCCACCCAAACTGGTCACGGTGGCCATGTTACGTCCAGGCGATAAACTACACAGCTTGGTTATTTTGGCGCACGCATTAAAAAAGCTACAGTCGAACTTTCATCTACATATTATCGGAGACGGAAAAGCTCGACGCCGAGCACAAAGCTTGTTTTTGGGTTTGCCAGTCACCTTTGAAGGGCAGCTAGAAGGCGAACAACTGTGGCAATTTGTTAGTCAGTGCGACTTATTTATTTGGCCAGCTGTCAACGAAGCAATTGGCATGGCCGTACTTGAAGCTCAAGCATGTGGCACACCGGTGTTGGTTGGCCGCGAAGGTGGTACTCACAGCGTCGTCAAGCACGGCGTAACGGGTGAACTTACCCCGCCTCGTGACCCCGCTGCTTTTTCATGTGCGCTGCAACGATTGCTCGACCACCCTGCAACTCTGCACGGCTACCGCAAAAATACAACTGCATACGTGCAAACCACACACAGCCTAAACAACGCTGCAAGGCAGCTCAAACAGGCACTAAACTAGCATAAGCTAGTTAAATGCGGCCTAGCCACCCGCCACAACATGAGACTCTTATGCGAACCGCACTCGATCAGTCAAACAACTCCGAGCAAAAACGAATTCGCATTGGCTTGTGGGTAATTGCAGCCTTTGCCTTAATAGCTGTCTCATTTACGCCACTACTGGGCACTAGCGTTTCTGCAGCCGAAAGTGAAAGCGACTCTCTGGTTGCCGAAGTCCAAGCCGAAAACCCCGCACTGACAGAGCAACAGGTGCGTGAGGTTCTTGTCAAAATACTATTGGGAAATGAGCGAGAACAGCAGCTAGTAGAACCAAGTGGCGGAGGAAACACCACTGGCTATGAAATCGACACATTTGAAAAGTGGCAGGACGACGGCATGGCGCACAGCCTCGCAGGCCGCTTGCATCAACTGAAAAGTAAAACCGCAATTTTGTGGCCTGAAATTAAGACAGCATTTCTGCAAACCACAGACAAAGAGCAGGGCTTCACTTGGGCCAAAGTTGCACTCACAATCGGCTTAGCTTGTCTTTTAGGCTTGATGCTCGAATACCTCACCACCCGTAAATTACTCAAATACTTAAATCACTACGTCAGCAAACAAGAAAAAACCAATACACTAAAAATTAAATACACTATTTTGCGGATGGCCATCCAGCTATTAGGTTTTTTAGCCCTTTTTGCCGTTGTCTACACCTGTGAGCTTCTAAGTCTTTACGGCAATGCCTACTACGAATCACTGCATACCCTAGTGCTCAAAGCACTGATTTTATTTCGTATTGGCGCGACCATTTGCAACAATATTTTTTCACCAAGGCACAAAGCCGTACGCTTGGTTAATCTCGATTGCAAAGCAGCGAGTACTCTTTACTACTGGTTTATCTGCTACCTGCTGGTAAAAGTTATCGGGCAAGCATTTATCGATTATTTGTACTTCAGCGACATTGATAGCCTTCTGGTTACTGGGCTACTGGTTCCTTTCTCCTTTGCACTCAATGGCATCGTGATTGTCGGCGTATGGATGTTCAAGCGCCAAATCGACCTCATGTTCATGGATTCAGATGAAAACCTGAGTCATCAAGAATTAGTGAAAAAACAAGGATTCTCTGCCCAAGTATTTATTCACATTTGGCCAGCTTTGTTTACAGCTTGGATGCTTAGCATTTGGGGCACATGGCTGTATAGCAGCCTAATCGGGCTCGATGACGCCGCAGTTGCCGTAGGCAACGCTTGGTGGATCACTCTAATCTTCCCAATTATCGACAGAGTAGTGCACGCTGTTCTCAAAAATTTCAGCCAAATCAAATGGCTTCAAAGCCCACACTTCGACCGTCGCTCAACTGTCTTTCGCCGGGTTATTCAGACAAGCTTCCGAATCGGATCGTTGTTTATTGCGATCATCATGATGTCCTCCGCCCTTGGCTTTCAGACCGGATTCTTTTCAATGGCCATGGGCACCGAACGCTTATGGCGCATTATCGATGTAGTGACCACTTTAGGTCTGGTCTATACCATTTGGACACTCATGAGCGCTTATATCGAACGCAAGTTACCAGTCGATGAAACAGCGCTTGCCAGTCTTGAGGGCGACGCCGGTGGCACCGGTGCCACACGTGGGGAAACGCTTCTCCCCCTGATTCGCTCCATTCTCAATGTGGTGTTTTTTATCTTCTTGATTTTATCCGCATTACACTCAATGGGTATATCTATCGCACCAATTCTTGCCGGTGCGGGTGTCGTTGGTATCGCCGTTGGTTTTGGAGCGCAAAAGCTGGTGCAAGACATTCTCAGTGGCATGTTCTTTTTGATTGACGATGCGTTTAGACGCGGCGAGTACATCGAAATAGAAAACTTACGCGGAACCGTAGAGCAAATCTCACTTAGATCAATGCAACTACGTCACCACTTGGGTGCAGTGCAAACAATTCCCTACGGTGAAATCAAAACCGTGCGGAACCTCAGCCGTGACTGGGTGACCATGAAACTCGAGTTACGCCTACCGTATGAAACCGATATTGAAAAAGTTCGGAAAATCATTAAAAAGACCGGTCAAAAAATGCTCGAAAATGAAGAGATGGGGCCTAGCTTCATCTTGCCGTTAAAATCACAAGGCGTGATGCGAGTGGATGATTCAGCATTGATCGTACGCATGAAGTTCACCTCGAAACCCGGTGAACAGTGGATCATCCGCCGCGAGGCTTATCGTTTAGTACGCGACGCGCTAGAAGCAGAAGGCATACGCTTTGCCAGACGTGAAGTACGCGTACTACTGCCCGAAACCAATTCGCCCGAAACTGTAGCAAGCTCAGCCAGCAACCCTAACGACACATCACCGCTACTGACGGCAGGCGGCGCCGCAGCGATGACCATACTCGCCACGGAAGCAGCTGCAAAAGCCAAGCTCGATGACCCTGATGACGGTGGCGCGTTAGACTAAAACCACCTTACCATCGAGGCACACCGTAAAGTCGCAGAAGAGTTCACTCAGCGGTATTGAAATAAAGTACGCGCGGTCGAACCCCACGAACTTGGCCTTGTGCTTGATGCTATGTACTGGTCGACCTGACTCATGGAATTGCGCAGTGGTTGGCCAACCGAGTCTATATGCAAGCAGCAAAAAGCGGCGACATTCAAAACAACTGTCAGCCAAAACATCAGCAGAAAGCTCGATTTCTGGGTTTTGTGACGCAAGCGCTCCTGCGCGTATACAGCGCCCAGCCACCCTCCACAAAGGGATATAGCGTGCAACGTGTTTTCCGGCACTCGCCATTTTTTAGATCGCGCAGCAGACTTGTCTTTTGCGTAAAAGATGTAAGCCATAACACTGCAGAAAAAATAGACTGCCATGATCAATAGCGGTGTATAGCCCAACAGATAAGATGCGCCCAGTGCAACGCACATGCAAACAGCGAAGATGAATTTGAATTTGAATTTCAAGTGAAACTTCCCAAGAGATATGAGAGTTTAGAACACAATATTAGCTCGCGTTAAAGCCCATCGGCCCGAGCACCATGAGAACTCGTGACCGCAGCTGTAATCCAACTTTACGGGTGCTTTTCCCATCATGTCCCAGTCCGTTGCAGCGGCTAATAATGCGCGGATCACGCCTTTATGACAGACCGCGCCCACCGCCAGAGAACTCTGGCTCGACAACACGCTTTCGGCCCAAATGCCCAAACGCTGTTGCACATCCGCTGGAGACTCTCCGTCTGGCGCACGCAAATGCAAGCCTTGCGCCTCTATGCGCTGAACGCCCGCCGGATCTTCTTCACGAAGCTCATCTAGACGCGCGCCTTCCCATTTCCCCCAAGACATCTCTATCAACGCGGGTTCTGGCAAGGCGTTTAAATTTAAATAGGTAGCTGTTTGTTTCGCCCGTATCAGGGGACTGCAGAACCAACGGCGCCGCTGCCATTCAACAGGTACTGGATTGGGCCACTGTTGCTGCATAGCTTCAAGGTCCACCGGAATGTCCGTATGACCTTGCAGACGCTTTTCACGATTCCAAGTGGTGGGACCGTGACGAATAATCAAGAGATCGAGCTGGCTCACTGCTCTGAGTTTGCAGCCACTGAGCTTTCACTACCAAAAAATGAACACCAAATCATAACGGCCGCGCCGGCTGTGATGCTCATGTCCGCTACATTGAAGGTAGGGAAATACCAACCGTTGTAGTGCCACTGAATAAAGTCAATCACATGGCCATACAGCACTCGGTCAATCAAGTTACCAACCGCCCCACCCAAAACCAATGCAAGGCTGAGCGCCAGCACTTTCTCGTTACGCCACACACGCGAGATCCAAACCACCAATGCAATGCTGACAGCAATACTGAGCACGACAAAAAACCAACGCTGCCACCCCCCTGCATTACTCAGGAAGCTCCAAGCAGCGCCTTCGTTGTAAGCAAGCGCCCAGTTGAACCACGACGTCACCACAAAGCCGTCACCGAGGTCCATAGCTGCCTCGGCGATCTGCTTGCTCCATTGGTCAAGCACAACCACTAAAGCACTCAAACCATAGAACAACCAAAGGACCATTAGCAGAACTCCCGCGGCTCACCTTCACCGTCGACGTTCTGCACACAGCGACCACACAACAGCGGATGCGCTTCGACGCTGCCGACGTCTTCGCGACGATGCCAGCATCGATCACACTTGGCATATTCAGATGCTTTAACTTGAACAAACAGCTCACCACCTTCCAACTCGGCGGCCATTGCATCATCAGTTTTATCAGACAGTGCAGCAACAGTTGCTTTAGAGGTGATAGTTACAAAGCGTAACTCGTCTTTAAGCTTACCAAGTGCCTCAGCAGTTTTGTCGTCGGCAAATAAAGTGACTTCGGCCTCGAGCGAACCACCAACTTGCTTTGCTGTGCGCGCTGCTTCTAGTGCGCCATTAACCGCTACTCTCACCGCCAAAATACGCGACCAGTCGTCGTTGCTAATTGCAGCACCTGTTTGTTCGGACAAACCTGTGTACCACGTCTCAAGGTGCACCGACTCACCACGCTTACCGGGCAAATGCTCCCAGAGTTCATCAGCAGTGAAAGACAAGACCGGTGCAACCCAACGTACCAAAGCTTCGGTGATATGATAAAGAGCTGTCTGCGCTGATCGACGTGCCTGACTATCGCTCTTAGTGGTGTATTGGCGATCTTTAATCACGTCCAGATAAAAGCCACCCAAGTCCACCGCACAAAAGTGATGCACCTTCTGAATCACGACCAAGAACTGGTAGCTCTCGTAAGCCTGCTCAATTTCTTTTTGCAACTCAGCTGCACGGCCCACAATCCAGTTATCGAGTGAAAGCATGTCGCTCGGCGACAAAACGTGCTGCTGTGGGTCAAAGCCCACCATATTCGACACCATAAAGCGCGCAGTGTTACGTATACGGCGATAACTATCCGCCGTGCGCTTAAGAATGTCGTTGGACAAGCTAATCTCACCACTGTAGTCCACAGAAGCCACCCACAAGCGAGCTATATCAGCACCCAACTCGTTGATGACTTTTTGCGGCTCAATGATATTGCCCAAAGACTTGGACATTTTGTGGCCTTTTTCGTCCACGGTAAAACCGTGTGTCAGCACCTGGCGATACGGCGCATGACCGTTTATCGCACAAGACGCTAGCAACGACGAATGAAACCAACCACGGTGTTGATCTGAGCCTTCCAAATACAAATCGGCTGGGTAAGTAAGGTTCGCTCGTTGCTGCAGCACGTGGAAAAAGGTACTGCCTGAGTCAAACCAGACGTCCATAACATCTGAGACACGTTCGTAGTCAGCCGCGTCGTCGATCAAATCTTCGCTGGCGGTATCAAACCATGCTTGTATTCCAGCATTGGCGATACTCTGCGCTACTTTCTCCATCACAGGCAAAGTTTGCGGGTGCAGCTCACCGGTCGACTTATGCACAAACAACGGAATAGGGATACCCCAATAGCGTTGGCGCGAGATACACCAGTCAGGTCGATTAGCGATCATGCCATGAATACGTGCCTCTCCCCAGTTAGGCACCCACTTCACTTTAGATATTTCGTCCAGCGCGTTCTGACGCAGACCTTTTTGCTCCATGCTGACAAACCACTGGGGTGTCGCACGGTAGATCACTGGAGTTTTAGTGCGCCAGCAATACGGGTAACTGTGCTTATAGGGCACGCTGCGCACAAGCGCGCCGTGCTCTTCCAGCACGTCAGTCATGTGCTTGTCGACTTTAATTACGTGCTCACCGGCAAACAACTCGACGTGGTCGTTATATTTGCCTTCAGGACCCACGTTATTAAGAAGCTCCATGTCGTATTTTTTACAGCTATAAAAGTCGTCCACACCGTGATCAGGCGCACTGTGTACACAGCCTGTACCCGAATCGGTGGTGACGTAGTCACCGAGAATCAACAAGGAGTCACGGTCGTAAAACGGATGGCGCAGCACTTGACGTTCAAGTGTCTCTCCTACCGCTCGGCCAACCACACGGTATTCGCTGACATCGTAGCGCTGCATCACCGCATCGACCATTTCTTCGGCCAACATCACGCGCTCTTGCCCAGCGCCAAGGTCAGCTTCAACCAATGCATAAACAAGCTCGGGGTGAACATTGACCGCTTGGTTGCCTGGGATAGTCCAAGGTGTTGTGGTCCAGATAACCACCGACACAGGGCCTGCACTATCACCGTCCAGCTCAAACTTGTCTAAAAACGTTGCTTCATCGGCAGGCTTAAAACGCACGTCGATGCTGAGAGATGTTTTGTCTTGATACTCGACTTCGGCTTCAGCTAATGCTGTGTGGGCACCCCAGCTCCAATACACCGGTTTAGTGCCTTTATAGACATGCCCGCGCTCGATGATTTTGGCCAGTGCACGCACAGCGTCCGCTTCGTTTTGGAAATTCATCGTCAAATAAGGGTTGTCCCAATCACCGATGACACCCAATCTTTTGAATTCTTCACGCTGACCGTCAATCTGGCCCTGCGCATACTCACGGCAACGCTGCCGGAATTCGCCCTCGCTGATATCTTTGCCCGCCTTGCCCAGTTTCTGCTCTACTTTGTTCTCGATGGGCAAACCATGACAATCCCAGCCGGGCACGTAGGGGCTATCAAAGCCCGCCATCTGTCGGCTTTTGACGATGACATCTTTCAGCACTTTGTTGAGCGCATGGCCCATGTGCAATTTGCCGTTGGCGTACGGCGGGCCATCGTGCAGAACAAATTTAGGCCGCCCTTCTGACTCAGCTCTAATTTTTCCGTGCAGGTCCATCTCCTGCCATCGGGCCAACAATTTTGGCTCGCGATTAGGCAAGTTGCCACGCATCGGGAAATCGGTCTGCGGTAAATTGAGGGTGTGCTTGTACGGGCTTTCGGGCTTGCTCACGGCGGGGCCTATAATTTAATCTGTGAAAATGCAATGCAATCCCACAGTTTAACGCATAGGCCGCAAACTTGCGGCATGGAATCACCTAGTTACAGCACAAATTTAGACCTAACGCCTCGCTGTCAAGAGACTAAAGCACCCGACTAACCGTAAACCTCCAGTAGCATGTGCTATCACTTTGCTCTCATGGGCCTTATATGACCTCTATCTCCAACACATCAAAAGCCATCTTCATCGCTATTTTACTCTGTAGCATCGGTAGTGGTGTCGCCTACGCCACGACGGACACAGCAGACAAGGCAAGCAAAACCCTCGATGCTGCCGTCCTTCAGCCCGGCGGCTACAGCAACATCAACAACAGCCTGTTACAACAAATGCTCGATGAAGGCGTCACGGTGATTGATATTCGTCGCGAAGAAGAGTGGCGCGACACAGGCATCATCGAGGGCGTGACACCCATCACGTTTTTTACTCGAAATGGCCAAATCAACCCAAAGTTTGTGCCTGAGTTCATGGCAGCAGTGCAACCGAATCAAAAAGTCGCACTGATCTGCCGCTCTGGAAACCGAACACAAGCCGCCAGCAAAGCGATCGCACAGCAGCTGGGTTACAAAGAGGTCTTTAACGTCACACACGGCATGGTCGGATGGCTAGCAGAAAAACGTCCCGTCATCGGCTACCCAAACTAACTCCCTCCTGCCTCTGCGGCACCAAACGGCTCGTCTTTGCCTGCCAACGCAAGGAGAGGTGAGGACCGCCAAAACCGCCATAATTCCGCAATGTCTTTGTAAACAATAACAACACGCACGAATTGTAGAGTGGTTCAATAACTTAACATTCACTACCAATCATAATGCTCCACAGATGCTGATAGCCGCTGCCACAGGCACTGACTAGGATATTCACCTGCTTGCCATTCTGTTGCACTGGCCTAACAGCTTCGGAAACTAGCGACCCCACAAGCCTTATTTGACAGGCTTCAGTCGCCAACTCTATAAAAATCGCTGCATTTAGGCGATGTGGAAACATCATGGATATGACGCGCAACAAATTATTTTTCGCTTTGGCAACTATCTGTACATTACCTGCCTGTAGCTGGGTGGATTCCACAGGCCGTAGCAGCAACAGCGCGCCAAAAATCCAGATTGAAGCACCACAAATCGACACCACTGACATTCAATTTGACGACGAAGTAGCCAGTATCGAAGAGCGTAAAACGCTACGCGTCTCCGTGGTCGACGACACTACCGTTTCGGCTATTTTTAGACGCTTGAACAGCGGCAAGGCCGCCGCTGCCGCATGCAGTGAATGGTTTAGCTCTGATGATGCAGCAGATAGTTTGGAAGACGCTTGTGTGAGCGCTGACAACTGCAGCATAAGCTTTGATACCGATGATGTTTCCAGCAGTAATTATTTGCTAACAGCTCCCGCCATCAATAAACCTGTTGCGCTGCAATATGAAATTCTTGCCGAAGATGTCGACGGCGCAACCGACAGCCATGTGCTCGACTTGTGTATACGCACCATAAACGACGCACCTGAAACGCAAAGCGACACCTATATTGTTCAGTACCAACAAGTGCTCACCATCCCAGGTGTTGAGTTTGATCAGCAATGCCTCGTCAGCGGAGGCCAAGGTGTGCTGGACAACGACGAAGACGACCGAGACTACAAAGGCGCAGTCGCCACTACCGGCAAGTGCATGACCGCCAATTTGCTAAGCCCTCCTAATGCGCACAGCGGCGGTTTTAATCTCAGCGAAACCGGCGGATTTAGTTACGCCTCTGACGGCACCTTGGCACCTGGCGAAACAGACAGCTTTAGTTACTTTGCCGACGACGGTGATCAGCAATCTCGAGAAACGCAAGTGCAGATACTCATCCAAGGTAAAAACAGTGCGCCCGTTGCACTTGCAAACACTTCCTTTGAAGTCACGAACGGTAATCGATTGACACTTTCTGCGGATCAACTAGCAGATGATCCAGAGGGTTTCGCACTCAGCATTGTTGAATTCACAAACGCGAATCATGGAGAGACCGGCTTAGATGAGGGCTCGGCTTACTACCAGCCTGAGTTCGCATTCAATGGCAGCGATAACTTCAATGTCACAGTTTCCGATCCAGCGGGCGAAAAAACGGTTGTGCTAGTGACTCTCGAAGTATCCGCAAGCAACCTAGAGCCTGAAATCATAGGCCTCACAGATATCGAAGAGAATTACAGCGGCAGTCCATCAACTGTAGATAGCTTTGCTGTACCTTTTCGAGTAACGGACATCGAAACCGACAACCAAATACTGCAAGTAGCGGTCGAGAGCTCTGCAAGCACGGTTGTGTCCGTTCAGCGCGTCGGCTCTTTAAATGGTAGCGGTCGTGGTGAGTTTATACTGCAACCACTAAGCAACGGCGAAGCCACCATCACGCTAAGTGTGACAGACGAGCCGCTAAATTCGGTGGCAGCAAATACGGTGTCAGAATCGTTTAAAGTTAGCATTAGCGGCATGCGAGAGCCCGGTGAAAACAACCACAAGCCTCGTGCTGAAAACGATTACTTTACCATTCAGAGTCTGCAAACTCGCCGCTTCGATGTTAGCAGTAACGACACTGACGCAGACGGTGATGTGCTCAGTTATCGCATCACCGATACCGGAGAGCTGGGCAATCAAGCCAGCATCAGCACAGATGGCCAATTGACAATACAGGCCCCGCTCGTGTTTAGACGCTCTATTTACTGGGTTGAGTACGAGGTTGACGACGGTTACGGTGGTGTCGACACCGCAAATGCTCGTATTAGAGTTAATTTCTTCTAGACAGAAACCGAAAGGGCAGGCAATGAAAGCGTACAAAGACCATTGCTTGCCCTAGTTGAAAAACCTACTGCAGCGCCCACCCGTCAGCAAACACCGGCAAGCCATGCCGCCGCAAGCCAAAGAAAGCGTTCTTGAGGTAGGCACGGTAAAAGCCCGAAAACCATCCTTGCAAAACCCGGATTTGCAGCACATCAGCCACTCAGAATTTTACAACCCCGAAGCCCCATACTCGCCCGAATTGACCACTCACCAACTCAGTGAGCAAGCGCGCCCTATCATTGCGAGAAATAAGAACGAGCGTTTTTGACATCTTGGGCAATGGCTACCTTTAATGACTCTAGGCCATCAAACTTTTTTTCCTCACGCAGACGTGTGTGAAAAACTAGTTCAAGGTGCTTTCCGTAGTAGTCGCGCTGCACGTCAAACACATTCACCTCTACTCGAGGACGAAAACCATCCACACTGGGTCGGTGACCAACATTACACACACCTTGGCGATCGGGCTGTCCTAGCTCACGCACCGTCACCGCAAATACACCCTTAACAGGCAATACCTTCCGGCCCGGCTTTAAGTTGGCAGTAGGGAAGCCCAATGTCCGCCCAAGCTGATCACCACGCACTACCCTGCCCGACCAACTAAAGGGTCGGCCTAGCAATTCAGCCGCGGCCTTAAAGTCTGCAGCAGCTAGGTGCTCACGAATGCGTGTGCTGGAGACACGTGAGTCTCCGCTAAGATAGGTATGCGTTGGCTCCACAGAAAAACCGTGCTTTTTTCCCGCCTCACAGAGCAACGAATAATCACCCGACGCTTTATGGCCAAAGCGGAAGTCGTCGCCAACAACTAAGTGTTTAACACCTAGCCTGTCAACCAACCAACGCTGTATAAAGTTTTCTGGGCTCTGGCCAGCAAACTTGGCACTAAAACGTACCACCAACACGCGATCCACCGACTGTTCTTTTAGCAGCTGCACCTTCTCACGCAAACTGCTGATACGGGCTGGCGCAGTATCACTGCCAAAGACTTCACGAGGCAAAGGCTCAAACGTCATCACCAAAGCGGGTACGCCGATCTCTTGCGACTTGGCGCGCAGCCCAGCCAGCACCGCTTGATGCCCACAATGCACACCATCAAAATTACCAATAGTAAGTACACAGTTGTGGTGCACAGGTCGCAAATTGTGTGAGTTGCGGATCAGTTCGAACACTCTCGCTCCGGCGTTAATAAGCGGTGGATTTAGCCACCCTATAATTTTGTTCTAGTCGGGCTACACGGCTGCCCGCAGACAATAGCAAAGTTTCGCCCCCTACAGAGCGAACTAGCAAGCGCCCCAAGCCAAAGCTCAGCATGTTTATCGGCAATTTTTGGCTAAAGAAAAACGTGGAATCGCACACACTAAAAGTTTGTTAAGCCTTTAGATCGGCTGGCCGCACACCAGCTACAAAAAGACTAGCAAACAATGCCACCGCAACCGCAGACATTATAGCGAGCAGACGCAGTGCCCGCTCAAGCGCTGCCGCAGCCTGCCACCAATCAGTGGGCGGTGTCATGCTCCATATCAGCAAAGCCATCACCGGCAACGCCAATAGCAGCGGCCCAAGTGTTGATCGCCATACACCTGCAGGCAATTGAATTTCCTGTTTACCCAAAGCATGAATAAGCAGCGCCACCTGTACCCAGCTGCTCAACACCACCGCAACAGACAAACCCACATGCGGCGCTTGCACGCCTTGCCGGATCAAGAAATAAACCGCCATGCTGCCAAACACCATGTTGACTGCCATCGAGATAACCCCAATGCGCACAGGTGTGCGCGTATCTTGGCGCGCGTAAAACCCCGGTGTCAGTACATTGATCAGCAAACCTGCCGGCAAACTTAGGGCGAGAGTCTGCAACGCCAACGCAGACATCTCGCGGTCGTGCGCTCCAAATTTTCCGTACTCAAAAAGTGTCATTAACATAGGCTTGGCCAACATGCCCAAGGCAAGAGCCGCAGGCACACCCGCCCAGAGAACAACTTTTACCGCCCAGCCAATGGTGCGCGAAAAATCTTGGTGAGAGCCATGCGTGTGCAATGCCGACAAGCGCGGCAAAATCACTATGCCCGCAGCGATCCCAATCATGCCCATGGGAAACTCCAACAAACGATCGGCGTAATACAGCCAACTCACACTGCCGGCAATCAGCAGCGAGGCCAATATCGTATTGACCAGCTGGTTGATCTGGTACACACCCGCACCGGCAATCGCTGGCAGCATCAACTTAAATACTCTGCGCACACCGCTGTCATGCCAACCCCAGCGCGGTCTAGGCAACAGATTGACCTTAGCCATAAACGGTAACTGGAAGGCAAGCTGCACAATGCCAGCGATGAACACGCCCCACGCCAACGCATAAACGGGCTGCTCCAGTCTAGGCGCCAGCCAAAGAGCACAGGCAATTAACACTAAGTTGAGGAACACTGGGGTAAAGGCCGGCACGGCGAATCGGCCGATACTTTGAAAAACGCCGCCTGCAGCCGCCACCAACGAGATAAAGAAGAGATAGGGAAAGGTGATGCGCAGCATGGTAGTCGCTGCCTGCAGTCGCTCTGGCTCATCTGCAAAGCCAGGTGCAAATACCAACACCACCACAGGTGCCGCGGCAACCGCCACCGCACTTAGCAGCAGCAAAACCCCGCCCAATGTCCCCAAGACATAGGATAAAAGCTGCTGCAGTTCTTGATGACTGCGAGTTTCACGGTATTCAGTAAATACCGGTACAAAACCCTTGGCGAATGCGCCCTCACCAAACAACCGTCGCAGTAAATTGGGGATTTTAAACGCGACAAAAAAGGCATCCATGACAGGGCTAGCGCCGAAATTTACAGCGACTATCTGATCACGCGCAAAGCCCGAAATACGCGACAGCAACGTAAAACCACTGACAATCAGCCCAGAGCGCAGCAAGCCGTTCTTAGCAGGTTTTTCGGAAGATATATCAGCCACGAGCTTGCTCTATCAAAAAAAGGTACATTTGTCTTGACGATCACAGGAGAACACCCGATACTATAGAGCTTCGTTGCGCGTGGCGCATTCAATAATAATTTCGGAGTAAGACACACGTGGCAAACTCAGCACAGGCTCGCAAGCGCGCTCGACAATCAGAAGTTCGTCGTCAGCACAACGCTTCACTGCGTTCAAGCATGCGTACCAAGATCAAAAAAGTTATCAAAGCAATTCAGACTGGCGACCAAGCTGCAGCTAACGCTGCTTTCAAAGCTGGCATGCCTACTGTCGACAGCATGGTGAACAAGGGCCTCGCCCACAAAAACACCGTTGCTCGCCAGAAGAGCCGCCTGAACGCTCGCATTAAGGCAATGGCTAGCTAATTTAGCCCTGTCTTTGGCAGCTCTTTTGGCTGCCAACAAAAAGCCGCAAGCTGATTCAGCCTGCGGCTTTTTTTGTGTCTGCGCAAACAACACCATTCGTTTCAACTAAAGACAGCATCAATAGAACATGCTGCCTTTATCTCATCAGCAGCAAACACTGCAAGAGACGCCAAGCCACGCCTAGACGGCGCCATTGCTCACTGTTATACACCACACGTCTCTACCACCGCTCACAGGCAATCGAGAAACCGCGCAATCACGAGCATCTACCACTCACCAATATTTGGCGCTGATTGCCAAGGCTCAGCCAATGGGAGCGCATCACCTGCCTGCAGCAGCTCAACCGATATACCGTCGGGTGAGCGAACAAACGCCATGCGCCCCTCTCTAGGCGGGCGGTTGATTTCCACACCACCAGCCTTCAACTTCTCACACGCCGCATAAATGTCGTCCACTTCAAACGCGAGGTGGCCAAAATTTCGCCCACCTGAATACTGCTCTGGATCCCAATTGTAGGTGAGCTCTATCAAAGGAGACTTTGTCTCCGCCGCGTCCGCATTTCCCGGAGCCGCCAAGAAAATCAGCGAGAAACGCCCATCTTCAAAATCACGGCGATCAACTTGCTTCATGCCCAACAAGTCACAGTAAAACCGCAGAGATGCATCCACATCAACTACGCGCACCATTGTGTGCAAATAACGCATGTACTTACCCTTCGATGATTGATGAAAAACCCTATGCTAACGCCAGACGCAAAAAGGCGCACGTGGAATATACCCACGTGCGCCTTTCGTTACTTCAGCTAGTTAAGAGTTAAAGCTCTTACTGCTGACTAAACTCTGGGTAAGCTTCGAGACCACACTCAGAGATATCAGCACCGCGGTACTCATCTTCTTCGCTGATACGCAGGCCGAAGATCATTTTGATCACCAACCAAGCGATGGCACTCGCGCCGACTGACCAGACAAGAATCACAACCAGACCTGTCAACTGAGCGGTCATGGTCGCGTCGCCATTAGTCAGAACAACCGCTAACAGACCCCACATACCACACACACCGTGGACAGAAACAGCACCGACCGGGTCATCTACACGGATGCGATCAAAGAACACGATAGAAGCGACAACCAACACACCACCGACAGCACCGATAATCGTGGCCATCATAGGAGAAGGAGTCAAAGGCTCAGCTGTGATAGAGACAAGACCCGCCAACGCGCCGTTCAGCACCATGGTTAAATCAGCCTTCTTGAACACAACCATCGCTGCGAACAGAGCCGCGATCACGCCACCAGCAGCAGCCGCGTTAGTGTTAACAAAGATTTGAGCAACAGCGTTCGCATCGTCGATGGAAGCCAACTTCAGCTGTGAACCACCGTTAAAGCCGAACCAACCCAACCACAAGATAAAAGTACCTAGCGTTGCGAGTGGCAAGTTAGCACCAGGAATTGGCGAGATGCCACCGTCTGCGCGATATTTGCCTTTACGAGCACCAACCAACAGAGCCCCAGTAAACGCTGCACCAGCACCACAGAGGTGAACAACACCAGAGCCAGCAAAATCCAAGAAGCCAGCTTCATCCAAAAAGCCGCCGCCCCATTTCCAGTAGCCCTGTACGGGGTAGATAAAGCCACACATCACAATGGCGAAGATCAAGAAAGACCAAAGCTTCATGCGCTCAGCAACCGCACCCGAGACAATAGACATCGCGGTAGCAACAAACACCACCTGGAAGAAAAAGTCAGAGTTGACAGAGTAGTAAGGAGCGCCGTCTTCACCGCTCAACACGGCTTCTGCTGTGTTTTCAGCACCGTATAAGAAAGAGAAGCCAGGAATATAGGCACTGATTGCCGCATCACCCGGATACATAACCGAGTAGCCCATCAAGAGATACATGGTGCAAGCAATAGCAAACAGCACCACGTTTTTGGTAAGAATTTCGGCGGTGTTTTTACCGCGAACAAGACCCGCTTCCAACATGGAGAAGCCAGCGGCCATCCACATAACGAGTGCGCCGCACATCAGGAAATAAAAAGTATCCAGTGCGTATGAAAGTGTTAAAAAATTTGCGTCCACAGAGATTTCCTCGTCTATCTGTAAAAATGTTCAGTTGAGTTAGATAGCTTCGTTGCCAGTCTCGCCCGTACGAATACGAATAACTTGCTGCAGCTCAAGCACGAAAATTTTGCCGTCGCCGATTCGATCCGTATTTGCTGCCTTCTGGATGGCTTCGATTGCATGCTCAAGCGCTTCATCGCTCACGGCGATTTCTACCTTTATCTTGGGCAAAAAATCCACGACGTATTCCGCACCGCGATACAGCTCCGTGTGCCCTTTTTGCCGACCAAATCCCTTGACTTCGGTTACTGTCAAGCCAGTGATGTCAACTGCTGAGAGTGCCTCACGTACATCCTCCAGTTTGAATGGCTTAATGATCGCCTGAATTAATTTCATCTTTTTTTGCCTCGTCATTCTGATTGTTGATGAACAGATGATTGCAGCCGCCGTGCCATACTTTATTTTTCTTATATATCAACAAGATAGGGATACTCGGTATTTCCGTAAATCGCATTTCTGCACCGTTTTAGTGCACCATAAAAAGCAATTCGCATTGTTTTGGAGCAAACAAACTTAGATGACAGACGAGCCGAAAGAAGCAACCTTATAACTGTTACAAAGGCAGGCTAAGCGGGACGATCGCGGCAGATTACAGACCCCCGAACGAGGAAATCGAGGCCTATATATTGAGGAACAGGGACGTGAGAAGTTTATTTTTTAAGGCTGAACAGCCGACGAGTATTTTCTGTGCATGCCGAGGCTATTTGCTGCCTCGATTCCGGGCGAAGGCTATCGATGACATCTAAAACAGAGCCGATAAACGCCGGTTCATTACGCTGCCCGCGATACAAAGCACCCGGTTGATCAGGCGCGTCAGTCTCCAACAACAACACGTCTAGTGGTAAACTTGCCACCACCTTGCGTAACTTTTGTGCTCGCTCGTGCGTCACCGCTCCGCCAACGCCAATCATCATGCCTTGATCAATTGCAGCCTTCGCCTGTTGCAGGCTGCCAGAAAAACTGTGCATGACTCCGCGATTTACAGCCGCTTGACGCAAGCCCTTAAGAACGACATCCACAGCACGACGCGCATGCAGAACTACCGGCAACTGGTAATCTCGCGCAATGCTCAATTGCTCTTCAAAATACAAGCGCTGATTAGACTCTGAATTGGCAAATTCTGGAAAGAGATCCAAGCCACACTCGCCCACAGCTACTGGTTTTTCACGCTCTACCCACAACCGTAAATCGGCTAAATCTTGAGCTTGGTGATCAGCACAAAAACAAGGATGCAAGCCGTAACACGCGTAAATATCTCGAGAAGCACCAGCGACAGATTTTACTTTCGGCCAATCAACAGCGCGTACTGCAGGCAACACAAATGCAGCCACACCTGCAGCGCGAGCACGCTGCAACATCTCTTCGCGATCCGCATCAAATTGAGGAAAATCCAGATGCACATGCGAGTCAACTAAAGAGTCAGGGACAGGGGTTGGGTTGTTTTTCATGGAGTTTGGCAATTGATTTCAACACCGGTTTCGCTAATTTCATCTCAGCTGCGTCTATGCACATATCGAGCTGCTCGGTTGAGGTGACACCTACAATAGTCGAGTCGATGAATGCACGACTAAGAACAAAAGCCAGTGCCATCTGCGCAGGACTTAAGCCGTGCTCTTCTGCGGCATCACAATACTGATGCGCCAGCTCTGGTACCAAGCCCTGCGTATATCGGTCAAAATAGTCGGCCCACAAACTTAGCCTAGCACCTTCAGGCTTAGCACCGTTACGGTACTTGCCACTCAACAACCCAAAAGCCAAAGGAGAATATGCCAACATCGACACTCGCTCACGATGACACACTTCGGCAAGCCCTATCTCAAAGACACGATTGAGCAAACTGTAAGGATTTTGCACGCTTGCAACAGACTCAAACCCCTGCTCTTTTGCTACTGCCAACGCATGCATCAACCCCCACGGGGTTTCATTGGAAAGGCCCACGTGACGTATTTTCCCCTCTATGCGCAATGCATCGAGTGCGGCGAGCGTTTCCGCCAACGGCGTAGCACCTGAGTCATCTCGAGGGTAATAGCCCAACCGGCCAAAATAGTTACTGCTGCGAGCAGGCCAATGCACTTGGTACAAATCAATGTAGTCGGTGTTCAGGCGCTGTAAGCTTCCCTCAACTGCAACACGGACTTGTGCCTCGACTAATTTCGGGCCACCGCGCACATAAGCAATACGCCCACCGGGCCCGGCTACTTTGCTGGCAATAACCACCTTGTCGCGGCCACCGCGCTGTTTAACCCATGCGCCGATGTGACGCTCAGTTTCGCCGTAGGTTTCTGCTTTCATGGGCGAAGGGTAGAGCTCGGCAGTATCGAGAAAATTGATACCGCGCTCTCGGGCGCGATCCAATATGCGATGACTTTGCGCCAAGTCGCACTGCTCGCCAAAAGTCATGGTGCCAAGGCAAACTGGGCTCACATTAAGAGCCGTTTGAGCCAGCTTGCGAAGCTGCATGCTGCGTTCCTTCCTAGAGTTGCTGTTGAGCCGACAACCCAGGCGGACAGTCAACTAGACGATAAGACTCAACACGCTGCTATTGCCAAGGCGCAAGCCGTTAAAAATCTCACCGCAGGAACGATACCCTAGCAAGGAGATATCACCAAATACGGCACGAACGCGTGCCAACTCGCGAGCCGTCTCATCAACTCCACTTTGACGTGGCGTGCTCGAGATCAAAACCGCTGCCCGGACTTTTCGGCCCGCAAGCTCCTGCTGCAACTTCTGCAGCATGTCTTCAAAGCTGTTTTCTGCTTGCGCAGGGTCGCGACGATAAAAACGAAGGTTATCAACTTTTGAGGACAAATCGTCCAAGCGAAAGCTGCGATTTGCCAGATTCAGCTCGACAAAGCGGCGCTGCGCATAAGCAGGCCCGCCGGTCTCAAAGGGGCCACATGCAGGTGCGACAAAATTCGCCAGTCGTTGTGGATTGCGCGCCAGCAGCTCTCCCGCCTCGCGATACAACACATCGAGCGCAGGCTCGTGATCGAGCTCAAGCACATCATTGCCACGGCTCGAAGTAATAGCGTGTGGCAAACCCAACGCTAAAGCACCTGTGGCATAGCCGTTCAGCACCGAAACCCCACGTCCCAGCAACACACCTGACAAACCACCACTGGTCACAGAGACAGCCACCTGCAGATTGTCGCGGCGATTGGAATTGAGGCCACCGCTCACTGTCCCTGCCACCAAAGATCTATCGAGCTCACTGATCATTTCAGCAACCGAATGATTGTTAGCATCGCCGTGCACAATGGCATGGCAGGTTCCGTTACGCCGCCGCCAACTGGTTAACCGGTCCAGCTGGCCCGAGACATTGCGACGCGTGCTGGACATAATACGAAATTGATCCAAGCCCAGGCTACCCAGCATGATCGCCATCGCCGGCTCGCCTTGGTACTGCTCCTCGCCAGCAAAAATCACCGGCACTGTGGCACCAATCCAATTAACCCCTGGCACTTCAAGGCGCAACAACTCCACCGTTTTCTCGAAGCTATGACCCATTTCTTCGGTAACGTAAACCACGCCAAAACTGACATCCGCAGGCAGATTCTGAATTTGAGCAAGACACGCTTTGGCCACAACATGAGCATCAGGGCCATGTGCATGGACAAGCGAAAAAGGTGCAACGGAGGGCGCTTGGACAGGAAGCCCAAACGGGCGATCACCGATGGTGAAGGCAACTGGCATGATGTGCTAACTCTCAATCTTCAGGTAGCGTCGCAGTTTAATGACTAAGGCATGACTTCGACCGATGAATTTACCGCAAGCTTAACAAAACTGTGAACTGCGTCCAGCTATGCAAATAAGTCGATTTCAGAGCGTAACATCTCGCGTATCAACTTTGATTCACGGCGTTACACTTTTGAATCAAGCGATACAATTCACATATTTTGCAGGTTTAACAGTGCTGATAAAACATATCCCAAACGCCATGACCGAGGCGTTCACCGCGTCGCTCAAAGCGTGTGTAAGGCCGGTAGTCTGGTCGAGCAGACCAAGGGCCATCATCACCGGCCATGTTACGAAAGCACGTTTCCGCGCTCAGCACTTCCACCATATGATGCGCGTAGTCTTCCCAGTCTGTCGCCAGATGCCAAACCCCGTCCTCAACCAATAATCGCGACACGGATTGCGCAAAAATGTGATTCACGATTCGGCGTTTATTGTGTTTTTTCTTGTGCCACGGATCAGGAAAAAACAGCAAAAATCGATCAACGCAGCTCTCGGGCAAACGCTTATTGAGAACCTCGATAGCATCCTGCTCGATGACTCGAACATTGCTCAACCCCAAACGGTTAATCTCAAACAAACAATGCCCAACACCTGCGCGGTGCACTTCAACGCCGAGAAAATTTTTATCTGGTTGCGCCGCTGCCATGGCCACCAGCGCATCGCCGTTGCCAATACCTACTTCTAGCCAAAGCGGCGCTTCGCGTCCGAACAGCGCAGTGACATCAATCGGATCTAAGCCCGGCTTGACACCAAAAACAGGGTAAAAATCGTCCAACGCTTTTTGCTGCGAAGTCGTTAGACGACCGCCGCGACGAACAAAACTACGAATACGGCGAGGATGCCCGACTTCTTTGCCGGTATCGTCGAAGATGGGTTCACACATGAAAACAAAAGCCCAGACGCAAAACACAGGATTCTAACACTGCGCGATGGTCAATGCCGCTTGCCATAGGCAACATCGCGGCTATTAGTTGATTTCAGCCTCGAGACTAAATTCACTGGCGCGCACACCGTGCACAGCAATATACCAATCGTGCGCACCGGGTTCAGCTAGGCGGACTTCTTCCGTTTGTTGACCCTGCAAAGCCGAACTAGCGTCAAACACACCGCCTCGATCAACGTCACCCTCGGGTAAGCCACCTTCGCGAACGTACAAATCAACATCGCCATCAACTGGTTTCACATTGATTTTGACACCATTGGCGTGCGCTGGAGTTGTCAGCACAAAGTAGGACCAACCGTTACCAGCGACGGATCGCTCGATTGCCCGCTCACGATTTATCGGCTGGATGATCACATCACTTGGGGATTCGAGCAACGCTTGGCTAGCGGGCACAGCGGAATACGCAATAGAACGCTGATCTGTAACCCCACCGCCATTCTCTACAATCAGCAGCCAACCGATCATCGCCATCACCGCACTCATTGCCACAGACTGCAGCGCGCGTGTGTTTTTAACCAATGTAAGCAACCCCTTGACCAGCGCTCTGCGTACAGCAAAGCAGCAATTGGTACGTATGTATTACACACCTATCGGCAAGATCAGTCGCGTATTAACCAGAAGCAAAACAAAAAAGCGGCGCTTAACGACAACCGCGCGCTAGGCGAGACGGCATCAAAGCCGTAAACAGCACCAGTATCAACAATCCAACAGGAGAGCCAGAGCCCAGCCCTGCACCGACACTGACTACCGGGTCCGTGGGCAACTCCTCAAGCACGCGCCAAGTGAGGTTAATGCGATCGGCGTCTTCACCATCACTCACGTCAATCACCACGACCGATTCACCCAACGTCGTGGGAGTTCCGCTGACCAACCCCGTTTGGCTGTTAATCTGCAAACCTGTAGGCAGCCCCTCAGCGCTGTAACTCAGCGCATCGCCGTCCTGGTCTGATGCAGGGATTTGATAGCTTTCAGGCGCATTTAATTTGCTGGCCCGAATCCCCGTAAAGCCAAGCACGGGTGCTGAATTAGTGCCAGAGTGATCGAACACACCATCAAGATCTCGATCTAATGCCAGCCGCTCGCCTGTGCCTGCCACCACTAGGGTAAACGTGATGGGGTGACTCGCATCTGCCGATGTAATCAAGCTGTTGTGGCCGATTATTTCGCTTTCCCGATCGCTCTGCCATTGCTGCGCTCCGCCATACAAATAACCACGGCGACTTGCCGTGCCGCCGCGCTTAGCAATTAAATCTAAGTGCACGCTGTCGGCAAGTTGCACCATCTGCGCAAGCGTAGCCGCCTGTTGAGAATCAGCCGCCTCCGCCAGTGTCAGTTGCTGCCCAACTGCTGCATGCGTGTCCTGCCTCGACTGCGCCAACGACAAGCCATTGTCTGGACCGTCATAACTCATCAGAGCCGCCAACACATCAGCAGAACGCGTCGCTGTCATTAGCGAGTCGGCGCCGTCGTGGAAAAATCCAAAGCCAGACAGCGATTCTGTCGCGCTGTCGGCACGGTAGCCGATACGCTTGTACAAATCATGGAAAGCCGGAGGTGTAAACGACTGCCCGAACATTTCAACACTTTGATTGCTGCGGCTGAGGCCATTACCATGGCAACCAATACACACATTAAGCAAAGCACGTCCCTGCACAGCATCGCCTACACTAGCCGACGCACCCGCTGGCAATGCCACTTGATCTGACAAGCTATTGTCTAAATTCCGGTACGGATTGGGCGGAAAATGCAAGGTTGACAAATAGCCTTCTAACTCTGCTATTTCGGCACCATTGAGTTGAGAATCCGCACCCTGTAAAAGGGTAAACGTGGGATTAAAATCGAGCATCTCCAGTCGATCGCCACGCCAATGAAAGCTGGGGAAGCGAATGATATCCACCAAAGACTGAGTTTGCATAGAGCCTTTCATCGGATGAGCGCCGTTTGAAAACGACCCGTTTGGCTCACTTAAATCCCAGGCCAAGCGATCGGTGCGGGCATCCACGTGGCACGACGCACAGGACATATGCCCAAGACCGGAGCCATCGTGGGTATCGTACAAATGCGGTCGACCCACCTTAATGACATCGGGTGTCGGATCGTAATAATCGACAGTTTGCAGAACTTCAAGCGACTCTGCGTCAAAGCGACTGACGCTACCATCAAATCGGTTTAATACATAACCACGTGTACCGTCGGACGATAACGCAAGCCCTGTCGGCCCCTGCCCCACATCCAGTCGACCAAGACGGCTACCATCGGCAGCGACGGCGATCACATTGTTTGAACCCATTCCGCTTACAAAAAATCGGTTGCCGTCTGGCGACCAAACCACACCACGTGGATCACCCACAGAGCGATTACGCTCTGAGGCCGCAACGGTCATCAACGAATAATCCAAGTGTGGATTTAAATCGGCAACTTCCACAGGCTGAGTCGCCCCCACACCGGCGTAAAGCACCCTTAAAAACGTACCGTTCAAATTGGGCTGGTAACGCACCTCATTAACGGCATCGGTTCCAACCACTATCACGCGGCCATCCAAGGGACTCACAGCCACCGCAGCATTGATGTTCATCAAACTTGAGGTATAGGTGACAGCCAAGGTCTGAGTATTGATTTCGGCAAGATCATGATCTTGCATGTCCCAACCCACCACACGACCGCTTAGCGTGGCCTGAGCGCCACTGACAAACGGTGTCCAGTTTTGATCGTTGTCGTCCATCCACTGCCCGCTTTCATTCTTGCGGACAATGAGGCTACCCATCTCACCAGGATCGCCCGCCGTCAGTGCAGGCTCAAAGTTGTTGCCCACATTGGGTGCCGGATTCACGCCCGAGTAAGGCGAATCAGCACGGCTGACAATATTTTGTGAACTTCCACTCACCGCTGCGGCAGACCGGCCACTGATGGCGGTGGTGGCGTTGCCGCTCTCATAGGCGGCCACGTAAATGGTGCTGCCATCGGGACTGATGGCCAATGCCCGTGGCTCTTCCATTGCCAGTGCTACGCGCTGGGGCGCCGTATCTAGATTGGCCAAGTCGAACACTTGCACGCTATTTTGATCGCCGCTGCTGACAAAAGCACGCAGCTGACTGTCGGCAAACACCACATCCGCTGGCTCGTTGTCGGTTGCCAACGTTTTTATTACCGCACCCAAACGCAAATCCACCACGCTGATGCTGTCAGAAATCTTGTTGACCACCCAAGCTTCCGTGTTGCTGCGCGCACGCACACTGACAGGATCGTGCCCCACCGGAATACTGTCGAGCAACTGTAACTGGTCACCCGCCGTGCTGAAGACCTCTAACGTATTGGCCACCGTGTTCACAGCCAGCAGGCTATTACCATCTGGGGTCAGAACCAGCGGGTGCACCTGCGGAGTCTCAAAATTAATCACCCCGCCCACAGGCTGCGCCACCCGAGTTTGGTTGCGCTGCTCTTCGGGCGGCAGTGTGCATTTTTCCATCAGCGCTACTTCTGATTCCAACGCCGAAAAATCGCCATTACCATGATTAATTTCTAGCAAGGCAAGGAATTCAGAACTCTGACACTCGGGCAAATTGGCCACATACTGCGCAGCCTGAGCAGGAATCGTGGAGCACAGCGAAGCCAATATCCCCAGTTTAAACAGTGATTTAAAGCTGAAGACAGGCGTTTTTTTGACTACTGAGTAGCGGCAATTAGTTTGAGCTTTCATAGCTCTCTAATCGGCATTATCAGAGCGAACTGTACGCATAAAAACAGCGGCTTACATTCGGTTACTCTCAGCGGGTAATTGGCCTGCGTCGCTTAAATCAAACTCGGCCTGCGCCAACTCAATCGGATCAAGCCTGTGATAGGTGCAACGTCTGCGACACCGACTTTATCAACTCCCGAAACCAACGGTGCTCTGCCGACTCGCGGTATTTCACATGCCACACCATATTGAAACTTAACTGCTCGATGTCTAACGGTATTGGGCAGCTCTGCAACCCAGATAACGCGCCCTTTGACAGCTTAGCCGGACACGCGGCGAGCAATGCGCTACCGCGCATCACCGCGCCTACGGCGGCAAAACTGGGCGCGGAATACGCCACCTGACGCTCGAGCCCTCGCTGTGCTAATGCCCGATCGAACAGATTCGAAGTAGGACTGGTGTCAAAAACAACCCGCGCATAACGAGCCGTCAAGCAGTCTTCTAAGTTACGCGGCGCGTCGCGCACGTTGGCGTCAAAAAATATTCTTAGTTCATCTTGCAACAACGGTTGCGCAATCAAACCACTGCCCTCAGATGGCATTCGCGGTGTCAGCTCAACATCCACCCGTGAAGAGCGCAGAGGATCAAAGTCGGAGTTGCTGGAAATGGTGGTTCGCAAACGCACCGCAGGCGCCTCTTTGGACAACAAGCGAAACAACGGTGGCACAAAAATATCGTGCTCGAAGTCATTTGCCACCAATAAAAACTCTCGATCACACGCTGCAGGATCAAACGGCAGAGGGTTAGCCACCCGTGCCAGAGCAGTGAGCACCTCGTCAATCGGTTCTTGCATAGCCTCCATCTTGGCGCTGGCCACCAGACCACGGCCACTTTTGATAAAGAGCGGATCATGCAAGAGCCTGCGCATACGCTCTAAATTGTGACTAACAGTGGATTGATTCACCCCAAGCTGTAAGGCGGCCGCGCTGATCGAACCCAAGCGGTAGATCAACTGCAACTGAGATAGACTCTTGCCATCGAGCGACATGAAATCGGTATTTTTCATAGGTTATATGCATATCATGCGTTTGTTTGCATGATATGCCTTAGTTAAGCTGAGCAGCAACTCTAGATGGAGACTAACGATGCCAATTCCGCTTAATACCGCGCAGCTCAGCGTTTTGCTGGCCGCCATGATTGGCATCATCCCGTTTTCACTCGATGCCTACCTGCCCGCCATGCCATTGATGGCAGACCATCTGGGAGTGAATTTGCACCAGATTGAACTGACAATTAGCAGCTTTTTATTCGGGTATGCGCTTGGCAGTCTTTTTGGTGGACCACTGAGTGATCACTATGGCCGGCGATTGATGGGCAGCCTTGGCTTGTTCATTTTTATGCTGGTGAGCCTTGCCATCACTCAAGCAGAAAGCTATCAATCACTACTGGTTCTGCGGTTTTTCCAAGCACTGAGCGGCGGCGTTACCACAGTGGTAGTACCTGCCGTTGTACGCGACCGCTACCCACGCCAGGAGGCCGCCAAGGTGATGTCCACAATCGCCTTTATTATGCTGGCCGCTCCACTGCTCGCGCCGGTGGTTGGTACAGGAATCTTCACACTGTGGGGATGGCATGCAATCTTTTTATTCCTAGCTGCTTACGCAGCGGTGCTGGTAACGTGTGCGCATCTTTATCTGCCCGAGAGCCGCGATAAAAGCCTTACACCACCAGCATTTTCATTGCGAGAGATCCTGCGCAATTACCGTCATGTACTGGCACACACACAAGCCCGTCCCTACTTCATCGCTATCGTTATGTGTAACGCGATCTTCCTCTCGTACATCACCCAAGTGCCGTTCTTGCTCAACGAATACATGGGGCTCAGCACCGTGCAATTTCCCATGGTTTTCGCAGGCTTTGTCATGTGCTTGATGCTGGCAAACCGCTGCAACGCGTATCTTTTAAACCGCTATTCTGCACAGCTAGTATTTCTATGGGGAATCCGATTAACCATCGCTTCAACTGTTGTACTGCTGCTGGCGGCATTGTTTGGAGGCGCTTCATCGCTATGGGTAATGGCAGGCGTGCTTTTGGTGATTTCATCACTGGGCCTGGTCAACAGTAACGCTCAAGCAAACTACTTGCATTATTTTGGTGAGCACAGCGGCACGGCTACATCAGTGATGCGCGCCTCTCAGCTAACTGCAGGCGGACTCAGTGGCGCACTGGTCAGTGCACTTTACAACGGCACACCCGTACCATTGGCGACGGTGATGTTTGCCGCCGCTGGTATTGCGCTTTTCGCTACCCGCAAACTCGATACAAAGACAGACGAAGCCACGGAATGCACAGCCTAAGTCACGGCAAGTCAATGCCAACTCTAAACGCCCAGTACCAACAGCCATGCACTGGCAGTAAACACCGATAAAACAGTACCGATTAACACCGCATTCGCGGCGACATCTTCAGCGCGCTGATACATATGTGCAAATAAATAGACATTAATGCCAGGTGCCATAGCGGCCGTGACCACCGCCGCGCGCGTGAACTCTATAGACAACTCAAACACCTGTGAACACAACACCCAAGTTATAGTCGGATGCACAATTAACGACAACGTGACCACCAGCAAAGGCTCTTTCATATGGCCTGAAAGCTGGTAGCGCGTCAGCACCGCTCCCAGCCCAAACAGCGCCACCGGCAAGGCTGTACTGACCGCCATATCAAGCCAAGCCTGCACAGGCGACCACAGTTCTAGGCCACTAAAATTGGCCACAAACCCAAGTAATATTCCTATCATCAACGGGTTTTTAGCCAACGAGATAAACGCATCACGCAGCGTCTCGGTAAGTGGTTTACCATCTGCGCGTGAGAACTCCATTACCAATACACCGAGTAAATAACAAACAAGTGCGTGGATAGAGATGATGGCGTAATTAGCGGCTAACGCCCCACTGCCAAAGGCGCGCTCACTGATGGGCAGGCCTAACAACACTGCATTGGAATACAACGCGCCAAAGCCAAATACCACAGCCTCGCCTGGGCGGCGCTTAAAAAGCGTTCGCGCAATAACAATCGCCAAGACAAAACAACTGATCGAACCCGTATAAAAAGCAATCAGTAATTTGGGTTCAAAGACGCCATGTAGATCCAAACCCATCACCGCTTTAAACAACAAACACGGTATGGCAAAACCTTGTGCGAAACGCATCAACCCATTAATCGCATCGTTGCTCATCAATCCGCTACGCGCACTGAAATACCCACAGGCCAACATCAAGAATACTGGCGCTACGATCACGATAAGGTTGAAAACCACCAACAAACTCCCAAGGGCAAAAACGGTTATTGTCCTCCTGCAATGCGCTTACGGCAACTCACACGTGGTCAAAGCCAGCTGGAAGACGTAGACTGCGCCAAAGCAATAACTCTATAAACCGAAGCTCAGTCAGCGCTATGATTAACGAACTTATTCCCGCCTTTGTCACCCTATTTGTCATCATCGACCCTATTGGTCTGGTGCCTATATTTTTGGCACTTACCGCTGACGCCACAGCAGCTCACCGAAAGAAAATGGCCATCCACGGCTGCCTCATCGGCTTTGCTATTTTGTTATTGTTCGCGCTGCTCGGCGACAACTTGCTCGGAGCCATGGGTATCAGCATGCCCGCCTTCCGCTTGGCCGGTGGCGTGCTACTGTTTTTGATCGCCTTAGAAATGGTGTTTGAGAAGCGCACGAAGCGCCGCAACGAACGCGCCGAAGAACTGCAAGCTGAAGAAGAAGGTGCTGAACACACGTCTGCAGCAAATTCAGAGGACGGCAACGAAGACATTGCAGCTTTTCCGCTCGCAATCCCGTTCGTTGCAGGTCCGGGCGCTATCGCCACCGTTATCCTGCTGATGAATCGCCACGAAGGCGACGTTGCGTGGCAAGCAAGTTTCATTGGCGCGATTGCCTTGGCGGTGCTTGTGACACTCGTGATGTTTTTGGCCAGTGCAAAGTTGGCACATCGCATACCACCTGCACTTATCAACGTAACCACACGGATATTGGGTATCCTGCTAGCAGCTCTCTCGATTCAGTTCGTCATCGATGGTGTTAGCAATGCGTTTGGGATAGCTGCTTAAGCTAACAGAACCACACTTAGCTTTCCCGTATCAGACGAGATCTAAAGCTCCCAATACTTCCGGATAACGGGACAGTGTTTACCAGCGATCGTCGTTTATCTCGAGACGACATCGCTTTAGGCTGGGGTCTGTTTCAAGCCTTTGACGAGATACCCAGATGTTCAGACGTGATGTGATAAAAGCAGCCGCTGCGGTTGCGCTATGCCTTGCCACTTTGACTCTTACACCCGCTTCAGCCAAAACTCCTACCGCACTAGACTCCACAACGAAGTTCAAAAATCTTGTGGTATCGCAAAAACAAGCTGTGTTGCTACTACAAATCAACACACCCCCAAGAAACACCGTGTCAATAACAACACTGCGTGAGATAAATCGCGGACTGGATATCGCCGAGCGCAATGAAAACGTGGGCGCTGTCGTTATCACCGGCACAGATCAGGTTTTTTCCGCAGGCGCTGGTGGCGAAGGCGCCCAAGAGAAAAAACCAGCAACCAAAAGTCACGCAGAAATTGCGCGAGACGTTTACGCACGAATAGAGCGCTTTCCAAAGCCAGTCATTGCCGCAATTTCCGGCATCAGTGCTGGTGGCGGCAATGAGCTCGCCATGGCCTGCGATATTCGCATTGCCTCCAAAAACGCCAAGTTTCGCCAGCACGAACTGCAAGCGGGCCTTATCCCAGGTTTTGGTGGCATGCAACGACTACAACGACATATTGGTCGTGGCCGCGCGATGGAAATGATGCTGTCAGGAAGGCTTGTCGATGCCCACGAAGCATTGACGATTGGCTTAGTGTCATCTGTTGTAGCGGCTCAAACCGTGATCGCCGAGGCGATTAAACTCGGCCAGCAGCTGACAGATAATATAGATCAACACGCACTAGCGGTGTTCAAAGAACGCATGGCGATTTCCTACAATGAGCCCTACAGCGTTGCTCTGCAAAACGACCAATTGGCTTTTGATCGCATCGCAAACTCAGAAGAAGCCAAGGAAGCTATCGCGAGATTTATTGAGAAACAAAATGCGCAATAGCAGAAAATCGCTTCCCTACCGCACTCAAATTATTGCTTTTTATCGGTACGCCATCGTATTCAAATGACGGCTGCCGTTGATAGCCAACAAGAAAAACTCTGTCGCATAGCCACTGTGGTTTTAGCGCCTACGCAACTGCTGATGGTCTTGCACGTGTTGATTTGATAGCCGTGCTGATATTTTTATATCCACATGCAGACAAGAATTTTACAGCAGCTGTCTACCCAAATTTTAGTTTGGCGTTGATCTAGCTCTTGCTCACTGAAGCTTAAGTATTTTCGAGTAATTTGATATCGCATTAAACGCTCTATGCGTAAGCACAGAGCGTGACACATAGGTTGGAAATTAATGTTGAAAAACATAACACTTGGCGTCCGGGCAAATATTTGGATTGGCACCATGTCCATCGTAGCCGTACTGGTCTGCGCCGCTCTCTATACCTTGTATCAGGTCAGTGCAATGCAAGCCATCAGCACTAAAATGTACCGCCACCCTATGGCGGTTAGTAACGCGGTGATTAGCTTAGATGGGCGCAGCTACGAACTCCAGAGCCTACTTAAAGACGCTGCAATCAGCCGAGACAACCAAGAACGCGAAGCAATTTACCAAGAAATTCTCGTTATTGAATCTTTGATAGAGTCCGATCTAGCCACTATTCGCGAACGCTATTTGGGTTCGCACGAACCCATCGATGCAGTCTCTGAGGTGTTTAATTCGTGGCCTGCTGTGCGTGACAAAGTCATCGCTGTCGCCAAAAAGAGAAACCGCAGCGCTACGCAGCGCGCCCTAAAAAACGATTTGAATGGTTGGGGCAAAGCGATAGATCCACCGCTGCATATCATTCGAGACTACGCCGAAGCGAAGGGCGTTACTTTTTACGAAAGCTCCATGGCGTCTGCAGCGTCGGCGTATCGCTGGGCCATGGGCATCATTATTAGCGGTGTAATTTTTAGCTGGTTTGTCAGCGTTTGGACAATTCGCAGTGTCATGAAGCCTCTAGGCACAGAGCCCGCCACGGTTCGAAACCTTGTCTCCGAAATAGCACAAGGCAATCTCACACGTACAATTCGTGTCGCGCCCGGAGATACTCACAGCCTGATTTATACCATCGGATCACTACGCGATAACCTATCGCATTTGGTGGGTGTCGTTCGCAGCAACGCGGAGAGCGTCAACACAGCGAGCGAAGAGATTTCACGTGGTAATCAGGAGTTGTCACGCAGAACAGAGCAACAAGCAAGTTCATTGCAGAAAACAACAACCTCTATGCAGAGCCTAAAGACGACCGTCAGTGTCAGTGCCGAAAATGCGCAGCGCGCAAATAGCTTGGCCGTCGAGGCTTCAGACGTTGCCGGCAAAGGCAGTGTGGTTGTATCGCAAGTGGTCGAGACGATGGATCAAATAAGCGAAAGCTCCAGCCGCATTTCGGAGATCACTGGCGTGATTGACAGTATCGCTTTTCAAACCAATCTGTTGGCGCTTAACGCTGCCGTAGAAGCAGCCCGCGCGGGTGAGCAAGGCAAAGGCTTTGCCGTTGTGGCCGCTGAGGTACGCTCGCTGGCCCAAAGAAGTGCCGAAGCTGCAAAACAAATCAACGAGCTCATAAGTACAAGTGTCGAACGCGTGGAAGCCGGATCGCAGCTCGTGAACACTGCGGGTACAACAATGCAACAAGTGATGGGCTCTATCCATGAAGTGACCGCTATCATGGGAGAGCTAAGTGAAACCAGTGGCAATCAGAGTAAGGGGGTTCAACAAGTTAGCGCAGAGGTTAGCGACATGGATGCAGCCACACAGCAAAACGCTGCACTTGTTGAAGAAAGCGCATCCGCTACTAACGGCTTGCGCAACCAAGCCCAGCTTTTGCTCAATGCTGTCGATCAATTTAAGCTAGCGCAATAACACGCCGCCAGATCAATCAAAAACCGAGGCGCTTAAGCTCATGTGGTGCGGCTAGTCGCCAACAACAGCCCTGCGCTAACAAACACCCCACCCGTGATCCGGTTAAATACTTTTGCTCGCCCTTTTTGCATCAACCAACCCGAGGACTTGGCACCCATAACGGCGTAGGCCAACAACCAAGTCATTTCAAGTACTGCAAACGTCACGGTAAACGCTAAGTACTGCAGCAACATCGGCTCAGTGGTATCTATAAACTGCGGAAACAGCGCTGTAAAAAACACAATAGCTTTGGGGTTGCTCGCTCCCACGATAAATCCACTGCTAAAAAGTGACAGCCTAGATTGGCGCGCAACGTTCGGCGATTGATTGCCGAGCTGAAAACTCTCTTGCTTAGACATCAACGCCAGATAACCCAAATAAACTAGATACGCACAGCCTAGCCACTTAATAATATTGAACAACAACTCCGAGGAAGCGATCAATACACCGAGCCCAGTGAATGACAAGGACATAATGCCCAATATAGCAAGCAAGCTACCCAAGGCCGTAAACACTGCAGAGCGAAAACCTTGCGTGACAGATTTAGACAGACACAACAAAACACTTGGGCCGGGAGACGCCGTCAATACCAACACCGCAAGAAAATAATACAACCATGTATCAAATGTCATTTTTATTCCAGTGAATTATAAATAAACCTAAGAGCCACCCAGCACCAAACTCCAACGCGTACGATCGCCGGCATCACTACGGCAAGACGCGCCGAGATGGCTATATCGCTCTGAAAGCAACAACGCGCACTGCGCCGGATTACTCAACCAAAAATCAACAGCGTCGCGAGCATCATAGGCACCACTAGCAACCAGTTGCGCCAAGTGCGTATCAAGACCAAAACTTTCGCTCGCGACAGCGGCAACTCGGTCATAAACATCTAGCCCATCCGAGCCTATTTCAGACTCGAAATCAAAGCGCGCCATATCCCGAGCATGATCGACTGCTGCGCTGTCCAGCGTCGGATCAAAAGTCATGTTGGGATACCTTGGGGAATCGACCGCGGCGCAAGATTCATAAAGCCGTCTCGCGAGTGTCACTTCTCGCAGCATGTCATCATCAACATCACGTGCACTGGGGCACCGTTCGGCGCAGCCAGCTCCTTGCTCACACGTGCTAGCGCCGTAATAGTGCGCTCCACCGGCACTGACACACAAGGGCCCTTCACAACCACTGACCCGATACTCACACCCGACGAACAAGGCACAGACGACAAGCATATAGAACAGCCTTGTAATCATAAGTCACCCACTTGATGCACGACTCTGCCCAGCGTAGCCACTCCTTCTGCCATACGCTCGTCCCACGGATGACCAGCGCACAACCGCATAAACGGCTGAAAGCGGCCGGTGGGGCTAAACAAAAAACCCGGTGTAATACTGACACCCTGACTCAACGCCTCTTGGTAAACAAGCTGCGAATCCACATTACCTGGTACCTGCACCCAAGTCACAAAGCCGCCCTGCGGATCAGAAACCCGAGTGCCCTCAGGGAAGTGCGCTGCAATAGCCGCTCGAAGCTGCCCCACTTGTCGGCGGTAGGCCCTTCGTAAAGAAACTAAATGACGGTCGTAGTTGCCATCTTCAAGGAAGGTGGCCACCGCGAGCTGCGTCAAGGTGCTAGTGGCTGAACTGTTGAGCTGCTTTTGCTGCATCACGGCCCGATGGTAACGGCCTGCAAACACCCAACCAATCCTAAAACCCGGCGCCAATGTTTTTGAGAAAGACGACACGGTGATAACACTACCAGTCTTGTCATATGCTTTACACATTCGCGGTCTATCGGCGTCAAAGCTAAGATCGCCAAACACATCGTCTTCAATTAACGGCACGTCATAACCCGCCATCATGCGGACCAAATCTTGTTTATTCGATTCAGGCATCAGCGCGCCGGTTGGGTTGCTGAAGTTGGCTGACAGCACAACCGCTGCCACCTTGCGCGTGCGCAATTGCACATCTAGTGACGCCAGAGAGATGCCCGTTTCCGCGTCGCTGGCAATCTCCAGCGCCAACATACCCAGCCGCTCGATCATTTGCAGCACACTGAAGTATGTTGGTGCCGCCACGGCAATAATGTCGCCCGGCTTCGCCACTGCTTGCAGCGCCACCATAAGCCCCTCGGTGGCGCCATTGGTGATCAGAATTTCTTCGGGGTTAACATCGCCAGCGATCCCCGTATGACGCAACGCTAACTGCCGCCGCAACGCCAACACACCCGGCGGAAAGTTATAACTGACGGCTTCATCGGCATGCTTGCTGACCACCGTGCGTAGAGCTCGAGACAACCCGCGCACCGGCAAAAGTGAAGCCGCTGGGTTAGCCACACCCAAAGGCACCAAGTCTTGATGATTCGCTAGAGCAAAGATGGTTTCGACAGTGTTGCCAAACTGCACCCGCCGAGGATGCCGCGATACGGGCTGCGGATGCACAGGCGGCAACAGTCCACGAGATTCTCGTACAAAAAAACCACTCTGTGGCCGCGCCTCAATTAAACCCTTGCTCTCAAGCTGCATGTAGGCCTGCATCACTGTGGCAATACTGACCTTAAATTTACGGCTCATCGCACGTAGTGAAGGAACACGGTCTCCCGGTCCTAAGGCCCCACTGCTCACCAACGCACCTACTTGCGCCGCCACCTGCTCGTAGAGAAAAGACTCTTTGTTGCCTGCTTTTGATTCTGTCATCTGTTACGGTCGCGAAAAAAATTCACTGTATCTGTTCTGGTTCTTTCAAAGTAATACAATTGGCACCCACATGCACGTGGCATGTGGGTTTTTGGGTTTATCAATGGTTTTCAACAGCAGCTTTTTGTACCTCAGCACCGTCTTGATATGGGGCACAACCTTCTACGCTATCCATTTTCAGCTGGGCGAGGTATCACCGGTGGTGTCTGTTATGTGGCGTTTTTTGCTCGCCGCAGCTGCCCTGTTTGCATGGATTGCTGTCAAACGACTACCTTGCCGTTTTAGCGCCGTACAGCACGGCTGGATTGCGCTTCAAGGTTTGTTGTTGTTTTCTATCAATTACGTGCTGGTGTACCACGCTACAGAGCACCTCACCAGCGGACTGGTGGCCGTGGTATTTGCCGGTGTGGTTGGCATGAACATCCTCAATGGGGCTATTTTTCTGGGCAAAAAAGTCTCCGGCTTGGTAGCTTTAGGCGCTTTACTAGGCACCGTGGGTCTGGCCTTGGTATTTTTACCGGAAGTCCGAAGCGCCACCGCCAACCCCGAAATCCTACCTGCCATTGCGCTTGCACTGGTGTCAACGCTCTGCGCATCTTTAGGCAATATTATTTCAGCGCGTAACCAAGCTGAACGCATGCCGGTTCTTCAGTGCAATGCTTTTGGCATGTTTTACGGTGCAGCTGCTACCTACGTATACATGCTCTTCACCGACATCCCTTTAGACTTCTCTTTCGAACCCAGCTACATCTACTCATTGCTGTATCTTGCGCTGTTTGGCTCTGTACTCGCGTTTGGCGCGTATTTATCCCTAGTTGGAAAAGTCGGCGCAGATCGCGCAGGCTATGCCACCGTGATGTTCCCATTGGTTGCACTGGGTATTTCAACTATTTTTGAAGAATACCACTGGCCAATCGAAGCAATTTTTGGTGTGATGCTGGTACTGCTGGGCAATATATTGGTACTCAATAAAAACCTGCTCAAACAACCAAAAAACAGACCTTAGAGTCGCTGCACGTCCGCAGCAGCGCCCTCCTCAACCACAGAGAAACCGTTATGCCGTTTGACTTTGACACCGTACTGGACCGTAAAAACACGAACAGCCTAAAATGGGAAAAATACGCGGACAGCGATATCATCCCGCTGTGGGTAGCGGACATGGATTTCACCATGCCACCGCCTGTGTACGAAGCTTTGATGGAGCGCATGAAACACCCAGCTCTGGGTTACACAGTTCCCGGCGAAAGCGTTATTGAAGCCACCCGCGAACACCTCGAGAAGAGCTACGGTTGGCAGATAGAACCTGAGTGGCTAGTTTGGCTTCCTGGTGTAGTGTCGGGCTTGTCGAATTCCTGCCGTGCTTTTGGCGAACAAGGCGATCAAGTAATTACCTCATCACCAATTTATTACTACTTTCTCGGCATTGCCGAGCAAGCGGGACGTGAGCTTGTTGATGTGCCACTACAAGAGCACAACAACCACTGGAGCTACGACTTAGAAGCGCTAGAAATAGCTGCCGCTGACCCTCGAGCAAAACTGTTGATGCTTTGCAGTCCACACAACCCTGTGGGTCGTCTGTTTAGCGCTGAAGAATTACAGGCAGTTGTCGCCATCGCACATAAACATGACCTAGTAGTGGTATCTGACGAGATCCACGATGGGGTTGTATTAGATCAAGACAAAAGCTTTATCCCCACCGCCATGGCTTGCCCAGAAGACAGTAATCGCATAGTCACTCTGATGAGCCCGAGTAAAACCTTTAACTTAGCTGGGAACAACTGCAGCTACGCAGTGATTTCGGACCCTGACTTGCGCGAGAAGTTTTGCCACCACGCCAAAGGCGCAATCTCACCTGCAACGCCACTGTCTTATGTAGCACTCGAAGCGTCCTACCGCCACTGCGGACAGTGGCGAGAAGAGCTACTGGACTATTTACGTGGCAATCGCGACCTATTACAAGCCACGGTCAACAAGCTGAGCGGTCTGCGAATGCCACCCTTAGAGGCAACGTACCTTGCTTGGATAGATATATCAGCGCTGCGATTGAACGACGCACCCAGCTGGTTTGAACAACAAGCAAGACTCGGCTTGTCGCCCGGTGAGCCGTTTGGCAACTCAGACTACGTGCGCATCAATCTAGCCTGCTCTCGCACACTGCTTACTGAAGCACTGGACCGCTTTGAAAAGGCAGTGCAAGCTCGTCTCGAGGAGCTCGCCTAATTAAGTGCCACTATCGCGCTGTTATTAATGGCGCGATTTTTAACCCGGTCAAATTATTGGACAACCACCGCGCCCTAAACGTGCGGGGCTTTCAGCGGCAATACAATATCGGCATGGCCTACTCGCTTGCTGCGCCGCCAGCTTTATTAGAAGACTCAGCATTGTTCGCCTCACTCTCCTGCCACTCGCGCAGCGCCTCGTCCACATCTTGCGCAGCCTCTGGCACCACTTCCACGATAGACGCAGCAATCCCCTCAAATTGCTCAGGTGCCACATCTGCCATATTACTCATGTGCTGGCTAATGGCACCGGAGAGCTGTTCGTCGTAGTCGTAGTCATCGTCAGTCACCGTCTGCATATAAGCCTCAGACACGTCTGTAGCTGCTGCGGGCACAGCCTCAGTCATACTCTGTGCTAACTCGAGTGATTGTTCCGGCATAGCCTCAGCTACGACAGCGTAGATCTCCGCCATTTGCTCTTCGGGGTGGTCCGCTTCGCGGTCAGCCGGCCGTAGATTGTCGACGTATTCACCCATTGACTCTACGTAGCTATCGACAAACTCTTGCACTGCCGAAGGCTCAGCGTCCGATTCGCTAATCTGCTCAATCGCGGCGCCGATAATTTCAGCGCCCATATCAGGAACTGATTGCGCCATGCTTGCAATGGTCTCGTGCGCATCCTCACCACCGTCATCCAGTAACCAAGCCACAATATCAGTAGCACTTTCTGGCCACGCAAGCGCAATGGTCTCGGCCAACTCGGTACTTCTTTCTGGCACCACTTTATTCAACGCATGCATCAGCTCTTTGCTGTCCAAGCCCTTCACTTGTGCCAAGGCATAGGCCACCGACAACAACTCGGCGGGGCTACCTTCAACAACATCACACCCCATCGCAATAGCAGCGGAGGGCTCACTTTCTGCCAGCATGACCGCGAATTCCGCGGCTTCGCTCAGTGGTTGCGCCGCCTCGTTATAGAGTGTTCGAGGATCAAGCTCTACACCACCGCCACCCATTGGGGAATGCACCACAAAAGCCTCTTGTTGATCGACAGGCAAAGCTTCGCGCTGACCAATACGGTAAAAGATAAAGCCAAGTAACAAAGCCTGAAAAATACAGAGCATGTAGAACAGTGCTTCGGGGTTAAAAACTTTCATGGTGTTGGAACTGAGCAAGGGACCGAATATTGCCCCGACCGCATAGGCCATCACTAGCGGCCCCATTGCCGCTGCCATTTCGCTTTGTCGCAGGTTGTCAAAAGTTTGCGAAATACTGATCGCGTAGAGCACGCCAAACACACCAGCACTGAGTGCGATCACAACCAGCAACAACCAAAAATTAATACTTAAAGCCCAAGGCGAAGCCGCACTCGACACCAAGGCAAGCGCAACCAAAAACACGGTAATAGTACGTCGATCAAATCGATCAGAGAGATAACCCACCGGATACTGCATCAAAAAGGAACCGAGGATCGCCGCACCACTGAGCAAGGTAATATCAAAGCCTTTCAGCCCTTCTGCAGCGCCGTAGATGGGCAGCACGCCCAACATTGACCACAACAACAACCCACTAAAAAAGCAACCCACTATGCCCAACGGCGAACGCTCGTATACTTCTTTTATGCTCATCGTGGTTTCAGCAGAGACCACTGGCCCAGTTCGACGGCTCAACACCATAGGCACAAGTGCCAAGCTTGCCAGCATGCCGCCAACAATAAACATGGTATTGGACTCTGGCGGTGCCAAATTAAACATAAATTGGCCGACAAACATGCCGCCTGTGATCACCATTTGGTTAGCAGCCAGCAACTGTCCACGTGTATCACGTGTTGCACTTTCACTGAGCCAGTTATCAATAACCGCCAAAGCCACCGCAATCGCGAAGCCATTCAATAGACGCATCACTGCCCACAGAATCGGATTGGCCGAGAGTCCACAGGCGAGAATAGAGACAGCCACCAGCGCTGCAGCACAGGCAAAGACGCGAATGTGGCCAGCGCGCCTAAGCAAGGCAGTGTTATACAGACCACCCAGCAACATACCCACCGCGTACATGGACAGCACCAGACCGATGACATCGGTCTCGACCCCTTTTACGCCCAAATGCACTGGTAGCAATACCACCATCAGTCCATGACTCAGGGTAAGGATCAACACGCTGGCAAGCAAAGCCAACGGCGGTGTCAAAGCGGATTTCAAGGTCAGCACTCCAAGAGGGCAAAGCGGCGCAGTATGCGCTTAATAACAGAAAATGTGCAGCCAGCTAACAACTTAATAGCGACTTGCTAAGATCTGTGAACGGCATGGAAAAACGCATTCCATAACTACAGCGTAGCAGCACCGCTGTTGAAAGACATAAACAACGCTTCGGGTATCGCAACCAGAGTGGCAACACGGGCGGACAATACATACAAAAACGGCCTGCTGAAAGGCAGGCCGTTATACTTAAGAGCTTATGCCAAACGATCTATCGACGACGACGGAAAAAGCCCAACAATGGCAAAGCCATAAGCCAGAACACTGCACCACCACCGCTGCTGCTACCACTTGATCCTGTGTTCGTGCCGCCGGTATTCGTGCCACCGCCGGTGCCTGTAGAGCTACTGTCGATAACTACAACGTTCGCCGCGATTCTCGGAAACGTTCCCACTAAACTGCCGCTTTTAGGCGTGATGCGAGCCAGATAAGAACCATCAGCCAAATTCGGAATTGTGATATCGAGTGTTGTTACATCGCCGATCCCCGAAAGGCCAGACACGCCATCTCCACTCCAGCTAACACCGTCATCGTTGGAAATCTGCACGCCATACGCGGTTGGGCTAACACCTTCAGAAGGTACCGCCCAAGTAACTGTCATGCTATCTGCAGCAGTACCATTGCTGGCTGAAGCGTTTTCTACCGGGTTCAATCCACCAGTCAGATCTGTGCCATCACTGGACAAGTTTCTTAATATCGTAGCGTTGCTGATTGTCGCTGCCAAATCACCAGACATACCTGTATTGCCGTTCAGCCCCAAAGTATGTAACGCGGTGCCACCCACAGGGCCGGTGTAAGTAGTAAAACCATTGTCGGCGAAGTTGACGAATTGAGCTTGCGTCAAGGCTGTTAGGTCAGGAATGTCTCCACTTAAACCTGTGTCGTTCAAGGCCAAATATCTCAGCGCTGTAAAGTCGACTAGGTCGCCACCGCCGCCATCTTCCGGAATTGCACCTGTCAGCGCATTTGCATCCGCTGCTGACGTGCTGGATAAATTCAGTGAGACCAGATCAGCGCTAATGCCGTCTAATGCCGTCAAAACAGCGGCTAACGATCCCGCCATTTTTGCGTTTGGAATTTCAATGTGAGTGATCTTGTCATCGCCGTCACAGTAGATGCCGACCCATGTATTCCCACAAGGATCACTTGATCCGGTGACAGGGTTGTCCCAAGCCCCCGTGTGTATCGTTTTTGTACTGTCAAGACTGCCCCAACCATTTGCCACTATCCAAGAAGTATCAATCGTGAAGGCCGTATCTAACTCGGTGAGCGCCGTCAGGCTAGCAGCATTTGTTGCAGCATTTGCTAGCCCAGAACTCATACCGGCAACCAAAACAGAGCTGGCGAAGATTTTTGCTTTATTCATTAAAGACTCTCTTTCAAAAAGGTGAAAAAATATAAACCACAAGAACACGAACGATTTGGCACGCGTTGCACTGAGCTGTATAACATTTATAGTCACCAATAGACTCAGCTAAAAGATTACGAGAAACAGCCGAAACAATATTCAGTCCAGACTTGTATTTTATTCAGCAAAGAAACTATTTGACTACGCAATCAAGATATACTGCCAACCCGCCTGCCTGCATATTGGTTGAATGAGATTGAACAACGCACCCTCAAATCTTGCAGCACAAACCTCTGTGCTGGCGCTGGTGTCTGCAGCTTTCTGCAGCATTTACCTAACCCAACCCAATTTGCCGACCCTACAGCACTACTTCAGCACAGACCTGCCGTCGGTGTCTGCAACCGTCTCTACTTTGATACTCGGCTTTGCTATAGCCAATATTCCCTTCGGCTTAGCGGCCGATCGCTGGCCAATTAAACCCTTACTTGCTGCGGGCGGCTTGGTTCTGGTGCTCTCACTGCTCTGGAGCGCCACCGCGCAAAGCATAGAGGAACTTACCATAGCTCGGTTCATCAGCGGCTTGTCGATACCTGCTCTGACCACCTGTATGGTAGCTTGGTTGTCGCAAACACAAGCCCCCGCAAAACTGCATGTTGTCATGGGAAACTACGTCGCAGCCACGGTATTAGGCGGTTTTGGCGGCCGTTTAATTGGCGGAGTTTTGTTTCCATCCGAGATGTGGCGCTGGAGTTTTGTATTTGTTGCGATGCTGATAGGTGTCGCGACGATCGCAGCACTACGCTTTATCCCTAGCACTGATTCCAGCGCTTCTCGTAGCAGCCAAGGCTCGCTTTTAGGGCTGCTCAAAAAACCAGAATTACTGATGCTATTTGCTTGCGGTGGTGCTGGTTTAGGCCTGTTTGCTACAGTATTTAACTACCTGCCCTACCGATTGACGCACGAGCCATTTAACCTCAGCAGCACAGTCGCAACTGGTTTTTACGCTTCATATTTGGTGGGATTACTCACGGCTCCACTTGCGGGTCAGCTCAGTGCCCGCTTTGGCAGCGGAGCAACATTGCTGGGAGGCACCGCAGTGATTACTGTCGGACTGTTGGCGCTGATGATCGACCAGATCATGCTCACCATGCTCTCATTGTTAGTTTTGTCGGCCGGTTACTTCACAATGCACAGCGCCGCAGTGGGCGCACTTAACAGTAAACTGGCCGCTGGCCAAGGGCGAGGCAAAGCCAACGCTCTGTATATTCTTTTCTACTATATCGGTGGCAGTCTAGGTATCCAAGCTGGCGGCTACATTTACCAATGGGGCGGCTGGCATAAACTCATGCTGTTCTGTTTAGCCCTGTTGATTATCCCCATTTCAACCGCGCTGCTGGAACTTCGCCGCTCTCAAGCCAGCGACTAGCCACCACAAAAAAGGGGCGATGCTTGTGCACCACCCCCTATTAGCAGCGACAGCTGAAAGCTGTCCGAGAGACAGATTACTCTGCCTCGTTGCCTGCCATAGCACGGTAGACCACCGCACCAATAACCGCACCAGCAATCGGCGCAGCCCAGAACAACCATAGCTGTGAGATTGCCCAATCACCTTGGAATATTGCAACACCCGTACTACGCGCTGGGTTAACAGAAGTATTGGTGACTGGAATACTGATCAAGTGAATCAGCGTCAAACCCAAACCAATAGCAATAGGCGCAAAGCCCGCAGGCGCACGACCGTCGGTTGCACCCATGATGATGATCAGAAACATCGCTGTCATCACAACTTCTGTGATCAATGCCGCCATCATGGTGTAGCCGCCGGGTGAATGCTCACCAAAGCCGTTAGAAGCGAAACCACTTGCTGATACATCAAAGCCCGCTTGACCGCTGGCTATCATATACAAGATAGCGGCACCGGCAACACCACCCGCAACCTGGGCCACAATGTAAGGAACCAAGTCTTTAGCAGGGAAACGACCGCCAACCATCAAACCAACGGACACCGCTGGATTGAGATGGCAACCGGAAATATGACCGATAGCAAATGCCATTGTCAGCACGGTGAGACCAAAAGCGAGTGACACGCCCAACAAGCCAATACCAACATCAGGGAAGGCAGCAGCAAGCACCGCACTGCCGCAACCACCCAGCACAAGCCAAAACGTACCGACAAATTCAGCAATGTATTTATTCATAAACAGACTCTCGAAATTTTTGTAATATTTACAACTCGCCAAAAGTTTAGGGGGGCTGACGCTAGATGTCAGTTACGAGCCCGTCATTTGCGCACTGCAAATTCCTAACAAACACTGGCTTGCAATAACCGCACGAAAACGGAGCTTCAATCGTTACTAGGTCTCGTGAAAAAACGCTATTTCACAGCAGTAACTTACACTGCGCTATCGTTCAAGATTATTTGGAATTAGAAAAAGCTGAGAGAAAACGTCATCATCATCGCTTCCGGTGCAGAACCAGAACCGAGGAAAAGGCGCAAAAATGGGCGATCGGCTATTAATACAACTGTGGAAGTCAAACCTTACAAAAAAGTAAGACGAAGCCCGCATTGCACGGGCTCCATCGCAGAACTACAACAGGCGTGTTCTACTCGCTTGATACTCATGCTTGAATTTCGCCACCAAATCCGCCGCACCCGTGATTTGATCAATAGCGCCGATGCCCTGTCCACAGCCCCAAATGTCCTTCCATGCTTTGGCCTTTGAACCCTCTCCGCCACCAAAGCTCATCTTGCTTGGATCGCTCTCTGGCAGATTGTCAGGATCTAAACCCGCTCGCTCAACGGAGTCACGCAGGTAATTACCGTGCACACCAGTGAAGAGGTTGGAGTAGATGATGTCTTCGGCGTGTGAGCTGACCACGGATTGCTTGTATTCATCTGACGCGCGCGCTTCAGTCGTTGCGATAAAGGGTGAGCCGATGTAAGCCAAATCAGCGCCCATGGCCTGGGCCGCGAGAATAGCGCCACCTGTGGCGATAGAACCCGACAACAAAAGCGGCCCGTCAAACCAACTGCGTATCTCTTGAATAAGTGCAAAAGGTGACAAGCGTCCCGCGTGGCCGCCCGCCCCCCACGCCACAGCAATCAAGCCATCAGCGCCTTTTTCAATTGCTTTGTGCGCATAAAACCCATTGATTATGTCGTGTAACGTGATGCCGCCGTAGCTATGCACTGCCTCGTTAATCGCGACTTGCGCACCCAGACTGGTGATCACGATCGGCACTTCATGCTTAACAATCGTCTCCATATCCGCTTCAAGCCTGTCATTAGACTTGTGCACAATTTGGTTAACAGCAAAGGGCGCTGCCGGCGTATCTGGGTTGGCTTGGTTATGACGATCAATGCCTTCTTCGATTTCAGTCAACCAATCGGACAACTGCGACTGCGGGCGAGCATTCAACGCAGGAAAAGAACCCACGATGCCCGCGCAACACTGTGCGATAACCAGCTGGGGATTAGAGATGATAAACATCGGAGATGCCACCGCTGGCAGCGACAGGGTATCGAAAATCGGGGGTAACGCCATGATGACCTCACAATTGATGCAGCAAAGCACGTATGAACATGAAATACAGAACGGTTGTTCTGCAATTTTAGCCTAAGGCCCACATAGTACCGACATTGTGAGCCGAGTTCGACGAAGAATTGATCGTTTTTGACTCAGTACAGCAACGAAGTTGTCACACTAGGCGACAAAATACACACCTTGTTAATCTGCAAGCGAGCCGAATCCTTCCAAAAGTTACTTTCTGATGTAGACTTTTTGGCGTTCGGGTGAAGATTTATCGCCCCCACTTATATAAATGGAGTGTCACATGGCTGATTTACCGCCCTTAGTACTGGGTGCGAGTGACGAGCAACTTGTCACCATGAACCCGCGCTACCTTAACCGCCACGGCCTTATCGCCGGTGCTACTGGGACAGGTAAAACCGTCACATTGCAGATTTTGGCCGAGCAACTCTCCGCCATCGGCGTGCCAGTCTTCATGGCTGATGTCAAAGGCGACCTAACCGGTATTTCGGTGCCGGGTAGCCCACACCCCAAAGTCGATGAACGCATCGAAAAAATTGGTCTCACAGACTTCGCATTTGCGGGCAACCCCACGGTTCGCTGGGACATTTTTGGAGAACAAGGCCACCCTATCCGTGCCACCGTTTCCGACATGGGCCCAGCGTTGCTGTCACGCTTGATGGATCTCAACGAGACTCAAGAAGGCGTGCTGAGTATTGTGTTTGAGTACGCCGACGATGAAGGCTTGCTGCTGCTGGATTTCAAAGACCTGCGCGAAACACTGAAATTTGTCGGAGAAAACGCCAAAGAATTTAAAAGTGATTATGGCAACGTGTCCAGCGCATCGGTTGGTGCAATTCAGCGCCGCCTGTTGGTGCTTGAACAAGAAGGCGCTGAAGCGTTTTTTGGCGAACCCGCGCTGGACCTGTGGGACTTCATGCGCACCGATCACACCGGCCACGGCTACATCAACATCTTGGCCGCCAACAAACTCATGAACAATCAGCGCTTGTACGCCACCTTTTTGTTGTGGATGCTGTCGGAGCTGTTTGAGAACTTGCCCGAAGTGGGAGATCTAGAAAAGCCGCGCTTTGTGTTCTTCTTTGACGAAGCCCACCTGCTATTCGACGACGCTCCTAAGGCCTTGGTCGAAAAGATAGAAACTGTGGTGCGACTGATTCGCTCGAAGGGTGTAGGTTTGTTTTTCATCACCCAAAACCCGCTCGATATTCCCGACGAAGTCTTGGGTCAATTGGGCAACCGTGTGCAGCACGCATTACGTGCTTTTACGCCGCGCGACCAAAAAGCAGTCAAAACAGCCGCTACCACCATGCGCCAAAACCCTAACTTCGACATGGAAAAAGCCATCTCCGAGCTGGGAGTGGGCTGCGCATTGGTATCTACCCTGGGCGAAGACGGAGTACCAGGGATCACGCAGAACACCCTAATTCGCCCTCCGTTTTCACGTATTGGCCCCGCCACAGAAGCCGAGTGCGATGCTATCGTGCGCAACAGCCCTTTTGCTGGTCGTTACGACAAAGAGATCGACCGTGAGTCGGCCTTTGAAATTCTGGCCGAGCGTGGCGAACAGCGCCTAAAAGCAGCAGAGGCTGCTGAAGCACTCGAAGCCGAAGAAAAAGCGGCCAAACAAGCCGAACGAGATGCCAAGCGTGCACGCGGCGGTCGCCAGTCGGTGGGCGAAGCCATGCTCAAGAGTGTTGTGCGCTCGATGAGCAGCTCCGTGGGTCGCAGCTTGGGCCGACAGATATTGCGTGGCTTGCTCGGCGGTATTAGTCGGTAAGTCGAGTAAACCCGCTAGAACAAACTATCGCGACAACCGCTCGTTGTCGCGATAAATCACGTACCAGGCTTGCGTATTAAGACAATCGAAGGCCACGCTATCCGCTAGGTATCAGTTTGTCGCAGCAAATAGCGATCACTTCAGCTGCCTTTGCGCCGCTTCTTCTCGCTCACGACACGGTTTACCATTTTGCCAAACTGCTTATCGCGCTGACGCGCTTCGGCTAATGTTTGCGAGTTATGAATATCCTCTCGCTGCAGTTTACGCCAACGCAGCAGGCGCTCAGCGTCTAACTCACCAGAGCTTATGGCCGCTTGCACAGCGCAGCCCGGTTCGCTTTCATGCTGGCAATTGGTAAACCGGCAATCATTCGCGCGTCGACTAATCTCATCAAATACTGCATCTATGCCCTCTGCGGCGTCTTGCAATCTGAGCGCTCGCATACCGGGTGTGTCGATGACCCAACCACCCGTTTTTATCGGGCGCATAGCGCGTGCTGTCGTCGTGTGACGGCCTTTGTCATCGTCCGCCCGGACACCTTGAGTTGTGGCGTTTTCTCCAGTCAATGCGTTGAGCAGAGTTGTCTTACCAACACCAGACGAACCAACAAGTGCGATAGTTTGTCCTGCACCACACCAAGGCTGTAATAACCCAACCACAGCTGGATCCGTGGCATCAATAGCCAGCACAGTCAAAAAGGCCATCAAACTCTCTGCCTGTTGCTGCAACTCCGGCGCATTCTCATCGAGATCTGCTTTTGTCAGCAACACCACAGGCGTCACCGCAGAACCACTCGCCAAGGCAAGATACCGCTCCAACCTCGCCACACTGAAATCAGAGTTGCAAGAGCTGACAATAAACAGTGTGTCTACGTTATTGGCGATCAACTGCACACTGGCATCACTGCCTGCGGCGCGACGCGAGAGCGAACTCTTGGGCTGTAATCGCCGGTGAAATAGCTTAGCTTCGTCAACGAGCACCCAATCCCCCACAGCAAATTCGCCCGAGCTCATCGAGGCAGGCAAGCTCAACAATAGCTGGCCTTCCTCGCCGAGCACAGTCAAGCGATCACGCTGTACTTCGACAACTCGCACAGGAGCACAGCGCTCAAGCTCATCCAGATCGAGCTGCGACAGAAAATGGGCAGAAAAACCGAGATCCGTGGCTGTATACAGTTGATTGTTCATGATGGTTGTTATCTACCTTCAACGACAACATAGGCTTCATAGAATAATTAATAACTTTACCATTGCTTAAGCCAAGCGCTATGTCATTTGAGAAAACTACACTTACCGCTCTAGACTCACTACCATTAAACTCAGACCTCAACCACCAGACACCTATTTATGACACACCACGCCATGATGGCCCTCGCGGGCATTGGACTCGCCACTCTCGCCTGCCAGTGGTTCGCTTGGTGGGTCAAACTGCCCGCTATTCTCTTTCTGCTCTTGGTCGGTTTGCTGGCAGGCCCAATCACTGGCGTGCTTGACCCGGACGCCCTGTTTGGTGATCTGCTGTTCCCCGTCGTTTCACTTTCAGTCGCGGTGATTCTTTTTGAGGGAGCACTGACACTTAAGTTTAACCAAATCAGCGGCACGGAAAAGGTGGTGCGGCGCTTGGTCAGCACCGGCGTGCTAGTCACTTGGGTGATTATCGCCATTGCCACACGCTTTATTGTTGAACTGAGCTGGGAGCTGTCAATTCTTTTTGGCGCACTGGTGGTGGTCACTGGCCCGACCGTGATTGTGCCCATGCTGCGTACGGTTCGCCCCAACCGGCGTATCAGCAATATTTTACGCTGGGAGGGCATCGTTATCGATCCAGTGGGCGCGCTACTGGCCGTCTTGGTGTTCGAGTTTATTATTGCTTATGGCGATGGATCGGCACTGGCGCACACCCTGTTCATCTTCGGCAAAGTCATTTCTGTTGGCCTAATTTTGGGTGTCGCGGTTGGTCACGGTTTTGGCCTAGTTTTACGACACCATGCTCTACCCGAATATCTCCACAACACCGCAGCACTGGCGCTTGTCTGTGGCGCTTTTGCTCTATCTGACATCATCGAGCCTGAGTCGGGTCTACTCACCGTCACGGTGATGGGCCTCTGGCTGGCAAATATGCCACGCGTTGAAGTGGAGGAAATCCTCAACTTTAAAGAGAGCCTCAGCGTCGTTCTGATCTCAGCCCTTTTCATTATGCTTGCAGCGCGCATCGACGTCGAAACAGTCAAACAACTTGGTTGGTCGGGTTTAGGCGTGTTTATAGTGATTCAGGTGATCGCCCGACCAGTCAAAGTACTGGTGGCAACCTTTGGCTCTACCCTCACTTGGCCCGAGCGCATTTTGCTAGGTTGGATCGCTCCTCGCGGTATCGTGGCGGCGGCCGTCACCGCATTGTTCGCACTGCGCTTGCAAGACTTGGGCTACGCCGGTGCCGAGCTATTAGTGCCGCTGACGTTTAGCGTCATTATTGGTACGGTGATTTTGCAAAGCACAACGGCGGGCGCACTGGCGCGCTACCTTGGCGTAGCCGAGCCAGCACCCAAAGGTTATCTAATTATCGGTGCCAACTCTGTCGCCCGCGCGTTGGCTGAGGCGCTAAACAAACACGACATTCCGGTGCTGCTGACCAGCAGCAATTGGAGCGATATTCGTTTAGCTCGTATGGCCGGACTTAAAACATTTTACGGTCGCGCTGTCTCTGAGCATGCCGACCGCCACCTTGAGCTTGTGGGCATGGGGCAAATGCTCGGTCTAGAGCCACACGAACACATGAATGCCTTAGCCGCAATGCGCTATGGCACGGAGTTTGGTCGAAACCGCGTTTACCAACTAATTACTGCCGAGAAAAACAAATCGGACCGCGACAACATTGCCACGGAGCACTTGGGTGAAATCTTGTTTGGTGAAGACATCAGCTTTGCGACGCTTGCAAGCTTGATATCAAAAGGCGCAACCATCAATGCCACAACACTCAGTGAGAGCTTTGGCGCTGACGCCTACGAGCAGTCACGTTCAGAGGAGTCCGTACCGCTGTTTACTATATCTCCCAACGGCAACTTAAGGCCCATCACCGCACACTCAAAACGCAAGCTTGAAGCCAACTGGACGATCTTGGCACTCAACCCTGCAAGTGATCCCGCAAGCGATGAAGATCTAGTCGAAGAAGCTAAACCGCTGTCAGAAAAAGTACAGCTACCGGCAGATAAAAACTAAAGATGCCAACACCACTACTTTACTCATTTAGACGCTGCCCCTATGCCATGCGGGCCCGCATGGCGTTAAATCTAGCTGAAGTGCCTTTCACGCTGCACGAGGTTTCACTAAAAGACAAACCGGCCAAAATGCTAGAAATCAGTCCAAAAGGCACAGTACCGGTACTGCAATTGGCCGACGGACTGGTTATCGAAGAAAGTCTAGAGATTGCGCTGTGGGCCTTTGATCAGCAAGACCCACAACACTATTTGCAAGACAATGAAGGACTCAAAAATGCGCTCGAACTTATCGAGAAAAATGATGGTGAGTTCAAACATTGGTTGGATCGCTACAAATACGCCGACAGACACCTTGAATTCAGCCCAGAATATTATCGAGATAAGGGCGAAGAGTTTTTGCAGCAGCTTGAACATCGCTTGCAACAAAGTCGATTTTTGATGGGCGAGCAACCTTGCATTGCTGATATGGCTATCATGCCGTTTGTTCGGCAATTTGCACACGTTGACCGTGAATGGTTTTACGCCACTCCCTACCCAAGACTACAACTCTGGTTGTTTCAATGGCTGGAGTCAGATCTGTTTAAAAAAATCATGGCAAAGCCACCCAAAAACTAAGCAAAGCGTTCATGATTGATTGCCGGACACAGTAGCTGCCAGCCTCCCCACCCTGACTGCAAACGATAAGCATGCATGAAGCACAGCAAGCATGCTCGCCCCTGTAACTAGTACAACAACGTCACCTGCTGGTATTCTGTTTAGCTAACTTTCAGCTTGTAGCCCCAGAGTATTTTTAGCGTGTCAATTCGTATCAAAGCCATTACCTTAGCTCTTTGTTTAACACCCACTACACTGCTCGCCAGTTTTGAAGCACACTGGCAAGTGCCAACGCCGGGCACCGAAGAGCTCTATGCCGGAGCACTGCGAGACAGCGGTATAGTGAAAGACGCGTTTCAACTCGAAGCGCTAACACTCAAATGGCCCGACACTCTGACGCTCTCGATGGGCGGCGTTGGGCTGCCCCGCTACATTAGCAACACCCACACCGTGCACATACCCTACAGCTACCTTGCACATGCGGCGCGAGCACAATTTAACTTTGAAGACTCGCGCGCCACCGCTTTGCAGCGCGGGCTCGACGTGGTTGAGTACACCTTATACCACCTGCTCGCGCATGCATTACTCGACAACCACAGTGTCGATGTCGACGAAACAGCAGAACAGCTCTCCACTTGGATGATGGTGACCAGCTTTAACAACGGCGGCGAGCAGTGGCTAGAAGATATAGAGGCATTCTCGCGCGCCACACAAAAACTGGACGGCCCATTAGAAGACTACTGGCACGATCACGGACTCGCCAAACGCCCTGCCGAGCAGCTCAACTGCCTTGTGATTGGCAGCGACCCTCAGAGATACCTAGAACAGTACCCTGGCCTCGCGGAATCTCCAGAAAAAACAGCAACTTGTGTTGAGAACTGGCGTGCATTGCACGAGTTAATACAAAACGGCTACATGCGCCAGGCTGAATAACGCCCTACCAGAACGTGATGTGGTGCACAGATCGCGTGAACTAGCATCGGTAATCTGAGTGCATTCCTGTCTGCACCTTGGAGCAAGCCATGCCACTTCTGCCTTTACCCGCGCTGCATCTTTTGGTCGCAGCTATTGTGGCCATTTGCTGCGCCTCGACACTTCGCTCACGCTTTTCAGTCATCGTCTGGTCGTTTGTCTGCGCATTTTCTAGCACCATTATCGGCATGGAGCTACTTCAGGTGATTATCCCTATCGGCCTGAACCCTTACTACATTTCGGTGTACACACTGCAAGGCATGATCTTCGCCTTCGCGGCCCCGGTTATTGCCATCGTGGTTCATCTCATGTTTTTTAGGCCACGCCAAATCAAAGCAGGCACTGCTTAAGCACTGCTCAATTTCAATAAAAAAAGACCGCGATTATCGCGGTCTTTTTTTGTGCAGATCATGGAGTGAGACGAAGCGCGTAGCGACGCTTACAGTTAGGGCCTCACACCGCCCAAGGCAAACGCTTTTTCACAAAGCGATCCAGTGACAAACTGCCACCGCCGTGGCAAAGCAAAACCAGTAACGCCAAAACCCAATACAAACGAAGATCGGCAACGATACCTTTGGGGTCACCATCGAACCACACACCCGGTACCACGCCATGGCCAGTGATATCGACAAGGGTCATCACCGCCAAAAAACCTAACATGCCGAGTGATGCCAACCGAGTAAATAAGCCCAAGACAATCAGCACAGGCAAAACAAACTCGCCCCACGTGCCAGCGACAACAATCAACTGGTCCATCACACCCATTGCTGATACATCGTAACCTGCCGCCTCAAACTTCTTAGGTAACACCTGTGCATAGGCGTTCAGCGAAGGTGTCCACAGCCCACTGAAACCATCGCCTACTTTGGTCAGTGCGGATCTCCAAAAAAACACCAACAAAGTTGCTGCAAAACTAAAGCGAGCAAACGCTGGAAGCAGTTCGGGCGCGACGCGGTTTTTTAAAGTGACTGAAATCATGGTGCCTCCTTGGGCAAAACAAATGATGCAATGGCGCACTGTTGAATCGTCAGCACCATCAGCTGTATAAAATCGCAACTGGGAAAAACCGCGAGTACCTCGGTGGCAATCTCTCCCAAGTTTCTATTGCCATCTATGGCACCTACAAAATGCGCTTGATCGGCCTGCAGAAGATACTGCTGCACTTGCATTTCTGGGCGCACGACCATCACTGTCTGTGCACCTACGCTCATGTCAGCCTTTTGATTATTAGCGTCACCCTGTTGTGATGCCCATATTTCGTGCACCGGCCAGCGAGAGCGCAGCAAAAACAAAGACGGGTGCGCAACCGGCGCTGCAGCCATGAGTAAATCAGGCGCAATGGCTGCCAATTGCTCTGCCGCAGTAACCGATAAATCGGCCGCGTTATGGCTGTTTCGGCGACCTAATTCAAGCTTGGCAATATCAGGCAGATAGGGGTAACCGGCCAAGGGCTCAAACTGCGTTAAAAAATCTGGGAACTGCCCACCGTACAGAGACAACACCGGAGAACTAGGCGGATGCTGCCGCACAAACTCGGCCGCCAACGCACGAAAATACTCGTCACCGAGCAAGCGAGAGACAACAGGAAACCCGACCAACATTGCCTCGACTAAACTAGAAATAACGTTGTTTCGATAGACCCCAAAACGCTGCCGTGCAGGTTTTCCATTGGGTTGCAGCAACTGCTCGGGTACTGGCAGTTCGCCGTCGAGTAACGCACGGCTAAAGACATGTTGCGAATTCATGCTCAAGCAGCCTTATGCTGCGCGCGATCAATGCAAGCGCTAGCCAACTGCACTTCTCGGAACAGCACCTGCCAGCTCGGCAAGTCACTGTCCCATTCAATAAGTGTGGGAGTTGCACCAATTCGCTGGAGCACATCAGCGTAGAGCTGCCACACGTCTTCGACCACCGTGGCGTTGTGGCTGTCAATCAGCAACACACCACCCTGCTCGTCGCTATCTTGTTGGTGTCCGGCGAGATGAATTTCACCCACTTTGTGCAGAGGGAAATTGGCTAAATACTCAGCGGCACTAAAGCCGATATTGCTTGCCGAGACAAATACGTTGTTCACGTCTAACAATAATCCGCAGCCACTGCGCTCACTTACGCGAGTTAAAAAATCGGTTTCACTCATGCTTGAACTTTCAAAGCAGAGATAGCTGCTCGGGTTTTCTAAAAGAATCTGTCGACCCACTGCTTGCTGCATCTGATCTACATGCTCAACCACACGATCTAGTGTTTGCTGTGTATAGGGCAGTGGCAATAAGTCGTTATAAAATTCGCCTCCGTGCGAGCTCCAAGCGAGGTGCTCAGAAAACAAGACGGGGTTTAAGCGATCTTGCAGTGCTTTTAGGCGCTTTAGATGGGCCGTATCAAGGGCGGACTCTCCACCTATAGACAAGCCAACACCGTGACAACTCAATGGATAGCGAGCGGCAATGTCATCCAACATCGCCATTTGCGGACCACCGTCCATCATGTAGTTCTCTGCATGAACCTCTAGCCACCCCAATGGCGCTGATGGGCCCATCAAATCGCCCAGGTAATCGGCTTTGAATCCGATGCCAAGCCATTGATTTTCAATACCAGTCGCAGGAAACTTGTGCACAGTGTACCCTTTAGGTTTGAGACCGACGCCCCAGCAAATTGCTGGGGCAAGTGGCTAATAAATTAACCCGGAATATCGCGAGTTAGCGCTTCAAGAGAACCCATGCGTGCTGAACCGTCGGCAGCAGCTGGAAGCTCCATCTCGACGCAAGTGCCCGCTGGGACTAATGTCCAGGCGTTACCTTGGTAGTCGACAGTTGAGGTGCCAGCGCAGCTAGTGCCAGGACCGGCGGCACAGCCGTTTTGGCCAGCAGGTGATACGCCGTAGCACTTCTCGTTGCCAGCAGCGTGTGCAGCAGGTGTAGTAAAAGCAGCCAAAGCAACAGCAGCGGCACCAGCACTCAAAAGGGCTTTCAATTTAAGATCAGTCATGTGTTTACTCCTAACAATAAAAAAGTTGTGTTATCAGGCCTTCACCGGCCGTCAGTGTTCAATTCGCTGCAAAGCTGGAAGTTGTTACATGAAAAATAAAAAAAAGCTGTGTAATGTTTTGCCACCCGCCAACGAAGGGAACACTTGATGGCGACACTTAAAGAAGAGCAAGTTGTCGCAGAGTTCAAAAAGGCCCTAGCGGGTGACATGGTCGTCTATCGGCAATTTTTGCAAAGCATGACTCCGGTGATTCGCGGAATCGTGCACAACAAACTGCCAAGTTTTGACGCAGCGAGTGTAGAAGACATAGTGCAAGAGGTGCTGCTGGCGATTCACAGCAAGCGCCACACCTGGCAGCAAGACAAACCCTTGTTACCTTGGATATACGCCATAGCGCGCTATAAAAGCATTGATGCCCTTCGTGCTCAAAACAAAGGCGATGCAGGCCCCGATTTAGACATTGATGAGATAGACGAGATCGAAGCACCGCCCAGCGACACAGAACAACAAATGGATATCGCAACAGCCGTAAAGCAACTCGACGGAAAACTGGCCTCGGTAGTACACGCCATTGGTGTGGAAGGCATCAGCGCCAAAGAGGCCAGTACGCGACTTGCGATGAGTGAAAACGCCGTTCGGGTGGCTTTTCACCGGGGCTTAAAACAACTTGTGAGTTTAAGAGCCAGCCTAACTGGCGAGCCTTGAACAGCTAGAGTGGAATAACTATGAAAACTACAGACCTAATTGACATGATGGTGCAGGATGATCCTGCCGAATTGCCGCAACAGCGCCCCTTAGCGCTCTGGGTAACGGTGCTAGTTGTTTTAAGCGCGGCTATCGTATTGTTAGTTGGCGGACTGCGAGCAGACTTCGCGAACGTCATCGTGCAGCCATTAGTGCAAGCCAAGTACTTACTGCCACTGATGGTAGCGGTACCAAGTTTGTGGTTTGCCTCGCAGGCTCGCCAGCCCGAAACAACACTCAAAGGCTCTCTGCTCTGGATGGCCATTCCTGCCGTCATTGTTATAGCGCTATTGATCAGCACATTGGCAAACTTGCCTGCAGACAAATGGGCGGCCACCGTGCAAGGCCAATCTTTGTTTGTGTGTTTAGCTTCGATCCCGCTGCTTGCAAGCCCCATTTTGGCAGGCCTGTTATGGGTCATGAAACAAGGTGCTACCACTCGCCCGGCGCTTGCTGGGGCACTAGCTGGCCTGGCCTCCGGCGGGCTTTCGGCAAGCGTTTACGCCCTGCACTGCTTTGAAGACAGCCCAGCGTTTTATGGCGTCTGGTACAGCGCCGGCATTGTGCTGATGGGTATTGCAGGCCAGCTGATTGGCAGTCGCGTATTGAAGTGGTGACAATGGCTCCCTCAGCATGCGTAGCCAGTCTTCTACACCGACTTAGATAATCCCAGCCCTTGCGGTAAACTGCTCTCTGGCCACCCACAGAGAGTTTCACCCAACATGAAAATCGCACGCGACGATTTGCGCGGCCCAGAAGTAGCCGCTCTGTTACAACAACACCTCGACGAAATGGCCCTGCATTCGCCGCCAGAAAGTATTCACGCGCTGGATCTCGCTGCATTGCGAGAACCTGAAATTAAATTTTGGTGCCTGTGGGATGACAAAAACCTGGCCGGTTGCGGCGCGCTGCGAACACTTGATCATCAGCACGGCGAGATAAAATCCATGCGCACCGCTAACGAGTATTTACGGCGTGGTGTAGCGGCTAAACTGCTCAATCACATTATCGACTCTGCACGTGAAACCGGCTTATCACGCCTCAGCCTCGAGACCGGCTCGATGCAAGCCTTTGAACCCGCTAGGTTGATGTACAGCAAATTCGGTTTTGAACTGTGCGAGCCTTTTGGTGATTACGCCCTAGATGAAAACAGCCTGTTTATGACACGAACTATCTGAGCACCAGCACTCGCCTGTTTAAATTCATCAACACATCGTGCAGTACTGCCTAAGGCTAAACCTGTGCGAAGACGAGAAACAGGCGAACGACAGACCAGTTACCTGCTACCGCCGTTTTTTGGTTAGAGCATTCACGCACGTGAGCTAAAACGCGAGACCCTCTGAATATGCTCGACATTCTCTATCAAGACGAGTTTTTGGTGGCGATCAACAAACCCAGTGGGCTGTTGGTACACCGCAGCTTAATTGACACGCGTGAGCATGAATTTGCGCTACAGCTAACACGCGACCAAATAGGCCAGCGCGTCTATCCTGTGCACCGCTTAGATCGCCCCACATCTGGTGTGCTGTTGTTTGCCTTGAGCAGCGATATAGCGCGTGTTATTTCAGAACAATTCAGCGAACGCGGTGTCAGCAAGGAGTACTTAGCGCTGGTCAGAGGTTTTACCGACGAAAGCGGGCACATCGACTACGCACTCAAAGAGCAACTCGATAAAATATCGGATGCAAACGCAGACAACGACAAAGAAGCACAAGACGCGGTAACGGATTATCGTCGCCTAGAGCAACAAGAGCTGCCCTTTGCTGTGGGCCGCTACAACAGCGCCCGATACTCATGGATAAGCCTGACCCCGCACACAGGCCGCAAACACCAGCTGCGCCGCCACATGAAACATATTTTCCACCCTATTGTCGGCGACACCACCCACGGTGACGGCAAGCAAAATACGTTTGTGCGCGAGCAATACAACTGCCAACGCCTGATGCTGCACGCGAGCAGCCTTACTCTTTTACACCCTGTTTCAGGTTTAGAATTAACACTAAATGCCTCTCTACCGGATGACTTGAGCGAACCATTGTTACAGATGGGCTTTACCGCCTAGCGCCTGCTGGAGGTATTTTTCAAACAACCTTCACACCATTAGTTTCTACGCTAAATCATCGTTTGCCCACCGTTAAAATCGCACCTTATCGCAGCACTTCCAAACAATATGACAGCGTTTTCACAGCTCGTGCCTCTTCAACGCATTCTCCAACACAGCTTTCTATTCAGCAATGTTTCCATGAGTCGATAGCTGAGCCGCAACCCGCCGCGATATCCCTTGGAGAAAATGGTTAATGGAAATTGATACGCTGTTTGAAGACATACAAAAAATACCCAGCGTACCGGAGATAGTCCGAGAGCTGATTGAGTCTCTCAACGACCCAAACGTCAACCTAGCCGATCTTGGTAAGAAGGTCAGCAAAGATCAGGTGATCTCACTGAAAGTTTTGCGCATGGTCAATTCTCCCATGTACGGACTCTCGCAAAAGTGCAACACCATCGAGGACTCAGTGGTTCTTCTTGGCACTGCAAAATTAAAAACGCTTGTGGTCGCGTCAGGTCTGGTAGGTTCTATCGACAATGTCGATGGCATCGATATGCGCGAGTTTTGGCTGGAAAGCTTTCGTGTCGCAGGGTACGCCAAAGCGATAGCCCCAAAAATCAACGCCCATGCCGACCTGGCTTTCACTGCAGGCTTGATTCACAACATTGGCAGCTTATTGATCGCAATGGCGCGACCAAAAATAGCAGCCGAGATCGCCGAGTACGTGAAAAGCGACAAACCTCGCGAAAAAGTGGAAAGGACTCTACTGGGTTTTACCCACGCCGATGTCAGCGCCGAACTGGCGCGCCGTTGGAAATTTCCCGACGAGTTAATCGCTGCAGTAGAAGGCCAGCTAACACCTTTGGAATTCGAGCCACTAAGCCTCGAAGCCGCTGCGCTGCACCTAGCAACACATGTATCTGCAGGAAAAGTACAAGAGACACCTCTGCCCGTTTTAGAAGCTAAGATGCCCTACAAACTACTGGAAAATTTAGACTTCAGTATGAACGAAGAAGTTTTAGCGGAAATACTGGCGGTGGATATGGGCTTAGAGGGAATGCTTTAAAAGCCCAACCGATTTTACAGCAGCAAGACGTTTGGGACCCTTCGCCGCCTAATGCAAGGGTCCTCTTTTTATTGTTTACTTTATCCGCAGCCGATTATTTGTATCCCTGCTAGACAAAACCCATTCATCACTTCCTGCTGCTTGATCTGTTTTTGCAAGCCTGTCATACAGAAGAACATTAACCGACGCCGCCAAATTCATGCACATATTCGTCGGTACATACACCACATCATCCGCTCGATCGACAATCGTCTGATCAATCGAGCCGTCTTCAGGGCCAAACAAGTACAACGCTCTATCGGGGTGATTGTAGTGAGGCAGAGAAACCGCACCTACCACCAACTCTACACAGACTATTCGCAGCGGCTGTTGTGCCGCGAGTATCAAATCATCAACACGCTGCAAAGGTATTGTTGATGCCGCTTGGTGGGTATCTGTCTGGAAAGAAGCTGCACGATCGTAACGCTCGCCGGTATAAAACACCGCATCGGCCCGATAACAGCCTGCCGCCCGCATCACACTACCGACATTACTGGGGCTCTTGGGATTGACGAGGCCAATGCCTACGTATTGATCTATCACGCTCGCTTCCAATTATTTAAAACGCATGGCAGAGAGAATAGAGAAAAACGCAGACACACACCATTTTTCATTTGACTTGCAGCCTTCCAATCAATACTGTGTTTTATAACAGTGCCGCACGGATCCGCAACCTGCCAACACCCAGAAATCAAAAAATCTCTCTATCTGATACAAATTATTATCACTGTGTCAGTCGATGCACTAGACGTGCCTTTTTGTATGGCGTCGATCATTTTTCTGGCCAAGATTACAGTCACAGACGGGATTGGGTGGTTAATCGCATCAAGCACCTCAGCCAAGTCTTTGCCATCGAGGTAGCAGCCTTTGCTGTCATGTCCAACCATCACCACGTGTGTCTTACGGGTAGATGCCGATAAAGCCAATTCTTGGACCCTTGATGAAGTCATTGAGCGCTGGCACACGATCTACAAAGGCAACTTCATCAGCCAGCGTTACCTCTGCGAGGGCAAGCTGCCACGCGCCGAGTCTCTAACCCTTGAGAAAGATGCTGAAAAGTGGCGAGAACGGTTGTGCAATATCTCATGGCTTATGAAGGCCCTAAACGAGCCTATCGCTCGTATGGCTAATCAGGAAGACAATTACACGGGACGATTTTATGAAGGACGATTTAAGTCCCAGGCATTGCTAGATGAGCAGGCGATACTTGCTTGTATGGCGTATGTGGATCTAAACCCGATCCGAGCCAAACTTGCCAACATGCCTGAAACCAGTGAATTCACCAGCATCAAAGACCGAATTGAAGCAGCCAAAGAAGGCAAAATCCCAATACCCTTGCACGCTTTCAAGGCAGCGAACAAAAGCACAAACAGGACGGCTTGCCCTTCTTGCTCAAAGACTATATCGAACTCGTTGACATGACTGGACGCGCCATCCGTGAGGACAAACGCGGGCATATCGACACAAAACTCTCACCTATTCTGCAACGCTTAAATATCGATGCCGAGACGTGGCTGTATATCGCGACGACGTTTGAAGAGAGCTTCGGGCCTTGGATTGGAACCACCACGGGACTGAAGCAAGTATGCGAACACACCGAGAAACAATGGATTTGCGCAACGCCCGGATGCCAAAAGCTCTACCCCACCTAACCAGCAAATAAACACCGCACAAACTGAAGCTTTTCGATCCCATCAAAACCCGCTCGCCCTCAGTTTGAACCTACCGATTCAACCCTGATACACATCACCTGATTCTATTCTAAGCTTTAAGAGTCCAACCATAAATGCCATGTGCGGAACCTAAACGATCACTGGCTTGTGAGTTAAAATAGTGTGTGTCCACGTTTTCATGCTCTATATTGGTTCGTGTTGTTGACCACCAAGACCGCTTCACAAGGCATTGAGCTCGCCCGCCTTACTTTCCAGAAAATTCACGAAACTCCTTACACTGGGTGACACATGCCGATGCTTGGGGTAGACCGCATAGATTCCCCCTTTGAAGGTCACGCTGCCTTCGAGAACTGTCACCAATGCGCCGTCGGATATGTCACGAGCTACCATAAACCGGGGCAGCAGTGCGATACCCTGACCGGCTATCGCCAGTTCGCGTACGAGTTCACCGCTATTGACCCGAAAATTTCCGCTTACCGTGACGGACTTTTGCTTTTTATCACCCGATAACGGCCAGCGATTGCCATAGCCAGGTGCCGTATCAACCAAACAATTATGATCATTAAGTGCTTCAACGTTTTCAGGTGCCCCGTGCTCTTCGAGGTAGCCTGGCGCTGCGATCAATACCAGACCACCGTCCGCTAACCGTCGAGCAATGAGAGAAGAATCTTCGAGAACCCCGGCACGAACGGCAACGTCGAACCCCTCTCCGACCAAATCAATAAACCGATCGGAAACCAACAGATCCAGCTCGACTTTAGGGTAGCGGCGGAAGTACTCCGGTAAGACTTCCTGAAGAAAATTCTTTGCGACAAACACTGGTGCTGTCGCCCTTAGCAGCCCTTGGGGTTCCACCCGTTGGTCGATCGCTGCACTCTGAATCTCTTCAACCTCGGTGATGACCCGCTGACATCGGTCAAGATAGACGGAGCCTGCGACAGTGAGGGACAAACTTCGGGTTGTTCGTTGAAAGAGTTGCACACCGAGCCACGCCTCGAGGTCCATGACATAGCGGCTCACGGCCGATGTCGACAAATTGAGCGATCGGGCGGCTGGTGCAAAGCCACGTTGATTCGCGACCTCGCAGAAGATATTCATGCCTTTCAGTACGTCCACTTGATCATCCCATATTCAAGAACAGTGATTCCATGAATGACTATATTATCAATTTCACTAGGATTGTATATTCTCGACCCCAATCTGAACCGATAACCATCACTGACGGAAATAGCCATGAAAACCCATGCTTTGATTTTGTTTGCCACGCTGGCCATGGTCCTGGGGGGTTGTGCACAGGACAACGTTGATTCTGGTGCCCGAGTCGCGGAATTGGAGTCCCAGATTGAGAAGCTCGAGCGAGACCTCCAGGTCTTTCGGGACGCAGAGGTGACGGTAGAACGCAATCTCGAGCGCTTTGGTGAGCTTGATCTCACAGCCTTTAACAACCGCGACTGGGATCTAATCAAACAAATTCACCACGAAGACGTAAAAGCCATGGGTGGCGACGGTCATGTTGCCGAAGGGATGGAACCGGCTCACGAGTGGGACCTGCATTTCCTGTTCGAGACCTTCCCGGATTATCGGATCAATGAGCATCTCATCAAATTCGGTGCCGGCGAGTGGACCGCGGGCTTGAGTAGCGCGACCGGTACCTTCACCGAACCAATGGTGCTTCGTGACGGTACCACCCTTCAACCGACGGGAAAGAGCTTCGAGCTCAAAGCGATTACTCTCGCTCGATGGGAAAACGGTCGCATCCTGGAAGAATACATTTTCTGGGACAACGCGCATCTGTTTCAGCAACTTGGCCTGGCGAACTAGCGAGAGCATGGCCGGTCGGCGCTGGCGGAAGCAATACCGACTTTTTGCTGTTCTCGATCGCGACGCGCTTCTAGGTACGGCATGACCACCTGACTGAAAGGAAATCAAGATGACTAACACACATAACACATACCGCACCGTGACGTTAACGATTGTAGCCGTCGCGTTCCTCTCCGGGTGCGCGGCTCAAGAACTGAATCCGGCAATGCATGGCACCCGGACGGTACCGATCACGCCAACCACAATTTCTGACGAAGCCGCCGGTTTCCTAGACCAGATAGGGTCTTTGTCGCCGACATCGGCCATGCCCAGCCCTGATCAGGTCGAGGCCTGGGAGACCATTCAAGCCTTGACGATCGCAGGCACTGAGGAGCGAACGAAGAGCACTTTGGAGCGCTTCGACACCGAAATCACAGTCGATTCTTTGGGCGGTATTCCGGTTCTCGACCACAGACCCCGGCACTGGACCGACAATGGCAAACTGGTGGTTTATACACACGGTGGCGGTTACACCCTGTATGACGCGCGGTCGTCGCTTGCGAGCAGCGCCGCGATTGCCGATGCCACCGGTCTGCGCGTGATTTCCATCGACTACACGCCGGCGCCGCAATCGCGCTGGCAAAACACGCTTGAGCAGGTTGTCCTGGTCTTCAAAGCGCTCTTGGCCGAGGGCTACAGCATGGACGACATCGTACTGTATGGCGATTCGGCGGGTGGCGCGCTTGCGGCCGGGTCGGTTCTCAAGATGCGAGATGAAG